>ERZ772968.259-NODE-259-length-26460-cov-14.798599_pt1 | contig 26460 bp, 18 predicted proteins | sample MGYA00580674_ERZ772968 | MGnify/ENA primary metagenome ERZ772968 (study PRJEB29015, sample SAMEA2737940) | human oral metagenome | biome: human oral; feature: human-associated habitat; material: dental | place: China | collected 2138 ...
CACCTTTTAAAGCATCGTCATCCGTGGGGTGTGTTTTTGATAGTTCAATGATTCTTTGATTCCATTCCAATACCCCGCGAGATGTCACTTCGGCGAGCTGCTTGATCGATTCATAAAGCTCTTTGTACGGAGTAGAAGAATCCGCATGTTTCTTGAAAATAATTGGCTCAATGCCAAGAAGCTTCCAGTTTCCTTTATCATCTGTCAGCGCGAATCGTCCGGAAAGACGGTCGGCGGGAAGTGCTCGCGCAAGATAGTTCATGATTGCGTCATTGTGGCTATAGCCTATGAACAGAACCGTAAACTCCCGGAACACGTCAACCAGGAAGCGCCGTGACCATCCCTCTGTCAAGTAGGCGCGACCGAAGTCAGCATCGGTCAGCACCATGTCCTTGGTGCGATGGGAGCTCAGTTGGGGTAATGCCCCATGTACATATACGATGCCGTTGAAGTCGTAGCCTTGGGGTAGGGCTGGGGCTCTGTATATGTTGGGGGCTTCCGAGAAGCTATCGTCGTTTTGTAGCTCCTTGTAGGCTTCTTCGAATAGCAGGTCAAAGTTGGTGGTGATAAGTCTTGTTCTTTTGGAGTCACGAAATAGCTTGATGATGTTTCGATGAAGATCGTTGGGCTTGCTTCCTTCAGGGGATAACGGTTCTATAGCACGTTGATGTACGTCTATCCCTTTGTTGTTTAGCGTTCCAAGGAAGCGATCCAGAGGCTCTGTCGGCTCGAGGCCCGTTCCTGATGCGATATCTTTTGCCAGTTTCCAGAAGCTGGGGAGGTTTGATGGACTTCCCATGGAGACACCTGCGCCGGCGAAGATGACCAGCTTGTCATCCCTGATGGCGTTGAGGATACGTTCATCAAAGTCTACTGATCCGAACCTGGCCATGATCTTCCGAGTGTCTGTGTTGATTCTTTTGGTTCTTTTGGCTATCGTAGCAGCTTGGCTTTGAAGTGAATGGTGGCGTTCGTGGGTCTGAGAAGCTCCGTAGTTTTCATGCGACATATTCACCCAAAAGAAAGGCCCCGTCAGGGGCCTTTCCTAATTTCAAGCTACAATCCAGACAGACTGCCGATCCACCTCAGAACCAATAGCCGACATTCAGCCAAACCTCACCCGGCTTAGGCAGGCCAGAGACACCGGATCGTCGGCTACAGCTCTCCGGGTTACTGGGAGGCACCGGATAAGGCTTCACCCCTTCTTGATCCCCCGTCTGTTCTCTTTCCGATAAAACACATACAACCAGCCGCAAGCGATCAGATACAGGCCATAGCAGAAAAGACGTTCAAGCCAGGTCTCAGTTCGCCAGTATCTCAATGCCACAGAGAATTGTTCGGGCGGTACAACAACTACTTGCTGTTTCCCGTCTTCCAGAAATTCAATCCTTCTTATCGCCAGGCGCTGTAAAGTGCCTTTGTAATGCAATGGCGTATAAAAACGGATGCCTTCAATGCTGATGATCTTTTCCGGGCGATGTTTGTCGAGAAACTTGTTTCCTTGCTCGTCAATGAAACGGGGGGCGTTCACGGAATAGCTCCGTCCGCCATGTTCCAGTCCGAAAAAGGCCGGGCGTGCTGGCGGATAATATTTTATGTTGCCACTCAAGTGCACGGCTTCTTCACGAACGGGTTGGAACAGGCTCAGTACCAGCGTGCTGCCCAACAAGATCAGCAAGCACTCAGTAGTATCACGGACACAACCAATTCAGGTTTGCTTATTCTGGGAGTCACTTTTCCATCGTCCATTCATGTGCCGTCATTGTGCAAAGAAAAAGCCCCCGAAGGGGCTTTTTCTCATGTCAGATGGCAAGCCATTCAGCTATCGAACAACACCTCAGAACCGATAGCTGGCATTCAGCCGGACATCACGTCCGGGTTCCGGCAGGCTGGAGACACCGAACTGCTCTTCAGCTCACGCCGACATGCCCCGTTTCAGCAGCCACTGGCTGAACGGCCAGTCCACGCTGTCCAGCAGGTTCTTGGTGATGAGCCCCAGTTCGGTGTCACCCTCGATGCGCAGCTTGCGGTTGAAGAACAGGGTGTCGGGGTCTTCCTCGCGCATCATCATGCGCAGGAAGTCGATGCCGTTGGCGGCCAGTCGCAGGTCGGGGGCGCCTTCGTAGTCCTGATCCAGAAACTTCTGGTCGTCGGCGCCAAAGCGCACCTTGATGCCGGCGTCCAGCACGTCGATCTCGAACTTCCTGCCGGCAAAGAGGCTCATGTCGGCGGGCAGCAGGCCTTTCTTCAGCATGGCGTTCAGCGCCAGCACCAGGGCAAGGCGCGGCGGCCGGCCGGGCAGGTGGGCCACCATGCGGCTCACCCAGGCGGGGGCGATGATTTCAGGCAAGGGCATGGCTTTCCTCCTTCAGGGCCTCGATGCCGGGCAGTCCGCGCCAGTAGCCGTCCACGGGCGTGCCCACGGCCAGGCGGGTGAGTTCGGGCTGCACGTCGGCCCAGGTGGCCTTGCCGTCCAGCACGTCGCGGTGCAGGCGGATGATCTCGGGCATGTCGTGCAGCTGGGGCGAGAGCCGCAGCAGGCTCACGCCCATGGCTTGCAGTTCCTGGTGGTGCGGCAGCAGGGTCTGGCTGCCGTAGGACATGGTCTGGATGCCGTTGATGGTGAGGAACGGCTTGCCCTCGCGGGTCCTCAGCACCAGGCCGTCTTCATGGTCCAGGCAGCGGAATTCGCAGTGGTCCTTGTTGAGGTTGTAGTGGCGGGCGGTGAAGCAGCGCGACGAGTAGGCCAGCGGCATGCGGCCCCAGCCGAACAGTTCGGTCTCGATGCCTTCGGTGGCCGCCAGGATGGTGGCCAGCTTGTCGTGGCTGAGTTCGGTGGGAGGCACCCAGCGGAACGCGCCCAGCTCGCGGAACACGCCCAGCGTGGTCTCGTTGTAGATGTTGAGGCTGGCGCCGGCCACGAAGGGGATGCCGTGCTGGCGGGCCAGCCGCACCGCGCCCATGTCGTTGGCCTCGACCTTGAAGCGGTCCTGTCCGGTGATCTTGCGCAGCCGCCGCAGGTCGGTCTCGCTTTCCAGCAGCACCTGTGACGACAGGATGACTTCCTTGCCGCTGTCGGCCAGGTTCTCGGCCAGGCCATACCAGTCGGCAAAGCGCATCTTCTGGCGGCGCGAGCACACGACTTCACCCAGATAGATGGTGTCCACCGGGGCATCCAGCATGGAAACATAGAACTCCAGCAGCGTTTCCTTCTGCCAGAAGAACTGGATGGGACCCAGCGACAGCCGGATCGGGTTCCGGGATTGAATCGGTTCGCTCATCGTGCCTGTCTCCTCATTTCCACGGCCGGTTGTAGGCGCCCAGGGTGGTCTGGTGTCCTTCGGATACCTTGCCCAGGATCTTGTTCCAGACCGGATCGACCCGGAAGTGCGACGGGTCGGCCGCGGCAGCATCCAGCGCCTTGCGCAGGGTGTGGGTGACCTGGGCGGTGTAGGTGGGGCTGCGCTGGCGGCCTTCCACCTTGATGGCGGCCACGCCGATGCCGATGAGATCGGGCAGCATTTCCAGCACGTTCAGGCTGGTGGGCTCTTCCAGCGCGTAATACGTGGCGTCGTTCACCTCGAAGCGGCCCTTGCACAGCGTGGGGTAGCCGGCCGGTTCCTGCGGGTTGTAGCGGTCAATGAGGACGTGGTTGAGCCGCACATCCATGCGGTCGGGAAGCTGTTCCCAACGCACGGCCTTGGCGGGCGAGCACACACCCTGCATGTTGGGCGATTCGCCCGTGGCGTAGCTGGACAGGATGCAGCGGCCTTCCACCATCACGCACAGGCTGCCAAAGCCGAACACCTCGATTTCCACGTCGGTGTTTTCAATGACGTGCTTGACCTGGCTGAGGGTGAGCACGCGGGGCAGCACGGCGCGACGGATGCCGAACAGCTCCTTCATGAGGTTGATGGCCTCGTAATTGGTGGCCGACCCCTGTACCGACATGTGCAGCCGCAGGTCGGGGTGGCGATCACGGGCATAGGCCATGATGGCCGGATCCGCCACGATGATGGCGTCGGCGCCCAGCAGCACGGCGGTATCGACCGCGCCATGCCAGCGCTTCACTTCGCCCGCCTGGGCAAAGGTGTTGATGGCCATGAGCACCTGGCGACCGCGCGCATGGGCATAGGCCACGCCTTCCTGGGCGGATTTCATGTCGAAATTGAGCCCCGGGAAATTGCGCGCGTTGGTGGCGTCCTTCAGCCCCATGTAGACCGTGTCCGCGCCATTGTCCACCGCCGTCTTCAGGGCAGGCAGGTTGCCCGCAGGGCATACCAGTTCCGGAATCCTTCGCATTATCTCTCCCTGTAATTTCGACGGTGAAAGCCTGTCGATCATAGTTCAGGAGGATTTTCGGCTCAAGGCATGGCCGTTGATCCGGATCAAATGGAGGGGGTTATATGCGGAAATCTCATTTATTAACTGATGATCGATAGGGAAATTGAGTTGTGATTGATCGCGATGTTATGGTGGGGCGAGTTTGAATATTAAGGTGTGATTGATATGTTGTGAATGGATGGCCGTTGCGAATATTAAGTTGTGATTGATTTGATAATGGGATGACGGATGACGGATGACGGATGACGGGCACCGACCCATCTCAAGTCGTGCGATGGATTCAGGGCCGAGGAGGAGGGCGCAGGTGTTGTAGAGCTGCGGCGAGTGTTGCTCAGGGTTGCGTCGTGCTCGGCTGCAGCGCGGACGAGGCAGGAAGGGCTGGCCGCATCCCTTGCCGCTCATGCGCAGCAGTGCGCCTGCGTGACTGGCAGCAGAGGGCCTGGCAAGGTAGACGTGGCGCCGGAAAAGCAAAAGGCCACCGCGAGGGTGGCCTTCTGGAATTTGGTGCCGGTGAAGAGAGTCGAACTCCCGACCTTCGCATTACGAATGCGCTGCTCTACCAACTGAGCTACACCGGCTTGGTGTTGAGCCTGCGATTCTAACCCGAAACCGGGGCCGTTTGGCAAGTCCGTCGGATGCGGGCCTGCCAGGGTGCGGCTGGGGCGAGACAGTGGCGGCGTGAATGGGCGTTTCCGAGTGACGGGTGGGCCTCAGAGCGGCGCTCTGGCCAGAAACTCCGCCACTGTCGGCCACTGAAGCCGCACGCGCAGCTCGCGCGTCAGGCGGCGGGTGTCCAGCCGGCGGGATTCGCGCATGAAGCTCATCCGCACTTCGGACAGGGTCCGGGTCAGTTCGGCGCGCGAGCGGCGTGGGGGACGGGGCAGGCCCAGGCGGTCGGCCACCTGGTCCAGGTAGTCGCCCAGGGTCATCTGGCTGTCGTCCACGGCGTTGATGACGCGCTGGCGCGGGCCGCGCAGCAGGGCGGTGCGGGCAATGCGGGCCAGGTCGTCGGCGTGGATGTGGTTGGTGATCACGTCGTCGGCCGGTACCAGGGCCGGTACCTGCTGGCGCAGGCGCTCCACAGGCAGGCGGTCGGCGGCGTAGATGCCGGGCACGCGCAGCACGAGCGCGGGCAGCGGCGGCTGCTGAAGGCGACGGTGGCGCGGCCCAGAGACGCGGGCACCGTCGCGGTGGGCGCTGTCCGCGCGCGTACTGTCGGCGTGGGGGCTATCAGCGCGAGGGCTGCCCGCGTTGGAACCGTCAGAACGATGGAGGCCGAAGCGCACCTGCCGCTCGGCGTCCACCCGGCGGCGGGCGCGGTCGGTCAGTGGCTGCAGCGTGTCGGTCTCGCGGGTGAAGGCGCCGCCCCGGTCGCCGTAGACGCCGGTGGTGGACAGGTAGACAAGGCGAGGGGCAGGGGCGTGCCGGCTCCGGCTTGGGGCCTGGGGGGCGGGGGCGGGCACGGCAAGCAATGCAGCTGTCGACCGGGCGCCCAAGCGGTGGGTGCGGCCCGGGCGGGAAGTCGTGCGGGCGCGCTGGCCACGCGCCCGGGCCAGTGCCTGCAGCCAGCCCCGTGTCAGCCGGTCGGTCACTTCGCCGTCGCGGCTGGCGGGCGGGGCGGCGTGCAGGATGTGAGTGGCCCAACGGGCCAGGCGGTGCGCGTCATCGGCACGCATGGCCAGGGCGCCCGCCGTGCGGATCTTCTGCAGGGTCTCGTCGCTGCGTGCCACGCCCATGACCTGCCAGCCGTGGTGCAGCTGCTGCACCACGCGCTGGCCGATGTCGCCGCAGCCGATGATCAACAATCGTTGACGGCGGAAACGCTGGGGAACTGGGCGATAATGCGGGGTTTGGCCTTTCTTCTGGATCATGCGCCAATCCTTACGGGGGAACTGACATGACTTACAACGTGACGATCTCGCCCAGTGGCCGCCAGTTCAAGGTGGACATTGGCACCACGGTGCTGGAAGCCGCACTGGACCAGGGCATCGTTCTGCCCTACGGCTGCAAGGACGGCGCCTGTGGGGCGTGCAAGTCGCTGGTGACGGACGGTAGTGTAGAGCAGGGCAAGCACCTGCCGTCGGCGCTGTCGTCGGAAGAGATGACGCAGGGCTATGCGCTGCTGTGCACGGCCACGCCCACGTCGGACCTCACCATCGAGGCGGCGGTGGTGGACGGGGCCAGCGACATCCCGGTGCGCAAGCTGCCCTGTCGGGTGCGCTCCATCGAGGCGCTGGCACCGGACGTGCGCTGTATCCGGCTGCAGCTGCCGTTTTCCGAGCGGCTGGAGTATCTGGCCGGCCAGTACGTGGACCTGATCTTCCCCGACGGCGTGCGGCGCAGCTATTCCATGGCCACGGCACCCGGCACGCTGGAGGACGTGGAGCTGCATATCCGCCACCTGCCGGGCGGGCATTTCACCGACCGGGTGTTCGGGGTGGGCTCGCGGCCGCCGCTGAAGGAGCGCGAGATCTTCCGGCTGGAGGGGCCGTTCGGCACCTTCTTCCTGCGTGAGGACAGTGACAAGGCGGTGGTGCTGCTGGCCAGCGGCACGGGCTTTGCGCCCATCAAGGCTATCGTGGAACGGATCACGGCGCTGCAGGCGGCCGGCAGTTTCCGGCGGCCGGTGCGGCTGTACTGGGGCGGGCGGCGTCCGGCCGACCTCTACCACGACGCGCTGTGCCGCCAGTGGGAAAAGGATCTGGCCGACTTCCAGTATGTGCCGGTGCTGTCGGATGCGCAGCCCGAGGATGGCTGGACGGGGCGTACCGGCTTCGTGCACCTGGCGGTGATGGCCGATCTGCCCGACATGTCGGGGCACGAGGTCTATGCCTGCGGCGTGCCGGTGATGGTGGAATCGGCCCGGCGCGACTTCGTGGCGCAGTGCGGGCTGGATGCGGCCGACTTCTACGCCGATGCCTTCATGTCGGAGGCCGACCGGCAGGCGGCAGCCTGATCCGTCGCCCGCAGGGGCCGCTGCCCGGGCCCGGGTGGTCCGGGCGGTCTGACCCCCGAATCTCCTCACGGACTGCTGCCCTGGTCGATTTCCTGTAATCTGGCCGGCAGTCGAAACGACGAAGTGCATATCGGGCCGCCACGGGGGCGGCCCCGCTTCAGGAAAGGACTTGCGCACGGCAGCCGCAAGGCGCCGCTCGGGCCTTTCCCAGTGAGGAGATGATCATGAGACGACTGCTCACGCCCAGGAACCTGCTGCTGCTGGTCCTGCTGGCCGTGATGTTCTGGTCCTTCTACAGCGGTGCTTCGCCATCGCACAGCACGCCGCCGGCGTCGGCGGACAAGGCTGCGACGACACAGGGCGGTGGGGCGGCAGGTGCGGCGCAAGCCTCGGATGGTGCTCCCGAGCAGCCGGTGGGCTTGCCGCTGGCCTATCTGCAGAAGCTGAAGGACGTGGCCGACAAGCCGGCCAGCACCTACATCAAGCCTGGCCGGCCCACGCTGGTGAAGTTCTGGGCCAGCTGGTGCCCGCTGTGTCTGTCGGAACTGGCCGACACCAATGCCTGGGCTACCGATGAACGCTTCTCGTCGGCGGTGAATCTGGTCACACTGGCCTCGCCCGGCTTCCTGCACGAGAAGCCGCAGGCCGACTTCGTGACGTGGTATGGCGGGCTGGACTATCCGGCCATGCCGGTGCTGCTGGATGTGGGCGGCCTGCTGGCGCGGCAGCTGGGCGTGCGGGTGTATCCGTCGTGGGTGCTGCTGGATGCCGATGGCGGCGTGGCGCGGGTGGTGCGCGGGCGCCTGTCCGAAGCACAGGCGCTGGCCCTTATCGAGGATCCCGAGGCCGATCTGGCACGGCTGGCGCAGGCCGAGCGTGCTTCCTTCTATCAACCGGATTCGCAAAAATCATCGAAAGTCATGAATACCAGGACCATCTATCTGGCCGGCGGCTGCTTCTGGGGCGTGGAAGCCTATTTCCAGCGCATCCCGGGTGTGGTGGATGCCGTGTCGGGCTATGCCAATGGGCGCACGCAGAACCCCAGCTACGAGGACGTGATCCGTGGCGCGGGCCATGCCGAGACGGTGAAGGTGACCTATGACGCCGACCGTCTGAGCCTGGCCGACATCCTGCAGTACTACTTCCGCATCATCGATCCCACCAGCCTGAACAAGCAGGGCAATGACCGCGGTGCACAGTACCGCACGGGCGTCTACTACACGGATGCGGCTGATAAGGCCACCATCCAGCAGGCGCTGGATGCGCTGCAGCAGAAGTACAGCCGCCCGCTGGTGGTGGAGAACCTGCCGCTGCAGAACTTCTACGAGGCCGAGGAATATCACCAGGACTATCTGGCCAAGAACCCCAACGGCTACTGCCATATCGACGTGCGCAAGGCTGACGAGCCGCTGCCGGGCAAGCCGGCAGGCAATCCGCCGGCAGCCGCGGCTGCGGTGGGCAAGGGCTTTGATGTGGCCAGCTACCGCAAGGCTTCGGATGCCGAGCTGAAGCAGCGCCTGAGCGCCGAGCAGTATCGCGTCACGCAGCAAAGCGGCACCGAGCGCGCCTTCACGCATGAATATGACCACCTGTTTGCACCCGGCATCTACGTGGACGTGGTGAGCGGACAGCCGCTCTTCAGCTCGAAGGACAAGTTCGATTCCGGCTGCGGCTGGCCCAGCTTCACGCGGCCCATCCAGCCGTCGGCCGTCACCGAGCATGAGGACCTCAGCTACAACATGCGGCGCGTCGAGGTGCGCAGCCAGGCCGCCGATTCGCACCTGGGCCATGTGTTCCCCGACGGCCCGCGCGACAAGGGCGGTCTGCGCTACTGCATCAACGGTGCCAGCCTGCGCTTCATCCCGCTGGAGAAGATGGCCGAAGAGGGCTACGGCAACCTGGTCGATGCCGTGAAGTGATCAGGACGTGACGGGGCGGCCGGTAAAGGCATCCGGCTGCCCCATTGAAGGGATCACGCCGCCATAAAAAAAGCCCGGACCGAAGTCCGGGCAAAAAACCAACCAGGGAGGAATTCAGCTGGTGACTGAGGAAGTCACCGTTGCGGCTGAACAACGACATTCTCCAGCGATCGGCCCCCATGTGTTGCGTGTTTGCGTCATGCGGGTGTGCGGGGCCGATGGGTGGCCGGATGGCCGGGAACGAAGGCGGAATACCCGGACTTTCCATGTGCGTATTCGGGATGGGGCGTGGACTGCTCCGTGGGGCGCTCGGGTCTTGCTGGGTGAGCTGATCCAGCGGGCAGCCTGATCCGAATGGCGAGCTTTTGCCGCGGTCACGGGGTCAACCCGCCATCGCACGATATATCGTGAACGAGGCACACGGCCACGCTGCCCCCGCGTCAGGGCAAGGGACACCGTCCGTGCAGCCGTCGGCAACCGGCCAGCCTGTGGGGACTGTTCCCTCATCGCCGGCTGCCTATGCTGTCCACCGCCTGGGCCGGTTCGCGGCCTGCGGATCTCTACTGCCCGGGCTTCGGGCCCGACGCGACATGGACGGGCGCAACGGAAACGGTCGTTTGACGCGATGGGGTGTCGTCTATGTGGATGGTCTGGGGTGGCGCGCTGCTGGTGCTGCTGAAGTGGCTGGAGGTCGATCCGGTCTCGAACTGGAGCTGGTGGTGGATTCTGGCACCGCTGGGCGTGGCCTTCCTGTGGTTCGAGTTCTTCGAGCGGATGTTCGGCCGCGACAAGCGCCAGCTGGAGATGGCTGCTTACGAGAAGCGTGCCCGCGAGCGCGTGGCGCAGACCTTCGATCAGCAGGCCCGCCGTTCCTGAGCGTTTTCGGCCTGGGCATCTTCCGGCGGCCGGGCCGCATCGGTGCGGCGGCCGCGTTGCGGTGTGGGGTGGCTGAAGTGTGGCAGGAAGCAGCCTGACGGAATCACCCCCTGAAAAGCATGTAAGAATGACCGCTTGTCCATTCCGTCCGACGCTCTTTCTTCCATGCTCGTCCATCCTCAGTTCGATCCCATCGCCTTGCAGATCGGTCCGCTGGCCATACGCTGGTACGGGCTGATGTACCTGGTGGCCTTCACGCAGTTCGTGCTGCTGGGGCGCTGGCGCATTGCGCAGCGTCAGCCAGGCCAGCCGCTTCACGGCTTCACCGGCAAGGATGTCGAGGATCTGATGTTCTACGGCGTGTTGGGCGCGGTCATCGGCGGGCGCCTGGGGCACGTGCTGTTCTACGGGCTGTCGTACTACCTGGCGCACCCGTTGCACATTTTCTATGTCTGGGAAGGCGGCATGGCCTTTCATGGCGGCTTGGTGGGCGTGCTGCTCTCGTGCGCACTGTTTGCCCATCGACGCGGGGTGCGCTGGCTGGACCTGATGGATTTCGTGGCGCCGCTGGTGCCGCTGGGGCTGGCGGCCGGCCGGCTGGGCAACTACATCAATGGCGAGCTGTGGGGGCGCGTTACCGATGTGCCCTGGGGCATGGTGTTTCCGCAGTCGGGTTCGGCGCTGCCGCGTCACCCGTCGCAGCTCTATGAGCTGGCGGCTGAGGGGCTCCTACTGTTCGTGGTGCTGTGGTGGTATTCACGCCGGCCGCGACCCACAGGGGCGGTCAGCGGGCTCTTCCTGGTGGGCTATGGGCTGTGCCGCTTTCTGGTGGAATACGTGCGCGAGCCCGACGATGGCTTCTGGGGGCCGCTGACGGCTGGCCAGGCGCTGACGCTGCCGATGCTGCTGGCCGGTGCATGGCTGATGTGGCGGGCAGGGCGCAAGGCGGACTGAAATGCAGAAAGGCCCGGACATGCCGGGCCTTTCGTGGAATGGGGTAACCCCGCCTGTGCCGGTTGGCCGGCATCCTGAACCGTGATTCAGTTCAGGTCGGCAAAGAGAGCAGCCACATCAGGTTCATCCGACGAGGGATGATCACAACAGTGGCACACTGTTTTCTCTTCACCTCATGCATCGCATTGGTTCAAGGAATATATGGCCTGAACGAACACTGCAGGGTTGAAGCAATTATACGCGCTTGTCTGTCGATGGGGGCAAGTTCTGCCGGTCGTCCCTTTCGCTGTCGCCGATGAGTGGCCGGTCAGTGTGGTTTCGCTGTTTCAGCGAACGCCCTCGAAGCGGCGGATGCCGTCATCCAGTTCGTTGTTGAGCTGGGTGACTAGGGTCTGCACCTGCTCGACGGTGGCGGCGCCGGAGTCGACCGGCTGGCCCAGAAATTCGTAGGTAATCTGCAGGGCGGCGTTGACGGCGATGCGCTCGGTGCCGTGGGCCAGGCTGGCGTCACGGATCTCGCGCATCTTCTGGTCGACGATGCGCACGGCGTTCATCAGCCGCGGCTTTTCGTTGGGAGGTACCTGCAGCTTGAAGGTGCGGTCAAGGATCTTGACCTCGATCTGTTCCATGGCCATGGCAGCTCCTGGGGCATTCAGTCTTTGTCGGTCTGCGGCAGTGGCAGCCGCGCCAGGGCGGATTCCACGCGGGCGCGGGCTTCAGCCAGTCGTTGCTGCATGTCGGCCTGGCTCATGGCGGCTTCACCCAGGCGACCGCGCAGCAGCTGGTTCTCGTCGGAGAGCTGGCGGGTGATTTCAAGCAGGCGCCGGACGCGCTCAGCCAATAGCTGGAGATCGGTTTCCATGCCGCGGGATAGTAGGGATTTGTGACAGGGGGGTCAAGCGAAGCGACACCCCGGGGAATGGCTGTACCCGATTTTGCCACGCAGCGCCCGCTGGCGTCCGTTGATCGGGCACCGGGCGAGTGTCATGGCACCATCCGCGGCCGCTGTCGGCGCCGGAATCGGGCGATGCATTGTCCATGGCATGTTCCTGTAATGCCGGGCGGACTTGTAACGACCACGTTGGGGTATGTCATGGCAAAGGCAGGGGCCTGCCTTTACCATCGAGGGTTCCTGAAAGGTCTGGACGAGGTTTCCCGGTCTGTCGGCAGAAGGTGTGCCGGCGTGCGGGTCCAGCCATGCCTTTCACGGGCCGTCGGCTGCCGTGGTTCTGCAGTTCCCCTCAACCGTCGTTCTTCTTTCAAGGCAAGATGATGCACACCGTGTCGTCCCGCTCTCGCTGGCAGGTTCTGCTGTCCTCCCTCCTGTTGGGTTCTGCGCTGTTTGCGGCAACCTCACCTGCTGTGGCGGTCGATGCCGCACAGGGCGCGGGCGCGCAGGGTGCGGCGCAGGCCACCGGGGCTGGCGATGCGCAGGCCGATGCCGCCCTGGAATGGAAGCCCGGTCCGCAGCGCGTGGGCTCGCTGGAGGTAGAACTGGTTTCGGATTCCCGCCAGGTGATGCCGGGTGAAACCTTCCGCATCGGCATGCGGCTGCGGCACGATCCGCACTGGCATACCTATTGGCGCAATCCGGGCGACACGGGCTATCCCACCCGCTTCGAGATCGAGGGGCCGGTCGACACGCAATATTCCGACATCCGTTGGCCGGCACCCGAGCGGCTGGCCATCGGGCCGCTGGCCAACTATGGCTACGAGGGCGAGGCCCTCATCTATCGGGACGTGACGCTGCCGGACGGCTTCAAGGGCCGCCAGGCGCGCTTCCGGGTCAAGGCCGAATGGCTGATCTGCAAGGAAGTCTGCATTCCCGGTGAGGCGGCGTTGCAGCTTGACGTGCCGGTGGGCGGTGTGACCGAGCCCGACCGGGCTGAGACGGCCAGTTTCGAGGTCGCACGCCGCAGTGCGCCGGTACCTGACCAGGAATCTGCGGCCGTGGGCTGGTGGCAGCGAGGCGGCCAGGCGGTGGTGGTGCTGCCGGATGCCGTCACGCAGGGGAAGGCACCGCACTCGGCGCTGTTTCTTCCGTACTTCAGCGGGGTGGTCAAACCCGTGGCGCCGCAGAAGCTTATCGAGATCTCGGGCGAGGAAGGCCGCTATGGCCTGGCACTGGAGCTAGATGAGCAGGGCGTGCGCTCGGCTGAGCCGGGCTGGGAAAAGGAAGGAGGCATTGTCGTCATCGACGGCGGGCAGCCGGTGGAGGTGAACTTGCAGCGCCAGACAGTGGTTCCGGTGGCGGCGCGTACCGTGGCCATTGATGAACCGATCAAGGTGGACCTGACCGAGGCTGGTGCTGCCCCGGGCAACGGCGGCGGCAAGAAGGGCGGGCTGCTGGGCCAGTTGCAGCTGGGCGGTGCGCCGGCGCAGGGTGGGCAGGACATGCCGGCGGCGGGTGCCATGGCGTCCGGTGCCAACGGCCAGGGGGCTGATGCTGCCGCGGCTGGCGCAGCGTCAGGGGCACCGAATGGTGCTTCGGGCGCCCAGGGGGCGGCTGGCGGCGAGGGGGCTGCACCTGCGGCTCAGACCGGACAGAACACCACCGGCATGGGCGCCAGGGCCGAGCAGGTCATGGAACAGGCGCAGACCACACTGAGCGCACTGACGGGCGCGCCCCAGGGGCAGGGTGAATGGCTGGCGATGGCCGGGGCCATTCTGGGGGCGTTCATGGGCGGCCTCATCCTCAACCTGATGCCCTGCGTGTTTCCGGTCATCGGGCTCAAGATTCTTTCTTTCACCGAGGCAGCTGCTGGCAAACCCGCCCAGGCGCGTCGCCATGCCATGGTGTTCGGCCTGGGGGTGGTGGTCAGCTTTCTGGTGCTGGCCGGTATCCTGCTGGGGCTGCGGGCACTGGGCCAGGCGGCTGGCTGGGGCTTCCAGCTGCAGTCGCCGGTGTTCGTGGCGGTGCTGGCGCTGCTCTTCGTGGTCATCGGTCTCAACCTGTTCGGCGTGTTCGAGGCCGGCACGCGACTCACGCAGCTGGGCGCTGCCGGGCAGGGCAGCCAGCAGGGCTACTGGGGTAGCTTTATGACCGGGGTGATGGCGGTGGTGGTGGCCACGCCCTGCACGGCGCCCTTCATGGGTGGCGCGGTGGGCTTCACGCTCAGCAGCTCGCCGCTGCTGGTGCTGGTGGTGTTTGCCACCATCGGCGTGGGCATGGCGCTGCCGTATCTGGTGCTGGCCAGCAGCGAGCGTCTGCTGGCGATGCTGCCGCGCCCCGGGGCCTGGCTGCAGACCTTCAAGCAGCTGCTGGCCTTCCCGATGTTCATCACCGCGGCCTGGCTGGTCTGGGTGCTGGCGCTGCAGTCCGACGCCGAGGGCGTGCTGCTGTTGCTGCTGGCCGCCATCTTCCTGTCCTTCAGCTGCTGGATCTACGGCCGCTGGCAGTTCGAGCTGCGGCCACGCAGTGCGCGCAGCACGCCGGCCTGGATCATCACCGCGCTGCTGTCGCTGGTGGCCAGCGGCGTGCTGGTGAGCCGGCTGCCGGTGGTGGCCGAGGCCGCCCAGGCGCAGGTCGCGCCGGTGCTGGGCAACGCCGTGACCAACGGCCCGGTGTCGATGCTGCCGCCGTCCTGCAAGCCGGAAGCCGATGGCCGCCTGCCGGCATCCTGCCGGGGCTGGCAGCCGTGGTCGCCCGAGCGCCAGGCAGCGGCCCGCGCCGCAGGCGTGCCGGTCTTTGTGGACTTCTCGGCCGCCTGGTGCCTGAGCTGCCAGGCCAACGAGAAGGTGGCGCTGAACCGCGACGAGGTGCAGGCCGCTTTCCGCGACCGCAACGTGCTGCTGCTCAAGGCCGACTGGACGCGCCGCGATCCGGCCATCTCGGCCGAGCTGGCCCGCTTTGGTCGCAACAGCGTGCCGCTCTACCTGTTCTATGACGGCCGCGATCCGAAGGCCGCGCCCGTGCAGCTGCCCGAGCTGCTGACGGTGGATACCGTGCTCAAGGCCATCGGCGCGGCGAAGTAAGCGACGCCCCCGATCAGGCCAATTGGTTGCCGCTGGAAAGCCCCAGCACGGCCCGCATGTCGTACAGGCCATGGGCCTTGTCGGCCAGGAAGCGGCAGGCGCGCAGGCTGCCGTCGGCGTAGTGGGCGCGGCTGGTGGCGCGGTGGCGGATCTCGATCTGCTCGCCGTTGCCGGCAAAGAGCACCGTGTGGTCGCCCACGATGTCACCGCCGCGGATGGTGGAAAAGCCGATGCTGCCAGGCTGGCGCGGGCCGGTGTGGCCCTCGCGGGCGAAGACGCCGATCTCGGCCAGCGGCTTGCCCAGCTGCGTGGCGATGGCCTCGCCGATGGCCAGGGCCGTGCCCGAGGGGGCATCCACCTTGTGGCGGTGGTGGGCCTCGATGACCTCGATGTCGGTGTCGGCCAGCATCTGCGTGGCCAGCTCGATGAGCCGGATGGCGGCATTGACGCCCGGGCTCATGTTGGCGGCCTGCACGATGGCGATGTCCTGTGCAGCCTGCTGGATGCGGGCGCGCTCTTCGGCCGAGAAGCCGGTGGTGCCGATGACCATCTTCACGCCATGCTGCCGGCAGGCGTCCAGGTAGACCATGCTGGCTTCGGGGCGGGTGAAGTCGATCAGCACCTGGCAGCTGGCCAGGGCCGCGTCGGTGCGGTCGGTGATGATCACGCCCGTCTTGACCCCCATGAAGGCGCCGGCATCGGTGCCCAGCGCCGGGCTGTCGCTGCGGTCCAGCGCGGAAGCCAGTTCCATGTCGGGGGCGGCCAGGACGGCCTCGATCAGCATGCGCCCCATGCGGCCGGAGGCGCCAGTGATGGCGATCTTCATGAATTCACGTGCCTTTCGGTGGGTTGGTAGCCGGGCAGGGCCGGATCGTTCGGGTCGTCGCGCTCGGGCAGGCGGTCATGCTTGATGTCGCTGACGCGGCCGTCGGCAAAGAACACCGTCACGCGGCGCAGCTCGGAATCGCCGTTCGGATACTGGAAGCGGAAGACGTATTCCCAGCGGTTGGGGTGGAACACGTCGGCCAGCAGCGGGGTGCCGATGCGCAGCCGCACCTCGTCGGGCGCCATGCCGGTGTGCACCTCGTCCAGCATCTGCTGGTTGATGTAGTTGCCCTGCGGAATGGCAAAGCGATAGGGTTCCAGAAAGCCGCTGCGCGAGCGGTCGCTGGCGCAGCCGGCCAGCGTGGCGGCCGCGGCCAGCAGCAACAGCGTGCCGGGGATGCGGGAAAGACGGATGGGCATCAGAGGGATGGGCTCCTGGGTTGTGCGGAGGGTGCCGGCGGCATGGCGCGGTCCGGGCCTGAACCGGCAATGATGCCATGGCTGGCGCCGCAGGGCGGGCCGGCGGGCATGATGCGGGCGCCGTGGAAGGCACGGGGGCGGTGCGACACTGGCCAGGCCGTCTGTCGCTTCCTGGGCACGCCGGCCGTCGGGCGCTGTGTAAAGTTCCTGCAAAGTTCGGGCTGCCAGGGGCCGGCCGGTGCAGGCATCCCCGTATGATAAGGGCTTCCTTCTCCCTGCTGTTCCCGCCTTCATGTCCTTATCGTCTCACAAGGCGTCCGGGCGCCGTACCACGCTGGTGGTCACGGCCCTGGTGCTGCTGGCCGTGGGTGCCGGCCTCTGGTTCTGGGTTCTGAAGCCCGCTTCCCATGGCACTGCTGCCCCGACGGGTATGCCCCCGCCCCCGGGTGCCGGCGGGCCGGGTGGCCACGGTGGCATGTCGCCCGTCACCGTCAGTGTGGTGAGCGTCGAGCAGGGGGCCTTCCCGGTGGTGATCCGCGCCGTGGGCAACGTCACCCCCTACAACACCGTCACCGTGGTGCCGCAGGTGGAAGGGCGGCTGCTGCGCGTGCATTTCCAGGAAGGGGCGCATGTGCAGGCCGGTCAGCTGCTGGCCGAGCTGGATCCGCGCGCATTGCAGGCCAGCCTGGACGAGGCGCGAGGCACCCAGGCGCAGAACCAGGCCGAGCTGAAGAATGCCCGTTCTGATCTGGCGCGCTACGAGCGGCTCTATCGGCAGGATTCGGTCTCCCGCCAGCAGCTGGAGACCCAGCGTGCGCTGGTGCGGCAGCTGCAGGCACGTTCGAGCACCGATCAGGCCAAGGTAGACAATGCCCGCGTGCAGCTGGGCTACACGAAGATCCATGCGCCGGTGGCCGGCCGGCTGGGGCTTCTGAAGACCAACATCGGCGCCATGATCGGTCCTTCCACCACGGACGGCCTGGTCAGCATCGTGCAGACCGACCCCATCTCGGTGGTCTTTGGCGTGCCGGAGGTGCAGCTGACGGCGCTGCGCAACGCGATGGCCGCCGCCGCTGGCAACGGTCTGGAGGTGCAGGCCTGGGACCGCAGCGAGCAGGGTCGGCTGGCCAGTGGCCGCCTCACCACGCTGGACAACCAGATCGACACCACAACCGGATCGCTGCGGGTTCGGGCGCGCTTCGACAATCCGGGTGAGACGCTCTTTCCCAACCAGTTCGTGAACATCCGCCTCACGCTGCAGACGCTGCCCAGGGCTGTCAGCGTGCCGGTGGATGCGGTGCAGTTCGGCACCCAGGGCAACTATGTCTATGTGGTGCGTGATGACAAGGCCCATGTGCAGGTCGTGAAGCTGGGCGCCACCACGGCCGATCGGGTGCAGATCGTCGAGGGGCTGGCCGCTGGCGAGCGGGTGGTGCTGGAAGGCATGGACCGGCTGCGCAACGGCAGCGCCGTGAAGATCGTGGCCGCCACCGAGGGCGATCCGGACGCCCTGCTGGCCCCGGGGCCCGATGAAGGCCCGGCGGGCGGCCCGCCGCCCGGACCCTGAACACCATCATGAATTTCTCTCGTCCTTTCATCCTGCGGCCCATCGCCACGTCGCTGCTAATGGTGGCGCTGCTGGTGGCCGGCATGCTGGCCTGGCGGCTGCTGCCGGTAGCGGCGCTGCCGCAGGTCGACTATCCGGTCATCCAGGTGCAGGCCACGCTGCCGGGCGCCAGTCCCGACACGGTGGCGCGGATGATCACCGCGCCGCTGGAGCGCTATCTGGGCCAGATTTCCGGCCTCAAACAGATGTCCTCGGCCAGCGGCGCCGGCGTCTCGGTCATCACGCTGCAGTTTGCGCTGGACAGCGACCTGGGCGTGGCCGAACAGGACGTGCAGTCGGCGCTGGACAATGCCGAGAGCCTGCTGCCCGATGGCATGCCGGCCCCGCCGCGCTACCGCAAGGTCAATCCGGCCGACACGCCGATCCTGACGCTGGCGGTCAGCTCGAAGACCCTGCCGCTGCCGCAGATCCATGACCTGGTGGACACCCGCATGGCGCAGAAGCTGGCGCAGGTGCAGGACGTGGGTCAGGTGAGCCTGGCCGGCGGCCAGCGCCCGGCCATCCGCGTGCAGGCCGATTCCGCCGCGTTGAAGGCCGCCGGGCTCACGCTGGCCGATGTGCAGAAGGTGATTGCCTCGGCCAATGCCAATCTGCCCAAGGGCAGCTTCGACGGCCCGGTGCGCAGCACCACGCTGGACGCCAACGACCAGCTGACTACGGTGGCCCAGTACGAGGACCTGGTGGTGACCTGGAAGAACGGCGTGCCGCTGCGCGTGCGCGACGTGGCCACCGTGATGCAGGGGCCCGAGGACCGCTTTCTGGCCGCCTGGGCCGACGCCGAGCGGGCCATCCTGATCAGCGTGCAGCGCCAGCCCGATGCCAACGTCATCGAGGTGGCTGACCGGGTGCGTGCGCTGCTGCCGCGGCTGACGGCCACGCTGCCGGCCAGCGTGGACGTGCGCATCCTCACCGACCGTACCGAGAGCATCCGCAGCTCGGTGCGTGACGTGCAGGTGGAGCTGGTGCTGGCCGTGGGGCTGGTGGTGCTGGTGACGCTCGTGTTCCTGCGCTCGGTGCGCATGACGCTGATTCCGGCCGTGGTGGTGCCCATCTCGCTGGTGGGCACCTTTGCCGCCATGTACCTGGCCGACTATTCGCTCAACAACCTCAGCCTGATGGCGCTCACCATCGCCACCGGCTTCGTGGTCGATGACGCCATCGTGATGATGGAGAACATCGCCCGCCACCGGGAGCAGGGCAAGCCGGCGCTGCAGGCCGCCCTGGACGGCGCGAAGGAGATCGGCTTCACGCTGGTGTCGCTCACCGTCTCGCTGGTGGCCGTCCTGATTCCGCTGCTCTTCATGGGCGACGTGGTGGGGCGGCTCTTTCATGAATTTGCCGTCACGCTGGCGGTGGCCATCGGCATCTCGCTGCTGGTGTCGCTGACACTCACGCCCATGATGTCGGCGCGGATGCTGAAAGGCGAGACAGGACACGACGGAGCAGGGCCGTCGGCGCGTCCCGCGTTGCTGGACCGGCTGATCGCCGCCTACGGTCGCAGTCTGGACCGTGTGCTGGATCACCAGGGGCTGATGCTGCTGGTGATGCTGGCCACGCTGGGGCTGACGGTCTGGCTGTACCTGCTGGTGCCCAAGGGATTCTTCCCGGTGCAGGACAGTGGCGTCATCCAGGTGGTGACGCAGGCGCCCGGCACGATCTCGTTCGAGGCCATGAAGAAGCAGCAGGAGACGGTGGCCCGCCAGCTGCTGGAGGATTCGGACGTGGCCAGCCTGTCGTCGTTCATCGGCATGGACGGCAGCAACACCGCGCTCAACACGGGGCGCATGCTGCTGAACCTGAAGTCGCACGAGGACCGTGCTGACGACGTGCTGGCCATCATCGACCGGCTGCGCCACCGGATGGCCGAACGGCCCGAGGCCGAGCGTCGGACCATGGGCGTCTGGTTCCAGCCGGTGCAGGAGCTTTCCATCGAGGACCGCATCAGCCGCGCCCAGTACCAGATGACGCTGAGCACACCCGACACAGCGCTGCTGGCCGAGTGGGTGCCGCGCCTGCAGGCCGCGCTGGCCCAACGCCCCGAGCTGGCCGACATCGGCAGCGATCTGCAGAACGACGGCTGGCAGGCCTACGTGGAGATCGACCGTACCGCTGCGGCCCGTCTGGGCGTGCAGGTGCAGACCATCACCGCGGCCCTGCAGAATGCCTTCGCGCAGCGGCAGATTGCCACGCTCTTCACCCAGTCCAACCAGTACCGCGTGGTGCTGGAGCAGGATCCGGCACGGGCCCAGGGCATGGCGGCGCTGGACCACGTGTTCGTGGCGGCGTCCGACGGCACGCCGGTGGCGCTTTCCGCCCTGGCGCACTGGAGCAACCGCAAGGCGCCGGTGGTGGTGAACCATCAGTCGCAGTTCCCGGCGGCCACGCTGTCCTTCAACCTGGGCAACGGCCATTCGCTGGGGGATGCGGTGGCGGCCGTGGAAGAGGTGCAGCAGCAGCTGGGCTGGCCGCTGTCCATCGAGAGCCGTTTCCTGGGGGCGGCCGAGGCGTTCCGGGCATCGCTGTCGAACACGCTGTGGCTGGTGCTGGCCGCCGTGGTGGTGATGTACCTGGTGCTGGGCATCCTGTACGAGAGCGCCATTCACCCCATCACCATTCTGTCCACGCTGCCCTCGGCCACGGTGGGGGCGCTGCTGGCGCTGCTCGTCAGCGGCCGGGCGCTGGACATGGTGGCCGTCATCGGCATCGTGCTGCTCATCGGCCTGGTGAAGAAGAACGGCATCATGATGGTGGACTTCGCGCTGGAGGCCGAGCGTCATGAACGGCTGTCGGCGCGAGCCGCCATCCACCGCGCTGCCATCCTGCGTTTCCGGCCCATCCTGATGACCACGCTGGCCGCGCTGCTGGGCGCGCTGCCGCTGATGCTGGCCAGCGGATCGGGCGCCGAGCTGCGTCAGCCGCTGGGTCTGGTGATGGTGGGAGGGCTGCTGGTCAGCCAGGTGCTCACGCTCTACACCACGCCCGTCATCTACCTGTTCTTCGAGCGGATCGCGCAGCGCCGAGGCCGATGAAGCCGTTCTTTCCGCTGACCTGCTGCCCATGAGCCCGTCCCTGCCGTGATCGCCCATAGCCGATGAATCTGTCCCGTCCCTTCATCCGCCGACCCATCGGCAGCACCATGCTGGCGCTGGCCATCCTGCTGGCCGGCTGGCTGGCGTGGCGACAGCTGCCGGTGGCGCCGCTGCCGCAGATCGATACGCCGATGGTGGTGGTCTCAGCCAGCCTGCCCGGAGCCAGCCCCAACAGCATGGCGGCGACCGTGGCCGGGCCGCTGGAACGGGCGCTGGGCGCCATTGCGGGGCTGTCGTCCATCTCGTCGTCCAGCAGTACCGGCAGCACCGAGGTGCGGCTCTTCTTCGACATCGATCGTGACCTGAACGAGGCCTCTCGCGAGGTGCAGGCGGCCATCAACGGCGTCATCGACCAGCTGCCGCCCGGCATGCCCGGCCGGCCCACCTTCCGCAAGCTCAATTCCTCCACGTCGCCCATCCTAGCGCTGGCGCTGTCGTCGGCCACGCTTCCGCCCAGCCAGCTCTACGATCTGGCTGACAACATCGTGCTGCAGAAGATCTCGCGCGTGCAGGGGGTGGGCGAGGTCTCGCTGGGCGGCGCATCGCTGCCAGCTGTGCGCATCCGCTTCGAGCCCAGCGCGCTGGCTGCCCTGGGCATGTCGCTGGAGGATGCACGCCAGGTGGTGGTGGCCGCCAGCGCCGAGGCGCCCGAGGGTTTTCTGGAAGATGAAGGCAACCGCTGGCTGGTGGCCACCGGTCGCAAGCTGAAGAACGCGGCCGACTTCTCGGACCTGGTGCTGCGCTGGAAGAACGGTCAGGCCGTGCGGCTCTCGGACGTGGCCGAGGTGAGCGATTCGGTGGAGAACCGCTACAGCAGCGGTTTCCACAACCATCAGCCCGCCATCATTGCGCTCGTCACCCGTCAGCCCGATGCCAACGTGGTGGCCACCATCGATGCCATCAAGGCCACGCTGCCGCAGCTGCAGGCCATCCTGCCGCCGCAGGCCAGCCTCACCGTGGTGATGGACCGTTCGCTGGGCATCCGCGGCAGTCTGGCCGAGGCGCAATGGACGCTGGTGTTCTCGTGCCTGATCGTGGCGGCGGTGGTGTGGCTCTTCGTGGCACGGCTTCGCACCGCGCTCATTCCGGTGGCGGTGATTCCGGTCTCGCTGATTGGCACCTTTGCCGTCATCTGGCTGGCGGGCTTCTCGCTCAACAACCTCAGCATCATGGCGCTGGTGGTGGCCGCCGGCCTGGTGGTCGATGACGCCATCGTCGTGCTGGAAAACATCACCCGCCACACCGAGCGGGGGCTGTCACCTTACCGGGCGGCGATGCGCGGCGCGGGCGAGGTGAGCTTCACGCTGCTGGCGCTGAACGTGGCGCTGGTGGTGGTGTTCGTGGCCGTGCTGTTCATGGGCGGCATCATCGAGCGGCTGTTCCGCGAGTTCTCGCTCACGCTGGCGGCGGCCATCGTCATCTCGCTGGTCGTGTCCATCAGCCTGACGCCCGCGCTGTGCGCGCACGTGCTGCCGCGGGAAAGACGGCAAAAGGCAGCCGAGCATGGCGCTGCACAGGCGGCTGCTTTGCCGGGGGGCATGCCGGATGTGACCCACGATGCAGGGCAGGGGATGCCGGGATCGGTGTCCTTGCAGGATGACGCCGAAGTGGCCCGCGCCCCATGGCATCGGCGCCTGCTAGGGCTTCATGCCAGCTATTTCCATCATCTGCAGGCGGCCTATGAGCAGTCGCTGGCCTGGATGCTGCGCTACGCCTGGTATGGGGTCGTGGCCCTGGTGGGATTGATCGCCGCCAGTGTCTGGCTGTTTGCCAACCTGCCACGCTCGGATCTGCCCGAGCAGGACACGGGCGTGATCGGCGCCTTCATCCGGGGGGATGACGGTTTCTCCTTCCAGATCATGCAGCCGCGCATCGAGCGCTACCGCCGCTGGATCCTGTCCGATCCGGCCGTGCAGGATGTGGCCGGCATCAGCGGTGGCAGTGGCGGGCTCACCAACGCCCGCCTGGTCATCACCCTCAAGCCGCTGGCTGAACGCAAGGTGTCGGCGCGCCAGGTCATCGACCGCCTGCGCCGCAGCGCACCGCAGATGGCGGGCACCATGTTCTTCGGTCGTGTGGAGCAGGACCTGCAGCTGTCGCCCCCGAAGTTCGGGGACGATGCCGATCACGTGATCGTGCTGAAGTCGGGTGACCGGGATCTGCTGCAGACCTGGAACCAGCGGCTGGGCGTGGCGCTGTCGAAGCGCCCCGAGCTGGAGAACGTCAGCTACAGTCTGGGAGAGGACACTCGCCAGATCGTGCTGGACATCGACCGCAACACGGCCAGCCGACTGGGCGTGCAGCTGACCGATATCTCGGCGGCGCTCAGCAATTCGTTCGCGCAGCGCCAGGTGGCCACGCTGTACCAGGACCGCAACCAGTACCGGGTGGTGATGGAGGTTTCCGAGCGCTTCACCGAGAACCCGCTGGCGCTGGATCGCGTGCAGATCATCACCAGCGAGGGCAAGTCGGTGGCGCTGGCCGAGGTGGCCCGCTGGCACTTCGGCATGGTGCAGGACCGCGAGCGACACGTCGACCAGTTCTCGGCCGCCACCATCAGCTTCTCGGTGGCGGCTGACGTGACTGACGCCGCGGCCCTGGCGGCTGTGCGCGACGTGATCGACGCCGAGCGCATGCCGGTCACTGTCATTGCCGACATCGATGGCGACGATGGCCGACCCAAGTCGCTGGTCAAGGCCGACGGCCAGGGCTGGCTGATCCTGGGCGTGGTGCTGGCCGTCTACCTGGTGCTGGGCATCCTGTACGAGAACCTGCTGCATCCGATTACCGTGCTTTCCACCATTCCCTCGGCGGGCGTGGGGGCGCTGTTGGCGCTGTGGGCCAGCAACACGCCGTTCAGTCTCATTGCGCTGCTGGGGCTCTTCCTGCTCATCGGCGTGGTGATGAAGAACGGCATCCTGATGATCGACGTGGCGCTGAAGAAGCAGCTACACGACGGACTGGCCCCGCAGGTAGCCATCCTGCAGGCGGCCGGCCAGCGCCTGCGTCCGATCCTGATGACCAACGTGGCGGCACTGGCCGGCGCCATTCCGCTGGCCATGGGTCTGGGTGACGGCGGCGAGCTGCGCCGTCCGATGGGTCTGGTCATCATCGGCGGTCTGGCGGTCAGCCAGCTCATCACTCTCTACACCACGCCGGCGCTGTACCTACTGCTGGAGCGGTTGCGGCAGTGGCCGCGGCGGGGGCAGGGCTAGAATCGCTTCCATTTCGGAAGCCGGACGATTGCATGGCGTCGGACCGTCTGACAGGGTGCCGGACGGTCTGACACAGTGTCGGACCGTCCGGGTGATGGATGCCCCTCTGCAAAAAAGGGGCATATCCACCACAATCGCACCCGGACCATTCCCGGCGTCGTAAACTGGATGGCTCCTGTGCTTTGTCCTTTCTCCATCACTTCCTGGCCTGCCTTCATGCCTGAAATGACCGTTCGGACCCCGATGACCGTGACGACACTCTTTCGCCGCACCACTCTGGCGGCCAGCCTGCTGCTGGCGCTGGCCGGCTGCAGCGTGATGACGCCTTACAAGGTACCTTCCTCCGCGCTGGAAGCGCCGCTGGAGCAGAACAGTGGCTGGCATCTGGCTTCCAGCACCGAACGTGAGGCTGCGGCGAGCCAGGCCCGGGATTCCGCGAAGGCTGGCCAGGACGGTGCCGCCGGCCAGAAGACGGGTGCGGCAAGCCGGACGGCGGCCCAGGGCACGGATGGCAGCGTGGCGGGGGCGCCGTCCGCAGGCACGGGTCGTGCTGACGTCGGCCGCAAGCCGGATGACCGTATTGCCGTCGTCAGCCTGGTCGATGGCGCCGCCTTCCAGGATCCAGTGCTGCAGGGGCTGCTGCAGCGCATGCAGACTGGGAACCTCTCGATGGTGCAGGCCGAGGCACGCCTGCGTCAGGCCCAGGCCACGCTGGCCAGCGCTGGCGCCTCGCGCCTGCCCCAGGTCAGCGTCAATGCCCAGGGCGCACGCCAGGGCAGCAAGGGCAGTACAACGGGTAACAGCTCTGGCAGCACGGGCAGTTCCAGCGCCCTCAACGCCCTGGGGCTGGACGAGCAAACCCTGTCCCAGCTGAGCGGCAACAGCACCGGCGTCAACAACAGTGTCCAGGCCGGTACCTCCATCAGCTGGACCCCCGACCTGTGGGGCAAGGTGTCGGCCCAGGTGGAATCGGGCCGTGCGGCTCTAGAAGCCGCCGAGGCCAACCGCCGCGCCGCCGAGCTGCAGGCCCAGGTCAGTCTCATCCAGGCCTACTGGCGGATGCGCCTGGCCGAGGCGCGGCTCATTCTGCAGGCCCGCTCCGAAGCGACCTCGGAACGTTCACTGCAGCTCACTCGCAATCAGTACCAGGCTGGTCTGGTGACGCGGGCCGACGTGGTGCAGGCCGAGACCAGCCTGCAGTCGGTCGTCACCCAGCGCCACGACCTGGAACGTAGCCGTGACACCGAACGCCACGCCATCGCCGTGCTGATGGGTCTGCCGCCGTCGTCTCTCACCACCGCTGACCTCGCACCCACCGCCGTGGCTAATGCCGTTCCGGGTGGTAAGGACGCCTCGGCACCGCCCGTCACGTTGCCGATGGTGCCCGCCATTCCCGAGACGCTCTCCATCGATCTGCTGCGCCGCCGTCCTGACGTGCGTGTGGCCGAACGCCAGGTGGCCGCCGCCAATGCTGACGTGGGTGTAGCCCGCGGCGCCTGGCTGCCCGACCTCACCCTCACCACCACCGGTACCCTCAGCTCGGCCACCGTCGCCAAACTGATCTCCTCGCCGCTGCGTTCCTGGTCCGTAGGCGCCCAGCTGGCCCAGACCCTGTTTGACGGCGGCACCCGCAGCGCCACGCTGAAGAGCCAGGAAGCCGCCTACGACGAGAAGGTGGCGGCCTACCGCCTGCAGGTGCTTACCGCCCTGCAGGAGATCGAGGACGGCCTGCTGTCGCGCCGCACGCTGGCCAACCAGGAAACCGACCAGCAGCGCCTGGTGGCGCTGGCGCAGGAAGCCGAGCGCGTGGTGCGCAACCGCTACCAGGGCGGGGTGGTGAACTACGCCGAGCTGGCCTCTGCCGAGAGCACAAGCCTCAGCGCTCAGAGCCAGCTGCTGTCGCTACAGGCCGAGCGGCTGAACAACTACATCACCCTGCTGGCGGCCGTGGGGGGATCCTGGCAGCTGCCGTGATCAGCGCCGGCTGGCCTCCAGCAATTCGGCCGCATGGGCCCGGGTCGTGCCGGTGATCTTCTTGCCACCCAGCATCCGGGCGATCTCTTCCTGCCGGGCGGCCTCGTCCAACCGTTCCACACGGCTGGAGACCGAGTTCGTCGAGCGTGCCGCCAGTACCGCGATGTGGTCAGCACGATATTAAAGTACCCCGCTCAAGGTCATCCCATTACACACAAGTTCCAGCATGCGTCAATAGCAGCTCTGCACATGAAACGATGAGAGACTTCCATGAGCTGGGCACAGG
>ERZ772968.261-NODE-261-length-26351-cov-3.670026_pt1 | contig 26351 bp, 24 predicted proteins | sample MGYA00580674_ERZ772968 | MGnify/ENA primary metagenome ERZ772968 (study PRJEB29015, sample SAMEA2737940) | human oral metagenome | biome: human oral; feature: human-associated habitat; material: dental | place: China | collected 2138 ...
TCATGTACTGGATCACCTGGGCGATGCGCTGCAGGCCCGGTTCGCCCTCGGAGGAACAACTGTCGTAGGCCGTCACGTAGTTCAGACCGTAGTGCTTCAGGAAGTAGAGGTACGCAAAACGTCCGCCGAACACCAGGGTCCGGTGCCTGCCCTTCTTCACAAGGGAGGCGAACTCCGCGTCCAGCTCGGCCATCTGGGCCTTGTAGGCCGCGGCGTTCTTCGCGTAGAGGTCTGCGTGCTCCGGATCGGCTGCCGTCAGCCCCGCCACGATGTTATCCACCATCTTCTGGGCCAGGGACGGGTCCAGCCAGATGTGCGGGTCGTACTCGTGATGGTGGTGGTGCGTATTCCCGTGCTCGTCGCGGTCTTCGTGGTCCGGTTCCTTTTGAAGGGCGACTCCCTGCGAGGCGTCCACCACGACCAGCTTCTCGTTGTCCAGGCTCTGGACGATGCGCTCCGCCCAGGGCTCCATGTACTTTCCCGTGAACACGAAGACGTCCGCGTCGTTCAGGGTCTTCATGTCGGACGGACGGGGCTCGAAGGTATGGCTTTCCACCCCGGGGGGCAGGAGCATGCGGACGGACGCACGGTCCCCGGCGATCTGCCGGACGAAGTCATACTGCGGGAAAAGGCTGCACACGACCGACAGCTTCCGCTCCTCGGCCCCGGCGCCTCCCGCCGCGGTCAACGCCAAAAGCAGGGCGCAAAGGCCCGCCGCAAACGTTCTTGAAATCCTCAAAATTCGGTAACCTCCCGGAACTGAAAAATTGGAGACGGAACGAACCGTATCCTCCGCACCGGCCCCCACGGACCGGAGCGCCTGTGACATGCGCTCAGCCTCGGTCCCGCTTGACGCAGCCGGGGCACTTTCCGTAGAGGACGAGCTTGCTCTCGTCGATCGCGAGGGCGTTCTCGTCGGCGAAGCGATGGAAGGCCTCGCGAAGGGGCTCGCTGTCGAAGTGGAGCATCGTCCCGCACGTCTCGCAGAGGAGATGGTAATCCTCCTCCCCCTCTGCCGGATCGCCGAGGTACTCGATCAGCGCCGGGCCGCCCTCGGGGCCGCGGTAGCGCCGCACGCGTCCCGCCTCCTCCAGCTCGGTCAGAAAACGGTAGACCGTCGCCTTGCTGACCGGGGTCCCGGAGCGCTTCAGGCGATCGACGAGCTCGTCCGCCGTCAGGTGAGCGCCCTCCATGCCGCACAGGCACCTCAGGATGGATGCCTTCTGACGGGTGCTCTTGCGCGACTCCGCCGCAGCCGCCAAGGGACCGCCTCCTCTCCGAAATCAAGGTATGAAACTGAGACGCATAATCAACATCGGGGAGGATAACTCCGCCATGCCGATTTGTCAAGAGATGGCCTTCCTTTTTATGCTTCGTTCGAGACCATGAGGACCGGAGGGCCGCGCCGTTCCTACATGACCGGGCCGCCGCTGCGAGGTCATTTTATGCCGTCGCAGGGCGGCGATGCTCTTCGCTTTTTGTAGTCCATGCCAAAACTTTCCATCGCCTGCAAGATGGGCCGCATGGATTCGCCAAGATCGCTCAAGGCGTATTCCACGCGAGGAGAGGCTTCCGTAAAGACGGTCCTCGTGACGATGCCGTCCTCCTCCATGGATCGAAGGCTCTCGGTGAGGACCTTCTGGCTTATCCCCTCCAGATTCTTCATCAGCTCGTTGAAGCGCAAGGGCCTTGTGAGGAGCTTTTGCAAGATCAGGAGCTTCCATTTGCTCCCTATCAGTTGGACGGTTGTCGCTACCGGGCAGTCGGGGAGCTCGTCTTTTGTTTTCATGTGGGTACCCCTCCAATGGATTTTCATAAAACACGGAAAAAATGGCCGCCGCATCCAAAGCGGGATATAGCATAACAAAAATGGCGCGATCTTTTCATAGGTTACAAAAAGGTGCGTGCTTGTGCCATGTTTATTTGCAAGTATAATCTAACCATGGACGGTCGTCGGTCCGTCCGAATCGTTAGGGGAGGTGCGACAAATGGCATTGGCTAACATCGCTGACTGGGCCGGGAAAAGGTCTGCCGCCGCTTACGGGTCTGCCTGCGGGGCGTCGGGAAAGCCTGGGGAGAAACCGTCTGCCTGCGGCGCGGGCGACAAGCCGGAGAAGAAGCCTTCGGCCTGCGGCGCGGGCGACAAATAATACCGGGATTTTTGTCCGGGGTCATTTCCATTGTTCCGAACAGGATCCTCCGGCTGCGGAAGCCGGAGGATTTCGTTTGAGCCGAGATCGGCGAGAGCACCGCTTACGACGGATGGAGGCCTGCGGTGATGCAACCCTATTTTTCGTTCCAATGGCATATCACCGATGAATGCGATCAAAGGTGCAGGCACTGCTACATCTACTCGGGGGGCACGCGCGATCGCCTCCTGTCCATGACATGGGAGCGGATGGAATCCACCTTTTACAATTGCCTTGACTTCTGCGAGGTATACGGGCGCACGCCGTATTTTTACATTACCGGCGGAGACCCGATCCTCCACCCGGACTTCTGGAGGCTGTTGGAACTGCTCCGCGGACACGATGCCGCCTTTACCATTCTCGGCAACCCCTTTCACCTGGACGATCGGGTCTGTCGGGACCTGAAGCGGTACGGATGCGAGAAATACCAGCTCTCCCTCGACGGGCTCAGGGAGACGCACGACTGGTTCAGAAAGCCCGGATCGTACGATTGCACGCTCGAGAAGATCGGCTGCATCCATCGCGCCGGAATCCGCAGCGTCGTCATGACGACGGTATCCAGGGCGAATCGTGCGGAGGTCCCGGACATTATCGATGCGGCGGTAGCGGCGGGGACGGACGTATTTGCCTTCTCCCGCTATGTTCCGAGCGGCGGGGATCTGGACGCCGGCATGACGGCACAGGAATACAGGGGCCTCCTTGCCGTCTGTGACGAGAAGTTCAGGAGATATGAGGCGGAGGGCTGCCCGACCTATTTCAATAAAAAGGACCATCTCTGGACGCTGTACGAATATGAGACGGGGACATTCCGGATCTCTCCCGATGCGGAGAGCGGCATGATTTACGGGGGCTGCAACTGCGGAAACTGCCACCTCACCATCCTGCCCTCCGGCGACCTGTACGCCTGCCGAAGGGTGGCGGGGAGCAGGGTCGGAAACGTGTTCGACGACCGCATCGCCGATGTCTGGGTAACCGATATGGAGGTTTACCGCGATTACGACAGGTTCAGCAAATGTTCCCGATGTAAGCTGCTGGCTTGGTGCCGAGGGTGCCCTGCCGTGGCCAGAGGAACCTACGGGAGCTTTTACGCGGACGACCCGCAGTGCTGGGCGACGGAGGCAAGCGGACTGCTTTCCCCGGAAAAGCCGTCGGACCGGCCTGCATTGGTTGGGATGCAAACCTCTGTATGAAGGAACCGGGTTATATACCCGGTACTTTGGAAAGACGGTAAGACGATAAAGGAGCGACGACGATGGATGGAGTCATGAGGGCCGTTGTGCTCGACGGACCGACGGCCGGGAAGGACGTCGGCCTGTCCGAGGTCGGGATACCGGAGGTCAGGCCGGGATGGGTGCTCGTAAGGGTGAGGGCCTTCGGTATGAATCATTCGGAACAGATCCTCCGCGAATTTGAGATCGAGAACGACTATATACAAAAGCCGATCGTTCCGGGGATCGAATGCGTCGGAGAGATCGCCGATCCCTCCGACAGCGGGCTGGCTGCGGGGCAAAAGGTCGTTGCGCTGATGGGGGGCATGGGCCGGAGCTTCAATGGAAGTTATGCCGAATATGCCCTGCTTCCGCTCCATCATGTATTTCCGGTGGAATCCGATTTGTCGTGGGAGGAGATGGGAGCCCTCCCGGGAACCTATTTCACGGCATGGGGTTCGCTGTTCCAGTGTCTGAGGACAACGGAAAAGGACAAGTTGTTGATTCGCGGGGCGACCTGTGCTTTGGGGTACGCGTCGATTCAGCTTGCGAAGGCTCTCGGATGTACCGTTGTCGGTACGACGCACAGGGAGTCGAAGATGCAGCTGCTCGCCCGTGCCGGCGCGGACGAGGCCGTGCTCGACGACGGAAGCCTCCGCGGAAGGGTTGACGGCGTCACCAAGGCGTTGGAACTGATCGGCGTCAAAACTCTGAAAGATACCATGATGTCCGTCGAACAGGGAGCGATCGTCTGCAACACCGGCGTACTCGGCAAAGTTTATGAATGGAACCGCTTCGACCCGATCAAGGATATTCCCAACGGCGTCTGCCTGACCGGCTTTTACAGCAATTCCCCCACGCGGGATACGATGCAGGCCATTTTTCGTTTCATGGATGAGAATGAGCTGAAGCCGCTCATCGGCGCCGTGTATGACTTCAACGATATCCGAGAGGCGTGCGTGGCCCTCGACAGCGGGAGTGTGAACGGAAAGATCGTCGTGAAGATTTCGGCGTAGAGGCCCTCGAGTCCGATTCCCTCAAGCTCCATGAAGAGGAACGGCGTTGCCGTGAACGACGTCCTTGATGCGTACGGGCAGAGAAAGTCTCGTACTTTGCGGCCCGTTCGCCGCCCGCGGGGTCGGTGTTCCGCACCTCCCCGATCCTGAAGCTCCGTCCGCTCCTGCCGCCCCTGATTTATAATGGTGACGTGCACTGGACGGGACGGAGCCATGCCGCGTTCCGGCCCCTCCCGGTTCCGGAGCGCGCGGGGAGGCGGGGAGCATGTTTCACGAGGAGATCGTCCGTTCCTTCGACGGGACGGAGCTTTACCGATGCATCGACGCGCCGGAGCCGTTCCGCGGCACGGTCGTCCTGCTGCATGGTTTGGGAGGGCACTGCCGAAGGTTCGACGAACCCGTCCGCCGGTTCAATGCCGCGGGCTGGAGGGTCGTCCGCTACGATCACCGCGGGCACGGACGGTCCGGGGGCGCCCGGGCCTGCCTGAACGACTACGACGACCTCGTGGTCGACGCGAAATTCATCGCGGGTGCGGCTCGGAGGGACGCGCCGGGCCCCTTGTTCACCTGCGGCTACAGCATGGGGGGGCTGGTCTCCCTCCTCTTGGGCATCCGGTATCCCGAGGGGCTGTCGGGGCAGGTCTTTCTGGGCGCCTGCGCCTGCGAGCTTCCGCTTTACCGCAGCTTCCGCCGGCCCCAGATCGGGAGGATAGCGATGCGGACTTCGCCCTCCGTCGGCTCGGCCCTGCTCAGCAGGGACCCGGACGTGGCGGACGAGTACGACCGGGACCCCTGGGTGCTTCACGCCTTCACCAACAAGCTGCTCTACGAGGTCTTCGTGCGGGGCGTCGACGACCTGACCGCCTCCCTTCACCGCCACGCCCTGCCCTGCCTGACGCTCCACGGGGCCGACGACCGTCTCGTCCCGGTGGAGTCGTCGCGGATCATCCACAGCCGCTCCGCCTCGCCGGACAAGACGCTCGAGATCCTTCCGGGCTGCTACCACGACATCCTGCACGACGCCGCGCGCGACGACGCGATATCGCGCATCGTCGCGTGGATGGAGGGATTTCGGCCGTAAGGTCGCTGCGCCGCCGGGCTCGGGGATTTTATCGGGCCGCGAACGCCGCATCGATTCCGATCGAGTCCTTCAGGCGGCCTACACAGTTCACGTGCACGCCGGTCCTTCGCCCGCTGCCCGCAGAGGATTGGGAATTGAAACGAGCAGGCGACGGACCCCTTGACTTTTCCGCCCCGTTCGGAACATACTTACATTCGGCTCATTTTGTCTTGCGGAGCCTCCGGGCGCTTGCACCGGAAATCTCGTTCCCGAAAGAGGAGGATCGCCATGTCCGGTTTTGTCTGACGCTCCGGGCCGCGGTGCACGGGATGCATCGTTCGGTGCGGTTCTTCGCGGGGCGATCTTTCGTTTAGATAAACGATCCGGCAAACGGGCGATTCCGCCTGTCCCTCCATTTCACCGCACCGTTCGGTGGCCCCCCGATGGGGGCTTCCCTTACTTTTTGCCGTTCCTGTCCTGTTCTGCAGGTCTGCGAGCGCTCTGTGCCCGTCGGCACATGGCGTCTTCTGCTGCGTATTTCGTATTTGAGGAGAAAAGGGGTTTTCAAACCATGCACGATATCGATGCGATTCTGGGGAAGATGCGGGAGGCCATTCCCGCCGGTCCGGTGCGGATCAAGGAGGCCGTCGAGGGGGGGTGGAAGGTGGTGGGCTGTTACTGCGCCTACACGCCCTACGAGGTGATCCGGGCCGCGGGGGCCATCCCGGCCACCCTGTGCGCGACGAGCGAGAAGCCCATCGCCGCGGCGGAGGAGCACCTGCCGCGGAACCTCTGCCCGCTGGTCAAGGCCAGCTACGGCTTCGCCCTGACCGACACCTGTCCCTACTTCCACTTCTGCGACCTGGTGGTGGGGGAGACGACCTGCGACGGCAAGAAGAAGATGTACGAGATCATGGACCGTCTCAGGCCCACGCACGTCATGCAGCTGCCCCAGACCGTCTCCGAGGAGGCCGTGGGGCAGTGGCGGACGGAGATCGAGCGCCTGGCCCGGAGGCTGGAGGAGGCCCTGGGCACGGTGGTGACGGAGGAGGCGCTGAGGCGTGAGATCGCCCTGCGCAACGAGGAGCGCCGCGTGATGTCGGACCTCTACGAGCTCTCCAAGCTGAACCCGGCGCCGCTGTCGGGGCGCGAGGTCCACGTGGTGAACGAGTACTTCAAGATCAGCTTCGGCGACCCCGGGATGCTGGACCTGATCCGGGACCTGACGCGCAAGCTCCGGGAGAACTACGAGGCGGGCGAACGCCGCGTGTCGGCGGACGCGCGGCGCATCATCGTCACGGGCTGCCCCACCGGCAAGAGCGTGGAGAAGGTGTTCAACGCCATCGAGGAGAACGGCGGCGTGATCGTCGCATTCGAGAACTGCGGGGGCATCAAGCCCAACTACGAGCTGGTGGACGAGTCGCTACCCCCCTACGAGGCCCTGGCCCGGAAGTACCTGGACATCCCCTGCTCCTGCATGACGCCGAACGACAAGCGTCTGGACCTGCTGGAGGACCTCGCCGGGGAGTACGCCGCCGAGGGGATGGTGGACCTCATCCTCCAGGCGTGCCACACCTACAACGTGGAGTCCTTTCAGGTACACGAGCGCATGGAGAGCATGGGCATCCCCTGCATCACCGTGGAGACGGACTACTATCAGGGCGACGTGGAGCAGCTCAACACGCGCATGGGCGCCTTCGTCGAGATGATGGGGTAGGGGCCGTGGGCACGGGGGCGGACGGCGCGGGCGCGCCGCTCTGGACGGTCGGGGTGGATATCGGTTCGGTGGGGGTCAAGGCCGTCCTGATGCGCGGCTCGGAGTGGGCCGACCGCTGCGTCGTCCCCACGGGCTGGAACCCCGGAGAGACGGGGACGGACGCCTGCGCGCGGCTCCTGGAGCGGAACGGCCTGACGCGGGGCGACGTGGCGCGCACGGTCGCCACCGGCTACGGGCGGAACGCGGTGGAGGCCGACGGGCGCGTCACGGAGATCTCCTGCCATGCCGTGGGCGCGGGCCGGCTCTTTCGGGATGGGGAGCCCGGCGGCGTGCGGACGATCCTGGACATCGGGGGGCAGGACAGCAAGGCCATCGCCCTGGACCGGGACGGGAACGTCGTCAACTTTCTGATGAACGACAAGTGCGCCGCGGGGACGGGGCGCTTTCTGCAGAACATGGCCGTCATGCTGGGCTGCACTCTGGACGACTTCAGCAGCCTGCCCGACGATCTCGAGCCCCGCGCCATCTCCAGCATGTGCACGGTGTTCGCGGAGTCCGAGGTCGTGGGGCTCCTGGCCCAGGGGGTGGACAAGCGGGCCCTGTCCCTGGGGCTGCTGGATTCCGTCGCCTCCCGCGCGGAGGGGATGCTGCGGCGCGTAGGGCTCCACGAGCCCGTGGCCTTCACCGGCGGGGTCTCGCGAAGCCGCAGCCTGGTGCGCCTTCTGGAGAAGCGGCTGGGCTGCGCCGTCCGGGTCAGTCCGGACTCGCAGTTCGCCGGGGCGCTGGGTGCGGCGATCCTGGCGCAGAAGCAGGCGCTGCGGGGACGGGAGTCTGGTCGCAGTTGAGGGTCCGGCGTTTTGCGGCGTTGGCCTCACGGCTTCGCCGAAAGAAAAAAGGAGTGTCGAGAATGAAGAAATTTGCTGCGGTACTGGCGCTGTCCTGGGCCTTTGCTCTGCCCGCGTTCGCTGCGGAGGAGGAGAAGGTCCCTGTGATCCGCATGGCCTACACCATGACGACGCACCAGCAGGGCTTTACCATCGCGCTGCAGAAGGGAGAGGCCTTCAAGGACTTCGGCGTCTGGTTCAAGCCGGTCGTCGAGAAGGAGAAGTACGACCTCTACCGGGGGGACAAAAAGATGGCCCGGTTCGAGGTCATCGTGACGAAGAGCGGTTCCGAGGCCGCATCGCTCTTCGCCCAGAACCATCTGGACCTGACGACAAACTCGTTCCCCGCCATGCTGTCGGCGATCGACAACGGCACGCCGATCAAGGTGCTGGCTCCCATCCAGGCGGACGGTATCGCGATGGTGGGGCGCCTGGATTCCCCCGTCGACGACTGGGATTCCCTTCTGGCGTTCATCAGGGAGGCCAAGGCGCCCGTCAAGCTGGGCTACCATTCTCCAACCAGCGCTCCGAAGGTCCTTGTCGAGGCCGCGCTCTTCGAGGCCGGCCTGCGCCTGACCGGGGACGCGAACGCGACGAAGCAGGAGGCCGACGTCCTCCTGGTCGACCTGAAAGGGGTCGCCAACTTCAATCCCGCGTTGACCTCGGGACAGGTCGACTTCTGGGTTGCTCCCGCACCCGTCCCGCAGGTGGCCGTGCTGAAGAAGCAGGGCAAGATGATCCTGGACCTCAAGACCCTTCCCCCTGCGGGCAAGTGGGACCACTTCCCCTGCTGCGTGACCGCCGCACACGTGAACGTCATCGAGAAGCACTCGGACATCCTGGACGCTTACCTGGAGCTGCTGACGAAGTCGAGCGCCTGGTGCAACGCCCATAAGGACGAGGCGGACGAACTCTCGGCGGTCTGGTTCGGCGTCCCCGTCGAAGCGACGCGCATGTCCGAGATGACGTACTCGACAAACCCTGACGCGAAATGGTTCCGCAACGCCTCTCTGTACCCGGAGATGCTGAACAGGATGGGGCAGTTCAAGAACCTTCTGAAGGGCAAGACCCTCGAGGAAAGCAAGGAACTGGTCTTCGACTTCCGCTACGCGGAGAAGCAGAACGCGAAATAGACGATGAGGCATTGCCTGAGCCGGGGTGCGCTGTCTTTGGTCGCCCCGGCGCTTTTCCTGCTGTTCTGGCACTACGCGTCCCTGAGGATCGATAACGCCGTCGTACTGCCCAAGATCGAAGAGGTGTTGGCGATCCTGCTCCACCCCACGAAGGACCTGCTGAACATGGGGTCTTTGATCGGCAACGTGACCGTCAGCTTCGTCCGCGTGTTCGGGGGGTACCTCCTGGCCGTGTTCGTCGCCGTTCCGCTGGGGCTCGCGATGGGATACTGGAGCTGGCTGAACCGGATGCTGGGGCTGTTGGCCGGGCTCTTTCGCCCCATCCCCCCATTGTCCTGGATCCCTCTTGTGCTGGCCTGGTTCGGCGGCGCCAGTATGGCGACGATCCTGGGCATCGAAGAGGGGGCGTGGTACCCTTTCTTCAGCAACATCAAGATCTCCATGCTGTTCATCATCTTCATCGGGGCCTTCTTCCCCATCCTGGTGAACACCATCGGGGGCGTCCAGAGCGTTCGGGTGACGCTGATCGATGCGGTCCGGGTTCTGGGTGCGTCGCCGTGGCAGGTCGTTCGGTACGTCGTCCTCCCCCACGCCGCCCCGCAGGTCTTCACGGGGCTGAGGGTGGGGCTCGGGGTTGCGTGGATGTGCCTGGTCTCCGCCGAGATGATGCCCGGCAGCATCTCGGGGGTCGGATACCTGATCACGCACGCCTACACGGTGGCGCAGACGGACGTCGTCATCGCGGGGATGATCGCCATCGGCGTCATGGGGATTCTGATCGATTCGATCTTCATCCTGATCGAGCGCAGGGCCTTTCAGTGGCAAAGCCTCTACAGGTGATGGTATGATGAGGGAAAACAGTCTTCTCAGGATCGAGGGTTTGGGCAAACGCTTCGCATCGGACCAAGGCAGGGACGTCGCCGCCCTCCTGGACGTCAACCTCTCGGTGAAGGAGAACGAGTTCGTCTGCATCGTAGGGCCCTCCGGGTGCGGGAAGTCCACCCTGCTGCGGATCCTGGCCGGCCTGGAGCGCCCCTCCGGAGGCAGGGCGCTGATGAAGGGGGTGGAGATCGAGGGCTCCGGGCGGGAGCGGGGCATGGTCTTTCAGGAATACTCGTTGATGCCCTGGCGCAGCGTGGAGGAGAACGTCTGGATGGGCCCGGAGCTGTTGGGACGTCCGGTTGGAGAGCGGAAAGCGGCGGCGGCGCACTACATTGAACTCGTCAAGCTGAGCGGCTTTGAACGGGCCCTCCCTCACGAGCTCTCCGGGGGGATGCGGCAGCGCGTGGCGATCGCCCGGGCCTTGGCGAACGACCCGGAGATTCTGCTGATGGACGAACCGTTCGGCGCCCTTGACTCCCATACGCGGATCATCCTGCAAAAGGAGCTTTTGAAGATATGGCAGGTGCACCGCAAGACGATCCTGTTCGTGACGCACAGCGTGGACGAGGCCGTCTTCCTGGCCGACCGTATCGTCGTCATGTCTGCCCGACCGGGTCGGATCATCTTGGAGGAGTCCCTGGACCTGCCCCACCCGCGGAAAAGGGACAATGCCGTCTATGCGCGGACGCTCGAGAAAATCCTGACGCTCTTGGAGGCGGAGCAGACGTAGGGGCACGGTGGGAGGCTGTTCCTGCGGGAATCCTGTTTTTAAGTGTAGGCGAGGAGGAAAAATCATGTCAAGCGTGATCAAAAGGCTAAGCGTTTTTGTGTTGCTGACACTCTGCCTGGGGCTGTCTCTGGCGTTCGCCGGCGCGTCCCGGGCCGGGGAGCCCCGGGTGCTCCGTATTCCCATCGACGAGGAGCCGGACTCCTTCAACGTGGCGCGCGTCTCCGACTACTACTCCGCCATGGTGGCCTCCCAGGTCATCGAGGGGCTGACCGGCATCGTCGTCAAGGACGGACGCGAGGTCGCGGTGCCCGCCTGCGCGGAGTCCTGGGAGACGAGCGAGGACGGCCTGACCTGGACGTTCCGACTGAGGGAGATGAAGTGGGCCGACGGCGAGCCGCTGCGGGCCGCGGACTTCGTGTACGGGATCTCCCGCGTGCTCGACCCCGCGACCGCGTCCCCCATCTCGGGGAAGGTCCGCTTCATCAAGAATGCGGGCGACGTCCTGCTGGGCAGGAAGCCGCTCTCCGAGCTGGGGCTGGAGGCCCCCGACGACCGGACGCTCGTGATCCGCCTGGAGCACCCGGTCCCCTACCTGCTGCAGAGCGCGGCGGGCACGGCCATGTTCCCCGCGCGCCGCGACGTCGTGGAGAAGTACGGGGACGCCTACGGGACGGACGCGGGCAAGATCGTGGGCTGCGGCCCCTTCATCCTCGAGGAGTGGGTCCACAACAGCTCCCTCGCCTTCGTCAGGAACCCCCTGTACTGGGACGCGGAGAACGTGAAGCTGGACCGCCTCGAGATGAAGATCGTCGCCGAGGAGTCGACCAAGGTGGGCGACTTCGAGAACGGGGGGCTGGACCTCACCTCCGTCTACTCCGCGGAGTGGGCGAAGAAGCTGGACGAGAACCCCGTCGGCAAGGGCGGGTACGTCAAGAACATCGTCTATATGCCCGAGACCAAGTACGTCTTCTTCAACCAGACGGTCCCGCCCTTCTCCAACAAAAAGGTGCGCCTGGCGTTCAGCCTCGCGCTCGACCGGGAGGAGATTCACAGGGACGTCAGCCTGGGGCTGGAGCCGGCCGCCTGGGGCTGGCTGCCGCCGGCCATGGACCTGGACGGGGAGAACTTCCGCAAGCTGGCGGGGGAGCCCGTCAGGGATCTGGCCGCGGCCCATCCCGACCCCAGGGCGCTCTTGGCCGAGGGACTGAAGGAGCTGGGGATGAGCGGCGCTCCCGAGGAGCTGAAGGTCGTCCTCATGTGCCATAACGCCACCCGGGACTTCGCGGAGTACCTCCAGCAGGCCTACAAGACGAGGCTGGGCGTCGACCTGGAGCTCGACCCCGTGGAGTGGCCCGTCTTCCAGGAGCGCAACCGCAACCTGGACTACCAGATGGGCTACAAATCCTACTACGCGGACTTCAACGATCCCTCCTCCATGATGGACCTGTGGATCACGGGCGCCCGGACCATCCCCACGGGGTGGTCGAACGAGAGGTACGACGCCCTGGTCCGGGAGGCCGGGCGGAGCGCGGACAGGGCCCTGAGGGCAAAGAACTATACGGAGGCGGAGCGCATCCTGCTGGAGGAGGGGACGATCGCCCCCTACGCCTACGCCACCGGGTTCGACTACGTCCATCCCTACGTGAAGGGTTACGCCGCTCCCACCTTCACCGCCATGCTCTACAAGACCGTCTCCGTCGAGAGATAGCGCCCGTCCGAACGCGGGACGAAGGAAGGGCTTCGATGACTCGGTACGTCCTCAAAAGGCTGCTCTACTCGCTCGTCGCCCTGTTCGTGGCGATGAGCGCCACGTTCTTCATCATCCACTCCGTGCCGGGCAACCCCATCGAGGCCATGACCGAGAAGCTGCCCGAGTCCCTGCGCCGCCAGACCTTCGAGCGCTACGGGTTCGACAGGCCCCTTTCGGAGCAGTACGTGCTCTTCTGGAAGCGGCTGCTGACGGAGGGGGACCTGGGCGAGTCGCTGCGCTACCGGGGGCGGGGCGTCGGGGACATCCTCTCCCGCTACGCCCCTGTGTCCGGGGTGCTGGGCCTGACGGCCATCCTCTGGGGGGCGGGGCTCGGGGTAACGCTGGGCGTCGTGGCGGCGCTCCACCGTGGAAGGGCGCTGGACTACGCGGTCATGCTCCTGGCGATCCTGGGGGTGTCCATCCCCAACTTCGTGCTGGCCTCCCTGTTCCAATACTTCCTGGCCGTGCGGCTGGGCTGGTTCCCCGTCACGGGCTGGGGCGGCTTCGCCCACGTCGTGCTCCCCGCCCTGGCCCTGTCCTTCTACTCCACGGCTCAGTACGCCCGCTTCATGCGCGCAAGCTGCCTGGAAGTCCTGAGCCAGGACTACATCCTGGCCGCGCGGGCCCGGGGCATGAGCCGCCTTCGCCTGGTCCGCCGGCACGTGCTGCGCAACGCCATCCTGCCCATCGTGACCCTGCTGGGGCCCCAGATCGCCCTGATGTTCGGCGGGGCCTTCGTGGTGGAGCGCATCTTCTCTGTGCCCGGGCTGGGGTTCTACTTCGTCTCGTCGGTCGGGGACCGGGACTATACCCTGATCATGGGGCAGACGGTCTTCCTGTCGGCCCTCTACATCCTGTCGATGCTGGCCGTGGACGTCCTCTACGGCTTTCTGGACCCTCGAATCCGCTTCGCGCGGGACGGCGGCGGAACCCTATGATGGGGATGCGCGCTGCCGGCTCCGATCGAATGGGGGACCCGGCACGGATCGGGAACTCGGTACGGATGGAGGGGACGGCCCCGGCGGACGCGGAGCTCCGTCCGGAGGACTTTCGCTTCGTCGAGCGGCCCGACGAGGCCTCCTTCCTCCTCAGGCCGTCCGTGAGCTACTGGCAGGACGCCTGGCGCCGTCTGAGGCGCAACCGGGCGGCCCTCCTGTCCGCGGCGCTTTTGGCGCTCGTCACGGCGCTCTGCGTCGTGGGGCCGGAGCTGACGCCCTACGGGCACGAGGCGCTGAGCATGACCGAGAAGAACCTGGGACCCTCCGCGGCCCACTGGTTCGGGACGGACAAGATGGGACGCGACCTCTTCACCCGCGTCGCCGTGGGGGGGCGGGTCTCGCTGATCATCGCGCTCGCCGGCGCGCTGATCGACATCCTGGCGGGGCTCTTCTACGGCGGGGTGGCCGCGGGGCTCGGCGGTGCCGTCGACAACGCGATGATGCGTCTGGCGGACGTCCTGTCGAGCATCCCCTACCTGGTCCTGGCGGTGCTGGTCTCCCTGATCCTGGGCCGCGGGATGGCGAGCCTGCTGGTCGCGATGACCCTGACGGGCTGGTGCAACATGGCCTATCTGGTCCGGGGGCAGATCCTGCAGATCAAGGAGCAGGAGTTCGTCCTGGCGGCCCGGGCCCTGGGGACCTCGCCGTGGCGGATCCTCTGGAAGCACCTGATCCCCAACATCATGGGCGTCATGATCGTCGCGGTCACCTTCGACATCCCCCTCTTCATCTTCGGGGAGGCCTTCCTGTCCTACATCGGGCTGGGCATCCAGCCGCCCATGACCAGCTGGGGCGCGCTGGCCTCGGGCGCGCAGCAGCAGATGCTCTTTTATCCCTGGCAGCTCTTCTTTCCCACGCTCTTCATCAGCCTGACTATGCTCTCCTTCCAGATGCTGGGCGACGGGCTCCGCGACGCGCTGGACCCCCGCGTGAGGGACTGAACCGTGAACGGCGCGGACAAAGGGATTGCGCACGAGAAGATCGCGGGTGGGGGGACCGAGGACGGAAAGATCCTCGAGGTCCGGAACCTGAACGTGCACCTGAAGACCCGCGACGGCCGCCTTCACGTCGTTCGGGATGTCTCCTTCGCCCTCGGCTCCGGCGAGACGCTCGTGACGGTCGGGGAGTCGGGCTGCGGAAAGTCCATGACGGCGCGGGCCCTGATGCGCCTTCTGCCGGACGAGGCGGCCGAGGTCCCGGGGAGCTCCCGCATCCTTTACCGGGGGCGGGATCTCCTGAGGCTGACGGAGCGGGAGATGCAGCGCGTCCGGGGCCGGAGCCTGGCGATGGTCTTCCAGGACCCCTCGACCTCGCTGGACCCTACCCTGACGATCGGGGAGCAGGTGGAGGAGACCCTGCTGCTCCACACAAGGCTGCGGGGCCCCGAGAGGCGGCTCCGGGTGCTCGAGATGCTGCACGCCGTGGGGATATCGAGCCCGGAGACGCGCATGAGGCAGTACCCGCACGAGCTCTCGGGCGGGATGCGCCAGCGCGTCATGATCGCATCGGCCCTGGTCGGGACGCCCCGCGTCCTGATCGCGGACGAGCCCACGACGGCCCTCGACGTCACCACCCAGGCCGACATCCTGGACCTGATCCGGGAGCTCCAGCGGCGCTTCGACCTCTCGGTCCTGCTGGTCACGCACGACCTGGGCGTCGCGTCGGAGGTCGGGGACCGTATCCAGGTGATGTACGCGGGCGAGATCCTGGAGAGCGCCCCGAAGCGGGAGCTGCTCCTCAGGCCCGCCCACCCCTACACCTGGGCGCTGCTGCGTTCCGTACCGTGTCCGGGGGGCTCGGGCCGCCCGATGCTCTACTCCCTATCCGGGACGCCGCCCGACCTGATCGAGGACCCCGGGGCCCGTCCCGCCTGCCCCTTCGCGCCGCGCTGCGACTACTGCATGGAGATCTGCACCCGCGCCGCGCCGCCCGAGCTTCTGCTTCCGTCGCCGGAGTCCGACCCCGAGCGGAACCCGGAGGGGGAGGGGCACCGGGTGCGGTGCTGGCTCCGCCATCCCCTGGCGCCGCACGTCGCCGTGCCGGAGGGAATACGGTGCCCGAAGGCCGGGCGGAAGGGGGCGACGGCATGACGCAGACGGGTTCCGCAAGTTCCGCGCCCTCTCCTCTGCTGCGCGTGGAGCGCCTCTGCCGGTACTTCCGGCTCCGCGGAGGCCGCATCCTGAGGGCGGTGGACGACGTCAGCTTCGAGGTCGCCCGGGGGGAGACCCTGGGGATCGTCGGGGAGTCCGGGTGCGGCAAGAGCACCCTGGGCCGGACCATCCTGGGGCTTCAGCCCGCGACGTCCGGCTCGGTGCTCTTCGACGGGCTCGACGTGCACGCCGCCAGGGGGGCCGAGCGGCTGCGCCTCAAGAAGCGGGCGCAGATCGTGCTGCAGAACCCCTACGCCTCCCTGAACCCCCGGATGACCGTCGGGGACATCGTGGCCGAGGGGCTGGACGCCCACCGCCTGTGCCGGGACAAGCGGGAACGCGAGGAGCGGGTCTGCCGCCTTCTCGAGCGGATGGGGCTGAGGCCGGAGTTCCGCTCCCGCTACCCCTACGAGTTCTCCGGCGGGCAGTGCCAGCGCATCGGCATCGCCCGGGCCCTGGCCGTGGAGCCGGAGCTGCTGGTCTGCGACGAGCCGATCTCGGCGCTGGACGTCTCCATCCAGGCCCAGATCGTCAACCTCCTCGTGGACCTTCGGCGGGACCTCGGGCTGACGTCGCTCTTCATCGCGCACGACCTGGCCGTGGTGCGCCACATCTCCGACCGCGTCGGAGTCCTGTATCTGGGCGCCCTCGTGGAGCTGGCCGGGACGGCCCAACTCTACGGGGAGCCGCTTCACCCGTACACCCGGGCGCTGCTCTCGTCCATCCCGGACGTCGATCCGGACAACCCCATGAGCACGCGGAGGGTGCGCCTGAGCGGCGAGGTGGGCAGCCCCGTTGATTTTCAGTGCGGCTGCCGTTTCGCCCCGCGCTGCCCGCTGGCCGAGGAACGGTGCCGTCAGTTCCGGCCCGAGCTCGAGGAGCTGTCGCCGGGCCACTTCGTGGCGTGTCATCGCGTCGGGAGGGGCTGAAGGGCGACTTACGAAGCGCCTTTTTCGTGATGGCCCTCCCCATTGGCAGTAAGCCCCATTGTTTTCCGGAGAAGACATTTTCTCCGGCCGCCTGGGGGTGACTTTTTCTCTGACTACTTATAGGGTGACATTATCACAGAACAACGACACACCCGCCCCCGCTCCCTTGACAGGGGGTCTCTCCATGGTAGTATGTTTGTCTTGTTAAATGAAATACGCTGCCGCCCCACCGCTGCGGGAGATCCGTCGCGCGGGGGATGGGAGGCCGGCGGCCCCCGGCTGGAGAAACGACTCGGAATCATGAACGAACACCGTCCCTGCAAGCGCATCCTGCCCGTTCTGGGCTTCATCGGAATCATCGGTCTCTGGTACGCGGCGAGCTCGGCGCCCGGGTGGAACCATTTTCTGTTTCCCGCGCCCGCCGTGGTCGCGTCGCGCATGGTGCAGCTGCTGGAGAACGGGGTCCTGTTCCGCCACCTGGGGGCCAGCCTGTTTCGGGTGCTCTTCGGCTTCGGGATCGCCGTACTCATCGCCTTTCCCACGGGGATAGCGCTTGCGCTGCTGCCCCTTTTCTCCGCCCTCGTCCGCCCGCTGCTGAACTTCCTGCGGCAGATCCCGCCCCTGGCCGTCGTGCCGCTCCTGATCCTGGGCTTCGGGATCGGCGAGGCGTCCCGGATCGCCGTCGTCGTCATGGCCAGCTTCTTCCCCGTGCTCCTGAACGTGGAGAGCGGCATCCGCCAGGTCGACCGCCGCCTTCTGGAGGTGGGGCGCGTGCTCTCGTTCACGCCGCTCGCCCTTTTCCGTCACGTCGCGTTTCCCGCGTTCTTCCCCTATTTCCTCGTCGGCGTGCGCCTGGCGCTCTCCTACAGCTGGAGGTCGCTGATCGGCGCGGAGATCGTGGCCGCCTCCTCGGGCGTCGGCTACATGATCCGCGAGGCCGAGACCCTCTCCCGGTCGGACACCATCCTCTGCGGCGTCATCGTCCTGGGGTGCGTCGGGGCCCTCTCGGACCGGGCCCTCAAAGCTCTGTCCGAGAGGCTGTTCCCCTGGAGCGTCCCGGAAGGAGGGGCCTGAGGTGGTGCGCGTCGAGGAGGTCTCGAAGGTCTATCGCGGCCGGGGCGGAGCGGTGGAGGCCCTGTGCGGGGTCAGCCTGGAGTTTTCGGAGGGCTCCTTCACCGCGCTGGTGGGCCGGAGCGGCTGCGGAAAGACCACGCTTCTGCGCCTGATCGCCGGGCTGGAGCGGGAGTCCGAGGGCCGGATCGTCCGTTCCGTCCCAAGGCGGCAGGTGGGGTACGTCTTTCAGGAGCCGCGCCTCATGCCCTGGCTCTCGGTCGCCGAGAACGTCCGCTTTGCCGCCCGGGCCGGCGGGCCGGCCGGGGACTTCGGGGACGCGGACGAGATCCTGCGCACCCTGGGGCTGGCGGATTTCGCCCGATGCCTGCCCCACGAGCTCTCCGGGGGCATGGCCCAAAGGGTCGCGCTGGGGCGGACGCTCTACTGCCGGCCCAGGCTGATCCTGATGGACGAGCCCTTCGGAGCTCTGGACTGGTTCACGCGCAGGACGCTCCAGTCCGACCTGCTGCGCCTGTGGCGGGAGGGGGGACGGACGATCGTGTTCGTGACCCATGACATCGACGAGGCTCTGACGCTTGCGGAGCGCGTCGTGGTGTTGAGGGAGGGATGCTTCGCGGGGACGTTCGGCGTCGATGGGGAGCTCCCCGCGGGGGCGCGCACGGATCTGCGCGAGCGGATCCTGGCCGCCATAGAGTTGGGCGACGACCGGTCCGGCGTCGCGCCGCAGTTCTTTTAGGGGGCCTCCCGGCCCCGATATGAAGGAGGACGATCATGAAAAAGGTTCTTGCTCTTGGGCTCGGTGTTATCATATCCCTGTGTCTGCTCGCGGCCGGAGCCGGGGCGGAGGAGAAGCCGCTGGCGATCACCTACGTGAAGTCGCCGCTCAACATCCCCTCCATCCTGGAGAAACGCCTGGGGCTGCTCGAGGCGGAGTTCGGCCCCTTGGGCTACGCGGTCTCCCATCCGGAGATCACGTCCGGCGCGCAGCAGTCCCAGGCCATGGCCGCGGGGTCGGTCCAGGTCGCCAACTGCATCGGCGGGACGTCCCTGTTGATTGCCGCCGCGCAGGGGCTGGACGTCCGCATCGCGGGGATCTACTCCCGCTCCCCCAGGAGCTTTTGTCTGGTGGTCAAGGACCCCGCGATCCGCACCGTCGCCGACCTCAAGGGCAAAAAGGTCGCCGGACCCAAGGGGACGGTGCTGCACCAGCTGCTCCTGGCGGGCCTGAAGCGGGAGGGGATGGAGGCCTCTCAGGTGGAGCACATCGAGATGGGGATCCCCGCCGCCGTCGCGGCCCTGATGAGCGGCTCCATCGACGGAGCGCTGGCCGCGGGGCCCCTGGCCCTGAAGGCCCTGGAGGGCGGTGCGCGGGTGCTCTTCAACGGCGAGGGACTGGTTGAGGGCACCATCGTTATCGGGGTGAGCGGCGCGGCGTTGAAGGAGCGGGACGACCTGGCGAGGCGGATGATCGACGTCCACCGAAGGGCCTTGGCTTATGCTAAGGAGCACCCGGAGGAGACCGTGAAGATCGTGGGCGAGGAGACGGGGCTCTCGACGGAGCAGGTGCTGGAGATGGAGAAGCTCTACGATTTCGATCCCACGGTGCGCTCGGAGGACCTCGCCGAGCTGGAGAGGACCATGCGCTTCCTCGTGGACGAGGGGCTGGCCACCCGGTCCGTGGACCCGGCCTCGCTGCTGGTTCGCTGATGGCCGGGCGCTTGGCCGCCGAGGGGCGCTCCATCCCCTTCGAGGCGGATTCCGTCCGGCTGTCTGCGGGGTACGGGGATGTTGCTGCCTTCCACGGGGGGCGGTACCCCGCCGGCGCCGTCCTGGGGTTCAAGGCCCTGACCCTGGCCCGTGAGCTGCTCTTTCCGCGGGGCGGGAGCTTCGTCCGTGAGCGTTGTGCGATCGAGACCCCCTTTCCGGGCGGCGGCTTCAGGGACGCGGCGGAGATGGTCCTGAGGAGCGTATCGCGGGACCGCTACCGGCTGGACCTGAGCCTGCCGGTCCCCGTGGGGACCGTGCCCGCCCCCGTGGAGGGGTATTTTTTCTTCCGGTTCCTGCAGGATGGGGGATGCGCCGGGTTCTCGCTTCGGCCGGGGCTGGTCCCCGAGGAGTTCTACGCCGCCACCGAGGACCTGCACCACGGCCGCGGGGACCCGGAGGCCGCGGAGGCGCGCGCCCTGGAGCTGCGCCGTGCGATCGCCTCGGCGATACGGTCCCTCGATCCCTCGGAGCTCTTCGTCGTTCACGAGGCCAGGGCGGCCGAGCCCCTTCCGGAGGGGAACGAGCCGCCCCCGCTGGAGGAGGCGGGGTCCCTCGGCCTGATCGATCACGAGGAGTATGATGTGACGGTGGAGAGCCTCCGCCGCTATCACGGGAACTCGGCCCTGTGCGGCCTGTGCCTGGTCTGGTCGTTGGTGCGCCAGCTCGGAAGGCGCGCGGGCGTCGAGGCGTTCGAGCGCCGCTCGGTCGAGGTGACGGCCGGAGCCCGCGGTTCGGGGATCCTGGATGGCCTGGAGTACCTGTTCCGTGGGTTCGGCGAGGGGCGGGCGTCCTTCGACTTCGGCTGGGCCGAGGGGCTCGGCGCCCCGAGGGCCCCGATGGGAAGCGGGGCCTTCGCCTTCCGGTTCGTGCTGCCCGGCCGTGAGCCGATGACCTTCGTCCTGAAGGAGCGGTACGTCCCGCACGAGTATTTTGCGCTCTGCGAGCGCAGGGCCGACGACCCGGGGGCGTTTGGCGAGGAGCCGGAGCGCCGGAGGCTCCAGCTCGAGTTCGCGCGGCTCGCCCTGAATGAACCGGAGTTGTTCGAGGTCGTGCCGTAGTCTGTGCGTATGGTGGGGGAGGCGCGCGGGGAGGTTCGTCCTCGCGCTGGTGGACTGGCAGTCCTGACGCGGACGGTGCGGCGGCTGCCCTTCCGAACGATTGGACCTTGGAGGAGGAATGACGAACATGGTGCGATCTTCACGTCTTTTGGGCTTGTTTGCAGCGTTTGCCGTCTGTTCGGCGCTCTGTCTCGGCGCTCTGGCGGGGCCGGCCGCGGGGCTGAGCGATGCGGAGTATCGTGAGATGGTGGAGGACCCGGATTTCGCCAAGTCCGACAAACGGCTGAACGAAGTCTGGTCCGGGCTCCTGAAGGAAGGGGGCCTCTCGAAGGCGGGGATAAGGGTTCTGAAGGCGGACCAGGCGCAGTGGGTGAGGAAGGGTCGCGATACGCAGGCCAAAATCCTCATGGAGGGCGGCTCCACGGCCCTCGAGGCCTACACGGCGGCGACCCGGCTTCGCGCGGACGAACTGCCGGGGATCGCAAGACGGATCTTCCTTCAGGATCGCCCCGACGGCCCCCAGGGCTATTACGTCCGGCGCGAGAACGGGCGGGAGACGGGCTGGCTCTCCGTCCGCTGGACCGACAAGAAGGCCGGGGAGGTCAGCGTCGATGCGGAGGCCATCCTGGTCCTGCGGCCGGACAACGTCCGAAGCGGTCTCTGGTCCGGCGGGGGCGCGGTGCAGAAAGGGGTGCTGAAGGCCCCGGACGAGGAAGGGGAGGGCAGCGCGACCTTCACCTTCAAGGGCGACAGGGTGCAGGTGGCGACGTCCTCGGACTTCGCGTCGGGCTCCATGGGCATGGGGGTGACGATCGAGGGGACCTACGTCCGTCAGGGACTGCCGAAGCTGTAGCGCGCCGGGCTCCGCGCCGCCGCGCGGACGGCTGCGTCGTTTCGGACGCCCGAGCGAAGTCCGGGACAGCCTTCCTGGGGGCCTTCCTGCCCGAGGACGCTCGGGAGAATCCGCATCAACCGAACGGCGCCGGACCCTCTAAAAGAAAAAACCCCGCTCAAAAGCGGGGTTTCAACATAACCGGACCGTGCCGGATTATCTGCTGGAGCGGACAACGGGATTCGAACCCGCGACCCTCAGCTTGGGAAGCTGATGCTCTACCAACTGAGCTATATCCGCATTTCCAATGGTGGAATTATAGCCCAAAAAGCCCCTTCTGGCAAGCGGGGCCTCCCCTGCGGCCGAGGACGCGCTCAGGCCGAGGGGGACCCGGAGCAGCCCCAGGCCGTCGGGCGGCCGATGGAGAGGTAGTCGAACCCCCTGCGGCGCATGTCGGAGCAGGAGTACAGGTTTCGGCCGTCCACGACGATCGGCTGCCGGAGCAGCCTCCTGATCCGATCGAAGTCCGGCTGGCGGTAGATGTCCCACTCCGTCACCACGGCGAGGGCGTCCGCGCCGTTCACGGCGTCGTAGGGTTCGTGGACGTACACCAGCCCCCGGCGGTCGCCCAGCGCCTCCCGAGTCTCCCCGACGGCCCGGGGGTCGTGGGCCTGAACCCGGGCCCCGGCGTCCAGCAGGCTGCGGATCAGGACCTGAGCCGGGGCCTCGCGCGTGTCGGAGGTCTTGGGCTTGAAGGCCAGCCCCCACACGGCGACGGTCCGGCCCGACAGCTCGCCCAGCCGCTCGGAGATCTTCTCGAAGAGTACCCCCTTCTGGCGCTCGTTCACCTCGTCCACCGCCGTGAGAAGCCGGGGCTCGTAGCCCGCCGACCGGGCGAAGTCGCGCAGCGCGCGGACGTCCTTGGGGAAGCAGGAGCCGCCGTAGCCGCACCCCGCGTGGAGGAACTTCGAGCCGATCCTGCTGTCCATGCCCATCGCCCGGCGCACGCTCTCCACATCGGCCCCGACGCGGTCGCAGATGTTCGCCATCTCGTTCATGAAGGAGATGCGCGTCGCCAGCATCGCGTTGGCCGCGTACTTCGCCATCTCCGCCGACGCGATGTCCATGAAGAGGAGCCGCGACGGCTCGAGGAAGGAGTAGAGCGAGGTCAGGATCTCCCGGGCCTCGGGGGAGTCCGTGCCCAGCACGACCCGGTCCGGCTCCAGGAAGTCGCGCAGGGCGGCCCCCTCGCGCAGGAACTCCGGGTTGGAGGCCATCGACAGGCCGAAGCCGGCCGAACGGCCCTCGAGCTCGGAGGCTATCCAGTCCCGGACCCTGGCGTTCGTCCCTACGGGGACGGTGGACTTGACGATCGTCAGCAGGCTGCCGGACATCCCTCGGCCCACGCTCCGGGCGGCGCTCTCGACGTAGGACAGGTCCGCGCTGCCGTCAGGCGCCGAGGGGGTGCCCACCGTGATGAAGCAGACATCCGCGCCCTTCAGGGCCTCCCCGACGTCCGCGGTGAAGGAGAGCCGCCCCTCCTCCATGTTGCGGACCATCATCTCCGCAAGGCCGGGCTCGTAGAAGGGCACCTCGCCCCGGCGCAGGGTCTCCACCCGCTCCAGGTCCGTGTCCGCGCAGACTACGGTGTTGCCGAACTTGGCCAGGCAGGTCCCCGTGACCAGCCCCACGTATCCCGTTCCGATCGTCGCCAGCTTCATCGATTCCCATCATCTCCATCCCGCATTTTTACCCGCATTTTGGGCCTGGACTCGCCCGAGAATCATAACACACTCCCTGCCGTCTTCCCCGAGCTCCGGACCCGATCCGCCGGGAATGCCGGGCGCGGGGTCAGGCAGTTCGCTCCTTGAAGCGGTCCACCCGGAACCGTTCGACGGAGATGCCCCGAAGGTCGGCGATGCCCGCCTTTCTCGCCGCGATGGCGAGCTGCTCCTCGACCGTGTCCACGCCCTCGAGGTCGGGCAGGAGGACGCCGCGCCGTCCGTCCTTCGAGACGATGACGCCCCACTCCCCGGGGTCCAGATCGGCGAGGTCCGTCACCGGCTCGGGGTCGGAGAGCACGTCCACCGAGAAGAGGACGCCCGGGAGCTCCTCGCGCGTCATGGGCGGAAAACGGGGGTCGCGGGTCGAGGCCGACACGGCGTTGGCGATGATCTCTCGGTCCAGGCTGCGCTGCGAAGGGGCCAGGGTGCCGATGCAGCCCCTCAGGGCCCCGGACCGCGTCTTGATGGAGACGAAGCAGGCGCGGCGTTCCGCCCAGAGCTCCGAGGGCGCCGCCTCCGTTCCCGAGGCCGGCAGAGGGCGTCCCTCCAGCAGGCGCGTCACCGTCTCGCGCGCCAGACGCGCGCAGGGATGGTCCTCCGACGCCTCTCCGCCGGGAGCCTCCCCATGGGCCGCGCCTCCATGAGACGCACCTCCATGGGACGCACCTGCGTCGGACGGCTCCCAGAGGGCGCTGCAGTATCCCACCCCGAACGGGCCCTCGTAGGAGAACACCCGGATCGCCCCGCGGACTGCGCCGGCGAGCCCCAGCATCGTCATGACGGAGCGCAGGCCGCACTCCCCGGCCGCCTCCAGCGTCTCCGGGGACAGCGAGAGCAGGGGGCCGGCGTCGGCGGACCTCAGGGCCTCGAGGACCGCGGCGTCGAATACGCGTCCCTCGGGGCTGTAGCCCGCCGGGGCGTCCGGCGTCAGGCGATGCGACAGGTCGCCGCTGGCCACCAGCCCCCAGCGCAGGCCGTCGTCGAGGAGCGCCAGTCTCTCCCCCAGGGAAAGAGCCTCGTCCGGCGTCAGCCCGATGGGCGAGGCCAGGAGGGTCGGCGGCAGATTCTCCGACGGATTCTCTCCGTCCGGTCCCCAGGCCTGGCGCAGGAAATACAGGGGCACGAGGGTCCCCTGATCGCTCGTCAGGTCGGGGCGGCTTCCCTCCCGAATCCGGGTCCCCAACGCGGACAGGCGGTCCGCGGCCGCCCTGTAAAGCTCCCCGGGGCAGGCGATCCCGATCGTCACGGACGGAGCGCCGAAGGGAGCCAGCGTCCCCGCCGCGCGCCCGGCGGAGTTGAGAAAGAGCGCCCCGGGCGCATAGGGCTGGTGGGGGGACAGGACCAGCAGCGCGTCGGGCCTCCGGTCCCTCAGGGACTCCGCCAGGAGCTCCAACCCCTTCAGGGTCTCTCGAGCCTCGTTCTCGCGCCCCCGCCCCACCTCGGGGACGAGGATCGGGGGATGCGGCATCAGGGCCGCCCATACCCAGGGCATGACATCGCCTCCTTTATCGCTTCCTTATTTCTCCTTCACCGCGCCCTCGCCGCTGCCGCCCCCGTATTCCGGGGAAACGCCGGTTCGCGGGCGCTATTGGTGCTCGCCCTTCAGGTAACGATAGAACGCCTCGTTGCACCAGAGGGAGCGCGTCTCGATCTTCAGCGAGGGGTCCAGCGCGAGGAACGCGGTGCGGAAGCGCCGTTCCCCGCCCTTGAGGACGAACGAGTGCATACGGTATCCGACGCTCGCCTCCGAGCGAACCACGTTCTCCGCCACCTCCTCGTACCCCGGCCCCATGAGCGTCAGGGAGCTGTAGAGCGGCTGCCACCAGGAGCCGTAAAGCAGGCCCCTGCCCTCGGGGTTCGCGTCGTTCTTCTTGGCGTGGGCCTGGACGAGGGAGTCGAAGGCGTCCTTGTCCTTCAGGGTCCGGAACTCCAGCTTCAGGTCGTACTCCAGCGCGCTGGCGAGATAGAGGTCCTCGCGGACCTTGTCGACCCTGTAGTGGCGCGAGGGCTCCGGGACGGGGCCCCACTCCAGCAGATAGCGGTAGGACGACGTCTTGGGCTCGAGCGCCACCCTCGCGACGAGCCCCTTCTCGTTCAAAAGGGCCATCAGCTGCTTGGCGTGGCGGATGTCGCTGTGTCCGTACTGCAGGGTGTAGAGGGACACGAAACGGGAGTCGAAGGCGTCCGACTTGATGTTGTAGCCGGTCGAGGCCCCGTCGGCTATGGCCCTGACCCCGAGGTTGAAGAGCCTGCCCCCGTCGAAGAGGCGGAAGGAATCCCAGGCCGACTGGAGCCTGCCGTAGATCTCGGGGTCGTCCGAGCGCCCCAGGGCGCGGTCGCCTCCGTTCGAGATCCCGATGACGCGATAGAGCAGCCGGACCGCCTCCCGGACGGGGACGGCCGCTTCGGCAGCCCAGGCCTTCTCGCTCTCGATCAGGCCGATGCTCTTCGCCGCGGCGAGGTTGCGCGCGTCCGCCTCGTCCAGACGCTTCCCCAGACGGCCGGACAGCCTCTCGAGCTCCTGCGGCGCGATCGGGTAAGCGGCCTCCGCCATGCCGGAGGCCCTCAGGGCGAGGTCCAGCAGGGTCAGGTTCCGCGTGGAACGCTTCTCCCCCTCGGAACCGAGGTCCCGGGCCATCTGAGCCAGGCGTTCCTCGATCAGCGCAAGGCTCGGGGACGCGTCCCCGAACCCGGCGTACTCCGCGAGGAAGGCCCTCTCGTGGAGCCCGTCCCCATCCCTCGTCCCCGCCGCCGCGGGCAGGGCGAAGGCCGCCGCCAGCGCAAGCAAAACCAGCCCCAAGATACCCAGCCGTCTCCTGAAACGATTCTTCATCCCGGAACAACCTCCTGTTTTTCGTCTTTTCCGCCCGGAACCCTTGCCCCGCCCGAACGGCGGAACCGAGGACCGCGCGAAATTCCTTCCGTATTCCGATTCCAAACCATGCGCGCTGTCTTTCGCCCGCCTTGCCTCAGGGATTTTCGGGAATGGCATTACCTGTTCAAGCTCATTTTAGCACCGCCGCTCAGCCCCTGCCGCCGGGCGGCATCATGAGAGGAAGGGTCGTGGGGAAACAAAAAAAGAAGAAGGCCGGCGCCGTGTCACGCCGACCTTCTTCTTTTTGAGGGGGGTTCCAAACGACCGAACAAGAACGAGGGGGTGTGCCTACTTTTGCCCCTTGGGATCGGTATT
>ERZ772968.266-NODE-266-length-26081-cov-3.600054_pt1 | contig 26081 bp, 21 predicted proteins | sample MGYA00580674_ERZ772968 | MGnify/ENA primary metagenome ERZ772968 (study PRJEB29015, sample SAMEA2737940) | human oral metagenome | biome: human oral; feature: human-associated habitat; material: dental | place: China | collected 2138 ...
CACGTGTGAGTCGTTCCCGTCCAAGGTCACCACGACGTAGGGGTAATGGAGCTGCCCGCCCACGGCGTAGGGCTTCGCCTCGAACGTGGAGCCGGCCTCGGCGTTCAGCTGGCTGAATATTTGGCTGCGGTCCACGGCGACGCTGGCGCCCTTCCTGATCCAGAGGGGGTTATAGAAGTAATAGAACACGTAATTGCTCTCCGCGTGAAGCGCCTTCTCCCTAAGACGTCCCCGGCTGAAGGGCTCGGTGTCCGCCAGGGACCCGCTGCCCTGGAAGGACGTCCAGACCCTGCCCAGGGAGCCGCGGAAGTGGTCGCCGGGGACCTTGAACTCCCCGCCTCGGACGATCAGGCTGCCCTCCCGCACGTCCGTGCCGCCCAAATGGTGCGCTCCGTCCAGGGCCCTGGCCTCGAGGCCCTTGTCCCCGGCGTTCGCGAGGTTGGGCGTCCGCACGTCGGAATCTATCGTCAGGGTCCCCTTGCCCGTCTTGACCAGTCGGACAAATCCCTTGCCCGACGGGGAACCATCGAAGTCGTTGTCGAACGCCTCGATCTTCGCCAACTCGTCCCCCATGGCCATGGCCCTGGGCAGCTTGACCTGCCTTTGTCCCAAGCCATGTCGAAGGATCAGCTGCTGCTGGTCGGGGGTGTCGATGATGCCGTACGTGAGGCGGTCGTGCCCCGCGTCCTCGCTTTCGACGAACAGCAGCAGGGGCTGTGCTGCGGCTCCTGCGGAACCCAGGGTCAAGGAGAAGGGGCCGTCGGTTGCGAGGGTGGGGGCGTTCGTCGAGTACGGTGCGCTCAGAATGCCGACCCACCTCTGCCCAAGGGCGTTGTTGGCTGCGCTCAGCACGCCGCCGCGGATCAACGTCCCCCCGCTGTAATGGGTCCTGTACTCCTCCTCCGAGGGGTTGTCCCCGTTCGACCCTCTGACGACAACCTTCCTGCCGGCGTCGGAGCTCACGAGGATCTGGAAGGTTTTGTTCCCCGTGTCGCCGTCGATCGACTTTTGGGCCCTGGGGGCTACGGTCAGAGGGCTGCTGCCCGTACCCGTGAGCTGGAGCACCCGCGCCTTGCCGGACTCGCCCTTGACGGCCCCCTCGAAACGTCCTCCTCCTCGGATGGCGTTGAAGGCGCCGCCGTCGTCCGTGGGCGTCAGGGCAAAATCGGCGCCGTTCGTCGTCCCCGCAGGGACCTCCAGAATGTTTGCCGCGGCCCAGGCGGTCCCGACCGCCAGCGCGCCCGTCAGCGCCAGCAAACCCAACTTCTTCCACTTCCCTCTCAAAACCATGTCCCTCCTTATAAGATTGGAACTCCTTCGCTGTTGAGACATAAAAATTTGTCTCGACAAACAAAACGTGATTCTAACTCGTTACCCTGATGCTTTCAAGCAAAGAAATTTTTTCCGTTTCAACAAACTCTGACAGTTCCGGCGCCGTCATGACATGAATCCGCCGCGGTCGCTGCCGCTCCGCATCCTCGGCGTTTTCGTGCGGAAAAGGGGGCGAAGCTGGCCCGTTGGGGTCCAAATATGGTATAAATACCTCTATGGGACGCGTCGGGCCGCTGTACGCCAGTCGGGCCGCGCCGCCGGAGGCAGCCGCCTCCCGTGGCATCCCGAAGTCCGCGACGCAAGCGTCGTTTGCAAGGAGAAGACCTTGGACAAAACACTCGAAAAGCTCACCAAGCTCACGGGAAACACCCCCTGCCGCCCACGGGCCGCAGAAAACGGAAAGGTCAGCGTCAGGAGGGTCTTTCATCATATGGAATGCCGCTACCTCTCGCAGGAGGCGCGGTCGATGGCCTCATGCCTCATGGACTCGCAGTCCGTGCCCCCCGAGGTGACGGAACGGGCCATTCAGCAGGCCCTGGTCCTGGGGGTCATGAGCGGGACCGCCATCGACGTATCGACCTTCGAATCGCTCTTCGACGCCGTCGTCCTGGACCCGAAGTTCAAGATCCCCTTCGTCGTCCCCGTCTCCCTGCCCCCCTCGGGCGCCTGGGTCTGCTGACGATGTGCGCCGCAAAACGCTCCGTTCCGCCCGAGGCCGAGGCGGCCGAGCCCGGCCAGAAGAAGGCCCCGGCCAGGCGGGGGACCGGGGCCTCCGGAACGGGAACCAGAAGGGCGGCGGCCAAAGCCTCCATAGAAGCCGAGGCCCCTGAAAAAAAAGCCGAGGCCCCTGCGAAAAAGGCCAAGACCCCGACAAAAAAAGCTGCTGTCTCCGCAAAAAAGACCGAGGCCCCCGCACGAAAAACCGGGACGTCCGCGAAGACCGGAGAGGGGACCGGAAAAACGAGGGCCGCGGCGCCCGCCAGGCGGACGCGCACGAGGGCGTCCGCGTCCAAGGGGACGTCGGGGGCCTCAGGGGCCTCGGGAAAGACCCTCGTCATCGTGGAGTCCCCGTCCAAGGCCAAGACGCTCATGGGGATCCTGGGCAGCAAGTACGTCGTCCGGTCGAGCGTCGGACACATCCGCGACCTGCCGCGCAGCCGCATGGCCATCGATATCGAGCACGACTTCGCCCCGGAGTACATCCTGGTCAAGGGCAAGGCCGCGATCAAGAACGAGCTCACGGCGATGGCCCGGTCCGCGTCGAACGTCCTTCTGGCCTCCGACCCCGACCGCGAGGGCGAGGCCATCGCGTGGCACCTGGCCGAGCTGCTGGGCCTGGACCTCTCGGAGAAATGCCGCGTCCGCTTCTACGAGATCACGGCGAACGCCGTGCGCAGCGCCGTGCAGAACCCGGACGTCGTGGACCTGAACAAGGTGGACGCCCAGCAGGCGCGGCGCATCCTGGACCGTCTGGTGGGCTACACGCTCAGCCCCCTGCTCTGGAACAAGATCCGCTACGGGCTCTCCGCGGGCCGCGTGCAGTCCGTCGCGCTCGACCTGATCTGCGAGCGGGAGCGGGAGATCGCGCGCTTCGTCCCCGAGGAGTACTGGTCCGTGACGGTCAGGGCCGCGGCCTCGGGAGGCCGTTCCTACGAGATGAAGGTGGACCGGTGGGAGGGAAAGTCCCTGTGGAAGAACGGGATGCCGCTCCTGATCAAGGACCGGGCCACGGCCGACGCCATCCTGAGCGAGGTCGAGGGGCATCCCATCCGCGTCTCGGAGTTTCGCCTGCGTGAGGGCAAGCGCAACCCGCCGCCCCCCTTTCGCACCAGCACGCTCCAGCAGGAGGCGGCCCGGCGTCTGAGCATGGCCCCGAAGCGCACCATGCGCGTCGCCCAGGAGCTCTACGAGGGGCTGAACCTGCCCGGGCGCGGGCACGTCGGCATGATCACCTACATGCGCACCGACAGCCTGCGCCTCTCGGAGGAGGCGGTCGAGGCGTGCCGCGCCTATATCGCCGGGAACTACGACGCCCCGTACCTGCCCAGGGCTCCCCGCGCCTACGCCGCGCCGGGCCGCAGCCAGGACGCGCACGAGGCCGTGCGCCCCACGGACGTCTCCCTCACCCCCGATTCCCTCGGGGACATCCTGACGCCCGATCAGCTTCGGCTCTACGACATGATCTGGCGCCGCTTCGTCGCCTGCCAGATGGAGAGCGCGGTCGTGGCCAACTCCACGCTCCTGGCGGACGCCGGGCGCGCGGGGATGCGGCAGCTGGGCGAGAGCCTGATCTTCGAGGGCTGGAGCGCCGTCTGGCCGCTCGACCTCAAGGGGAACCGCATGGACAGGGCGGAGGAGGGCGAGTCCCTCGACTTCGTGAGCGCGGAGAAGGAGCAGAAGTTCACCCGCCCGCCCGCCCGCTACTCCGAGGCCACCCTGATCAAGACGCTGGAGGAGGACGGGGTGGGCCGTCCCTCCACCTACGCGACGATCGTCGACACGCTCTTCGGACGCGGCTACGTGGAGAAGAACGAGGAGAAGCGGCTTTTCCCCACGTCGCTCGGCATGACGGTGGACGAGTTTCTCAAGCGGTACTTCGACCGCGAGGACCTCTCCTCCATCGTCGACGCCGGGTTCACCGCGCAGATGGAGAAGGAGCTGGACGAGGTCGAGGAGGCCAAGCGCCGCTGGCTGGATGTGGTGCGCGAGTTCTGGACCGAGTTCTCCAGGACGGTGGAGGAGGCGCGCGGGGCCGACAGGGTGCCCCTGCCGGAGCCCGAGCCGATCGGCGAGGACTGCCCCGAGTGCGGCAGGGCGCTGGTGAAGAAGCGCGGCCGCTTCGGCGAGTTCATCGCCTGCACCGGATACCCGGAGTGCCGCTACACGCGTGCCATTCTGTCCACCATCGGCGTGAAGTGCCCCAAGTGCGGGGAGGAAAACGGCGGGGAGATCGTGAAGCGCCGCAGTAAGAAGGGCAAGACCTTCTACAGCTGTTCCCGCTACCCGGACTGCGATTACATCTCCTGGAACCCGCCCACGGGCGAGAAGTGCCCGGAGTGCGGCGCGGAGCTTTTCAAGCGCGGCAAGACGCGCTTCTGTCAGGCGTGCGGTTATAAGGAACAGGATCAGGCCCCGTCCGATGATTGATCAGGCCCCCGAGCGGTCCGAACGGCTCGCCGGTGTCCGCCGCGCGCCCCTCTGCAGCGTCGTCGGAGGAGGGCTGGCGGGCTGCGAGGCCGCCTGGCAGCTGGCGGAGCGGGGCGTCCCGGTCCGCCTGTTCGAGATGCGGCCCCTCGTCATGTCCCCCGCCCACACGACCGACCGGCTCGCGGAGGTGGTGTGCAGCAACTCCTTCGGCGCGGAGGGGGAGACGGCCGCCGCGGGCATCCTGAAGGCGGAGCTCGCGCTCTTCCGATCCCTCGTTCTGGAGTGCGCGCACGCCTCCCGCGTCCCGGCGGGCGGGGCTCTGGCGGTGGATCGGGAGCGCTTCTCCGGCCTCGTCACGGAGCGCATCCTGGGGCATCCCAACATCGCCCTCGTCCGCGAGGGAGGAGGTGCGCACGATCCCCGCCGGGCCCGCGATCCTCGCCACCGGGCCCCTGACGGCGGAGCCGCTGGCCGGCGCCCTGCGCGAGGCGCTGGGGCACGAATACGTGGCGTTCTTCGACGCGGTGGCCCCCATCGTGACGCGCGAGTCCGTCGATATGGAGAAGGCCTACGTCGCCGGGCGCTACGGGCGCGGGGACGACTACATCAACTGCCCCATGACGCGGGAGGAGTACCTGGCCTTCCACGACGCGCTGGTCCACGCGGAGCGCGCGCTGCCCCACGACTTCGAGCGGGGGATGTACTTCGAGGGCTGCATCCCCGTCGAGGCGCTGGCGGAGCGGGGCACGGACACCCTGCGCTTCGGCCCCCTCCGTCCGGTGGGGCTGGAGGACCCCCGCCCGGGGCGCGGCGGCCGGGCCTGGGCCGTCGTGCAGCTGCGGCAGGACGACGCCGCGGGGACGCTCTTCAACCTCGTGGGGTTCCAGACGGGGCTCAAGTGGAGCGAGCAGCGGCGCGTGTTCTCGATGATCCCCGGCCTGGAGCGCGCGGAGTTCGTCCGATTCGGCGTGATGCACCGCAACACCTCGGTCAACGCCCCTGCGGTGCTGGATGCGCACCTGCGCCCCCTGCCCCTGGGGCGCGGGGACCTGTTCCTGGCGGGGCAGATAACCGGCGTGGAGGGCTATATGGAGAGCACGGCGATGGGCCTGGTTGCGGGGGTGAACGCCGCCCGGCTCCTGAAGGGGCTTTCCATGCCGGAGTGGCCCGCGGAGACGGCCGTGGGCTCGCTGCTGCGCTATCTGCGTGGGGCCGACCCGAGGCATTTCCAGCCGATGAACACGAATCTGGGGATCTTCCCCCCCCTTACGGAGCGGATTCGAAACAAGCGCGAGCGCGCCGCCGCTTTTTACGCCCGGGCCGTCGCCGCGGCGGAGGCGTTTCGGGAGGAACTGGGGCCGGGATAACGGGGGATAACGGACCGAAGGGTCGCCGGAGGTCAGGACCTTCTTGATTCGTCCCATCCATGCGGGGCGGGGTACGGCGGTTTTCCGGGGGCCCGCTGCGCTCCGGGCCGGGCGAACCTCAGGCGCATTTGATACCAGATCGCCCCGCCGTGCTCCGAGCTCGAGATCCCCTCGTTCTCAAAACCAAATTTCGCGTAATAGTGCAGCAGGGGCTCCTTGCAGGTCAGGACCAGCCCCTCCCGGCCCTGGCGTTCGGCGTCCGAGACGACCCTCCTCAGGACCCGCTCGGCGCATCCCCGCCTGCGGTACTCGGGGATCGTGTTCACCCCGAAGATCATCTGCCACCTTCCGCCCTCGTCGTGCAGGGAGGCGTCCGCGTACATCCCGTCGCGCAGGTCGGGCTCGTCGCTGACCATCCCGTTCACGAAGCCGACCAGCCGGTCCCCGTCGAACAAGAGCCAGAAGTGATCGGGATAGACCAAAAGCCTTTCCCGAAGAGCCTCCTCCGTCGCCGCTTCCCCCTGCGGAAAGCATTCGGCCTCGACGGCCGCGACCGCCTTCAGGTCGTCCGGCGTGGCGTTCCTGATCTCCATGAGACGCATCCCCTCCTTGGTCCCCGCCGAAGAAGCGCGGGGAAACACCGTCGCTTGGCCTCATTATAACAACCGGCGGACGGAGTCGGCCCGACTTCCGCGCGTCCCGCCGCAAGGCGTCGCCCATCCTGTTCTGCCGGGCCCCACCCTGAATTTGTTATACTGAACTGCGCGGGGTTTCATGTGCCGTCTCGTGGTATCTATGGCGGGGAGGGGGACGGACATCGTGGTATTGGAGAACAAATTGGGAATAACGGACTCCTCCGAGCTCGCGAGGGAGGAGGAGAGGCTCAGCAAGAAAAAGGCCGTCGAGCTGTTCGAGAGCGGCTGCCTGGACTCGTTGGAGGCGGGAACCTATGCCGCGCTCGCGGAGATTCATCGCCGCCTGTTCGATGAAGTCTACGATTTTGCGGGCAGAATGCGTCGGGTCAACATCGCAAAGGGCAATTTCCGCTTTGTGCCGTCGATGTATCTCGAGGCTGCGCTGCGGACCATCGACAGGATGCCTCAGTCCACCTTCGACGAGATCGTCGAGAAGTACGTCGAGATGAACGTCGCGCATCCTTTCAGGGAGGGCAACGGCAGAAGTATGCGCATCTGGCTGGACCTGATTCTCAGGAAAGAGCTGGGCGTAGTCGTCGATTGGAGCAGGGTCGACAAGGAGGACTACCTGCTGGCGATGGAGCGCAGCCCTGTCAGGGACATAGAGATCAAGCATCTGCTGAAGAGGGCGCTGACGGACAATATCGACGACCGCGCGCTCTGGATGCGGAGCATCGATCACAGCTATCGCTACGAAGGGTACTCCGCCTTCCGGGCGGAGGACCTGCATATAGAAGGTAAGAAGATAGAGCAGAGCCCATTCCATTCACAGAGCCGGTAAAAGGACGAGCGATCGGCACGCTTCGAAGGTCGGCCCCTTCCCCATTCGATGCCTCCCGATGTTCCGCTCCCCAACCCCAAAGCCGAGGCATGTCCGCGCAAAACCGCGTGGCGCTAGAGGCTGAAATACGATAAAATTCTGAGGACGTTTAAGTCAGGTTGGCCTATGGCGCTTTTGTCCGTTTGTCCTTAACATGAAAAAAGGATCTGCGGGCAGAAGTCTTTTGCTTTTTGTTTTTCGAATCCTTGACCAGGACGGTCGAAAGGTTGTGTTCCGTTTGGTGACACCCCGTTCCAATCCGGTCTCCGGAAGAACTGCCGGCGCTGCGTTGAACGCGCCCGTGCCCCTCGTGCCCCCGGCGCTGCTGATCCCCCTGTGGTTCGCCGCTCTGGCGCTCCCGAACCTGGTCTACTCCGGCGTGTCCTTTTACGATACCCTGCACATCATGAAGTGGACGGTCACGGGCGTGCCCATCGCCATCGCGCTCCTCGTCGCGGGGGCGCGGCTGGTCCTGTACGGGCGGGACCGGATCCGCTTCGAGGTCGACCTCTTCGGCGCGCTCTGGGCTGTGCTCCTGCTCTACTGCGTCGCGCAGCCCGTATGGGTCCGCATCTCCTCCTTCACGACGCTCGTGCACGAGCTGGTCTGCTTTGCGGCGGTCTGGGCCTTCTACGTCCTCTCGATGGCCTCCTTCCCCAACCGGGCGATACGGCCGCTCCTCTGGCTGGCCAACATCAATGCGGCGCTCAACGTCCTGTTCGCCGAGCTCCAGATCCGGAACCTCAACGACCTGGCTTTCCTGAGGGACATCCCGGTCCTCGGCGGCCTGTCCGGCCTCGGCTCCCTGATCCTGCCGACGCCCTACAACTACATCGGCAATACCGCCCAGCAGAACATGTTCGGGCTGTGGATGGCGATTTGCGTCATGAGCTCGGTCTACCTCTACATCGCCTACGCGTCGACGCCGGACGGAAAACGGCGGCATCCCGCCGTGACCGCCCTCAACCTCCTGCTGATGGCGGTGAACATCTGGGGGCTCTGGAACAGCACCAGCCGGTCGGGGATCCTCTCCCTGTTGGTGGGGCTGTCCGTTCTGGGGCTGGTCGTCCTGGTCCACTTCGGCAGGGATTACGCCAGGCGCCTGGGGGCGGTGATCCTGCTCTTCGCCGCGGTCCTCGGGGGGGCGATGCTCATGAACCGGGAGCGCGCCGCCGAGCTGGTGGCCAAGACGGTGGACATGGTGCAGGACGCCGGGACGGTCGGGGGGCGACGCGGGATCTGGACGACCTCCTGGACGATGTTCAAACAGCATCCCCAGGGCGTCGGGGTGGGGCAGTTCAAGTGGCACTACCTCGAAGCTCAGCGCGAGGCGTTCAAGACCCACGACTACAATTGGCAGTACACGCACTGGGCCCACAACGAGTTCCTGCAGTGGTTCTGCGAGGCGGGCGTCGCAGGGGGCGCCGTGCTCCTCCTGATGTTCGGGCTGTGGTTCTTCACCTTCTTCGGCAAGGTGTTCCGCAGGGATCTTCTCTCCCCGGAGGTCATCTGGGGCTGTGCGCTCGTGGCCCTGATCCTGTTCAACGCGCTCTGGACGCGGCCGTTCCACCGGATCGAGAACACCCTGTGGCTGGCGTTGGCCTTCGCCGTCACCAACCGGGAGGTCCTGAAGGGGCGTCTGGGCTGGAGGGCGTCCTTCTCCAGCGGCTTCACGAAGCTGCTCGGCGTATCCTTCGTGGCGGCGTCCCTGGTAGGGCTGATCTACCTGGGGAGCGGCATCGAGGGGAACCTTCTGCTGCGTCAGGCGCTCTCCACCCGGTCCGCGACGGTGCAGCGCGGCCTGCTGGAGCGGGCGGCACGGCACCCGATGGTTCGTGAGGAGGCATTGAAGAACCTGGGCTACCATTACTTTCAGGTGGGGGAGCAGACGAACGACGTCCAGACGATGGTCCAAGGATTCAGCCTGTTGTGGCAGCACTTCCTGAGGGAGCCCCACACCGAGGACCTGAGCGCCCTGCTGCAATGGGCGCAGCGATTCCAGCAGGTCGAGACCCTGAAGGAGCTGGTCAGCTACCTCAAGCCTGGGACCTATCGCCTGGAGACGCAGAAAGGGGTGCAGGACAGCCAGGGCAGAACCGTGGATGCGGTGGTGATGGTTCCCGTCCAGAGCTCGGGCGGCATGCACGTCGCCTCGCCGGAGGAGCCCGAGGCGTCCCCCGAATCCGGGGCCACGGGGACCCCGGCCCTGTCGGACGAGGAGCCCGTCTCCCGCTAGCGGGGGTTGAAAATTTTGGGGCGGAGGGGCTTCACGCTCATAGAGATCCTCGTCGTCGTTCTGCTGGCCGGGATGGTGACGACGCTGGCCCTGGCCCCGGTGGTGTTCACGGTCCGGCGCGTCGTCGAGACCCAGGCCGACTACTCCGACGCCGGGGCGCTCGAGCGCACGCTCGCCTTCATCGGAAAGGACGCCGCGGCCGCCCTGCGGCTGGCGCCCATTGCGGTGAAGGTGGAGGATCACCGTGCCCTGGGGGGCGCGGAGGACGACGCGCTTCTCGTGGCGAGCACCGCGCCGGCAAAGCAGAACCTCCCGGCGGGCTGCCTGGTCTACAGGATCGACCGCGGCGGTCCGATGCGCGGGGATACCCCGCCCGGCCTGTACCGCTGGCTGCTGCCGGGGGAGGACATCGCCAAGATCGACGCCGCGAAGCTGCGGGGCGAGACGGGGCAGCTGGTCCTGCCCGGCGTGACGGCCTTCGGTGTGGAGGCGGTCGTCGAATCGGAGCGGAAGGAAGAGTACGAGGGAGAGCTTCCCGCGGGGCTGGTCGTGACCATCGCCAGGGGCAAGGACAAGGATGAGGAGCGGCTCGAACATGTTTTCGTGTACCCGTAGGGCTTCGAGGCTTTGCTCTGAAGCCCTGTCGGGGGGCGCTGCCCCCCACCTCCCCCGGCCGGGGAACAAGTCCCCCGGCGCCCCCATTGACCGTTCCTGCAGGGGGACATTGCCCCCCTGCGGGAACGGTATGAAGGGTTCCCAGGGAGCTCGCTCCCTGGGCGGGGTTCAGGGGCGGAGCCCCTGGCAGGGTTCTGGGCTCGTCGGAGCGCGGCGGCGGGGGTTCGTGCTGATCTCGGTCCTGATGCTGGGGGTCCTGCTCATCTCGTGCGCTTCGGCCTTTGCATGGTTCGTCCGTCTCCAGGTCCGCAGCGCCCTCAGGGAGCGCGTCGCGCTGACGAACCGCAGCATGGCGCAGGTGCTCACGGCCTCCGTGATCGGTGCGGTCTCCAAGCTGTCCGGGGAGACCGATGCGGACAGCCCGCTTCAGGAGTGGTACAAGCCGTTCATCCTGCCCGCGGACGACATGGGGCTCTGGGCGGTTCGGGTGCTGCCGCTCGACGACAAGATCCCTGTCCGCAGCCTCTTCCTGCCGGACAAGAACACCGTCCGGGGCGAGATGAAGCGTCCCTGGGAGGACCTCTGGCAGCGGATGGGACGCCGGGAGCTGGCCGTCCTGACTCTGGACTTCATGGACGCGAACGACAAGGCCCGGGTCGGCGGCGCGGAGCGCGGGAGCTTCATCAACCGCTCGCCGCTCGACATCTCGGAGTTCCTGCTGTTGGAGGAGGTGACCCCCGAGCTCCTCGACGGCGTCCCCGGGCGTCCGGGGCTGGCCGACTTCTGCACGGTCTGGAGCGGGGGCAAGGTCAACCTGAACGTCGCGCCGCAACGGGTCCTGGAGCTCCTGCCCGGACTGGACGCCTCGCTGGCGGACCGGGTGACGGAGTACCGGAGGCGGAACATCATCAGGAGCCTGAACGATCTGCAGAAGATCCCGGGCCTCTCCCCGAAGGTCTCCACGATGCTGACCAACGTCGCGGGCTGCAAGAGCCGCTATTTCTCGCTCCATATAGAGTTCCTGGAGGAGTCCGCGGGAGGGACGGCCTTCGACATCGTCTTCGACAGGTCGGACGAAAGAATCGTCCGTTGGGAGGAGTTATGAACGTGATTCTGAAAGGGACCTCCGATCTCGAGAACATCGACCTCCATCGCGTGGCGGGGGGTGCGCTGCGGCGCGTCTCCGCCGCGCCCCCGTCCCGCCGCGTCCGGCGGGCCGCGGTCCTCGTCCCGATGCGCTCGCTCTCCGTCTCGCCCTTCTCGTTTCCGTTTGGAAGCGTGATGCGGGTCCGGGAGGCGCTGCGGCTTCAGACCCTGCCCTTTTTGTCCTGCGCCCCGGCGGGCGGTATGGAGCTCTTTCCGACGGTGCTGGAGCGGACGCCCCGCAGCAGCAGCGGGGTGGTCTGGTATGCCTCGGCCGCGGAACTCGATTTCCCGGAGCCGCCCGACGGCCTTTCGGCGCTCGTCTGGCCCGCGCCCCTGCCCCTCGTCTCGCAGGTCGGCGGCACGGGCGTGACCCTCTGGGCGGACGAGGAGAACCTCTGTTCCCTGCTGTGGAGCGAAGGGCGCCCCGTGCTCTGCCGCTGGCGTTCCCGGTCCGCGGGAAGCGCGGAGTCCGAGTTTGCCTGGTATGACCGCTATTGCCGGGCCCAGGAGCTGGAGAGGGGCGCTTCCTTCGCCCTGGACGCGACGGATCCGGGGAGCCTGGAGGCCCTGGGCGGGATCGTCCGGGAGAGCCTGGCCCGCTATCCGTGGATCGGGACGGTGAACCTGTCCCGAACGGCCCTGGAGGGGGCGGTGGGGCTCGAGCGGTCCGTTCGTCTCCTGACCCGCGTGGCCGGGTGGGCCCTTCTTCTGGGCATGCTGGTGCTGACGGGGGGCGTTCTGAAGTGGCATCAGGCCCGGGGCGGCGCCGAGGCGGCGCGCCTGCGCTCGGAGGCCCTGTATCGGGAGGCGTTCGACGCCGAACGGACGGGACGGATCGCGAACCCCGTCACGCTGGCGCGCGACCGCATCGCCGAGCTGCGGGGAAACGACGCGGAGGGACGGAGCCTGGAGGACGCCCTGGCGGAGCTCGGGTCCGTCTTCTCGGAGAACCCCAGCATGGACGTGACCCTCGACGTGCTGCGCTATAATGCGGAGGGCCTGGACTGCACCGGTTCGGCCCCGGACATGAGCACCGTGCTGACCTTCCGCAAGGCCTGGGAGGGCCGGGCGGCCCTGTCGCAGCTGGACAATACGCAAAGCGTCCCCGGCCTGGGGTATCGCTTCGACCTCAGGGTGCGATGGTGAGGGCGCGATGGTGAAGGATAGGATGGACGAGATGGCAGCGGCGGTGGAAGCATGACGTTCAAGACGTGGAATTTCGATGTGGGGCTCGGCGCCGCCCGTTCGGTCGTCCGGGGCGAGGTCGCCGGGTCGGTTCGGCTTGTGGCCTTCGTCCTTCTGGCGCTGGCCGTGTGGGTGGCCGTCTCGTGGACGGCGGATTGGACGGCCGCGTCGGCCTCGAGCCTCGCCGTTCAGGAGGGGCGCTACCGGACCCTCGTGGCCCTGGCCGAGGAGTATCGGGCTCTGGCGCCCGCAGCGGGGTCGGGGACGGAGGCCGTCGACGTGCCGACCGTCTTCACCCAGGTCTCCGAGCGCATGTCGCTGGGCAGCCGGGTGAACCGGATCGCGCCCGACGGCAGGAACCAGTCGATCGAGGTGAACCGGCTCTATGCGGAGGAGCTGACGGAGCTGGTGCGGGAGCTGTCCGCGCGCGGCGTCCATTTCCTCTCCTCGGAGATCCGGGCGCTTCCGGCCGGTCAGGAGCGCCTGTTCACGGTCTCCGCGATCATCGGGCCCCTGGGCGCCGAGGGACCGTCCGCGCGGCGGGAGCCCGACCGATGAGGCTCCTGAAGCGGGCGCTCAGGGCGCTGATCCTTTTGGCGGGCTTTCTGGCGGCCCTGTGGGCCTTCATGCCGTGGCGCGAGGTCGGCTCGTTCGCCATGGCCTTGGCGGCGTCCCGCATGGAGCGCCAGGGGATGACCCTGACCTACTCGGGCGTCGAGGATGTGCGGGGAGGCTTCTCCGTCCGGGACGTCACCCTCAGCGGATTCACGCGCTTTTCCTGCGCCTCCATGACCCTGCGGCCCGATCTCCTGGCCTCCCTGGCGCTCCTGGCCCCCGTCTGCGAGGTCGCCTTCTCGAGGGGAAGCCTGACGATGGGACAGCCGATGGCCTTCGGGGACGGGAGGTTCCTCCTCACGGCGTCCCCGACGGAGGTGTCCTTCGAGGAGCTCCGGACGGACGGGGACTTTCGGATTCGCGGCTTTCTGACGCTCGACCTGGGGAGGATGAAGATCGGCCGGGCCGAGGCGGAGCTTCTCGTACCCGAGGCCTTCGAGGAGAACATGGAGACGCTTCGCAACTTCCTGCCCCTGGAGAAGGAGGGGGACGGCCGGTGGTTCCTGCGCCGCTCCCGGCCCGAGGGAGGGTCGGCCTCGTGAGCGCGAATCTGTTGAACGGACTCAGGGGCGGTCTTGGCGGCGCGTGGGCGCGCCTGCGCCGGAGCGGACGCCGCGGTGCTCCTGCGGCTACCGGGCGGACGGGGCCGGAGGGGGGAAGGCTCTATGCCCTGTGGCTGTGGGTCCTGCCCCTGCTTCTGGGCCTGGCCCTGGGCTGGCTGGCGTCGGTTTGCATCGGCATCGGCCTGGACCGATCCGGCGGGGCGAAGGGGCCCGCTCCGGACACCGCGTCCCAAGCCTCCGAGGAGACGGCGAGGCAGATGAAGCGGATGGACGGCTTCCTTGCGGCGAACCCGTTCCGCATCTCGCCGATGGTCACGGCGCCCGAGCCGGCCGCGAGGAGCGCCGACGTCGTGGTCACGGGGTCGCTGGCGACCGCCGTGCTGCGCGGCACGCTTCCCCGGGCCGGGGCGTGGCTGGAGGACAAGGGAAAGCTGAGGCTGGTGCTCGTCGGCACGAGCTTCGACGTCTACACCCTCAAGTGGGTGACCTACCGCGAGGCGGTCTTCGTCAAGGGGGAGGAGCGCGTCGTCAAGCAGCTCATCTACGGAGAGCCGGGGCTTCCCCCCGCGTCGGCCGCGCCCGCCTCGGACGCCGCTCCGGTCAACGTCCCGGTGGGCAGCGTCGTGGCGGCCAAGCCCGGGGAGCAGGAGGGGCAGGTGCCCAGCGGGCTCGTCAACGATCTGGTGCAGAACCCGTTCGACGAGCTCAAGAAGATCCGCCTGAGGCCGATGGACGGGGAGGCGGGGCTCGAGATCCAGTGGATTCAGGAGGACAGCATCCTGAGCCAGCTGGGCGTGCGGAAGGGCGACGTGATCAAGTCCGTCAACGGCATCCCCTTCACCAACATGGGGGATATCGCGAACTCCATCAACTCCCTGATGAACAGCGAGCGCTTCGACGTCGAGGTGACGCGGGACGGGAAGCCGACCGCGCTGCGGTACGTCGTGCACTGAGGCGGGGCGCATCCCTTGGCTTCGCGCCGCGCTTTCACGCTGATGGAGGTGCTGGTCGCCGTGGCGATTGCGGGACTCGTGATCGCGGCAGGATTTCGGCTGATCGGGCTGTCGCTGCGCTCCCTGGCGGAGGTCCGTCTGGAGCGGGAGCTCGCCGTGGCGGCCCGGAGGATCTGGCTCGAGTTCCGCACGAAGGAGGACATGCCGGACAAGGGCGAGAAGGACGGGGTCTCCTGGGAGACGGAGCTCGATTCCGTGCCCGTCGTGGGCGACATGGAACTGCCCTTCAGGAGGCTTCGGGTGACTCTGCGGGGGCCCTCGATGGTCCTGTACCTGCCGCAGCAGGGACGATGAAGATGCAGTATGGAGGATGCAGCCTGCCGTTTTTGTGGAAGGGCCGACCCGAGGACCGGCGAGCGCGGGGACGGAGGCTTCGGATTCCGGCAAGGGGGAACGATTCTTTTGAAAGAGCTTCACGGTAAAATTCACGGTAAATTTCTGTTGGCGCTGCTGACGGTGTCCCTGCTGACGGGCTTCCGTCCCGCCCTGGCCCTGGCGGCCCAGGAGGACGGCGCCCCGGGTGCGGCGCAGCTCTCGGACGCGGAGGAGAAGGACCTGGTCGCCGCGGCCCAGGCCATGCGCAAGGCCGGGCTGGTGCAGTTCAACTTCAAGGACATGGAGCTGGTGAAGTTCGTCCGGTTCATGTCGGAGCTGCTCCAGGAGAGCATCATCGTGCCCCCGGGCACCTCGGCCAAGATCACCATCATCTCGCCCCGTCCCTCCTCATTGAGCGAGGCGCGGCAGATCATGCTGTCCATCCTTCAGGTATACGGCTTCTCGCTGCAGAAGATGGGCGACGGCTACTCCGTCATGCGGCAGGGCGGGGTCAGCCCCTCGACCGGCGTGGGGCGCGGCAAGGGCGGCCCCGAGTACGGAGAGGAGACGGTGACCTACGTCGTCCCGCTGGACTACGTGACCGTGGATTCGGTCGTCCAGGCGCTCCAGCAGGCCTTCGCCCAGACCGTCGTGGTCCTGCCCGTGGGCAACGGGCGCGACGTGATGCTGCAGGGCCGGGCGACGGACGTCAAGAAGGGCGTGGACCTCCTGCGCAAGCTGGACACCCCCTCCAGCGCGCGGTTGAGCCGGACCTTCTCCCTGAAGTTCGGGGACGCGGCGACGGTGGCCGCGCAGCTCAACGCCATCGCCCAGACGGGCGGCCCGCTCCAGGGGCTCTCCGCGGTGGCGGACCCCATGAGCCGGAAGGTCGTCGTCGTCGGGGACCGAGGGGCCATCTCCCAGGCCGCGACGATCGTCAAGGAGCTGGACGTGGACTCCAAGGCGGGCGACTTCCACGTCTACAAGCTGCAGAACATCGATGCGGAGGCGGCGGCCGAACAGCTGGGCAAGGTCTTGGCCGCCTCGGCGATGCTCCAGCCGAACCAGGAGGGCAAGTACCCCCCGACGGTCGTGCCCGACCTGACGACCAACAGCCTGATCTTCGCGGCGACCCAGAGGCAGTACGACGCCCTGAAGAAGGTGCTGGCGGAGATCGACGTCCAGGCCAAGCAGGTGCTGATCCGCGGGTTCATCGCGGAGGTCAACGTGACGAACCTGAACCGCGCGGGGATCGACTGGTCCATCGTCGGCGGCCAGATCTGGGACAACGTCATGCTGGGCGGCATGGGCCAGCTGGGCGAGGGCTCCATCCCCTCCCAGTTCATGGGCTGGTTCTCGGAGCTCTCCAAGAAGCAGGAGCTGATCGAGCGCAACGGGTCCACCTACTCCGTCACGAACTACAAGCCGCTGGCGCTGGTCTACGCCACGATTGATATGCTGAAGAAGTACGACGCGGTGAACGTCCTCTCCGTGCCGCGCCTGATGTGCACGGACAACCGGGAGAGCGCGTTCCAGGTGGGGCAGGTCATCCCGGTGCTGAAGGGCTCCACGTCGGACCTCTCGAACCCCGGCGCGCTCCAGCAGAACTTCGACTACAAGGACACGGGCCTGACCCTGACGGTGACGCCCCACATCCGCAGCGGCAACGTCGTGGCGCTCGACATCAAGCAGACGACGGAGGACGTCCTGACCGCCACGGGCTCGGTGACTCCCGTGACGGCGAAGCGCGAGGTCAAGACCTCGGTGATCGTGGGCGACGGGGAGACCATCATCCTGGGCGGCATCGTCAAGGAGACGGAGAAGTCCCTGCGGCGCCGCGTCCCCGGGCTCTCCTATATCCCGCTGATCGGCAGCCTGTTCCAGAAAGTCTCGAAGGAGAAGGAGAAGATCGACTTCATCATCTTCCTGACGCCGCAGATCATCTCGGACGCCCACCAGATGCGGCAGGCGACCCTTCAGGCCTCGGGCGTCCCCTCGTCGGCGGACCTGACGCTCTCCGAGCCCGTCAGCACCGATCGGGACATCGAACTGAGCCCCGTGGAGACGGAGGTCGACCGCCGGTTCCGCGACCTCTACCGGGACAGCCTCAAGAGGCGCTGAGATGTCCGCACCGGAGACCCTGAAGGAGCCGGAGGCGCTGAGGGAGGAGGTCCGGCCCCTTCCTCCCGCCGAGGCGGCCCCGGCCGCCGACGGAACCCTTCCCCCGCTGCCGGAGGCCTCCGCGGTTTCGGAGCTCCTGCCGGAGGGCATGGGGCTCGACGTGCTGCGCTCCGGGCGGATCGTCCCGCTTCGGGTCGAGGACGGGGTGCTGATCGTCGGCGCGTCGGAGCTCGCGGCGTGGCCGCGGGCCCAGATGCTCGGGGTGGCGCTGGGGTTCCCGGTGGACCTGGAGCTGCGGACCGAGAAGGAGGTCTCGGACCTGCTCCACACGCTCTACGACCTGCGCAGCGTTGCGGCGGACGAGGCCGCGAAGAAGATGGAGGGGATCGACGACATCGACGATCTGAGCCGCGAGGACGTGCTGAGCGACTCGGTGGACGTGCCGGTCATCCGCCTGGTGAACGGTCTCTTCGTCGACGCGCTCAGGCAGCGCGCCACGGACATCCATGTGGAGCCCTACGAGGACGAGGTCCTGGTCCGCTTCCGGGTCGACGGGGTCCTCCAGGACCGGCTTCGCCTGCCTCGGACGCACCAGGCGCCCCTGACGAGCCGCATCAAGGTCATGGCCAAGATGGACATCGCGGAGCACATGGCGCCCCAGGACGGCCGCATCGGCATCACCCTGGGCGACCGCGCCGTGGACATCCGCGTGGGGCTCGTCCCCACCCAGCACGGCGAGCGCATGGCCATGCGCCTTCTGGACAAGGGGCACGGCCTGCTGACCCTCGAGGACCTGGGGATGGAGGAGAACGAGCGCGCCGTCCTGGAGGGCCTGATCCGGCGGCCCCACGGGATGATCCTCTTCACGGGCCCCACGGGCTCGGGAAAATCGACGAGCCTCTACGCCATCCTTCAGGCGCTGGCGCGCCCGGAGGTCAACATCATCACGGTGGAGGACCCGGTGGAGTACGCGCTGCCCGGCGTGGCTCAGATCCAGGTGAACGAGAAGGCGGGCGTGACCTTCGCCTCGGCGCTGCGCTCCATCCTGCGTCAGGACCCGGACATCGTCATGATCGGGGAGATGCGCGACTTCGAGACGGCGCACATCGGCGTGCAGGCGTCCCTGACCGGGCACCTGGTGCTCTCGACGCTCCACACGAACGACTCCATCGGGGCGATCGTCCGTCTGGTGGACATGGGCATAGAGCCCTACCTCGCCGCGAGCTGCATGATCGGGACGGTGGCCCAGCGCCTGGCGCGCCGCCTGTGTCCGCACTGCCGGCACGAGGTGGAGCCGCCCGCGCTGATGGCCCGACAGGGCCTGGAACGGGCCTGGGCTCCCACGGGGTGCCCGGAGTGCCACGGCACGGGCTATCGGGGCCGGATCGGCCTCTATGAACAGTTCGTCGTGGACGAGGCCGTGCAGGAGGCCTTCGTGAACGGTGCCTCGGCCTCGAAACTGCGGGAGGTGGCGCGCGGGAACGGGTTCCGCACCCTGTGGGAGATCGGCCTGTCGGCCGTCGCCCAGGGCAAGACCTCTCCCGATGAGCTGGTCCGCGTGGCCGGCGAGGATTAGCCCGGAGGGCCGACGGGGGAGACATGCCTTATTTCAGCTATTCGGGATACGACGCGAAGGGGAAGCAGACGAAGGGCACGATCGAGGCGTCGTCCTCGGTCCAGGCGGTGGAGCGCCTGACGGAGCGCGGCGTCGTGGTGGTGGACGTGGCCGTGGCCGAGGAGCGCAAGCGGGCCCAGGCGGTCCGGCCGCTCTCGCTTGAGGCGCACATCTTCTTCTGCCGCAGCCTGGCGTCCTATCTGAAGTCGGGACTGCCCCTGGCGGACTCCCTGAAGATCATGGCGCGCCAGACCCGCGACAAGCACATGAGCGCCGCGTTCGCGTCGCTGCTCTCGGCCGTGGAGGGCGGCAGGAAGTTTCACGCGGCCCTCTCGGAGAGCGGCGCGTTTCGGGAGAGCCTGTGGCGCGTCGTGGAGTCGGGCGAGCAGAGCGGCTCGCTGATCTCGGTCCTGGAGCAGGCGGCCGGCCAGTTCAAGCTGGAGGACGGACTGAGGCGCAAGATACGGAGCGCCATGACCTATCCCCTCGTCATGGCGGTGGTCGGGGTCGGGGTCGTCGGCTTCATGCTGACCTACGTCGTCCCGAAGATCGCCGCCCTGTTCCAGGACATGCACCAGACGCTGCCGCTGCCGACCCGCATCCTGATAGCCATGTCGTCCTTTCTGACCTCCTACGGGCTCTGGCTGGCTTTGGCGCTGCTGCTGCTCTGGCTCTGGATGAAGCGCAGCGGAAAGAGGCCGAGCCTGCCCTTCATGCGGGGCGTCCGCGAACGGCTGACCCTGGCCCTGGTGACGTCGCACCTGTCCACGCTGCTGCGTTCGGGGATTCCGCTGGTCCAGGCGCTTCGGATGACGTCCTCGATGGACGCGCACTCGCAGCGCTGGCTGGACGCGGCGGAGCTGGTCAAGGCGGGGCACCGCTTCGACCGCGCGCTGGAAAAGCAGGGGTTCCCGGAGGAGGTCGTCGTCGTCATCCGGGTGGGAGAGATGGGGGGCGAGCTTGCGGAGGCGCTCTCCAACGTGTCGGAGCAGTGCCGGGAGATCGCCCAGGCCAGGATGGAGCGGATATCGACGCTGATGGAGCCGGCGATGGTGCTGATCCTGGGCTTCTCGGTGGGGTTCATCGTGCTGGCGATACTGACGCCGGTGTTTGACCTGGCGGGGATCGTGAAATAATTCCAATTCTACATCACTCGTATACTTCGTTTAAGCAGGCGACCAGCTTCCTGCGGCTGCAAGCCGCAGATGCTGTGTCGATCGCTTACGTCGAAGCGAAGCCTGGTGGCTTCGTCTTCGACGTTGCAGGCAGCCGCCTGATGAAGAAACTAAGCGATTCGCACGGCGCATACTGCGCCGGCTCTCTGCTTATTGTCTACGAATGATTTAGAAATGGAATGGCTTGGGGGGGGACGAAGGACGCGCGTGGGACGCCTCGATAAAACCCAAAAAAACAAAAACGGCCGATCGGCATTCACGCTCATAGAGATCATGATCGTGCTGGCGATCGTCGGCCTGCTGGCCGGGATGGTCGTCCCGCGCATCTTCCGCTACAGGGAGCCTCCGGCCGTCCGGCTGCAGCGCACGGTCGAGGAGGCCTCGAACCTCGCGCTCTCCGGGGTGTCCATCCGCCTGAAGCTTGAGCCGGTCGAGTCCGGCGGACACGGCAGCGTGCGCCGCGGACGGATCGCCGCCGAGGCGCTGACCAAGGCGGAGGACCCCGCCGTCCCCGGTCGGGAGACGCTCGCCTGGTCGCCCGTCAGGCTGACCTACCCCCCCGAGGGCGAGGACTGGCGCCTCGACCCCGAGATCGTTTATTTCTACACGGACGGCTCCTGCACGCCCGCCCGCATCTCCTGGACGCAGCCGGACGCTCCGGACTCGGACGCCGAGACGTTTCTGCTGACCGTCACCGGCTACCTCTTCGAGCAGGAGCGCCGGAGATGACCCCGTCTCCCGCCATTCCGGAGCGGGCGGGGCTGGAGGCCGATATGTCCGTGGCCCTGCCGGTCCATGAGGACGGCGTCATGCTCCGTTCCGCGGGAAAAAATACTCCCTCGACGACCTCCTGACAGGCGACTTCCAGCAGGGACCGAAGGAGAGGGCCTGGACGGGACGGGTCTCCGGAGGGCGTGAGCTTTTATGAAGCGTTCCGCGACGCGCGGGGGACTGAAATCTTAGCCTGATTTTCCCCAGGCATTCCGTCCCGCCCCCGCAGCCTCTCGTAAAGCGCCTCCCGAACCTCCCATCCCGGGGCGGAGGCGGCGTACTCCACCACATCGGCCAGAGCCCCGGGCGCGCCCATGCGCCGTCGCCCCGCCGCGCTCATCCTCGCGAACAGCTCCGGGTCCCCGAGCACCCGCAGCGCACAGTCCGCAAGCGCCTCCGGCGTTGCCTTCACCAGAATCTCCGCACCCCCCAACAGCTTCTTCTGAACCCTCTTGCCCTTCTCGTCGATCGAGACCACGGGGATGCCCAGCCCCGCACAGAGCTGGTTGGCCGTCCCTCCCAGCCCGAGCAGAAGCGTTGCGCCGTCCGCCGCCGTCGCCACGGGTTCGGAGGTGAGGGCGACGCACAGTGCCTCGCGCCTCAGGGCGGAAACCTCGCCGGGCCCGTTTGTCCCCTCGGGCGCCCAGCCCGGGCAGGAAGCGACCAGGCGGGACGCCGAGAGGGTCGGGGCCAGCACCATCCGAAAAGCGCAGGGCCGCGCCGCGTTCAGGAGGACGGCGGCCTCCAGCAGGAGGCGGACGTCCTCATAGGCTCGAGGGCGGCTTCCCGGCAGCAGCAGGACCGTCGGGACGTCCCCCGGCCCGGGGGGCAGCGGAGCCGGGCAGGGCGTCCTGTCCCCGAGGAGGTCCATGATGGGGCTGCCGGCACAGAGCGCGTCGGCCCCGGACCCTCTGAGCTGCGCGGCGCTCTCGGGGTCGCGTGTCCAGGCCCGGAGGACGAGGCGTCGGATCAGGGCGCGCTCCAGGCGCCAGTGTCCGCTCAGATGGACGGTCTTGGCGGTGGCCACGAAGAGCGGCCTGGCCCCGCAGCCCCACAGGGTGTGGAGGAGCAGGTAGACGTCCCCCACGCACAGCGGCGTGCGCACGAGGCCCCGCAGGGCGCCCCAGGCCCGGAGCTGGTCCCGGACGTGGCGCAGCAGCCCGGCCCTCATGTCTCCCCACAGGTCGCGGAGCCGGTACTTCACCACGCCGCCCGACGGCGTGACGGACGGCGCGGAGCACACGGGAAAGTCTGCGGCCCGATAGGCGTCCCCGCGTCCCACCAGGGGAAAGGTCAGGACCTCCGAGGCGGGGAAACGCGTGCGGAGCCGCTTCGCCAGCAGCACGCCGATCGCGTCCTCCCCATATCCGTTCGAGGCCACGACGAGGCGCGGCCTCAGCATGTCGGCCAGAAGGGAGAAGAAGCGGTCCGGCTCGTCCAGGAGCGCGGCCACCCGGGGCACCCGCAGCGAGACCGGCGGACGCCAGTCGGCGGGGAGGTTGTAGAGGTCCTTCTCGGTGCAGGTCAGGAACTCCGCGCCGCACCGGGCCCGTTCGGCGGCAAGCTCCTCCAGATCGTGGCTCCGGTAGCGGTGATGGTCCTTGAATCGGCGCTCGCCGACGACCCGGAGCCCCTCGTCCCTCAGGGACCGGGCGAAGCTCTCCGGGTTCCCGATCGCGGAGAAGGCCAGGACGGGAGTGGCGGGCGCCGGGGACTCGCAGGGGTACAGCGCCCCGTCCCATTCCGCCCAGCCGTCGATCCGGAGCCTGGAGGTGAGGATGCGCTCGGCGGGGACATGGCGCTCCACCGACGCTCGAAGCTCGGCCAGGACCCCCGGGTCGGCCTGGTCGACCTTGGTCAGGACGACGAGGTGCGCCCTCCCGAGGGCGGATATGGGCTCCCGCAGGATCCCCGAGGGGATCAGGGTCCCGTTCCCGAAGGGGCAGGTCGCGTCGATCAGGACCACGTCGGCGTCCCGGCCCAATCGGCGGTGCTGGAAGGCGTCGTCGGCGATCGTGAGCCCGACGCCGCGCCGGCGCAGCTCGCGGACCCCGTCGATGCGGATCGGCGTGATGGCGACGGGGACGTCGGGCAGCCGCTCGGAGAGGAGCAGGGGCTCGTCGCCCGCCGAGTCGCCGCGCTCCGGTCCCCGTTCCCTCCCTCGACGACCAGGACCGTCCCGGACGGGGCCCGTCCCCCGCCGTACCCGCGGCTGACGATGCCGACCCGCACTCCGCGGTCCCGCATGGCACGGGCCAGCATATCGACGAACGGGGTCTTGTTCGTGCCTCCGTAGGTGAGGTTCCCCACGCTGATGACCGGCAGGGGCGGCTCCTCCGTCCGCTTCAGCCCATGCCGGTACAGAAGGTCCCAGAGCGCGACGACGATACGGTTCAGCCAGGACGCGGGCGTCAGGAGCGCCCAGAGCGGCGAGAACCGCTCCCCCCGGACGTGGCGCATGTAGCCGCGGACGATCGCCCTGCCCAGACGGGTCATGGCAGGGCTTCCTTGCCGGTCTCGTCGAACTGCAGGCGGTGGAGCCGGGAGTAGAGCCCGTCCTCCCGGATCAGGCTCTCGTGCGTGCCCTCCTGGACGATGCGGCCGCCCTCCAGCACCAGGATGCGGTCGGCCGTTCTCACGGTCGAGAGCCGGTGCGCGATGACGAAGGAGGTCCGCCCCGCCATGGCGCGGTTCATCGCCTCCTGAACCTGGTGCTCCACGGCCAGGTCCAGCGAGGAGGTGGCCTCGTCCAGGATCAAAATGCGCGGATCGCGGACGACGGCGCGCGCGATGGCGATGCGCTGCCGCTGGCCCCCCGAGAGGGTGACGCCCCGCTCGCCGACCTCCGTGGCGTAGCCCTCGGGCAGCCCTTCGATGAACGCGTCGATATCGGCGATATGCGCCGCCCTGCGGATCGCCGACATGAGCTCGGGGTCGTCGAGAGGGCTGGACTGGGGATCGGAGGGCCGGCCGGGATTGCGGGCCGGCAGTCCGTAGGCGATGTTGAAGGCGATGGAGCCCTTCATCAGCACCGACTCCTGCGGGACGATGCCGATCTGGCGCCGCAGCCGCGGCAGAAGCAGGGTGTCCGCCTCGTATCCGTCGATCAGCACGCGGCCCGAAGTGGGGTCGTAGAAGCGGGGGATGAGGTCGACCAGGGTGGACTTGCCCGACCCGGTCGGACCGACGATGGCGACCCGCTCGCCCGGACGGACGGAGAGGCTGATGCCCTTCAGGATCTCCTGCCCCTCGGTGTAGGAGAAGCGGACGTCCTCGAAGACCACCTCGCCGCGGAGCCGCCCGGGGTCGGTCCGCGCGCGGTCCGTCGATTCCGTGGGGGTGTTCAGCATCGCGAAGATGCGCTCCGTCGCGGCAAGCCCGGTCTGGAGGGACCCCATGCGGCTCATCACGGTGCGGATGGGCTGGACCATGAAGGCGATGTAGCCGATGAAGGCGATCAGCTCGCCGGGCGACAGCGACCCGCCGATCACGCTCCGGCCCCCGAACCAGAAGACGATGGCGAGCGCGCAGATCAGGAACACCTCGATCACGCCGGAGAGCGACGCCTGGATGCGCACGGCGCGGAGCAGCGCCTCGAAGTTCTCGACGTTGCCGCGCCGGAACCGTTCGAGCTCCTGCTCCTCGGTCGCGAAGGCGCGCACGACGCGGATGGCCGAGAACGCCTCGGCGGCGACGGCGGTCAGGTCCGCCAGCCGCTCCTGCACGCGGTGCCCGGCCCTGCGGAGCCGGCGGCCCGCAAAGACCAGAAGCCACCCGACCGCGGGCAGCACGACGATGATCAGCAGGGTGAGCCGCCAGTTGATGAAGAGGATGAAGAGGAACATCCCGACGAAGGTGACGGCGTTGAAGACCAGCTCGACGAAGGTGTTGGTGACGAGGTTCTGGAGCGTCGCCACGTCGCCGGTGATGCGGCTCATCAGCTCGCCGACCCGGGAGGCGTGCAGCGTGCGCAGCGACATGCGCTGCATGTGGTCGTAGAGCACGATCCGGATATCCATCACGACGCGCTGCCCGACGTCGTTCATCAGGTACTCCCGCCCGTAGAGCGTCATGGCCTTGAGGACGAAGATCAGGATGACGGAGACGCAGATCAGGTTCAGGGCGAACAGGTTCTTGGAGATCAGGACGTCGTCGACCACGCTCTTGAAGAGCCAGGGGGGAAGAATGTTGAGCCCCGAGGAAGCGAGCATGAAAAACACCGCTCCCGCGAGGCGGTAGCGGTAGGGAGCGGCGTAGGCGGCCAGCCGACGTGCGGCGCCGGGGTTCTGTGCCGGCATGGATTACCTCCTTGAAAAATATGCAGGACCCGGGGGCTCCGCCCCCAAGCCACCGGCCGGGGATGGAGCTACACTGCCCGGCGCTTCTCCGCGTCGATGACGACGACCCCCGCGGTCACGGCGCGCCGCTCCGTGTCGTAGGGCCTCGTATAGCCCTTCTCCTCCATCTGCTTTTGCCCTTCGAGCCTCAGACGGTCGATCTCCGATTCGCTTAGCGCCAGCTTGAACTCCAGCACGACGACGCGGTGGGGAAAGAGAACCAGGACGTCGCTTCGTCCCCGGTTCGTCGGAACCTCCCCGTGGGCCGTAATCCCCGCCCCGCGGAGGAGCATCAAAAACAGGGAGCGGTACAGGGATTCGTCCCGCTTGATGAAATCCTGATAGGGGATCGAGGCCAGGGCCGTATTGTAGAGCCGGACGGCCTCGGCGACATCCCCGCCGCTCAACGCCCGCCAGAGGTCCGAGCCGATGGAGCTGTAGCTCTCCACGTGGTAGACGTGTTCCAGGTACATGCGGGAGATGGAGTCCAGCACCTCGCGGTTGGGGTAGTCGAGCGTGATGGAGTCCTCCACCCACTTCTCGATGGTCAGGTACCCCGCCTGATAGAGAAAGCTCTCCGGCCGTGCCCGCTCGATCTCCTGGCTTTCCGCGAAGCCGGCCGATACGGTCATGTGCCGGTACGCCTCCGGGTCCCTTATATCGTGCCTCTTCATGTACTCCACGATGAAGGCGGGCGACCCGGAGCTGTACCAGTAGTTCGAGAAGCGGCGGTCGGACAGAAAGCTCAGGATGGAAAAGGGATTGTAGAGCCGCGTCGTGCCGTCGAAGCAGAAGCCGTCGTAGTAGTCCTTCATCCGCTTCAGCAGACCTTCCCGCGTCGTCTCCATCTTCAGGGCCGCGGCATCGATCCAGTCGGAGAAGTCGCCCTCGAGCTCCGCCTGCGTGTACCCGACGATATCGCCGAAGGACTCGCTCGCCGAGATGTCCCGCAGGTTGTTCATGGCGGAGAAGACGCCGGTCTTCGTGAATCTGGAGATGCCGGTTAGCATGAC
>ERZ772968.277-NODE-277-length-25616-cov-6.094089_pt1 | contig 25616 bp, 20 predicted proteins | sample MGYA00580674_ERZ772968 | MGnify/ENA primary metagenome ERZ772968 (study PRJEB29015, sample SAMEA2737940) | human oral metagenome | biome: human oral; feature: human-associated habitat; material: dental | place: China | collected 2138 ...
CACGGTCTCTGCGTCGCCCGCGGACATGGTCTCTGCGTCGCCCGCAGGCATGGTCCCGGAGCCGCCCGCGGACATGGTCGCACCGCTCGCAGGGGAACTCCTGCCGTCGCTGGCAGGCTTAATCGCGGCGCCTTCGGAAGGTGAGGTCTCAGCGGCTCCGCCTGCAAAGAATGTCTCGCCGTCGATGACCGCAAAAGTTTCGGGATCGACGAGGGCGAGGTAGTCGATCTTGACTCCCGGTGCTTCGCGCAGGTGCCGTTCGGCGACGTCGCGCACCTCCTTCGGGGACAGGCCACGTTGGGCGGCGTCGGCCCCCACCGCAAGCGCCTGGTTGAGAGCCAAAGCCTCGATGCGTTCGGTGGGCGAAAGATAGGCGTTGCGCGAGGACAGGGCGAGGCCGTCGACGTCACGCTCGATCGGGACCGCCCGTATTTCGACCGGCATGTCCAGATCGGCAACCATCGTACGGATCAGGGCGAGCTGCTGAGCGTCCTTCTGCCCGAAGAAGGCAATGTTCGGGCGAACGAGGTTGAGCACCTTGTGGACGATCTGGAGTACTCCCGCGAAATGGGTCGGGCGGGTTTTCCCCTCGAAGACGGCGGCCATCGGCCCCGGATCGATGCGGACAAGCGGTTCGCGCGGATAGACGGCGTCGACCTCGGGAGCGTAGACGGCCTCAACGCCGGCTTCCTCAAGAAGGGCCAGATCGGCCTTGAGGTCGCGCGGGTAGGCTTCATAGTCCTCGCCCGGCCCAAATTGGAGGGGGTTGACGAAGATCGAGACGACCACATTGTCCGCCGCCTTCTTTGCGGCCCGAACGAGCGCAAGATGCCCTTCGTGGAGCGCGCCCATCGTCATGACGAGCGCACTTGTGCCTTTAAGGGCGCCGAGGACCTCCGCGAGTTCCACCTTAGTGCGTGCAACTTTAGTCACGCATACCAGTTTAACGGCCGACGACGGAGCCTTCGCAGCCAAGGTCTGAGGAGCGGCTCACTGACCGTCGAAGCCCGCACGCCCCTAAAGTTGTAATGACCCGTATCCGAAAAATCAGGGGACGAACAACCCTTTTAATACGACGGCTCCAAAAGGGGCACGCTTTGTCGACAAGGTTCACGTCAAGGTCAGCGGCAGAAGGCAGGGCTCACACCGCTCGCTTTGACGAAAACGCGGCGGAGGACTGCCTTTCAGCTATCCCCGCAACAGCTGGACTTGGTCAGGCGCCGAAAACTTCTTCCGCATGGCGAACGGCAGCGGCGACCTAAAAAGAAACGACCCTGCTAAACAATTACTATGAATTGGAGCCGGCAAACGCCCTCGCCCCGTCCCGAGCTCCGGACTGCACCATTGCCTCCAGGCGCTGTCCTTGTTGCCGCTAGCCGTTTCTTGAGTCCCCCAAATTCCAACCAATGCTCCCATCCGAATCGGCCACAAGCTCGAACAGGCATCCTAGTCCGATGTGGCCGGAACCAAGCCCCTCAGTCCGGCTCGGCGGAATACAAACCGTCACCGCCGTCCGAAGCCCCCAAGCGCGAGTCGACATTTCCACCAGGGGCCGCCGAGCTCGGCGTGGCCGAACCCGATGCGCCCCCACCCGAAGCCCCGCCGTCCAGCTCGGCCAGCAGGCGATCGATCGCCGGAGACTCCCGCAGGCTGCGGGCCGCGACCCGCGCCGCCATCGCCCTCGCGAGCGCGCGGTAGGCGGGCGGTATGTCCGCGTAGTCCCCCGTCGCGGCGAGCGCATCAAGCGAGGCTAGATGCTCGCGCACGGTGCCGACGTCGCCGCGCGCAACCGGCCCGGTCAACGCCGATTCGCCGGAGCCGAGTGTGCCGTCGAGGGCAGCGTGGAGAAGAGGCGTGAGGTAGGCACCCGGGGCATCGACGCCGATGGCCTCCAGCACCCGCATCGACTGGGAGACGAGGCTGACAAGGTGATTCGCTCCGTGAGCGAGGGCGGCGTGGTAGAGGCCCCTGTCTTCTTCCTCCACGACCGTCGCCGTGCCACCCATTTCGGTCACGAGCGCCTGGCCAATCGGCAGCAAGGTGGCGGGGGCAGTAACAGCGAAGGGACAGCCGACAAGGCGGGCGACGTCAAGCGAGGTTCCCGTGAACGTCATGGCCGGGTGGATGGCGAGGGTGAGCGCCCCCGCTCGCGCAGCAGGATCAAGCACGCCAACGCCGTAGCGGCCCGCAACGTGGATAACCAACTGCCCGGCGGTGAAGCAGCCGAGCTTGGCCATGCCTTCGACGAGCGGACCGAGTTCGTCGTCGGGAACAGCGAACAGCAGCACCTCGGCGCGGCGCGCAACCTCCTCGACGTCGAGGGCGGGCACCCCGGGCAGCATGGCTTCGAGCCGGTCGAGGCTTTCTTCCGAGGGTGCGTGCGCGCCGACCACCACGTGCCCCGCAGCGCGCAGTGCACTGCCAAGCGCACTGCCGACGCGCCCGGCCGAAACGATGCCGATCGACAGGGTTTTAGGCATTCGTCGCCTTTCTCTCGAATGCTCATCTTCGTTCTGCAGTCTAGCGTTTGAACGCTCGGAGACCCATATACTCCCGCCTGACGACTAAGCGTCAGCACTTGATGGCCTAAGCGTCTACGCTCGGAAACCTGCAGGCCTGCACGTGACGGCCTTAACCTCCGCTCTCAATCGCCTAGACGCCACGCTCGGCAGCTAGACACCAGCACTCGACTTCTAGGCGCCCCACTTTGGGGTGAGCGCCACATATCCCCGGCCATGCCCGCCATCCTGCGAAGCGCATCCGGCCGCCTCTAAAGTTCCACCGTCGGCTCTCTCACCGGCCGCCTGGCCAATTGCGCCGCCGGCCGCCTGGCCAACCGCCTCGCCTGCTTGACCAACCGCTCCGTCGCGCCCCAATCGGGTACCCGCGGGATCGGCAAACCCCACGAGGCCGAGGCGCCATCGCCACATTTCGATCGATTCGCGGTCGCCAACGGCCCTGCGATCGCGCCCCATCTGCGACGCCCATTCGCACAGCGACCTCGCGTCAGCCAGGCTGAGATGCTTTTGCACGGCCTTGAGCTCATGGGCGGCGGTGCTCAGCTGCAACGACGCCAGGTCCAGCGGCCGTTGCACCAACCCTTGCGTGAGCTTGAGTCCCTGGAAACGCGCATGCCACACGATTCGCAGCGAACGCCCGAAAAACCGCCCCCATCTGAGCACCGCGATCGTACGGGTGAAAGCAACGGCATTGCGCACCCACCCAAAGGGATCAAGAATCCTGGAGGCCCGCGGTGCAGCGACAAAATGCTCAGAGGGTCCTCTGCCTTCGAAGGCTTCCTTCAAAAATGCAGCAGGATCGTCGACGCCAAGGTCAGGAATGAGCGCCCACATGACCCGTTCGACGTCACACAGGTCTCCGGCCGTGACGAGCTCAATAATGCGCTCATCGTCATCGCTGGCATCGTCGCGACTCGAGGCGGCTTCGGCTTCAAGGCTCCACCACCCCAAACCGCGCCACAGGAAGCGCTGACGCACTCGGATTGCCTGGACTCGCGCAGGAAGAATCGTGGTCGCTTTAATCGATGCAAAACCCGAGCGTAGCCGCAAACCATTGGGAGAAAGATAGAGCTTGGCGCCCCATTTGCCTGCAGTAACGCCAAACCCCCGCCCCAGAACACCAAACACTATGAACAGCACGGGCAAAAGCGCGATTTTCTGGTCGATAGCGAGAAGAGCGACGGAACCGAAGATCGAAAGCACACCCAAGAAGAAAGATGGCGAGAGCACGAGCGAAGCCAGAAGACGGCCCGTCTTCAACTCGTAAATGTGCGGGTCGTCTATCTGTTCGGACGGCCCATCCCTCCAGGGGAGAATCGTCACGGGGCGGTCGGAACGGGCGTCGTCAGCCGCTTTGAGGATGGCCTCGCGCAAACCTTCACATTGCTCTTCGGTCAGCAATCCCAGTCGCAAAATTCCGTCCGTTGTGGCGGCAGATTCGACGGCGACGGCGCCGAGCCCCGCAACGCGGGCCAGGAATTTCCGCTCAACTTCAACACTTTGCACCCTGTCCCATCGAATATGAATGTGTTTTTTATTCAGGACTCCCGATTTCATGTGAATGCCGTCGGGGGCGAGAGAAAACACTTTGAAACGCCAGACGACGAAGGCGACGATCGCCAAGACAATATTCACCGCGAGGAAGCCGAGGAGCGCCCACCCGATGGCCTGCGCAGTCAGATCGCGAAGCCAATCCCAAAGCGAGCCAAACCCCTGTTCTTCGATTCGGTCACGCGAAAACCACAGCGTCACGGCTATCAATGCAACCCACAGTCGCAGCACAGTAGCCGTCGGCGAAAGAAAATGGAATCGCTCCCACTGCCCGTCGCCCAGGCCTTCGCCTCCGTCACCGCGCGCGGCCCTTCCTGCGCCAGCACTCGCGAGCCCCTCCTCGACGCCATCCCCGTTTTCTCGGGCGTCGCCGCTCACGAGCTCCTCGCGCTCGCCCCGGTTCGTCAAGCTCACAACCCCTCCATCTTGGCTTGGCCGAGCTCCGTGAGCCTGTTCCTCAAACGTTCGGCGTCAGCTGTAGGCAAACCGGGAATCGCGGGATTGACTCCCGCTGCCGCCGTAACGAATACGAGATTGGCCAATCCCAGCCTCCGTAGAAAGGGACCGGAAGTAACCACCAGCTGCTGCATGCGCCCGTAGGGCACGACGGTAAGGGAACGCAGCATGGCGCCCCTGCACACCAAGAAATCGTCATCTCCTTCGTAGTACCCGATGGCCCGCACGCGCTTGGAGGCGACGAGTAATCCGACGGTTCCGCCCGCGACGCTCAATGGCACAAGAATCCACAGCCACGGCTTGCCATTTCCGAAAAAGAATCCAATTGCCGCAGCAACGAGAAGGAAAAATGCGGTGCCCACGGCCCACCGAAGTCTCAAGACCTTCGCGTACGCCCGGTCGACGCCCGTAAACGTGATGGTCGGCGACAGCGGGGTCGACGCCGTCGGCCCGGCCGCAACAACCTCATCCACCCTAGCATTCAAAGACACATGCATAGTCTAAATTAGTTTTAACGCCGACGCGAGGAGTAATACTCCCCGTGGAGAGCTCCCCATACTCTTAGGCCGCATCCGCGACCAAGTGTACTCCAAACACGCTGGAACAACGAAAAGACGGGCAACGGCACGAGAGGCCACGAATGAGGGTGAAAAGGAAAACCGAATCTCAGACCACGCCCCGGCCTCAGGCCATAATCTGGGGCCTCCGGCGACGCATTCAGACCTTTCAGGCTACGGTCGGGCTGGTCTGGGGCCCTGTCCCGTCGTCATCGGAATCCACCATGCACCACCGCTCAACGACCCAGCCGATCCACGCCAGAATGAGGCTTGCCGCGGCTCCCAATGCGGCGGCAAGAACCTGATCGCGGACATACGGCGTTTCACCGGTTCTCCAGAAAAGCACCGCGCACAGCCCCAGAAAACCGGCGAACCATGCGCCGCATCTGGAGCACGCCTGGGCGAGAACCGCCACGCGCGCAGCCTGCAAGGGCGAGATTCTTCGCCTCTGTTTGCCGGCGTCCGGTTTCTTGTCGGGAGCGTCCTTTTCGCGCATCGCTTTGACCCTTCGGCCCCAGGCGAAGAGGACAACAGCGAAGCCGAGGATGACCAGGCCAAGCGGCATGGGAATGGGCCACGGCGCGCGGCCTTCGTCAAGCGTGAAGGCGCAGAAGACGAGCGCGCAGCCCAGCCCAAAAACAAGGCTGGCCGCAAGAGTGCGAATGGACGTCAAGCCCATGTTCGCCTCCTTTCCCAATCGCTTCGCTTCCGAAGGCCGATTTGAAGGCCATTGCGGCCATCACGCGTTCGAGTCGAGGCCCGACGGACGTTCCGAGTCGGCCGCTTGACGCCGCAGCCCCTCAAGGAGCTGCACCACGGGCATGCCCCCCAACGTGGCATCGGGTTCGATCTGTGCCCACGGCTCCAGGACGAACGCCCGTTCGCCCGCCCGAGGATGGGGCAAAGTCAACCGCGGGTTGTCGCTGACGATCCCCTCGACGTCAATGACGTCAAGATCGATCGTTCGCGGCCCCCATCTTCGGTTGCGGACTCGCCCGCCACGAACCTCGATCCGCTGGAGTTCGTCCAGCAGAGCCAAGGGCGACATCGCCGTCGTAACCGTCATTACAGCGTTAGTGTATCGTGGTTGGGGCTCCTGATCGGGAGCCAGCACCGGATCTGTGGATTGATACCCAGAAACCCCGGTTATACACAGATCGAGCGAACCGATGGCGTCGATGGCGGCGTCAAGTTGCCCCGGCCCATCCCCCACATTTGATCCAAGAGCGATGACAACGCGGCGAATCGTACCCGAAGCCAGGAGGGGCCCGTTGCGCCGAACGGTCACCGACACATCGGAGAACGTCAAGCCAACCGGCGCTTCGGGTTTGTGGACGGTGACACGCGCGCTGAGGGCACCGCGTTGGATCACGCGCGCGGCGATGCGGTCGGCCAGAGTTTCGATGAGATCGACCGTTTCACCCTCGATTACAGCTAGGGCATCAGCCGCGACGTCGGCGTAAGAAACCGTCTCGTTGAGGGAATCGGCCTGCGCGGGCTCAACCTCCATCTCGACGTCGACGACGAAGGGCTGGGCCTCTCGTTTTTCCTCTTGAAGCACCCCGTGGAGGCCGAAGCCTCTGACTCCAAGGATGCGAACCGTGTCGCTCACTCGTACGCCCCAGCCGCGCGCAAACGAGCCACGGTCTCGACGGCCGCCCTCGATGCGCTCACTTCGTGGACACGCACGCCCCACACACCAAGTCCCGCGAAGTAAGTGGTGAGAGCTGCCGTCGCGTCGTCGCGCCGACCGGGGTCGGAATCGCCCCGGTGGATCTCGGCGAGGAAACGCTTGCGCGAGACCCCCACCAGGACCGGCAGACCCACATCCAAGACGGGAGCCATATTTGCCGCTAGATCCCAATCGTCGTTTCCCACCTTGGCGAAACCGAAACCGGGATCGATCACGATCCGCGAGGCGTCCACGCCCGCCGATAGCGCCCTGTCCACGGCGATCTTCAACTCGTCGGCAACCTCTGTGCCAATGTCACTGTAGTTTGCCAGAGCGTCCATGGTCCGGGCATCGCCCCTGCCGTGCTGCAGAATGTACAGGCACGCGCTGGACGCCACCGCGCTGAGCATATTCGGGTCGCCTGAGCCGCCGGTCACGTCGTTCACGACGTCGACGCCGGCATCGATGGCCCTGCGCGCCGTGTCGGCGTGGTATGTGTCGATGGACAGCACGACGTCGGTTTCCGCTAGGGCCGCGATCACCGGCCCGACCCGATCCCATTCTTCGCGGGCATCGAGAGCCTTCGCCCCGGGCCGGGTGGACTCCCCGCCGACGTCGACGATGTCAGCCCCCTGACGAGCCAACCGATGGGCTTTTTCGATTGCGGCGTCGGCGTCGATGTACAAACCGCCGTCGGAAAAGGAATCGGGCGTGACGTTGAGAACGCCCATGACGAGGGTGCGCCCCGTCGGAAGCGCCGTTGGCGTTGGCGGCACGTTGGTTCTCCTTTACCCCTGGATAAGGCTGAGCGCCTCGCTGCGTGTGGCTTGGCTGCGCAGGACTCCCCGTACGGCTGACGTAACGGTGCGCGAGCCCGGCTTGTTGATCCCGCGCATCGACATGCACATATGCTCCGCCTCGATGACGACAAGCACTCCTCTGGCGCCCAACCTGCTTTCTATCGCCTCGGCAACCTGGGTGGTGATTCTCTCTTGCACCTGGGGACGGCGCGCATATCCGTCTACCAACCGTGCGATTTTCGACAGTCCGGTCACTTTGCCGTCCGAATTCGGGATGTAGGCCACGTGCGCGTGCCCGTGAAAGGGAAGCAGGTGATGTTCGCACGTTGAGTAGAAAGGGATGTCCTTGACGATGATCATCTCCTGGTGCCCGATGTCGAATTTGGCTTCGAGCACGTCGGCCGGGTCGGTCTGCAGACCGGCGAACATCTCTTTGAAGGCTCTCGCCATCCGTCCGGGAGTTTCCTTCAAACCGTCACGCCGAGGATCCTCGCCCACGGCGCGCAGCAATTCACGAATCGCCTCCTCGACCGCGGCCTCATCATACGGACGAGAGGCGTGACAATCAGTCATCGCCGGCCTCAGGCTTGTGTTCAGGGTCGCCCTCGGCCCCCGCGGACGGCGCCGAATTGCGCTCGCCGTCCCCGAGCGGCGGAATATCGCCTCCCAACGGCGGAATGCCATCCCCTAGCGGCAGTGCGTCTCGTCCCGATGGCGGAAGCGCCTGCGGGTCACTGCGTAGCGCTTCGGCTGGCCCGGCAGGCGGCACAGGCCCGGTGAGCGGATGTGGATCGCCGGCAGGCGGCACAGGCCCGGTGAGAGGGTCGATCTTAGGCAAACGCTGTGTAGAAGGCGTTTCTTCGACCTTGGGCAATTGCTCAGTTGGCGTAGAATCCGTCGGCATAGAACCAGACCCCGGAGAAGGCGCTGCGCCGGGAATCGTGGTGCCAGCGGGGCGTTCCGAACTTCCTACAGGACCAGCGGGACGTTCCGAACTTTCCTCGGGACCGGCGGGGCGTTCCGGGCCTCCTACAGGACCAGCGGAGCGTTCCGGGCTTCCCGCGGGAGGGACAGAAGAAGCCAAAGGCGGGAGAACGGCCGAAGGGGCCGGCGGAGCCATTGGAGCCTGCGGAGCCGAATCGCCGGCGGCATGCCCGGTTGACGGAACATGCGCTTCGGAGTCGTTGTGCTTGGCGGCGTGACGGCCCTTGGCAGGCTGCGGGGAACGGATTTCGATCGGCGGGATCTCCGTTGCGACCAGAAGCTCGGCGGGCACGTCGAAAACATTCCACCGTTCACGTACGGGAGCTTTGACGACGTCGGCGAAAATCTCTTTCAACTCGGCTTCAAGCACGGTCTCCTTCTCCATGAGGCGGGAGGCGAGTGTGTCGAGAAGCGCGCGATTCTGAGCGAGAATCGCCCATGCCTCACGGTGCGCATTTTCGACCAGCCCGCGAGCCTCCATGTCGATGGCGCTGACCATGCCGTCCGAGTGGACCTCGCCGCCTCCTCCCATCGTGCGCTCGAGCGGATCGGCATCTTCTCCCGCGAGGCGAATAATTCCCACCTCGGCACTCATGCCGTATTCCGTGACCATGCTCCGGGCGATGTTCGTCGCCTTCTGAATGTCGTTCGAAGCGCCCGTGGTCGGGTCGTGGAAAACAATTTCTTCGGCCACGCGCCCACCCATGGCGTACGTCAACTGATCAAGCAGATCGTTGCGCGAAACCGAGTAGCGATCTTCGGTGGGCAGCACCATCGTGTATCCGAGCGCATGCCCTCGAGGCAAGATAGTGACTTTTGTTACAGGGTCCGCATTGTGGAGCGCAGCGGCCGTCAAAGCGTGTCCCGCTTCGTGGTAAGCGGTCAGAAGCTTGTCCTGATCGTTCATCGGGCGCGAGCGGCGTTGCGGGCCGGCCATGACGCGATCGATGGCCTCGTCGACGTCGGACACGCCAATCGCCGCATGCTCAAAGCGCGCCGCGAGCAATGCCGCCTCGTTGAGGATATTCTCCAAATCTGCCCCAGTATACCCCGGCGTGCGCCGGGCGACCATGGCAAGGTCGACGTCGGGAGCGAAAGGCTTGCCTTTGGCATGAACCTTGAGGATGGCCTCGCGGCCCCTGAGGTCGGGCGCGTCCACCGAAATCTGACGGTCAAATCGCCCGGGGCGCAAAAGCGCCGGATCAAGTACATCAGGCCGGTTCGTCGCCGCGATGAGAATGACGTTCGTGCGCGAATCGAATCCGTCGAGCTCGACCAGCAGCTGGTTGAGGGTCTGTTCACGCTCATCATTGCCCCCGCCGATTCCTACGCCGCGGCCGCGGCCAACGGCGTCGATCTCATCGACGAAGACGATCGCGGGGGCGTTTTCCTTGGCCTTGTTGAAAAGGTCGCGCACACGAGAGGCTCCCACGCCCACGAACATTTCGACGAATTCGGAGGCGGAAATCGAATAGAACGGCACGCCTGCCTCGCCGGCGACGGCTCTGGCCAACAGGGTTTTGCCCGTTCCGGGCGGGCCGTACAGAAGCACTCCGCGCGGGATTTCTGCCCCCAGCGCGTGAAAACGCTCGGGAGCGGTGAGGAACTCGGTGATCTCACGCAATTCCGCAACAGCTTCGTCCTCCCCGGCGACGTCGTCGAAAGTGACGTTCGGCTTGTCGGGATCGAGCTGCTTTCTGTCCTTAATCCTGCCGAATGCGCCCATTCCCGACTGCATCCGCGGCAAAAGGAACATGAAAGCCACGATGATGATGAGCATCGGAACGGCCATTGTGAAGATCGACGACCAAATGGAGACTTGCGGAACGATCGAGTCGTAGCCAAGCTTCGGCTTCGTCTGCTCGGTCAGCCTGGCGATCTGCGCAGCCTGCGGTTCAACATACGAGAACTGGACTTGTTTGCCGACGTCGTGGCTTTCACCTTTGTCGTCGGTGGTTTTCGTCGGTTTGGACAGCCACAGGCGAACCTGCTGGGTGCCTTCCGTGATCTGGACGCGCTCAACTTGTTTGCCCCTCAAAAGAGAGATTCCTTCGGAGGTTTTCACGGAGGAGAAATGCTCGCCGCCGAAGAAGAGCCACAGCCCCGATGCGACGGCGCCCACGAAGAAGAAGGCGCTGAACATGCGACGCATGGAACGCTTCTTCCGTTCTTTCGCCTCGCGCACCGTGGCTTTCGAGCCATTTTTCGGCTGGGGCTCGCGGGGGTTGGAGCGCTGCGTGCGCGTATTGCCTCGTCGAGGGCTTTCCGCCCCGGGACCGCCCGCACCCGCCGTATTTCCGGTACCGCCAGTACCACTCGCAGCCGCCGTGCTCCCCTCAACGCCGGCGCCACCGGACGCCTGGCCCGGCGCATCGGCCGGATGCGCATCGACGGAATTCGTATTGGCCCGGTTAGCATTGCCCCGGCTAACGTCACGGTTCGCGTCCACCGCACTTTGGCTTCTGTCCAAGTTTTGGCCGCCATTCGGGTCCTCGCGATCTGCACCCGCGAGTTCGCCGAGTCGGCCGGCGGCATCGCGCTCAGCAGCGGCGTCGGCCTCCAACTGCAATTTCTGCACGGCTGCCCTTCTGCTGCGCGGCGAAGGCGAAGGTGAGGGTACGCTTTCGTTGCGTTCTGGTTCTTCGGTCACTATTTAGCCTCCATAAACGTGCGGCGCGAGCGTTCCCACGAAGGGGAGGTGGCGATATCGCTCGGCGTAGTCGAGTCCATATCCCACAACGAACTCATTCGGAATGTCAAAACCGACGTAATCGACGTCGATGTGAACCTTGGCCGCATCCGGTTTGCGCAGCGCGGTGGCGATGCGCACCGATTCGGGCCCGCGGGATTGCAGGTTGGACCTGAGCCAAGAAAGGGTGAGCCCCGAGTCGATGATGTCTTCGACGATGAGTACGTTGCGGCCCTGTATATCGGTATCGAGGTCCTTAAGTATGCGGACGACGCCGGAAGACTTCGTCCCGGAGCCGTAAGAGGAAACGGCCATCCAGTCCATTTCGAGGGGGATGCTGATTTTTCGCGAAAGATCTGCCATGGTCATGACCGCTCCGCGCAAAACTCCCACGAGCAGCAGGTCGCGCCCACGGTAGGCTTCGTCGATCTGCGCCGCAAGCTCGCCCAGGCGAACGTCTATTTGCTCTTTCGTCAGCAGGATCTTTTGAAGGTCCTTGCCCATGTCAGCTGCTTCCACGGTTGTCCTCCCGATTCATCGGAACTGCCCCACCGAATGTTATCCGACCCTCGCCTATTGTCACCTTCATTCCCGGAAGGTCGAGGCTGGATCCTCCTCGCCGCCGGGTGACGAGCGAGTCGAGCGTGGCGATGTGCCACGACGTGAGCTCGCCGGGCCGAGCACCCCCGTCGATGGCGCGGCGTCGCAGAACCCTGGTGCGTAGGGCGGCCGGCAGCGCGCCCAGTTCCCGCAGCGAAGGCTCGACGCCGAGCTTCGAATCCGTCTTTTCGGCCAATTCGTCGAGTGCACTGAGGTCCTCGCGCAGCAGGGCGGCCGTGCGCGCGAGCGCTTCCACGACTCCAGGGCCGAGCGCCTCCTCAAGCGCCGGGATGCATCGGTGTCGTATCGCCGCTCGGCGCAGGAGCGAACCGTCGCTGGCACGCACGGCCGAATCGGCGCCGTTCGTGGGATCTTCCACCCATTCGAGGCCTTCCGAGGCGAGCGCGGCGCGAAGTTCAGCGCGACGAAGGCCGAGGAATGGCCGAAGGAGGCGGATATCCGATGCGCCCGGGCATGTGCCGAGGGCCGGCATTCCCGCGATCGAACGCGGGCCCGAGCCCCGCCCCAATCCCAGCAGGACGGTTTCGGCCTGGTCATCAGCGGTATGGCCGCAGAGGACCGCGGCAGGGCCGGGCATTGCCCGGGCAGCTTCCGCGAGCGCCGCATATCTGGCCGCGCGGGCGGCGCCTTCGACGCCGCCGTCTCGTCGCGATTCGACTCGAATGAGCCGGGCAGGATCCGCACCCATGCGCCCGAGCTCACGCCGCACCTTGTCGGCTTCTTCACTTGAGCCTTCGCGCCATCCGTGGTCCACGGTCAGGCTCGATACGATGATTCCTTTGCGCTGGCACACGAAGATCGCCGCCTGCGCCAGTGCCATGGAGTCCGATCCGCCCGATACGGCGAGTAGAACACTCGACCCCGCGCCGATTCCGGCGGCGTCGAATGCGCTTGTCACCGCGCGCCGGGTGCGCGCGAGGGCGGGGTGCGGTCCTCCCATCAGATCCCGAGACGTTGGATCCAAGCGCTCGGCGAGTCGATTTCGGCCGGGGTCGGTGTATGGAGAGGGTTGTCCCATATCCGATTGAAGCCTTCGTGGCCCACGGTCTCGATGACCGCGCTGACAAAGGAATGCCCCTTGCGATATTGAGCCGCCTTGAGATCAAGGCCGAAGGCCTTCGATAGAACGGATTTAAGCGGATTTTTAGCCGATCGACGGCGTTCCATCGAATCGATGAGCCGCCGTTTGGAGGGCATAGCCGATAGCGGGACCGCGTTCATGACGAATTCTGCGTGACCTTCCAACAGGCTCATCATGGCCATGATCTCGTTGGCCGAGTCCCCTTCGAGATCGACGTCGTCGGATTCGAGGATCGAGCGTAGACGGGAAACAAGGTAGTCGACGATCCACGGCGCCTCTGCAAATTGGGTGGCGTGCGTCAATTCGTGGACGGATATCCACAGGGCAAGATCGCGCTGATCCAGGGAATATTTCGCGGCAAATGCCGCCGCATTGGGGGCGACGAGCAGGAGGCGCTTGGCGAAGGGATCGTACTGGCCCAGCACTCTGGCCGCGAGAACGCTCGCTCCCACAGCGAGTTCCGCCGATCCGAAGAAATCCGCGAGTTTTCCGGTGCCGGCAGCGAGGGTCGGACCAAGGAGGTCACCGGAGGAATCGGCTGCCGCTTTGGCCCATCCGGGCCGGTCGACAACGAGCACGGGAATCTGCTCGGAGGCTTTGGCGGCTTCGGAAAGCCCCGTCACATCGGCGACGATCGCGGGGGCGCGCCGCGCCTGGGCGTGGAGTTGATCCACGCTGGCCCGCGCCCGGGCAAGGGACATGGATGGTCCCGCACCGGAGAGCCATCGGGCTACGGAGCGTGACATTTCGGGGTTGATCGTCGCCATGGCAACAACCGTATCGCCGTCATCGTCAAGGCGCCATCACGAACCCCGGTCTTTCGCCGCCAGCGCAGCATTTCACACCCACTGAACGCGATGTGGATGCCCGGCGTCGCCCGGATCAGGTTCCGGCAACCGAGGCAAGGAAGCCGTCTATCTCTTGCTTCGCGGAAGCGAAAGAGCCTTCAGGGATTCCGTCGACGAGGATTGAGAACGTCAGCAGACTGCCGCTTTTCGTTTGCAGAAAGCCCGAAAGGGAAGTCGCGTCCGTGAGAGTTCCCGTTTTTGCGCGAACTTTGCCGGCTGCGGCACTGCCGTGCATTCTGTCGCCCAATGTGCCGTCGAGGGCGGAGACCGGGAAACCGGATGTGATCGATGCGAGAGCACACCCGCGGCAGGAGGCCACTTGGACCAGCAGCCGGTTGAGCAGAGATGCGCGCAGGCGGCTTGTCGGCGAAAGCCCCGAATTATCGTTGACCACCACGCCTGTGACGTCCAGACGCATCTTCTTCAGCTCGGCGAGCGTCGCTTTGCCCGCCCCGTCGAAGCTGGCCTTTTCGCCAGACTTGATGGCCACGAGGTGGCCGAGGACATCCGCCGTCGTATTGTCCGAGTGTTTGAGCATGAAATCGACGAGGTCGCGAATGGGAGCCGACTCGACCGCACCGGCTTCCTTCGCCCGCGCGGGGGCCTTTCCCCGCCGAACAGGGCCGGATATGCGGATGCCTCGCGCGGCCAGCGCATTGGCGAAGGCCTGGCCGGCTTGGATGTCGGGATTGGCCGTAAACGCCTTTCCGCTGGTGTGGGACTGGTTGACGGCCAGCGGACGCAGTTCCATGATGTAGGATGTGTTGGCTCCCGTTACTTCGGGATTGCGGATTGGGCCCGCGAATAGGGACGAATCGACAACCACGTCCGTCACGCCGGCTTTTCGGGCATCCGCGGCAACTTTCTCCGCAAGATCGCCGATTCCCGCCCTGCCGTTGACCGCTGCCGGATTCGACCCCTCCGCACCGAGGAGCGTGTCGCCGCCGCCCACCAGGTAGATCGTCTTTCCGTCGATCTTCGCCGTTGTCTTCAACGTCTTGTTCGGCCCGAGAACGCGCAGGGCGACGGCCGCGGTCACCACTTTCATGTTCGACGCCGGCGCACGAAGCGCGTCGGGATCAAGCTGGGCGATGGTCTTTCCGTTGGCCGGATCGGCGACTATCACCGATGCGTGGCCTTGCACGTGGGACGACGAGGCGAAGCCGTTGAGCGCCGTTCCGATCGCCGGGGCGTTGACGCGAGCCTTCCCGTTCCACGACGGCAGCGCGGAAGGCTTGCCGGCTGTCGAAGCGCTGGGGTAGGCCTCGGGTTCTGGCTCGGCGGGCCGCATGGTGAGAAAGCCCGGGGTAATATCGTAGGCATCGGCAACGACGTAGCCGCCGAGGGCCACAGTTAGCGCCGTCGCGAGCGCCGTCATCCGTTTCACTATGCTAGTTTCGCATGGACCGGCGACCATCGCACGCCGGACGACCGACGAAGGAGTGCGCACATGATGGAGTTCGATGTCACCATCGAGATCCCGAAGGGCAACCGGAACAAATATGAGCTCGACCACCACACGGGTCGCATTCGCTTGGACCGCATGCTGTTCACCTCAACGCGCTACCCCGATGACTATGGCTTCATCGACGACACTCTGGGCGAGGACGGAGATCCCCTCGACGCTCTCGTACTCCTCGACGAACCGACTTTTCCGGGATGCGTTATACGCTGCCGAGCGCTGGGAATGTTTAGAATGCGCGACGAAAAGGGAGGCGACGACAAGGTGCTGTGCGTCCCAGCGGGTGACCAGCGCGCTTCTTGGCGCACGGAGATCGATGACGTCTCCGAGTTCCACCGCCTGGAAATTCAACATTTCTTCGAGGTCTACAAAGATCTCGAACCGGGAAAGTCCGTGGAAGGCGCGCACTGGGTGGGCCGCGAGGAAGCCGAAGCCGAGATCAAGGCCTCCTTCCAGCGCGCGGTCGACGAACACTATTACGACCACTGCTGAGACTTGCTGAGGCGGACGGCATGCCGCCCGCCTCTGAAGCGCGGCATGCCGCCGAGGGGAAGCGCAAAGCGCGCGGCTAGGCCAAATCCGTCTGCTCCCGAAGCGAACGCGGGAGCCGCGCGACGGCGACGATCCCGAGGCACACGAGCACCGTGGCGGCGATGGCCATCGCCGCGGCGAACCCTGCATGTTGGACGGCGAATCCGGTCAGGAGCGGACCGCCCGCCAGCCCGCCGGCGTAGGCGAGATTGTAGAGGGCGAAGGACCCGCCCAGCGTTGGCGGGACGGAACGGCTCCCCTGCTGGCTCATGAGCGTGGTCGAGGGCGTCAGGAGCAGCGCGGAGGACGCGCCGAGGAGAACCATGCCGGCGCTTGTCTGCCACATTTCGTCGGCCACGCCGATCACCACGAGCGCCGTCGCGGCGGCGACAACGCCGCCTCCGACGAAGAGCCGAGGCGAAACGGCTGCGACGAAGCGCCCGACGATCGGATTGACTGTGATCGAGGCGAGCACCGCAAGCCCGAAGAGCAGCCCGACGGTCAGCGAACTGGCTTTCAGGTGCACCGGCAGCACCGGCTCGACCCCGGAGAGCACCGCCGCGCCGACGACGACGGCGAGCACGATCGAGAAGGACCCCGGCACCCTCAGCACGGCGAGCGGGCCTGCGGCGTCGTCCGTGACCCGGGGCGATTCTTTCACCAGTATGATCCGCATAACGCCGTCGACGACGGCCACGGCTGCGGCGAACAAGAAAGGGGACGCGGTGCCGAAATGCTCGACGAGGAGCCCTGCCAGCGGCGGGCCGACGAGCACGCCGAGGGTGATCGTCGACAGCGCGATGCCCATTGACTGGCCGCGCTTTTCCATCGGCGTGGTCGCAGCGATGAGGCAGAGTGCGGCCACCCAGGACATGCCGCCCGCGATGCCCTGGGCGAGGCGGGCGACCATCAGCAGCCAGTAGGGGCCGCCGGTTGCGAAAAGCAGCGTCGCGGCGGCCAACCCGCCCAGTCCGATCAGCAGCGGAGTTCGAGGGCCGTGCCGGTCGACAACGCGGCCGGCGAACAAGGTGGCGACGATCATCGCCGCGGCGTAGGAGGCGAATAACACTCCCGTGGCAGCCGACCCCGCCCCGACTACCGCGGGAAGACGCGGCAAAACCGGAACGGCCAAACCATGCACGAGCATGTCCGTGAACAGGGCGGCCGACGACACGACGAGCGCTCGCGCCGGCGTGGTTCCCCCGGTTGGGGGATTGTGTGGAACAGTCATGAGAATCAAAGTCTTTCTAGGAGAGCAACCCCCTCACCAGAGCAGCGACCGCTGCGTCGAGGCCTTGGGGCTGCGGAAGGTCTTGTGGCCGGGTCACCGCCGTAACGGTGAACCCTTGCAGCAACACGAGCGTCAGGCTCGCGATCTGATCGGGCGGCAACGCGCCCGCGGGGAGCGAGGCGGAGGCGAGCAATTCGGCGATTCGCGCGTGCCAACGGTCCAACCCCGAGCTTTTCTCAGCCCATCCAGAGGCTTTCTCGCCCCATTCGGGGGTCTTCTCGCCTAACGCAAAGTTTTCCTCGGCCGAGTCGGCGTCTTCCCAGCCTGCCCCGGGGGCCTTCTCACCCGGATTCGAGGCCTTCGCGGGGACGCGTCCGAATCCTTGCGGCGCGACGAACACGGTTGTGTAGGCCAGAGCTCTGAACATAAGGTTTTCAGAGAGCAGCCGTACGTACGCGGTGAACAGGCCGGACAACCACGACGCCGCCTCGACGTCGCCGTCCGACTCCGCGAAAAGCCGTTTGCCGTATTCGGACCACCCCCACGAGAGCGCTTCGCGCAGCAACGCGCGCTTGTCGCCGAAATGGTGGTGCAACGCGCCGCGCGTCACCCCCGCACGCTCGGAAATCGCCTCGAACGTTGCCCCCCGCCACCCTTTTTCTTCGAAAACCATCAGCGCCGCCTTGCACAGCGACAGACGCGTTCGCTTCGCGTCTTCAGCAGAACGTCTCATACATACAGGTTAACACGTATGTATGAGAGGCGCACATATGCGGCAACCTGTTTTGAACCTGTTTTGAGAGCCAAAGGGCCACGGGCGTCAAAAGTCGTTGCCCTCCGGAAGCCCTGTGCCCGATGAAAGTTTCAGACCTCTGCCGCCACAGGCCTGCGGGAAAGGCTCCGAGTGCCGAAACCCTTGAAATCAAGCCGTTTCTTCCGCCACAGGCCTGCGGGAAAGGCGGCGGGAACGTCGGCCGCGAGGGCCAGAAACAGTCCGCCGCCAGGCGTCTGCGGGCGAGGCCCGTCTGCAGCAAGAGCCGTTTCCAACAAGAATGATTTGCAAAAAGGGGCGGGCCGTCGGCCCGCCCCTTCGCGTGTGCTTCGCCTCCGTTGGCCGCCTCTCGCGAGGCCCGGGCATGAGCCCTCGGCTCGCGCTCGGCGTCGAATGCCGCGTCCGGCGTCGTGAGCCATCGACGGCGCCTCCACACGCCCGCCGGCCGCGCGCCAATTATGCCCATGCGCGCGGCCGGCGGCCGATTTTTCCCCATGCGGGAGCGGGACCGGCCGTCCCGGTCGGCCGTTGATTTGCGCCGACCGTCCACCCGTCAGCCGATGATCCGCAGGTAGACCGGACTCCCCCACACCTTGCGCTCTTGTGTTCCCATCGAGGGATTCCACGCGGCGATGTGCATGTTGTTGCCCGTGTAGATTCCGGTGTGCCCCGGCCACCACATGAGGTCGCCAGGCTGGCGCTGCGAGGCGGGAACCACCTTGTAGCCCTTCCAGAATTGGCCGAGGTAGCTGCCCGTCCGCCGCGGAGTCTCGCGCCCGAAGTGGGCGTAGACGTAATGCGTAAAGCCGACGCAGTCCCATCCGCTTGAGGGATTCGTTCCGCCCCACACGTATCTGACACCGGCGAATTGGCGCGCGTAGGCGACGATCTGCGCGCCGACGGCGGAGGAAGACCCGCCGCCTGCCTGGGCCTGCTTTTGGCGAGCGACCTCAGCGGCGGCCCGCTCTTGGGCCTGCTTCTGGGCCGCAGCTTGGGCTGCCGCCCTTTGCTCCGCAGCCTTCTGAGCCGCGGCCTGCTGGGCTTGGCGCTGCGCGGCCGCCGCCTGAGCGCGGCGCTGGGCGGCTGCAGCTCGCTGCTGTTCCGCCGCCCGCTGTTGAGCGGCCTGCTTTTCCGCAGCGGCCTGCTGCGCCTGGCGTTGCGCCGCGGCGGCTTGGGCCCGCCTTTGCGCTGCGGCTTGGGCCTGCCGCTGCCTTTCCGCCTCGGCGCGCTTCGAGGCTTGGCTCTGCTCTTGCGCCTCAGCCTGGGGCGCCTTTCCCTGCGCGGGCGCCGCCTGAGAAGCCGCCGCTTGCGAGCCCGCAGCCTGCAAAGCAGAAGGATCGGCTACCGCCGGTTTCTCGCCGCCCTCCGCCGCGGGGGCGGCTTGCGCCGCGCTTGAGGATTCGGCCTGTTGCGCGCCGGCCTGTTGCGCGCCGGCCTGCTGGGACGACGTCTGCTGGGCCGCCTCCTGGGATGCCGCCCGCAATGCCCGCTCGTTCGCGGTCTGGACGACCCGCTGCGACTCCTGCTCGGCCTCAGCCTTGGCCGCGGCCTCCTTTTCGTCCTGCTGCCTGCGCACCAGTTCCGCCGTCGTCCCCTTTTGAGCGGCCAGCTTCGAAATCAAACGATCGCGCTCCGCCGAAATGGTCCGAATCTCGGTTTCCGCGTCGGAGGCCACGCGCGAAGCCTCTGCCAACGCCTCGTCGGCCTTCTGCGCCACATCCTTCTCGGCCGCCGCCTTGTCGTCGGCCTTCTTTTGCAGCGTCGCAGCCTCAAACCGCGCGCTCTTGAAACGTTGGAGGTCTCGGTTCGTCTTGTTTGCGAGGATTCTGTAGGCGCGGGCCTTTTCCCGCGCCTGGCGGTAGTCTGCCGCGCCCAGGCTGAAGCGCCCTCCGGCCACCGCCCGGGCGCCGTGCTTGTAGATCGACGTCGAGACTCCCGAAAGCTGCCTGCGCGCGGCGTCGACCTGCTTGTCCGCAGAGTCCACGGCGTCCTGGGCGCCCATCGCCTCCCCGATCGACGTCGAAAGCCGCTGCCGAGCGGCAATCGACGCGGCTTCAGCCTTGGCGGCGCCCACCTTGAGCCTGTTCGCTTTCACGCCTAATTGGGTCAAACGGGCCTCCGTGTTGGAGATGTCCGCCTTTGTGCGCTGCTCGGCCTCCTTCGAAGCAGCGATGTCGGCGTCGCCCCCGTCGTCGGCGCGAGCCGGAAGGACGACGGCGGCCGAAAGCGCCAACGCAATCGCCCCCGACGCGCCCTTGTACCACTTGCGAATACTCACGTATTCCTCCGGTTTCTTTGTGTCCGAGCGGAAGCCCGCCTCCCGAGCTCCTCATCACGAACATTGTTCACAATGATCACAAATATATAACACCGACCCTCCCAATAGCACATCGGTAACACTTTTCACACGAATAACACGCGGGTAATTCGACCCGACGGCGGCGAAGCTGCGCTTGCCGCCGCAATCCAGAATTGCTCACCGCACACTGCCCGGCCCAAAGCCAAAAGCCTCTCGCAACGGAAGACGCTCGCACCGTCAAGATCGGCACCTTCGCCATCTCGACCGGCCTGCCTCACCCAAGCCCGCCGCTTTCAGCCTGACCCACCGCCTTCAGCTTGACCCGCCGCTTTCAGCCTGACCCACCGCTTTCAGCCTGACCCGCCACTTTCAGCCTGACCAACCACTTTCAGCTTGACCTGCCCTCCCCCGGGGCGTCTATGCTTGGTGTCATGTTCATGCGAATGCCCAACTAGCGCACGCCCCGCTCACCGGCCCGGCGCTGCGCTGCAAGCCATCCGCACATTGTCCCACGCGGGCTTGCTCGGCAGCTGAACATAAGCGAGAACTATGCGACCGTCGTCGCGCTGCCGTGTCTACTTGCCCCGGAACTCATTAAGGAGCAGAAATGACCGACAAGAAATGGGGCTTCGACACCCTCCAAATCCACGCGGGCCAGACCCCCGATTCCGACTACGGCTCTCGCGCCCTTCCCATTCACCAGACGACGTCCTTCGTTTTCCCCGACGCGGAGACGGCGGCCGGGCGCTTCGCTTTGACGGCGCCGGGAAACATCTACACGCGCATCACCAATCCCACGCAGGGGGTCCTCGAGGAAAGGCTCGCGGCCCTCGAAGGCGGCGCAGCGGCGCTCCTCGTCGCCTCGGGGCAGGCCTCAGAATTTTACACATTCCTCAACCTCGCCCAGGCAGGCGACGAGATCGTCGCGTCGCCGTCTCTGTACGGCGGCACGTACAACCTCCTGAAAGTCACCCTCGCCCAGGTCGGCATCGTCGTCAGATTCGTCGAGAATCCGGACGACCCCGAATCGTGGCGCGCGCTCGTCAACGACCGCACCCGCGCCCTGTACGGCGAGAGTATCCCCAACCCCAAGGGCGACATCCTCGACATCGAGGCCCTTTCGGAAATCGCGCACCAGAACGGCATTCCGTTGGTCGTCGATAACACGATCGGCACGCCTTACAACGTCAGGCCCTTCGAACACGGCGCGGACATCGTGGTCGAGTCGACGACGAAATTCCTCAGCGGCCACGGCACGTCGCTCGGCGGGGCCATCGTCGAGAAGGGCGACTTCGACTGGGCGAACGGCAAGTTCCCACTGCTGTCCGAGCCGGACGAGAGTTACAACGGCCTGACATTCGCCTCCATCGGGCCCGGCGCGTTCGTCACGAGGATTCGAGCGGTGCTGCTGCGTGACACCGGCGCCGTCATCTCCCCCTTCAACGCATTCCTTCTGGCTCAGGGGCTGGAGACCCTTTCGCTCAGGGTGGAGCGGCATCTGTCTAACGCGAAGGCCGTCGTCGAATTCCTGGACAGGCACGAGGGCGTTGAATCGGTCCGCCACTCCAGCCTCGTCTCCTCGCCTTACTACGAGCTCGCGCAAAAATACGCGCCGAAGGGCGCGGGATCGGTTTTCACCTTCGAAATCAAAGGCGGCGCCGACGCCGGAAAGCGCTTCATCGAGGCGCTCAAGCTGTTTTCCAACGTGGCGAACGTCGGGGACGTGCGCTCGCTGGCGATCCATCCGGCTTCGACCACCCACTCGCAGATGACCGAGGAGGAGCTGCTGGCGGCCGGAATCACCTCGGGGACGGTTCGCCTCTCGATCGGCATCGAGTCGATCGAGGACATCCTGGCCGACCTCGATCAGGCGATCGCCGCGGCGACGGCCTGAACACAGCGATGTCGCAGTCGATCGCCGACCGCCAAGCCGACCGCCCGCTTCAGGCCGACCGTCTGTTTCAGGCCGACCGTCTGTTTCAGCCCGAGCACCCGCTTCAGCCCGAGCGGCGCAAGTCAGCCCATCGCCGACCGTCGGCCCCGCCGTCGACCTTCGGCCAGTCGGCGTCCCTCGGCCCATCACGGGCCGAGGGCAGGGGCACACCCACGAACGGAAGCCAGCAGATGCCAATCAACTTGCCGAATTTTTTGGTCGGGCACCCGCCGCTCGACCACGTCACCGACGCCGAGCCCATCGGAGACTTCGACACCGGCTATTATCCGCGCCCGCGTCTGACGATTCCGGTCACCGGAGCGTGGCACGAGGGGGACGACCCGGGCGAGCGGCAGTTTGCCGACGTCGGCCCCCTCGAGCTGGAGCTCGGCGGGCGGCTTCCGAACGTGCGCATGGCTTACGAAACGTGGGGGAAGCTGAACGAGGACGCCTCCAACGCCATCCTTCTATGCCACGCTCTGACTGGGGATTCGCACGCGACGAGCCGCGACGGGAAGTCGGGGTGGTGGAAGGACATCGTCGGACCCGGCCTCGCCATCGACACCGACCGGTACTTCGTGGTGTGCCCCAACGTTCTGGGCGGATGCCAGGGAACCACCGGCCCGGCCGACCTGGCGCCCGACGGCAGGCCCTGGGGGCCCCGATTCCCCGAGGCGACAATCCGCGACATGTGCGCGGCGGAGGCGAAGCTGGCCGACCTGCTCGGGGTCGAACGCTGGGCGCTGGTCGCCGGCGCGAGCTTCGGAGGGAATCGGACGATGGAGTGGGCGGCGTCGTTCCCGGAAAGGGTGGGGGCCATCGCGGTGCTCGTCTCGGGGCCGGCTTCCACGGCCGAGCAGGTGGCCTTCGCGCATTTCCAACTCAAGGCCGTTCAGGGCGATCCAAAATGGCGGGGAGGAAACTACTACGACGCGCCGGAGGGCGACGGCCCCGCCTTCGGCCTCGGCTTCGCGCGGGAAATCGCCCACCTGACCTATCGCTGCGCGCCTGAGCTCGATACGCGTTTCAGCCGCAACGCCCAAGAGGGCGAGGATCCCCTTCACGGCGGGCGCTACGCCGTCGAGAGCTATCTCGATTACCACGCCTATAAGCTGGCCATGCGCTTTGACGCCAATTCCTACCTCGTCATCACGCGTTCGTTCATGACGCATGACATCGGGCGGGGCCGCAGCGGCGTGGACAAGGTGCTCGAAAATATGACGATTCCGGCTCTCGTCGTAGAGGTCGACTCCGATCGGCTTTTCTATCCCAAAGACATGCGGATGCTGGCGGCCGCCCTGCCCGGCTGCAAGGGCGTGGCAACCGTTAGTTCGCGCCACGGCCATGACGGATTCCTCATCGAAAACGACCAGGTCACGGCGATTTTGAGGGAGTTTTTGAGCGAGCTCGACGAGGGTCGGGCTTAGCCCGGCCGTCCAAGCGCCAATGCGCGGGCTGACGGGCCTTCCAAGGCGTCGGCGGCGCGCTAGAAGTTCGACGGCGGCGACAGAACATGGCGGCGATTCTAGAACTGCTGTCCGAGCAGGCCAAGTCAGGTTTGGCGTGGCAGGATATAGCCATGGCAGAAAGATGGGAGCCGGATTTCCTGGGACCGGGTTTCTTCGCTCGAACATTCTCCCTTCCTGACGACAACGAAGGCGCCGTCGTCACGACCGTCGTGCGCTACCGACCCGAAACGTCCAATGTCGAAGCAGGCAAAGCGGATCGTGCACGCGCCGACGTCGCCCAGAATCCACCGGAGAAGACCGCAGATTCGCGGGTTGCACAGCATTCAGCAGGAGAGAACACAGATCTCAGCGTTGCAGCGCATTCATCGGAGAAGACCGCCGCCCCCGACGCTGCACCGCATTTACCAGGAGAGAACGCCGGCCCCGGCGTCGAGCGGGAGCGCAGCGCAGAGCGGAAACGCGCCGCCGAAAAAGAACCCGATACAGAACAGAAACGCACCGACCAGCCGAAACGCGGCGCCGAAAGGAAACGCGGCGCCGAAATAGAGCGCAGCCCCGAGCCGGAGGGCCGGAAGACCAACCCCCGAAACCCGGCGTTCGCGTTTCTCGCCGTCCATGGGTGGAACGACTATTTTTACCAGACTGAGCTGGCGCGTTATGTCGATTCGATCGGCGGCGCGTTTTACGCGGTGGATCTGCGAAAGTATGGCCGTTCGCTTCGAGAGGGGCAGACGTTTGGCTACATTCGCGATTTCGACGAGTACGACGACGAGCTTCACATCTGCCGCGACCTCATATACGGGGAGCTCGGGCCGAAGATTCCGCTGGTCCTCTACGGCCATTCAACGGGCGGATTGGCTTGCGCGCTCTGGGCTGACCGGCATCCCGGTGCGGCGGACGGGCTCGTCTTGAATTCGCCGTGGCTGGAGTACCACGGTTCCACGGGGATGCGGCAGGCGGGAGCCCCCGTCGTCGAAATTCTCGCCCGCACGTCCCCGACGTTTGTTTTGCCGACGGCCGAAGACGACTTCTACCAGCGGGCCCTCACGGCTTGGCGGCCCGATCCCGGCGCCGAGGCTGTTCCCGGGCATGAGGGGTCGGACGACCCATTTTGGACAACGGGATGGAATCCGAAGCCCGAGTTCCGCACCGGATCGGGCGCGCCTGTGCGTCCGGGATGGCTGTCGGCCGTTCTCAACGGCCATGCGCGCGTGGCCGCCGGCCTCGACGTCGGATGTCCGATCCTCGTCTTGACGTCCGCACGATCGCTGACCGGAAACACCTGGAGCGAGGATTTCCGGGCGGTCGACTCGGTGCTTGACGTCAAACAAATCTGGAAACGCGTGCCTGAGCTGGGGAGCCACACGACGCTCGTCAAGCTCGACGACGCCGTCCACGACGTCACTTTCTCCCGACGCGAGGTGCGGGAGCGGGCCTTCGAGGAAATCGGGCGATTTTTGAGGGCTTATGTGACGGACCCGGCGCGTATGTGACCCGCCCCCAGCCCCCGGCGTACAGTTCGGGACAGACCCGGCGCGTATGCGACCTGCTGTCGTTTCGACAATTGCCATCCTGATACTCACTGCCCGCGGGGGGGCAAGGTGGCCGATCGCAATTCGGACGTGAATGAGGATGTCATGCTCTCTGCCCGCACGGAATAAGGAATGATTGCGAGATCCGAGTCTAAGAGGCGCACGCGATCCCTCCCAGCGTGCGTGATCCCCGCCAACGCGCGTGAGAAACGGAATCGCATAACCGCCCTCTCCGTCAACACCCCATGATCCCTGCCAGCGCGCGTGGGAAAAGGGTCAGGACCCGCTACCGGACAAAGGGACGCGGTGATCCCTCCCAGCACGCGTGGGAACGTGGGAAAAGGACACAGCAACGGCAGCCCGCATCCGGCAAGCCTGATGTGTATGCGACAAGGCTTTCCAAGGCCTTCCTTCGAGTTCTTGTCGCACGGCGCGAGGAGACGCCGCCTGCCACGAGACGACGGCCTAGCCCGAGACGACGTTGCTCGGTGCGAGAAGACCTCATTTCGCGTGAGACGACGTTGCTCGGTGCGAGGAAAAGTGGAGGTTCAGTGTTGTGCTATTTGGACGGTTTGTTTGTTGGTGTTGAGGCAGTAGGCGGCTCCGGTG
>ERZ772968.283-NODE-283-length-25370-cov-21.216749_pt1 | contig 25370 bp, 24 predicted proteins | sample MGYA00580674_ERZ772968 | MGnify/ENA primary metagenome ERZ772968 (study PRJEB29015, sample SAMEA2737940) | human oral metagenome | biome: human oral; feature: human-associated habitat; material: dental | place: China | collected 2138 ...
TCGACAATCCAAAGACAATTGAGAGGCTAGGACTTTTGTCCCAGCCTCATTTTTTCGTCTAGATTTAACGCAGTTGGACCTTCAACACCAAGGGTAATTCGCCTGCTACACTCGGCATGAAAAGACACAAACCTTGAGGCGTTTGCTCCCATTCAAGCGCTTCATTATGGCCTAGTAAGGACACCTCCTCTATGATGCCATGAAAGCGAGACGCGGGATTTTCTCCTTCGTCAGCCAAGGCCTGAATCGTCAGCCACTGATTTGCTGCAGGCTCCATCAGAAAGGCATACACTGCTCCGCCCTTGGCCGTGAAACGGAAATCCTGGTTTGTATAAGGGATGTTTTTACCATCCGAAAATGGCCCACTATCTATTTGTGTCGGACCTTCTCCAAATTGCCTCCACGCGCGTGAATCATAGATCGCTTGACCATTCACTTGGAGCCAAGCCCCGATTTCTCTCAAGATTTCTTGATCTTTTCCTGGAATCGCCCCGTCTCCTTTTGGCCCAATATTCAGCAGCAAATTCCCATTTTTGGACACAACATCAATCAAGGTCTGGATGATTTCTTTAGCTGACTTATAGTCAAGATTCTCTGTGTAGCCCCAAGAATTTCGCGCGATAGCCGTATCTGTCTGCCAAGTGAAAGGCTGGATCTCTGCAAAACCGCCGCGTTCCACTTCCACAATCCCCGCACCAAAAGCCAGCGCATCATGCTTGTAGCAGATGCTAGTCGGCTTCCCAGAAGCTGCTCCTAAATTATAATAATAGGCCGCAAAAAGCTTTATATACTCTTTAAAAGCTGCATGCTGAATCCACCAATCAAAATACAAAATCTCAGGCTGGTAATCTCGAACCAGCTCACAGGTACGCAGGAGCCAATCATCTAGAAACTCCTGACTCGGATAAGGCTGACCAAACAAATCATGGTGGTCTGGCTCTGGCATAGCCGGCCAGTAGAGTTCCTCGCGACTGACTTCGCTGGCAATGTCACTAGCAAACTCCTTCCCATGTGAAAAGAAAAAGTGATGCTCTGCCCGATGGGAGGAAGTACAAAAATGTACTTGCTCCCTTTGAGCTGCATGACTCAATTCTCCCAAGATGTCACGTTTTGGCCCCATTTCTACACTATTAAAAGGAGAGAGCTGGCTGGCATAAAGCTGGAAGCCGTCGTGATGCTCTGCCACTGGGAACATGTATTGGGCTCCCGCTTCTTTAAAGAGGCGCAGCCATTCGTCCGCATCAAAATTTTCGGCAGTAAAGAGTGGGATAAAATCCTTGTAGCCGAAATCTTTGTGAGGCCCGTAAGTTTTGATATGGTAGTCAAACTCTGCCGTACCCTGGATGTACATATTTCGAGAATACCACTCGCTCCCAAAAGCAGGAAGGCTGTAAAGTCCCCAGTGGATAAAAATCCCAAACTTAGCCCTTTTGAACCAGTGGGGAACTTGATAGGTCGCAAGAGAGTCCCAGTCTGGATAGAAAGGGCCTTGGTTGGCAACTCTTTGAATTTCTTCTAAAGATATTTTCATCGTTACTACCTCATCATTCAATTAAAACGCTTTCCTTTATTGTACCAATTTTTGGAGAAGAAAGAGCCATTTTACAAAAAAATAATCCAAAACAGCCCTACGAGGAAACTTTTTCGATAAAGCAAAGAAAAAGGAACAGCAATTAATTCTGTTCCTTGTTTTTATATTGTCAGCATGGTGAGCACCTCGGAAAGCCAATCGCACCGCGATTCTCATCATTCAATACATCAATTCGCTACGCGATAGTAGGGATGTTGAGATGCGTAAGTGAAATCTTGCCCCACTAAAATACGTTCTTTCGGATTTTCACTTCCAGTATCATAAAGACGAGCTCCTTTAGGAATGGCTGTGAAGGAGGCCACTTGATTCCCTGATTTATGAGTTAAAAACGCTCCGAACTTATCTTCATATACTTGACTATTTGTCAAAGTGTAGTCGCTTGATTCATTTCCTCTGTAAGTATGAGACACCAAGCCATTTGCATCAAAGACTAATTGATTACCCAAATCATCCTGCCAAGTACCTGCAATGCTAGAGAAATCACCATTTGCTAGAGCATTGACATCCATACCGGAAATTGTTGGAGCCACTGGGGCAGCTGGAGTTGGTGACGCATTCGAATCTGCTGAAGTCTTGTTTTCCACGGGCTTCTCAGCTTGACTGGAAATACCCTGGTCGCTAGAAGTCTGAGGAGTTGAAGAGGATGTCACGGAGTTAGAAGCAGAACTTTGCTTAGCTGATGGTTTGGTAGAAGACTTACTAGAACTGCTAATCTTAGAGCTCTGGGAGGTAGAACTACTAGGCTCCGTAGAAGGCTTAGAGCTACAGGCGGCGAGCAGGAAAGCAGAGCACAAGGCAGTAGCTGTCAATAGAATAAATTTACTACGTTTCATAATGGAATCTCCTTGTCGGTTTATCATTAATTTGCTACTCGATAGTAGGGATGTTGTGCAGAAGAGATTGCATCACTTCCAAGCATGATTTGTTCTTTAGGCGCTGGAGCACCATTAAGTGGCAATGCTACGCCTACTGGAACAGCGAATAAAGGATCACTACTGCCTGCTCCATTATAACCAAAATCAGCTCTAAACTTATCTCCTTCTACATGACCATTGTAAATAGCGTTATGGTTCAATGTTTCACCATTATTACGTTGCAATGTTACTAATCCATTTGCATCAAAAACTAATTGGTTGCCCAAATCGTCTTGCCAAGCACCTGCAATGCTAGAGAAATCACCATTTGCTAGAGCATTGACATCTATACCGGAAGTTGTTGGAGTGTTTGAATCTGCTGAAGTCTTGTTTTCCACGGGTTTCTCAGCTTGACTGGAAATACTCTGGTCGCTAGAAGTCTGAGGAGTTGAAGAGGATGCCTTTGCTTCGTTGGAAGCAGAACTTTGCTTAGCTGATGGTTTGGTGGAGGACTCGCCTGAGCTACTAGTCTTAGATATCTGAGAAGTCTGGGAAGTGGAACTGCTGTTCACCTTCGTGGAAGGCTTAGAGCTACAGGCGGCGAGCAGGAAAGCAGAGCACAAGGCAGTGGCTGTTAATAAAATAAGTTTACTACGTTTCATAATGAAATCTCCTTGTCAGTTTATCATCAATTTGCTAAACGATAGTAGCGATGTTGGCTTGCATAGGGGACATCTTACCCCACTAAAATATATTCTTTAAAACTTTTGCTTTGTAACAAAAGAAATATTTTGTAATCTAATTGTAATCCTATGAAATAATTTTGTCAACATTTTGTGTGATATTTTTCTCAAAATTCATTTAAAATTTCTGAAAATGCCTTTTTGATGCAAAAACACAGGAGTTACTCCTCCTGTGCTTCGTTTCAAATTTTCTCTAAATCATGAACGATCCGCTCAAAGGCTGCCTCCAAGGAATCTTCGTCTCTAAAGAATGATTCCTCTTCCCAGCCTAAGAAATCTCGATCTTTCCACCAGCGTCTCATATCAGCTGGGGCAAATTCCTCCTGCTTGGCTCTGGTCTGATGGCGGCGGACGGTTTCTTCAAAAGTCAAATCATAGTAATAGGCTAGGGTCTTAGGACCAAACAAAGTCCGCAACCGCTCCAGCATGTGGCCATAAATATCTGTCTCGTAGAAACCTTCTACCAAGACCAGCAAATCATGTTCGTAGCCGAAGCGTGCCAATGTCTCTGTCAGGTCAATAGACAAATTTCCCGGCTCGACTTTTTCCTTGAGCATGTCCCGTCTAACTGTGTCCTGCGCAATCAAAAGAGTCCCTCGGCCGTAGTGAGTCTGCAGTTTCCCAGCGAGACTAGACTTGCCAGAACCGGAATTGCCACGAATGATGACTAACTTGGCCATTTATTCGCCCAGAATCAAGCGGGTATGCTCGCGTTTGATGCAGCGATCCATAACGATATCTTCGCGACCAGCTGCCCGCAAAATCTGCTCAGCTTCTTCATTTTCCAAGCCCAACTGAGCCCAGAAAATCTTGGCATCTGCTTCCAGAAAATCACGCGCTACATCTGGCAAAAACTCACTGCGACGGTAAACATCGACAATATCCACCGGAAAAGGAATATCTTTGAGACTGGCATAAACAGTTTCACCAAAAATCTGACTGCCCGCTGCCCGCGGATTGACTGGAATAATGCGATAGCCTCGCTCCTTCATCTCCTTGGACACACGGTTACTGGTCGTTTCCTCACGGTCTGATAGACCGACAACAGCAATCACCTTGCTGTTTTCCAGATAGCGCTTGACAACGCCGTCACTGGGATTTTGAAAATGGTAAGTCATAATGCTCCTCCTGTTTTATAAATAATTTTTAACTTTTTTAACAATGATATCTTAGCTGAATACGGTACAAAAAAGATGCTTTTCCTCGCATTCCTTGAATGTTGTGTCAGCTTTCTATTTTCACTTTGTGTTTTACGCCCTTGATATCTTAAACTGAACACGAGCTAAAACCTTGGAAAATAGATAATCCGTTCTAGGAGCATGGCTCCTTCGTCCGAATCCCTAATTTTCGGTCGGTTTTGACGCTCTTTGTATCTTGTTTTATTTCGCCTCGTACCAAGTTTGGCCGGCATTTTCATCTGCTACCAGCGGAACGGCCAATTCAATCGCAGCTTCCATGGTTTCTTTGACCAGCTGGCGGACGGACGTTAGCTCGTCATTTGGCACTTCCAGCACGATTTCATCGTGCACCTGCAAGAGCATGCGAGACTTGAAATTCTTCTCTGCCAGAGCTCGGTCCAGATTAATCATAGCGACTTTGAGAATATCTGCGGCGGAGCCTTGGATTGGACTGTTGATGGCTGTGCGCTCCGCAAAATTTCGAATGTTAAAGTTGCGGGAATTGATGTCTGGCAAAGAGCGGCGGCGATGGTAAATAGTCTCTACATAGCCCTTATCACGCGCTTCGCGGACGATGGTTTCCATATAATTCTTAATCCCTGGGAAGCGCTCAAAATAAGTCTCAATGTAGTCCTTGGCAGCCTTGCGGGAAATGCCCAGATTATTGGCCAATCCGAAGTCAGAAATGCCATATACCACTCCAAAGTTGACAGCCTTGGCATTGCGGCGGTCATTGGGCGTCACATCCTCTGCCTTTTCAATACCAAAGACCCGCATAGCGGTAGCCGTATGAATATCTTCTCCATGCTGAAAGGCAGCAATCAAATGCTCGTCCTGCGAAATGTGAGCCAGCACCCGCAGCTCAATCTGGGAATAATCCGAGCTGAGAAGCACACTGTCTGCCCACTCCGGTACAAAGGCCTTGCGAATCAGGCGCCCTTGCTCCAGGCGAACAGGGATATTCTGCAGGTTCGGGTCAACCGAGGACAGACGGCCAGTCTGGGTCAAATCCTGAACATAGCGAGTGTGAATCTTACCGTCAGCCGCTATCGCCTCCTGAAGTCCGATGATATAAGTAGACTGGAGCTTGCTGATTTGACGGTATTCCAGAATCTTAGACACAATCGGTGCTATCGGTGCTAAACGCTCCAACACATCCACCGCTGTCGAGTAGCCCGTCTTGGTCTTTTTAGTGTACTCCAGCGGCAGCCCCATATCCTCAAAGAGAATAGTTCCCAGCTGTTTCGGCGAGTTGATATTGAACTCCTGACCAGCCAGATCATAAATCTCCTGAGTCAGACTTTCCAGCGTCTTTTCATTTTCTGCCTGCATGCCCTGCAGGGTTTCCCGCTCAACCTTGATCCCCGCAATCTCCATCTTGGCTAGGACAAAGGCCAGCGGCTGCTCCATTTCAAGCAACAAATCCAGCTGATCGTGGGAACGAAGTTGCTCTTGCATCGGCTCCTCCGTTTCCAGCAATACTTGGACCTTACGAGCTAGATGCTCAAAGAGCTGCTCTTGCTCCGGCAAAGCACGCTTGGCTCCCTTGCCATAAACCTCGTCATCAGTCGGCAGAACTGTTTGGCCGTAGAGGCGAGCAATAGTCGCCAGCTCATTATCCTCGACCGTTGAAAGCAGATACTTGGCTAGGCGCGCATCAAAGGCTGCTGCTGGCAGTTCAATGCCGTAATGACTGAGCAGTACCTTGGTCCGCTTGAGGTCGTAGGTTTTCAGAGCTGTTTTTGTTAAAAACTCCTGAAATAGAGGCTGGTGTAGTAAATCACTGGAGCCGACATAAATCTGACGGCTATCGCCCCAGGCAAGACCGACAATCTCTTCCTTGTGGTAGTTGTCACCCAAGATTTCAAAATAGAAGAACTGCTCTGGTGCAAACATATCCTCTGTCACCTCAGTCACTTTGGTAAATTCAATTGGTTTGACTTCTACCGGCTCCTGACCAGTGCCTAGCTGAGCCTTGAGCTGCTTGAAGCCCATCTCGTCGTAGAACTTGCTCAGGGCCTCTACCTGTGGACCCTTATAAACCAAATCATCCAGCCCGATTTTAATCGGCGCCTGAGTATTGATAGTGGCTAGGGTTTTAGATAAGAATGCCTTGTCCTTGTCATTGATCAGATTTTCCTTCATCTTGGAAGCCTTGAGCTGGTCAATATTTTCATAGAGATTTTCCAAAGAGCCATACTCCAAGAGGAGCTTGAGACCAGTCTTCTCACCAATCTTGGTCACGCCAGGGATATTGTCCGACTGATCGCCCATCAGCGCCTTGAGGTCAATGAACTGCTCTGGCGTGATGCCCATCTTTTCCATGAGGTAGGCTGGGGTAAATTCCTCAAACTCAGCCACGCCTTTCTTGGAGATCTCCACCACGGTATTTTCATCCGTCAGCTGAATCAAGTCTTTATCGCCGCTGACAATGGTCACATCATAAGGAACAGCTGTCTTTTCAGCCATCTTATCCAAGGTCCCGATGATGTCATCCGCCTCGTACTGAGCCAAGTCGTAGTAGTGAATGCCTAGGTGCTGCAGCATTTCACGGATAAAGGGCAGTTGCTCACGAAATTCATCCGGCGTCTTGGCCCGACCAGCCTTATAGTCGGCGTACATCTCGGTCCGGAAGGTCGTCTTGCCAGCATCAAAAGCTACCAGGACATGAGTCGGCTGCACGCGCTCCAAGAGATGATTGAGCATGAGGTGGAAGCCATAAATGGCATTGGTATGCAGGCCCGATGGACTCTTGAAACGGTCGATTTGATTATAAAGCGCAAAAAAAGCGCGAAAAGCAACGGACGAGCCGTCAATTAATAACAACTTATTCTTTTTTTCCATAGGTTTATTATAACACGAAAGGCGGACAAAGACAGAAAAGGCGGCGTAGAAAATAGGTAGAAAATGAATGGAGATTTAAATTTTGCTATAATCATCTTATGAACAACACTTACTATTTTATCCGCCATGCGCATTCTATCTATACACCTGATGAAATCAACCGACCTTTATCAGATAAAGGACAAGCTTCCTTGGCGCAGCTTGACTTTTTAGCAGACAAATCCATTACCGCCATTTATTCCAGCTCCTATCGAAGAGCCGTCCAAACGGTTGAGCCTTTGGCTCAGAGTCTGAAACTCGCTATTCAAACCGACAAGCGGCTAATAGAGCGAAAGTTAAGTAGCCAAGCGATTGCCGACCAAGACTTTGAAGAAGCCCTCATGCAACTTTGGTCACAGCCAAAATTTTCACTTGTTGATGGTGAATCCAATCAGCAAGCTCAACAGCGAGCCTTAGCTCTTCTTCATGAGCTAGAAAGCAAACATCAAAACGAAGAAATTATCATCAGTTCCCACGGCAATCTGATTTGCATCTTGCTGAGCGCATTTGACTCCAGCATTGATTATGACTTCTGGCGCAGCCTAAGCATGCCAGATGTACTGGTTTTAGACAAAGATGAAAAAATCACCCACCTCCTCTAAGAGAAACCTATCTTGCCTCGTATTGCCTAGCAAGAGCCAGCTATATCTTATCTCTCTTCTATGGTATAATAATAAAAACTAGGAGGTGAAGCATGTTCCCAATAACCATTCCAACTCTTGTGACTGAGGAAGTGTATCAACGATTTGCTTGGTCTGTTTTCTTACGTGGGAAAAGATTCTTGCTGAATATGTTCATTTTGATAGGAATTCTATCTCTCTATCTTATCTTCCTACCTGACAACCTGAAGCGATTTTCTTTCTTCATCGTGCTATTTACATCTTTGATTGTATTCCCAATAATGTACTTTGGCACGGACTTTCAGATAAAGAAGGCCTATCGAAAAACTCCTTTCTGGAAGGATATGGAGCAAACTCTTATATTTGAGAAAGATAAATTCTCTGTGAAAAGCAAACGAGGAGAGTTTCTTTATAGCTATGATGACATCGTCAAAGTTTTTCATACTAAGGATGATTTTTATATCATGTTGGGACCAATTGTCGGTTTCCCTATTGAAAAAAAGAACTGTTCTCCCGAGGCTCTTGAGTTCTTGTTGGAACTTCACATTGAGCATATGTAAAAGAAAAAGCAGGCTAGACTGACAGTAGATCAGTTCTGGTCTGCTTTTTCTTTTGTAAATAATTGCTTGATATCCAGCAACTTCTCTATTTTCTGATTGATTTCTGGTCGGTAGTCACAAAAGTTAATGCTCTGAATGCCGCTGTTAACGGCGACATCCACATCCAGCGTCCGGTCGCCGATATAGTAGGTTTCTTGCTTGTCCAGACCATATTTCTCAAGCAGATAGTCGACACCTTCTGGATGGGGCTTGCGCTCAAAGCCGTTGGCTGTTGTGATGATTTCTGTAAAATAGTCATGAATGCCCAAGTCTTCCAAGATTTGATGGGCATTGAGTCCCTTGTGGGTATAGACGAACTGGGCAATGCCCTGCTCTTTAGCCCAGGCCAGTATCTCCGCAGCTCCTTCCATCAGGTGAACCTGAGCATTTTTCTCCTTTAGGCTTGCTCCACGGAAGGCATTCATCTCGGCAGCGTCCAGACCTTTCTCAGACGCTACTTTTCCCAAGAGCTTCTGGACAGAGTGCTTTAGGATATAGCAGTGAATACTTGCCCTGTCAAAGTCCAGACCATAGTGAGCATAGGTTTCCTCAATCCCCGCCAAAATAGCATCGTAAGAGTCCAGCAAGGTGCCGTCCAAATCCCAAATAAACGCTTTTGTCATGTGGTTTTTCTCATTTTTCTGTCGTATAAAACCTTTAAAAATAGCCAGCGGAAACCATTGTCCAAGAGAGTCCCAGCCCAGACTCCTGGCAGACCCAAACCAAAGGTCACACCCAACAAATAGCCTGAGATGATGCGAATCAGCCACATGCCAATAGTCGTGGCATAAAAGGGTAGTCTGGCATTGCCCAGCCCCTGCCAAACCGCTGTGTAAATCACGGTTCCCACTGCCATGGGAGTTCCCAGCAGGGAGAAGAGGATGACTGAAAGACTGGCTGTGATCGCTCCGCTATTATCCGTATAGAGCAAGGTCAGCGGTCGACCAAGGGCGAAAATGCCTAGAGCCAAGGGTAGCATGCAAGCAAAAGACAGCCAGTAAGCCCGCTGACGAATCAGATCGACCGCTTGCATATCTCCCTCGCCAACCGCATGGGCCACAAGCATGACTGTTGCTGTCGCGACCCCGAAAGCCGGCATGTAGTTAAACTGAGTCAGGACTTCACCAATAGCATTCCCCGCTACTGCATCCGTCCCAAAGACGACCACAATGGCGATGATCACTACATCGCCCGCCCGCATCATGAGCCGCTCTCCAGCAGCCGGCAGAGACAGGCGCAAGAGCTCGCCATCTAGGCCCCAGCTCCAGCGAATCGTGGACAAATCCAGCTCCCGCCAGAGAATCAGCACACCGACCAAACGAGCCAGCACCGTCCCCAACGCTACACCGACAATACCAAGCCGAAAGACGTAAATCCCCAGACCGGAAAAGAGGGCATTGAGGACATTAGTCAGAAGACTGACATACATGGGGAATCTAGGATTGCGCGTGACCCGCACTAAAGCTCCAAAGGAAGTCATCAAGCCCAGCAGGACAATGGTCCCACCAACCAGAGCCAGATAGAGACCGCCTGCTTCAGCCACCGCTTTTTCCGTCCCCAGCAGATCCAGCATCTGCCTGCCAAAGAGCAGGGAAAGCAGCCCCAATAGAAGGCTCAGAAGCAGCGTCAGCTTGATAGCCTCAGCTGTATGATAGGCCAAACGCTCCTTGTCTCCCTGAGCCAGAGTCTTGGAGATGAGACTGGAAACAGCAGCCCCCAGCGCGATAAAAATTGCCTGATAAATGGTAATGATGTTGCCAGCCACCGAGACACCAGAAATCGTAATCAGCCCAAGACTGGCCACCAGATAGCTGTCGACCATGCCCATGAGCATCTGCAAAAAGTTCTCCGCCATAGCCGGCAAGGCGATATTCATGATTTTTTTATAAGTCGTCATAGAGAAAATTCTCCCTCTTAAGCATCAGCTACTTCCCTTTCTTTCATTGGGCATCCTAAGAAAAAATCAGCCAGATATCCAGCTGATTTTAGGCTTTCTAAGCCATTTTTACAATCCTAAGTAATCCTCGACTGCTGCCTGCATTTGGTCGGCAGCGACCGTCGTTTTGTGGCGAACCGGTGCTGTTTCTAAGCCATCCACAGCTGGTGGAAGGGCTACGCCAGAAAGTTCGTGCAGTTGGTCCAAAGCCTCAAAATCACTAAGACCTGTCTGGCTGGTCACAGCCTCAACAGCCACGACTGGGAATTTATAAGGACTAGCAGTAGATGCGATAACAGTCTTGCGCTGATCACCTGTTTCTGCCAAGTATTTTTGATAGACAGCAGACGCAACGGCAGTATGAGGGTCTTCGATGTAGTCAGATTCTTGATAGACCCGCTTGATTTCAGCAGCTGTTTCCTCTTCTGTCGCATAGTCAGCCGCAAAGAGCTCTAAAATCTCAGCGTCGAAGTCCGTCAGTTCATACTGGCCTTGCTCATTCAGAGCCGCCATCAGGGCAGCTGTTTTCTCAGCGCTATTACCAGACAGATGGAAAATCAAGCGCTCCAAGTTAGAGGAAACCAAAATATCCATGGACGGGCTAGTCGTCACCTTAAAGCTCCGCTTCTTATCATACACCTGAGTCTTGAAGAAGTCTGTCAGGACATTGTTTTCATTAGAAGCACAGATCAGCTTGCCAACTGGCAGACCGATTTGCTTGGCATAGTAGGCAGCTAGGATATTACCAAAGTTCCCCGTCGGAACTGTAAAGTTGACCTTGTCGCCTGCTGTGATTTCTCCCGCCTTCACTAACTGAGCATAGGCATAGACATAGTAAACAATTTGAGGCACCAAACGGCCGATATTCATGGAGTTGGCTGATGAAAATTGCAGTTTGTGCTCCAAGAGACGAGCCCGCAAGTCGGTGTCATTGAACATGTGTTTGACATTGGTCTGAGCATCATCAAAGTTGCCGTCAATGGCAACGACATGCGTATTGGCACCCGTCTGCGTCGTCATTTGCAGCTCTTGGACCTTGCTGACGCCGTCTTTGGGATAAAAGACGATAATTTCAGTCCCCGGAACATCCGCAAAGCCTGCCATGGCCGCCTTTCCTGTGTCCCCAGAAGTCGCTGTCAGAATGACAATTTTGTTTTCCAAGCCGTGCTTTTTGGCTGCGGTTGTCATCAAGTGAGGCAGGATGGACAAAGCCATATCCTTGAAGGCAATGGTCGCTCCGTGGAACAGCTCTAGGTTATACTGGCCATCCAGCTTGACCAAGGGAGCAATCGCCGCATCATCAAACTTGCTGTCGTAGGCATGGTTGATACAGTGGTCCAGCTCTGCTTCAGAAAAATCATCCAAAAAAGCAGACAAAACCAGCTTGGCTACTTCCTGATAAGAAGCATCTTTGAGCTTGGAAAAGTCCAAATCGACCTGCGGATAGGTAATGGGCGTAAAGAGCCCGCCGTCTGTTGCCAAGCCTTGTAAAATCGCCTGACTGGCTGTTACTCTATTCTTCTCGTCGCGCGTTGATTGATAAACTAAAGTCATTCTTTCTCATCCTTTATCTGTAGTTCGTTTTATTATATCAAAATTTATCAGAAAATTCTCCATTTTCATCAAAATTAAAAAGCAAAAAGAGTCGAAATCCTATGATTTCAACTCAATCAAATGTTAAAACTCAGACAAGGCTTTTATTTGCTGGCCCTTTTCATCGAAATTGTCTGGGCTCAGCCATTTCTCCAAACGACTCTTAACGGCCGACCAATCCCTGTCAATCATAGACAGCCAGTCCGTGTCTCGGTTGCGCCCCTTATAGACTACCGCCTGACGAAACCTGCCTTCATAGGTGAAACCGAGTCTCTCTGCTGCCCGTCTTGAAGGCTGATTGAGGGAGTCACATTTCCATTCATAGCGGCGATACCCCAGCTCTTCAAAGACATAGCGTGCCAGTAAGTACTGGGCTTCAGTAGCTAGTCTGCTGCGCTTCAGTTTGGGCGAATAGGTCACAGCGCCTACTTCAATCACACGGTTGCCTCGGTCAATCCTCATTAATGCGAAGGTTCCCAGCGCCTTGCCGCTCTCCTTGTCCACAATGGCATAGTGGAAACGATCCTGAGCTGCCAGCATCCGATCTAGCTTCTGGGACCATTCTGCCTGATTTTGGACAGGATTTTGAAAGAGATAGGTCCACATATCCGCAGGAGAATCTGGGCCATACACTTCATACAAATCCGCTCCATGCTTGTCTTTGGACAACCGCTCAATGACAACATACTGGCCTTCTATTCGCTCTAGCTTAGGTAAGTCTCCCGGCTTAAAATCTGGCAGAGCCTCCCCAATAGGCTGGCCTAGTTCATTGATTCGCATAAAAACCTCACAATATAGCTTTACTGATTTCCAAAATAAGAATTGGAAGCTGTAATGGACAGTGGCTCCTATCTCCCTTGCTTCAGATCCAAACTTTGAAAATTACTTGTGTAAATTATATCACTTTTTTCTGTACCCGACACAATTTTTAGGAAGTAGCTGCTCAGAAAGAAAGACCGTCATATTATCAGGAAATACTGAAACTACAGTCTGCTCATACTTTAATGGAAAGTAAGGTCTGATAATTCTTGGCTATGAAAACACTTTATTCCCTCTAAACTATGTTATAATGAAATTATGTTTTATTATTTTGACCAAAGAAAGTGACCCATCATGAGACACCAGCAAAATATCTTGGCCATCATCGAAAGCTGTTACGACACTATGACCGATGTCGAAAAGCGGATTGCCGACTATTTTTTAAATCCGACCGATATAGAAGGAGATCTGTCCTCCCTCGAAGTAGCGCAAACCTTGCATATCTCACAGGCGGCCTTGACCCGTTTTGCAAAAAAATGTGGCTTTAAGGGCTATCGGGAGTTCAACTTCCAATATCTCCAACAGCTGAAAATCAGCAAAACGGAGCATACAAATCTTAAAAATGATTCGTCCCGCCAGGTCCTACGCAACTATATTCAAATTCGGCAACAAACCGAGGACTTGATTGACGAAAAAAGATTGGAGCGCGTTGCTCAGCTGATTGAAAAAGCGGATCGTGTCTATTTTTTTGGCACGGGAAGCTCGGGGCTCGTCGCTCGCGATATGAAACTGCGCTTCATGCGCTTAGGGGTCATTTGTGAAGCTCTGACAGATGCGGATGGCTTTGCTTGGACAACGAGCATTTTAGACAAAAACTGCCTAGTTATCGGCTTTTCTCTTTCAGGTCAAACCCCATCCATTATTGACAGCCTGATTGATGCTAAGGGCATGGGAGCCAAGACCGTATTAATCACTGGCCAGCCTGATTTGATTAAAGAAGACTTTTCAGAAATCATCCCAGTTGCAATGCAAAGTAAACCTCAGTTCATCCAACGAATCTCCGCTCAGTTCCCAATGCTGCTGATGATTGACATACTTTATGCCTTTTTCCTAGAAATTGACCGAGAGAGAAAGGAAAAAATCTTCAATAGTTACTGGGAAAATCACAAACTTAACGGCTATTACCGTAGGCATCAATAAAAGGCTAGGACAAAAATCCTGGCCTTATTTTTAACTCCTTGATGGGTTACTGATTGCTCAACCTCAAAGGGCTGGTACTTCTTAAAAGTCTTGGGCAACCTTTTAAATCTACTTCTAAAGACAGGTGAGCAAAGTTAAATTTTTGAAAATTTAGTTCTATCCACCGAATTTTTCCTGTCATTTCAATTCCTTCTAAAATATCGTCTAGCCATCTACAGAAGCAGTTTTTCTAGAAGTAAGAAACCTGAGGGGCCTCAGGTTTTCTTAGATTACTGATGTTTATTTTTAAAATGATAGTAAGCTCCGAACATGCCCGCCGTATTTTGGTGATAGGCAAAGGCTAGTTTGGTCTTCTCAGCTATGCTAGGAACCAGAGCATCCTTGAGAGCCGCTTGGATACGCGGTCGAAGAATGGCCTCTTGCCCCATAATACCACCGCCCAAGACGACGATTTCCGGATTGACGACATAGCAGATATTGGCAATTCCTTGACCCAGATAGCCAACCATGCGGTCAATTCCTTTGATACAGAAGGTATTGCCCTCGGTCGCTTCTTTGAAAATCCTGCGACCATTCCAGAGAGATGGATCTTCTCCGTGCAAGTCAGCGACATATTGAACCAAGGCTGTGGTCGAAGCTACATCCTGAAAGGCTCCGTCCGGCAAGTGCAGATAGCCTACTTCGCAGGCTGAGTTGCTAAAGCCATGAAAAACTTGTCCATCCGCTACTAGACAGCCACCAATCCCTGTCCCAATCGTTAGACAGACCGCAATTTTTGCTCCCTTACCATGGCCAGACATGACCTCAGCCAGACCGGCACAGTTGACGTCGTTCTCAATCTCGCAAGGAATAGAAAATTCCTCCTCCAAGACCTTCTTAAATTGCATCCCAGCATAGTTAGGAATCTGAGGGCCCGCGTAAAAGATTTCTCCCTTGTCTGGATCGACCATGCCAGCTGAGGAGATACAAATCCCCTCAATCGAACCAGCCTGCGCATAGTCAGCAACTATCTTTTGAACCTTACGCATAATCTCTGGACCACCCTTATGGGCCTCCGTAGGTATTTCATGGGCTTCTACTAGCGTTTCTTGGTCGTCGATCAGGCCGTATTTGATATTGGTACCGCCAATGTCAATCGTAACATAATTTCCCATAAGCATCCTTCTTTCTTTTAGAGGAAGCGCTCCTTAGTTTCTTGGATCAAGGCCGCTGCTGCTTCTACGACCGGACGGTCTGCTTCTACGACTGGTGTCAAAGGAGCACGGACAGAGCCGATAGCCAGTCCTTCGTTGAGCTTGAGAACTTCTTTGATAACAGCATACATATTACCGTGAGCACTGGTTAGCTTGCCGATAATATCGTTAATGGCAAACTGCAACTCTTTAGCTCTTTCTAGTTCCTTGTCTGCAATCAGTTGATTCAGTTTAAGGAAGAGTTCTGGCATAGCCCCATAGGTACCGCCAATTCCAGCTGCTGCTCCCATGAGACGACCACCCAAGAACTGCTCATCTGGACCGTTGAAGACCAAATGGTCACTGCCACCAAGTGCTGCAAAAGTCTGGATATCCTGAACTGGCATAGAGGAATTTTTCACCCCAATCACGCGCTCATTCTTCAGCATTTCCTTATAAAGACTCGGGGTCAGCGCTGCACCAGCCAATTGCGGAATATTATAAATCACAAAATCAGTATGTGGGGCAGCCGCACTGATATCATTCCAGTACTGAGCGACAGAGTACTCTGGCAGACGGAAATAAATCGGCGGAATAGCCGCAATGGCATCAACTCCTAGAGCCTCCGCATGTTTTGCCAACTCGATACTGTCCTTAGTATTGTTGCAGGCCACATGAGCAATAATAGTCAGTTTGCCCTTAGCAACTTTCATTACTTCTTCCAAAATTACTTTTCTGTCGGCCACGCTCTGGTAGATACATTCGCCTGACGAGCCGTTGACATAGAGACCTTGCACGCCCTTGTCGATGAAATACTCCACCAAAGCGCAAGTCCGCTCCGGGCTGATTTCACCCTCCTCGTCATAACAAGCATAAAAAGCTGGGATGACACCGTGATATTTCTTTAAATCTTTCATTTTCAAATTTTCTCCAAATGTACTAATTGTAGATTATAGACTGCTATATTTAGCGAAGATTTTTTCCAAAATAGGAAGCTGCAAAAAAGCCAGACCTGCAAAGCCGATAAAGGCAAAGAGGGAAAATCCTAACAGCAACACAAAGCCTGAACTATAGATAATGACAAGGATCGCGGCTATAACCGCCATCATAACAAAGAACCAAGGAAAATTCAGACTTACAATCACTAGGCTGGTCTGTAAAAGGTCTCTAAAAGACATGAGAAACTTACCAGCCAAGGGATAAACGCAAAGAGAAAGCAGGATTGTAAAAATAATAATTCCAAAACAAACCGCCTTTAAAACTTGGAAAGGCAGAGCTTCCTGCGTCCGAAAAAGCAGGAGGTCAAAGAGACTGATACCGACTAAAGCCAATTCCAGCAAGCCCAGTTTGAGTCCTTGCCTCCAATTTTCTCGAAAGATTCGAGTGTAAGTTCTGATTACTTTTACCCGACGGTTTCCCTTGATTTCAAAAAGTGTCTGATAGAGACTGAGCTTGGCAATCCCAATGGTCACCAAGGGCAGGCAAGACAAGAGAAAGAGGAGATTGACCGTCATCAAATCTAGGATTTTCTCACAGATTTGCATGAAGAAATTATCCGTATCAAATATAGCTCTGATGAGTCCTGTTCCCTTATCTGACATAAGTCTCTCCTTTCTCTGCTAGCCTGGCACACTCAAAAATCTCGCTCACCTAGGGCTAGTCTATTAAAACTTTAAAAAGATACTTTCTAACATTTTCTTCCAGACCCGCATAGCCATTCGGTTGATGAGCTTCTCCTGGAAAGAAAATGGCAAAATTATGGTAACCCAACAAGAGAGGATAACGATTTTGACAATGAACAAAGCCGATATCCGCGTCTTCATCAAAGGCCACTGCCTCATCGACCACCTGGCTACCATAGGCAGAATATTCATGCCCTGCTACTAAGAGATGAAAATCTGCATATTTTTTATGATATTCAAATTGATCATTGGCCTCTTGATTGAGCGTGTTTTCCTGAACCAAGAGAAAGACCTTATCTCCATCCACTTCATGGCGTCCCAAGTCAAAGCTGTCTTTGCGGTGCTCATAGAGATAATCAATCGCTTTGTCCAGATTGGGATGAAGACCCTTGTAACGAGTCACGTTTTTTAAATCATCAAAAATCATAGTCTTATTTCCTCTATTGAATGCCTTATCCTTTGACAGCTCCCATAGTAATCCCTTGGGTAAAGGATTTTTGGAAGATGAGGAAGACTGCTACGATTGGCACCGCCGCTAAAGCCGCACCGGCCATAATCAGACCATAGTTGGTTGCCATCTCAGCCTGCATAGTCGCAACCCCTAACGAAATCGTCAGATTGTTCCGCGAGGTCAACATTACAAGCTGCATGAAGTAGTCATTCCAAGTGTTGATAAAGGTAAAGATAGCTAGAGCAGCAAAACCGGGTTTGACGATAGGAAAAGCTACACTCCAGAAAGTTCGGATTTCACCACAACCGTCAATCTTAGCTGATTCCAGAAGCTCTGTCGGGATATTTTCACTAAACTGCTTCATGAGGAAGACCCCGAACGGCCAGCCAACTAAAGGTAAAATAACTGCCCAAAGGGTATCGTGGATTCCCATGAAATTGACAATCCGCACCAGAGGAACTAGGACAACCTGTTTAGGCAGGGCCATAGCCGCGATAAAGATAGCAAAGAGAATCCGTTGCCCGTAAAAGCGTTTCTTAGCCAAAACATAACCAGCTAGGGATGACGTCGCACAAACCAAGAACATGGTCGCAAGAGAAATGAAGACACTGTTCCACATCCATTGTAAAGCCGGGTTTTGAACGGCTAATTGCTGGAAGTTCTCTGTTGTCGGGTTTTGTGGCCACCATTGAGGCGGAATCATAATTGTATCCGGCTGAGATTTAAAAGCTCCAGTCAGAATCCAGTAGAATGGAAAGACAAAGAGCACGGTCAAAAGTGCTAAAATAACAGATGAGAACACTTTAAATGAATTAAATTTTTTTGGTTTCATATTCCTGCTCCTTTCTTTAATATTCCACATCGTTACCGAGAATCTTGAACTGGGCGAAACTGATAATCGCAATCATAATCGCCAGAAAGACTCCCATGGTGTTTGCATAGCCATATTCAGATAGCTTGAAGGCTTTTTCATATAGATAGTACATAAGCGTACTAGTTGAGTAGTTTGGTCCACCTGATGTCAACAGCTGAATCAAGGCGAAACATTGGAATGAGTTAATAGTGGTGATGATAGCGATATAAAGTGTCGTTGGTAAGAGACTCGGCCATTTGATTTTCCAAAAAACTTGCATCTCTGTCGCCCCATCCACACGCGCAGCCTCCACTAGAGAATTATCGATATTTCCCATAGCTGCAATGTAGAGAATAATCGGCTGACCGACAGATGTTGTCAGCAAAATAACAATGATAGCAGCCAAGGCCCACTGTTTGTCTCCCAACCAAGAAATGTTTTGGTTGATGATGTGACCAGATTTCAAAACAAAGTTCAAAATACCAGACAAGGGATCGTAGATCCACTTCCACACAACTGTCACGGCAACACTACCTGTAACAACCGGTAGGAAGAAGACAAAACGGTAGAAAGAGCGAGAAACAGCATTCATCTCATAGGTTTGTGAAGCTACAAACAAAGAGAAGAGCACAACTACTGGCACAGAGCCGATTACAATAATGACTGTATTAATGAGTGACTTAACAAAAACTGGATCATTGAACATCCGAATGTAGTTATCAAACCCAACGAATGTAAATGAAGTCATTGTATAATTAAAGAAACTAGTGATAAATCCCATTACCATAGGCGCCAAAACAAATACTGTAAAGAATATAAGAATTGGAGCTAAAAACGCATATGATATTAGGGTTTCTTTCATTCTGATTTTATTGACTTTCACAATGAGGTACCCCTCTTTCAAGATTTTCTAACAAAATACCCCTTTTTCCATTTTTAGAGACTGACAACAGAAAAAGGGGCGGATTTTAAACTTGCTTATTTTTTAGTAATCGTTTCGTTTGCTTTTTCAGTAAATGTCTTCAAAGCAGGTTCAACTTTTTCATCTCCATTAGATACAGATTGCAACATTGGGAACCAGAGTGTTCTCATTTCTGCAAATCCATCAATGGTGTTGTAGTATGGTGAGTAGTATTTAGTCCAGCCACTGATTGTTTCCATACGCTTGTCATCATAGAGTTTACCAAATGATGTACGAACTGGGAAAGCACCTGTACGAACAACGTTCTTAGGTCCCCATTCTTTGTCATCAGCGATGAATTTCACAAATTTCTTGGCTGCTTCTACTTTCTTGTCGTCTTTGTTGTTAAAGACTGCAAAACCATTTACAAGGTATTCAAGGGCTGGTTTACCTGAGTCTGATGGGAATGGTACTTCAACCACTTCTACTTTACTTGCTTCCAACAATTTAGCTTGGATACCATTTTGTGCTGGTGCCCAAAGAACAGTATAAGAAGTTTGACCGTTAGCGAAGTTTTGGATATCTGCTCCGCCATCGTATTGAGAACCGTTCATCATGAGACCATTGTTGATCCAGCTCACTGCTTTTTCAAGACCTTTGACAAATTTCGGATCATCAGTTGTATATTTAGTTACTTTTTCGTCTGTAACAGATCCACCGTAGAGGTTAGCGATGAAGGCACGAGTTCCTTGGTCTCCACCTTGACCGTTACTGAAGAGAGAGCCTGGTGTATAACCTTTATCTTTAAGCGCTTTCAAAACTTTTTCAAAGTCATCTGTTGTCCAGCCTTCTTTAACTAGGTTGAGGACACCAGCATCTTCCAACATTTTCTTATTCATTGCCATGTAGAATGGAGCAGAGCTGATTGGATACATATAAGCTTTGTCTCCAGCTTTGCTGGCTTGGATAATGTTATCGTTGTTAACATCTTTGACGAAATCATCTGTGAAGAGGTCGTTCAAGTCTGCCAACTTACCGTTTTTGCCGTATTGAATAATCCGGCCTGGTGCATCGAAGAGCACGTCTGGCGCTGTTCCAGCTTCGATAGCTGTCGTAATTTTTTCTGGACCTGACTTGAAGTCGATTGTTTCCAAGTTGACATGAATGTCTGGATTTGCTTTTTCAAATGCTTCAATGATGGATTTTTCATAAGTTCCCACACCATCGCTGGCATTTTCTTGAGTGAAGACCGGGAATGCCCACCAAGTAATCTCTGTCTTACCAGATTTATCACCAGAGCTAGCTGCTTTATTTGAGCTACCACCACCGCTACAAGCTGCTAACGTAAGAACTGCGGCTCCCGCTACCAATGAACAAAGCAATTTCTTCATTTTCATTTGTTTTTCTCCTTTAAAATTAAGATTCCAAGCTGACCTAAACAGCTTTACCTGCCTATTGGAGAGTGGGACAGACCTCTTTCATTAGGCGCCCCAGCCTCGTTTTTCCTGTGTTATTTCTCTGGACAAGCGTCCACCTATATTTGATTAAAATCCTAAACTTTTAAAAGTACAATCACTCCTTATCTGTGACCTTTCTTTTATCCTAAAATAAAGTCAGTCAGTTCATTTTAGGTTGTTTTACAAAGTAATTCGTTTTTGAGTCTCGCTATCAAACAGATGACTCTTAGGTAGTTTGAAGGTGAAGCGAAGCTTCGAACCTGGCTCCAGATAATTAGAAGCATCTACCTTGGCTGAAAACTCTTGACTGCCCACCTTACAGTAGAGCACTGAGTCACTACCCAGCAACTCTGACACGACAACTTCTGCCTCAACCACATCGCCAGGGAAAGTATCCTCTACAATCAAGTCGGCTGAGATATCCTCTGGTCGGATACCCAAAATAACTTTCTTACCTTGGTAGCCTTTTTCTGTCAAAAGCTTCTCTTGACCACCTGTCAGGGTAAGATTGAGTTGATCACCATCAGTCAGTTGATGACCAGATACCATTACTTCAAAGAAGTTCATAGCTGGACTGCCGATAAAGCCTGCAACAAACTTATTCGCTGGTTCATTGTAAAGCTCTTGCGGAGTTCCGACTTGCTCGATACGACCGATAGTTCCCGTGCCCGCTTCATTTTTCGTCGCTGACATGATAACAATGCGGTCGGCCAAGGTCATTGCCTCGGTTTGGTCGTGGGTAACGTAGATGGTTGTTGCTCCGATACGGCGGTGGATTTTGGCAATCTCAGCACGCATGGACACACGCAGTTTCGCATCCAAGTTTGACAAAGGTTCATCCATCAGGAAAACCTTGGCATCTCGGACGATGGCCCGTCCCATAGCTACCCGTTGACGTTGACCACCAGACAAGTCCGCTGGTTTGCGGTCTAGAAACTCTTTCAAACCAAGGATTTCAGCTGCTTCTTGCACCCGTTTGTCGATATCTTCCTTGCTGTACTTGCGCAGTTTCAGTCCGAAAGCCATGTTGTCATAGACTGTCATGTGTGGGTAGAGGGCATAGTTCTGGAAAACCATGGCAATATCACGATCCTTGGGAGCAATATCATTGACTAGTGTCTCATCGATATAGAGCTCGCCCTCAGTGATGTCCTCCAATCCCGCAATCATACGAAGCGTTGTGGATTTCCCACATCCAGAAGGGCCAACAAAGACGATAAATTCTTTGTCTTTGATTTGCAAGTCGAAATTTTCTACAGAGTAGAAATCACTATTAGGATATTTTTTGTAGAGCTTATTTAACTTTAAGGTCGTCATTGCTTTACCTCACTTTATTTTACTGCTGCAACGAAACGCTCGGTGATTTCCTTTGGTCGAGTAATGGCTCCGCCTACTACAATACCGCGAACACCTAAATCATGGATTTGCTTAGCCTGATCTGGATAATGAATCTTGCCCTCAGCAATCACATCTACCCCCGCATCACAGAGCTTCTTGACCAGTTCAAAATCTGGTCCGTCTACCTTAGGACTGTAGGAAGTGTAGCCTGATAAGGTCGTACCGACAAAGTCAACGCCAGCTGCTACAGCTGCCACGCCTTCCTCAAAGGTACTGATGTCAGCCATCAGCAGTTGCTGCGGATATTTCTCCTTGACTTGTCGGATAAAGTCCTCAATCTTTAAACCATCATAGCGTTCCCGCTGGGTGCAGTCCAGAGCGATAACCTCGATATCAAGGGCAGCCAGCTCATCCACTTCCCGCATGGTCGCAGTGATAAAAGGCTCCTGTGGTGGATAGTCCCGTTTGATAATCCCAATAATCGGGAGCTCGGTTACTTCCTTAATCTCCTTGATGTCTCGCACGCTGTTGGCTCGAATACCAACCGCTCCGCCCTCTTCAGCCGCCCTGACCAAGAGAGGTATGACACCGCCAACCTCCGTATAGAGGGGCTCATGCGGCAGAGCTTGACAGGAAACGATAATGCCATCTTTGATTTTTGCAATTAATTGATCTTTGCTAATCTGTGACATAAATAATCTCTCCTTTTTCTATGTTTTCTCCGTTCTTTTTATAATGTCATTATATACAAAAAATAAAGCGCTTTCAATAAGTTTTGAGATTTAGATTTTAGTTTCTAAAAACCGACTTCCTTTCTTAAAAGCTGAAACTACTTTCAGGATTAGAAGTGTTTCTACAAAAAAGTTACTATAGATTTTTGAATATTTATCATAAAAAGCCTGAGATTATGCTAACCTCAGGCTTGGTTTCTTTCTTGCTACTATCTATTTTTACCAATCTTTAAAAGCTTCCAGCAAAGAAGGATGGTCAATCTTTGAACCACAAAGCCAGTTGAAGACCCTATCATTGACATAGACATTCATGGCTTCATGCTCGTACTCTGGCATGAGATGGTGCTCCTTAGTACACTCCAGCCGGTTGTAAATCGCAAACTGGGTAATCGGATAACAAACATCGTCAGCAAGTCCTGTTATCATCCGCACGCTCCCTTGAATGCGGTGAGCCATATTTTTCACATCGATATAGGACAAGGTCTGAATAATCTCATCCTCCGTTTCGTGGAAAGGATCGTGGAACTTAAAATAACGAAAGAGCTCATCATAGGCCTCGCTGCTATTACCAATCTCCAACACCCGCCGGAAGTCTGACAAGAAAGGATAGATAGCCACGGTCTGCTTAATACGCGGATTGAGAGCCGCTGCCACCAAAGCCAAGGCTCCGCCCTGAGAAGCACCGTAACTGGATAAACATTCCTCGTCCACAAAGTCCAAACTCGCCACAATCTCAACCAAGCTGTAAATATCTAGATAGACATCCTTATAAAAGAGACGCTCTGGTCCATCCACTGCCCCACGGATAATCTGACCCTTGACCGTATTGCCCCTTACAAGCGCCCCTCCATCCAAGGAATAGCCTGACTGGCCGCGTACATCCATAGATACAACACCATAGCCAGCCACTGTATAGGCCAGCATATCGGCCCAATCCCAGCCACGCCCCATATAGCCATGGAAATGAAAGATAATTGGAACTTTTTTACTCGATCTGGGAAGAACTATACGGGCATAGGTTCGCCCCCGATTCGTTCCCTCAAAAACTAGCTCATAGCAGGTCACCCCAGCGATTTGAAAGTCTTTTTCAATCAGCTGATAGTCCGGCAAGCCACTCAAACTGCTAATCTGACAATCCCAAAAAGTATCAAAATCCGCTGGAACTTCATCTCTGCCTCTGTAATCCTTTGCTTCTGCTAATAAATCTGGATTGCGCATCTTATCCTCCAACAATATTGTTTTTGTAAACCCTTACATAAATAATAGCACAGCGCCTTCCCTTTTTCAATCCTTTGCAATATTAAGAATTTAATTTCTGTTTTTGCTGTGATTCTTTTTCTTTTTGAAACTAGTTTCAAAAAAAGGGGTCGGAGAAATTCCCTGACCTCTTTTTAATGTCACATTACTAAAAACAAAGCAAGCGAGGTAAATAAAGAATCACACCTTTTAACCTGCTTTTTGAACATTTGATAGAAATTCTTGATAGAGTTGATTTCTAAGTAGCAACTGATGATGAGTTCCTTGATCCACAATCTGTCCAGTTTTATCCAAAACAAGAATCGAATCTGCTTTCTTGACTGTATGCAAACGATGTGCAATCGTCATGCGTGTTTTACCTGCTGTCAGCTTATCAATTGCTTTACTAATTCTTTGTTCTGTCACACTGTCTAAACTTGCTGTCACTTCATCTAACAGATAAATCGGATGCTCCAGCAATAAAGCCCTCGCAATATTAAAACGTTGCTTTTGTCCCTCGGACAGCCCAGTACCACTATCAGAAATCTCCGTATCTAAACCTTTGTCTAAATCCCTTATCAAACACGCCAACCCCAGTTCTTCTAAGACTTCATTCATCCGTTCTTCTGAGACGATTTTATTTTTCCCATAGAGAAGATTTTCCCTGATCGTTCCATGAAACAAGGTATTATCTTGAGGAATATAAGCAATCATCTTTCTCAATTGTTCCTCAGATAAGCCTGCTAAACTCTGATTGCCAATGAAGATATCTCCCTTATAATCTTGATAGAATTTCATCAATAGAGCAAAAATAGTCGATTTCCCTGCACCGCTTGGTCCAACAATGGCCGTATGCTGTCCCGCTTGAATATTGACGGATAAATCGTTTAAGACATTTTCCTGATCATAGGAAAAATTAACATTCTTCATGATGATACTCGATCTAGAAAGCTCTAACCCTGTCTCTCCTCCTGCTTCTTTATCTAACTCTACCATCTCCATTAAACGATTTGAAACACTATGAAACTCTGTCCAATCCGTCATAGATTCAGAAATATCTGTGATAGGGTCAATCAACTGTGTAAGATAAAGAACAAAAGTTATCAAGCTACTCATGGTCATATTGCCTTTTGAGACTTCCAAACCAGCCACCACCAAGAGTAAAATGATAAAGGTCATGGTCAATCCATTTGACAAAGTTTGTTGAATGGAGGATAGACCAATAATCTTTTTGAAGTTGTGGCTTAATTGATTAAAAGAGTGAGCCATGGATTCTTCCTCACTCTTTTCACCATTGAAGGATTTCATCAAACGGATATGAGTGAAACGATGACTAATCCGACCAGAAATGTCTCCCAGTCCTTCTTGATAGCTTGTATAGTGACTTTCTAGCCGATGATTTATCGGAATAATGACAAATAATAAAAACGGAAATAGTAAGAAAGATAGTAATGTCAAGGGCAGACTGATATTTACCAGAAAATAGAGAGAACCCATAATCACAATCCCATTTAAAATAAGATTTGGCAATACCGATGTGATAAAGTTCAAAATGACAGACATATATTTTCTCATCTATAAAAACCGTGTGCA
>ERZ772968.289-NODE-289-length-25081-cov-8.314673_pt1 | contig 25081 bp, 28 predicted proteins | sample MGYA00580674_ERZ772968 | MGnify/ENA primary metagenome ERZ772968 (study PRJEB29015, sample SAMEA2737940) | human oral metagenome | biome: human oral; feature: human-associated habitat; material: dental | place: China | collected 2138 ...
CGTCACGCGCATCACCTCCTCGCATGGAGGAGAACCGACTGTCGCCAGTCACTGGGGCGATTATAGCATGTGAACCGCGTAAGCATAGAAGAAGGGCGCCGTCCGTCATCTATCCCTTTTTATTTTGCCATTTCTGCCGCCACGCAGCGCCCTTCTGTATTCCCTGCAGCTCCTTCATGCCCCGAACTGCCGCTTCCATACGTCAAGACGCGTGCGCAGCTGCTCGTCGAGCGCTGCCTTCTGCGCGGCGAGCGAGCGGTAGAATTGCACGCGTTCCTCGTAATGCGCCGAAAGCAAGCGATTCTCCTTGACATAGTCATACGCGGCCGCTGCGATGCGGCGGCGCAGTGCTCGATCTTCGATGAGTCGGGCGAGCTTTTCCGAAAATTCTTCCCCGTTTCGGAAAATCATGCCCGTCCTGCCGTCTGCAACCGTATCGCCATAGACGACGGGCGAAGCGAGCGCGACAACGCCATTTCCCGCGCACTCCAGGAACTTGAGGTCGGATTTCCTGCGATGGAACGGCGTATCGTCGAGCGGCAGGAGCGCGATGTCCGCCGTGCGAAGTTCCCTTTCGTAAACCTCGTAAGGAACGACGCCGTCCGCATCGGCGTCCTCGGCAATCAGATCCTTGGCATTCGTCGCGAGGCGGGCGAAAAACGCCGCATCGGCAGTGACCTTGACGCGGACGCTTCCCGCATATCGGCGCAGAACCTCGTTCAGCGCGGGAAGGATCTTTGCAGCGTCCGCACTGCGGTTCAGTGCGCCAAAAAAGATGGTCACGGGCGCATGATCGTCGTAGATGCGCGGTTCAGGCAAACGCGCAAGCTGATTCTCCATGACGAATACATGCGGATTATACGGCCGCACATCCTCTGCCAAAGCCGCCGTCGAAACCTGCACCGCATGCGCTCCCGCAAAGAGCAGCGCCCGCTCCGCCTCGTCCATGCCAAAGACGCGCGGATCATCGTCCCATTCCGCGACGAGCAGATGCCCGGCCTCCAAAGAAAAGCGTGCCAGCTGTTCCCACGCCGCATTCCCCAGGCGAAGGCGCTGGCACAGCAGCACGGAGATCTCCCCCTGCGGCGCAGCAGCCAGCTCGATGTTGGATTCCTGCCGCGCGAAAAAGCCCGGCAAGGTCCGGCAAAAAGCGTCGGGATCAAGGACGCGGCATTTCGCGCTCGTCCTGCCGTCCTGCCCTAGGATCGTGCGCACGAGAAGACGCTCGGGCGGCGCCGCCGCATAGGCGTACACAACAAAGAAGCGACTCCGAAACCATGTATCGTCAAACTCCTCCGTCGCACAGCCAGCCAAGACGGCCGCCGCAGAAAAGAGCCGCCGCATCTCTTCCCCCGAAAAGAGGGCGTCGTCCTCCTCATCTTCCACGGGAAGGACGCGCCCTACAAAAAGCCCGGCCTTCGTCAGCTGCGCCACGGCTTCGCTCGCCGTCCAAGAGGCAGGGGGAAGATCCATGCCCCGCCAAAGCGAAAGCACACGCCGAAAGTATGCGGGATTTTCCACGAAGAATACGAGCGCTCCCTCGCTAGAAACATGCACGGCATGTTCTCTCAGCATTCTTTGGCTCTCCGAAGAGGACAGAAACCCGCTATGATATACGAGGCAGTCAACCTCGTCGCCCTCCTCGAAGGAAACGTCAGCCGCATTCGCCGTCACAACTTCGTCGAGATGCGCGCTCGCCTCTCGGGCAAGCACCGCATTCTTTTCCACGCCGACATAACGGCAAAAAGGGGCGATTCTTTTGAAAGAACGCCCCATCTCGCCGCTGCCGCAGCCAAACTCCACAAGATTCTTTGCCCCGGGCGGCAGATATACGGAAAGATCCATCGCCCGTTCCTCAGAGCAACTTCGCCCGAAGCTCCTCTGCCGAAAGCGGCGAGAGGTAGGCGGGGGCGATGTCGAGGACGGTCTTGCATCCCGCGACGCCCTCCTGCGCGAGGCGGTATGCCGCCCTTGCATACGCGAGGAGGACGCTCGTCGTGAACTCGGGGTTCGAGTCGAGCTTCAGGCTGTACTCGATCGCGTGCTTGTGCTCGCCATGAAGCCCCGTCGCACCCGTGCGGATGACGAAGCCGCCGTGCGCAAGGCCGCTGTGGCTTGCCTTCAGCTCCTCTTCCGTGATGAAGTGCACGGTCGTATCGTAGTCGGCGAAGTAGTTCGGCATCTCCTTGATTTCCTTCTCGACCTTCGCTGCGTCCGCGCCCTCTTCGAGGACGACGAAGCATTCGCGCGTATGCTTCTCGCGCGTCGTAAGCTCGGGATTGTCGCCGCGCCGCACGGCGGCGAGCGCCTTGACGACGGGGATGGTGTACTGCTTCGCATCCTTCACGCCTGCGATGCGGCGGATGGCGTCGGAGTGCCCCTGGCTGACGCCGCGCCCCCAGAAAGTGTAATCCTTGCCGTTCGGCAGGACGGCATTCGCATAGACGCGCGCGAGCGAGAAGAGCCCGGGGTCCCAGCCGACGGAAATGACGGCGACATGATTCGTCGCCTTTGCCGCCTGATCTACGGCAGCGAAGTGCGCGGGAATCTTCGCGTGCGTATCGAAACTGTCGACGACGTGGAAGAACTTCGCATACTGCGGCGTCTGCTCGGGCAGATCCGTCGCGCTGCCCCCGCAGAGGATCAGCACGTCGACTTTGTCCTTCCATGCCTCGATGTCCTCGACGCGGACGACGGGCACGCCCTCCGTCTGGATCTTCACATCTTTCGGATCGCGCCGCGTAAAGACGGCGACAAGCTCCATATCGCTGTTTTCGCGCACGGCGCACTCCACACCGCGCCCGAGGTTTCCGTAGCCGAGAATGGCAATTTTCATATTTCTCTCTTCCTCCCAAATCAGGCGAGAACGCGTGCGAGGCGCACGATCTCGGGATCGAGCGTCTTGCGGTTCGTCACGGCGTCGTGCAGGTTGATGCTCACGACCTTGCCCATGTCAAATCCGAAGACGATGTCGCTCGCGCCCGACATCAGGGCGAGAGCTGCACGCTCGCCGAGAAGCGACGCCTTCATGCGATCCTCGACCGTCGGCGCGCCGCCGCGCTGGATGTAGCCCAAGACGGATACGCGCGTATCGATCTTCGTCGTCTCGCCGATGAACTTGCCCATCTCGACGGCAGAGCCTGCACCCTGCGCCACGACGATGATGCTGTACTTTTTGCCTGCCTCGTAAGCGTCCATGATTTCCGTGCAGATCTCATCGAGATCGTACTTGACCTCGGGCACGAGGACGTATTCAGCGCCGCCCGCGACGCCCGCCATCATCGCGAGCCAGCCCGACTTCTTGCCCATGACCTCGATGAGGATGATGCGCCGATGCGCCGACGCCGTGTCGCGCAGCTTGTTGATGGCCTCCAGAACCGTGTTCGCCGCCGTGTCGGCGCCGATCGTGTAGTCCGTGCCCCAGACGTCGTTTTCAATCGTCGCCGGCAGACCGACGATCGGCATGCCATGACGCGAGAGATGCGCCGCGCCCGTAAGGCTGCCGTCGCCGCCGATGACGACGAGGCCTTCGATGCCATGCTCTTTGAGCTTTTCCATCGCCGCTTTGCGCCCCTCCTCCGTATGGAAGCGCTTGGAACGCCCCGTGCCGAGGAACGTGCCGCCGCGCTGAATGAGGTCGCTGACGCTGCGCGTCGAAAGCTCCTTGATGTCGCCGTCCAAAAGCCCCGTATAGCCGCCGTAGACGCCAAAAATCCTTACGCCCTCGGAAATCGCCGTGCGCACGACGGCGCGCGCCGCCGCATTCATGCCCGGGCTGTCACCGCCCGAAGTCACAACACCAATCGTACTGATCATGTATCTCTCTCCTATCCTATTGTCGCGTTTCAGCTGTTGACTGCGCTCGCATGGAAGAGTCGGATGCCCTTCTGACCCACGCCCGCCGTCTTCTCCATCAGTGTACGGATGTCCGTCCCCTCGTCCATCGCCTGCGTGTTCGCCATGTCGACGAGCATCGGCATGCTCACGCCCGTGACGATGCCGTACTGCTCGTTGTTGATGACGATGCGGCAAGCAGCATTGTACGGCGTACCTCCGAAGATGTCGACGAGGAAGAGCACGCCGCCCGACGTGTCGAGCTTTTCCAGGGCGGCTTCGTACTTCGCCGTGATGTCGGCCGGCCCTTCGCCCGGCAGGAACGTGACCGCCGCCGTGTTCTGCACCTCGCCGAAGATCATCTCGACGGAAGAGAGCAGCTCTTCGGCCAGCCGGCCGTGCGTGCCAACGATGATTGCAAACATATCCATACCCCCCAGCTGAGCTTTTGCCCAAGCATCAAATCCAGTGCTTATCATTCTTATTATAGCAAATTTTTTCCTATATGTCCTGTAAAAAAAGCCGCCTGTCGCATCTTCTGCGACGGCGGCTTTTCTTTCCAATATTTGCGGCAGCTTTCACGCTACGCTTCCAAGACCTCGTCCATCGCCTGTTTCATGCGGCAGATCGCGGTATCGAGTTCTTCCTTCTCGATGTTGAGCGGCGGGTTGAAGTAGAGTACGTCGCCTAGAGGGCGCAGCAGGAGGCCGCTGCGAAGAGCCGCCCGGTAGATGGCATAGCCGAGGCGGCGGCTCGCGTCGAACGGGCGCTTCTCCCGCTTGTCCTCGACGAGCTCTGCGGCATGGATCAGGCCGATATGACGGATCTCGCCGACATTTCGGTGCGCACCGAAGACTTCCTCCATGCGTGCGGTCAGCCAAAGAGCCGTCTCTTCCGCTTTCTCCAGGACGTTTTCCTCGTCGAGGATGTCGAGCACGGCGAGCGCCGCCGCGCAGCCGAGCGGATTGCCCGCGTAGGTGTGGCTGTGCATGAACGCCTTCCCTTCGCTCCAGTCCGCGTAGAAGGCGTCGTAGATCTTCTCTTTGACGACGGTGATGGACATCGGCATGTAGCCGCCCGTCAAGCCCTTGGAAAGGCACATGATGTCGGGCGTGATGCCCGCACGCTCCGTCGCGAATAGCCTGCCCGTCCGGCCGAAGCCCGTCGCGATCTCATCGGCAATGAGGAGCACGTCATGCTCGTCGCAGAGCGCACGCAGTTTCTTGAGATAAAGCTCCGGGTAGATTCGCATGCCCGCGCTGCCCTGCAGAAGCGGCTCGACGATCATCGCCGCACACTCTTCGGCGTGCTCGGAAAACGCCTTTTCCGCATAGGAAAAACACTCGCAGGAGCACGTCTCGCGCGTCTTTTGAAAAGGACATCGGTAGCAGTCGGGCGCTTCGACGTGGATGTTGTCCATCATCATGGGCTTGTACATCTCGGCGAAGAGATCCATCGAGCCGACGGAGAGCGCACCGATCGTCTCGCCGTGATAGCCCTCGGAAAGGCATAGGAAGCGCGTCTTCTTCGTGCGTCCCGTCTGCTGGCAGTATTGAAACGCCATCTTGAGCGCCGCTTCGACGGCGGACGAGCCGTTGTCGTTGAAGTGGAACTTCGTGAGCCCGGCGGGCACGAGCGCAGCAAGACGCTCCGCCAGCTCGATGGCGGGACGGTGCGAGAAGTTCGCGAAGATGACGTGCTCCAGGCGGTCGAGCTGCGCCTTGATGCGCGCATTGATCTTCTCGTTCGCGTGCCCCAAGAGGTTCGCCCACCACGAGCTGACGATGTCGAGATAAGCCTTGCCGTGCACATCGTAGAGCCATGCGCCCTTCGCATGGTCGATGACCATGGGCAGGAGCTCCTCGTAGTCCTTCATCTGGGCGCACGGATGCCAGATATGGCGAAGGTCGCGTTCTTCAATCGTTGGCATGAAATCCTCTCCCTCTATGATTTCGGATGTTCAGTCGTACAGCGCGGCGAGCGCCGCCGCCGCGAGCGGCAATTCCTCTGCCCCCTTCGCGACGCACGCGACGACGGGCGCGCCCGTCATCTCCTCGACCATCTTCTTGTTGTCCTCCTGCATGACGTCTCCCGCCTGCCAGTTGTTGAAGATGAATCCCTTCAGGGGAATGGCCCGCATCTTCAAGTGCTCGGCGGTCAGGACAGCGGCGTTGATCGTGCCGAGTCCCGCATCAGCGACGACGAGAGCCGAAAGGCCGAGGCGCACGGCGAGGTCGTCGAGCACGACGTGTTCATGCTCGTCCCAGCGCAAAGGGCAGATGATGCCGCCGCTGCCCTCGACCGTCAGATAGTCGAAACGCTCCTTCGCCGCGCGAAAATCACGCTCGACCTTGCCGAAGTCGATCGGACGATTTTCGATTCTCGCGGCGAGATGCGGCGAGACGGCATCCCGATAAATATAAGAAACGATTGCCTCGTCTTCTGCCAGAGCCGCCGTGCGTGCGACATGAAGCGCATCGCCGGGCAGGAGCGAGCCGTCCGCGCTCGTCTCAGCGCCCGACAGCGCCGCCTTGTAGTAGCCCGCGCGAAGTCCCGCCTCCTTCAGGCGCTTGACGATGAGTCCCGTCACATACGTCTTGCCGATGTCCGTTCCCGTTCCCGTGATGAACAATGCTTTTCCCATGAAAATTTTCTCCTTTGCAAAGACAGCATCGAGCGATGCATCTCAGAGCCAAAGTCCCGCCTTGCGGCAGCGAATGCCGATGAAAGCGGCGGCGAGGCACAGCAAAAAGTCCGGCACGACCTGCAAAATGCCGCAGTACCAGAGCGCGAGCCACAGCGTGATGGGCGCGTCGACGATGTAGTTCGACGCGATGTAGAAGTAGGAAATGCCGAACAGATAGACGACCGCCATGCCCGCGAGGCACGCGCCGAGCACGCGCCCGAAGGTCGGCTCGCCGCCGCGCACGAGCGCCCCCGTGAGATACGCCTGACAGATGAAGCCGACGAGATAGCCGAAGGTCGGCTGCAGGACGTAGCTCGGGCCGCCGCCCGACGCAAAGACGGGGATGCCGACGAGCCCCATGAGCACATAGACGCCGACCGCCACAGCCCCGAGCCGCGCCCCGAGCAGGACGCCCGCCAAGAGCGTGAAGAGGAACTGCAGCGTGTAGACATCCGTGCCGACGGGGATGCGGATGAAGGCGCCGACGGCGACGAGCGCGATGAAGAGCGCACAGAGAACGATTTCTCTCACTTTCATGAAATTTGACTCCTCCCTTTGGGAAGCGCTGAATCCGCCAGCGCCCCTTCATATCTATCGTTCCATAAATCTTCCTTATCATACGCCCTTGTACGATTATTGTCAACTTAACATTTTTGAAAAGTTTACCTTGATGCGCTGGCATAAAGAAAATTTAGGGCTTGAAAAACTTTTTCCTTTCGGGTAAAATTGGAAAAAATACGATAAACCAATAGCAACGGAGGCGAGAATATGTTTCTTGTAGAACGCCATGATGCCATCCTTGACATCCTTGCACGCGACGGCAAGGTGCGCGTCAAGGATCTCAGTGACCGTTTTCATGTGACGGAGGACTGCATACGCAAGGATCTCGGTGCGCTCGAAAAACAGGGGCGGCTCAAGCGCACTTACGGCGGCGCCGTCATCCGACGCGAGAATCCCCACACCATCGAGGTCAGCAAGCACCGCAACATCGACGTCGAGGCCAAGCGCCGCATCGCGCGCGCCGCCATGCATCTCATCCACGAGCATGACATGGTCTTCCTCGACATCTCGACGAGCAACCTCGCGATTGCCGAGCTTCTCGTGCACGACGAGCGTGAGCTGACCGTCGTCACGAACATGATCGACATCCTCTCAATCCTCGCCCAGAACCCGAAGATCCGCGTCGTCTTCGTCGGCGGCGTCATCAACAAGAGCCGCGACGGCTTCTGGGGCGGCATGACGCTCGACCTCATCTCGCGCCTGAAGCCCGACATCGCCTTCGTCGGCGCCGTCGGCGTCGACGTCAAGGAAAACAGCGTATCGACCTACGACATCGAGGACGGCATCAACAAGGCGGCGATCATCCGCGTCTCCAAGCGCGCCTACGTCGTCGCCGAAGCGAGAAAGCTCAGCTCGGACGGCAACTACAACTATGTGACGCTCGACACGCTCTCGGGGCTCATCACCGACTCGCGCCCCGCCGCCGATATATGCCAGGCGGCAGAGGACTACGGCGTGGACATCATCCTGCCGCAACTCGACTGAAAAAGGAAGGACTCCCTGCTCCATGCAAAACACATCTTTGCGCCTGCCTTCCTGGCAGGCGTTCTCTTCCGTTGCCGCAAAAGGACTCAAGGTGTTTCTTTTCTACCTTGCAGTCCTTTCTTTCTGCCGCGCCTTCTTCATCTTCTGGATGCACGACTACATGGCGGCGGCGACGGGCAGCGCGGACATCGCGCTCGCACTCTGGCGCGGCATGCGCCTGAGCTTTCAGACAGCGGGGGGACTTGCGCTCTTCTCCCTCGTGCCCGCCGCGCTCGCACGTCTTCTTCATGCACCGCTTGAAAACCTCGCATGGCGCGTGATGAGCGCCCTTTCCCTCACGGTGCTCTCCATCCTCTACGCCGCGAGCTTCCCCTACTACCGCCAATATCACACGGGCTTTCATCAACTCATCTTCAACACGGTGAACGAGGACATCTATGCGCTCTTCATCTCGCTCGTGCAGGAATTCTACCTGCCCGTGCGGCTCGCGGGTGCACTCCTGCTCGCCTTCCTTCTCTATCGTGCGCTGTGCCTTCTGCTCGCGTGCGATTTTTCCGCTCTCGCCGAGCGGCTGCTTCCCTGGCGGTCTCTTCGCCGCGCCCTCTTCCTCCTGATTCTCGCACTCGTCGCCCTATTGAGCGCCTTCGGCGGCAGCCTGCGCTGGCAGGACGCCGTCAACTGGGAGAATGCCGGCGTCACGAACGACGCCTTCCTGAACGAAGCCATCCTCGACAATTTCCAGGCGCTCTATCGCGCCTATGTGCTGAACAGCCGCTTCCTCGCGTGCAACGGTCTCGACTTCACCGTCGAGGAGATCGAGCGCCTCGCCGCGCTCCACGCAGGCCGTCCTGCCGATACGCGCGACCTCGACGTCTACCTCACGCGTGAAGCCGAAGGCGCCCAGATCGAAAAGCCGCGCCACATCTTCCTCATCATCTCCGAAAGCTACGCCAACTGGCCGCTCTTGGAAAAGTATGCGAGCCTGCACATCGCCGACCCCACGAAAGAACTGCTGAACGCAGCTGATACCGTTTACTGTGATACCTTTCTGCCGAACGGTTCGAGCACGGTGTCCGCCGTCACGGGCGTCGTCACGGGATTCGCCGACGCCAACCTCTACCTCACGACGATGCCCGAATCCTTCGCTGCGCCCTATCCGACCGCCATCGCGCCCACATTCGCCCGCCTTGGCTACCACACGGATTTCTGGTATGCAGGCCCTGCGACATGGGAGCGCATCGAGCCGTTCTGCCGCGCGCAGGGATTCGAGCAATTCTACAGCCGCGGCGACTTCTCCTCCGACGAGGGAAGCGTCTGGGGCGTCGACGATGAAGTCCTCTACGGGGAAGTTCTCTCGCGCATCGATCCCGAACAGCCCGGGCTTCATGTGCTCCTCAACGTCTCGAACCATTCTCCGTACACGGTCGATCTCGCCGCCAAGGGCTTTCCCGCAGAAGATGTGCGTACCGCGCTCCCCAAGGAGGCGCAGGGAGATGACGCCCTCCTCAAAGAACTCGGCCACTACTGGTACGCGACGCAGGAGCTCGCCGCCTTCCTCCGCGCGGCGAAGGAAAAATTCCCCGAAGCTCTCTTCGTCATCGTCGGCGACCATGCCGACCGCTACAACATCGAGAAGACGCCGTCGCTCTACGAGCGCTACGCCATCCCCTTCATCCTCACGGGGCACGGCGTAAAGAAGGGTCTGCTCGACCCGGAAGCTGCGGGCAGTCAGATCGACATCGCGCCGACACTCATCGAGCTGATTGCGCCTCGGGGCTTTCGCTACGAAGCCGTAGGAAGAAGCCTCACGCGCGGCAACCGGCAGGGCGTCAACTACGGCTTTTGGATCACGCACAGCGCCATCGGCAGGACAGATACCGTTCCGCTCGTCGCCGAACCGATCAAAGACCGCCCGGCCGCTCTCGACGAAGAGGCGATGCAAGACTACATCAACGCCGTACGCGCCCTTTCATGGTGGCGGCCGAAGTATGGTCCCATGCTCGACGAGGCGAAGCTTGAAGGTCGCGAATGATGGCGGCGGAACGCGAAAGGGAAGGCGCCGCCGACACGCAAAAAAGCCGTGCAGCAAAGAGCCGCACGGCAAAAATCATAGAGAAAACTCTCGCACCGCTCGCCGCCTGCCGCCTCTGTCCGCGCGGCTGCGGCGCGAACCGCCTGCACGATGCGCACGGCTTCTGCGGCGCTGGCCGATACGCGCGCGTCGGCCTCGTATCGCTTCATGCGTGGGAAGAGCCTTGCCTGGCTGGCGAAAAGGGCGCAGGAACGGTATTTTTCTCGGGCTGCAACATGCGCTGCGCCTTCTGCCAAAACTACGAGATCAGCCGCGAAAATTTCGGCATCGCCGTCACGGAAGAACGCCTTGCCGACATCTTCCTCGAACAAGAAGAGCGCGGCGCGGCGACACTCGACCTCGTGACGCCGACACACTTCGCACCCCAGATCGCCGCCGCGCTTCACCTCGCCAAGGCGCAGGGACTTTCCATACCCGTCGTTTACAACTCCTCCGCTTATGAGACCGTTGATACCATTAAAAGCCTGGCGGGACTCGTCGACATCTTCCTGCCCGACCTCAAATACATGGCGGAAGAGGCGGCTCTTCGCTACAGCACCGCCCCCGACTACTTCAAGACGGCGAGCGCCGCCATACGATGTATGCGCGAGATCGCGGGCCGTCCCGTCTTCGATGATACCAATCGTATGCAGCGCGGCGTCCTCGTGCGCCACCTCGTTCTGCCGGGACGGCGCAAGGAAAGCATGAAGATCCTCGACTGGCTCTGGCAGAACTTCTCTGATACCATTTACATTAGCCTCATGAACCAATACACGCCTATAGGCGACCTCTCAAAAGTCCCCGAACTCAACCGCCGTCTCACGACCTTCGAATACGAGAGCGTCGTCGACCACGCACGCAGTCTCGGCATCGAAAACTGCTACATCCAGCAAGGCGGCACCGTCTCCGCCTCCTTCGTCCCCCGCTTCGACGGGAGGGGCGTGGAAAAAATCGAGTAGTCTGGAATGCGCCGCCGTGCGTACCAATATTATGTGCGTGCATGGAGGAAGGAGAGCGCCACCATCTCATCCTGCTCGATGGCGATCTCGACAGCGCGCACAGCACCATCGAGTCTCTGCTGCGCGCTCCTGCGGAGGACAAAGGACTCCTGCACGCGCACGGCAATCTCCTGCTGAACGGCGGGCGGGACGAGGGGAATTACAATCTGCCGAATGTCATCCAGACTCCAATGCTCGATCACCGTTCCGCTCGCGTCGCGCTCCGCTTGCAGACGCACAAGCGCAGAGTTCAGTACGAGCGTCAGATAGTCGGGCAGCACATCCATGCCCTCCTTGATACGGAGGTGGAGCAGGGCTCCAGAGGTCACAGCCTCCATGTCCTCCTCCACCTTATACGCGATGCCAACACTCCCGTCTTTTGAAAAGAGGATTGTGTCCCGCCTCGGATAAAGCCGCTCAATGGACGGCTCTATGTCATGCGGAATATGGACGGAGGGCGGACGAACGCCCATCGGGCTTAGGTCACTGACGCGGATAAAGGGGACTCCCGTATCGCCATAGTACGCGCGCCCGGGTTCTATGGATTTCGTGATGTCAACCATGCTGCCAAGATCCATCGTCGGCGACTGATGAAGCCGCGCAAAGAGATCGTCATACTTCGGTTGATAATACTCCGCATCGAGTCGCCCCGCTGCGGCGATGGCGGAAAAACTCTTTTCCGTCGTGTTTTCTGCGGATATGCTGTCTCTATCAAATTTCAATGCGCTCCGCAGAATATCACGCGCAGACGCAAACAAATCGTCCGATTGCTGCTGCAACGCGGCAGATTCTTTGTAACATTTTTCAATACGGGGCGCAATGCTCCCCGCATCAGGAATTTTGATTTCCAGTATGGCAGGCAGCGTAAGATGCGGCTGTCCCGTCTGGCTTGCCGACCGCCACAGGATACCTTGCCCATAGGAACTATGCAAAAACGCCCACAAAAAATACGGGTTCAGTCCATTCAATCGGTCAGTTCTGAGAACAATCACATCTCGACAGACAGCATAGTAGGGAAATTCATCGGTAACAAGACCGACCTTTGCAAGGGTATTTCCACCCTTTGCAATGATGATGTCCCCGGGGTACGCACGTGCAATCGTCTTGCTGTTTTTCCGAAGAAGCTCCTCCGGCAGAAACACGGTGTTGTCCGTAATACGAACCAGACCTGCCTGAATCTCATCCACGCGCAAGAACGGAATCTTGCTTCTGTCATGACTGTACGCCCCTGTAATCGAGGGGTAAAAGGCACTGCAATCGAGTGTTGCTCCATACGCACTGAGCGGGTGTGCGCCAACGGCGTTTAACCGCTCTTGAAGCAAAAGATTTCTCTTGGAGTAATACTCCGCGTCCATCCGCGCCGAGTGTTCAAGCGCACTCAGCATAATCTCGCTACATTCCAGCCCGTCTATCAGCGCACGGTACTGCGCCTCATCGAACGCCACAGACGGGCTCAGCGAAAAAAACTCAGTCCCTCGCGCCGAGCGAAGGCGGCGAATGCCTCGGCGATGCCGTCTTCGGTCATGCCGTCGTGGTTAAAGAGATCGTGATCGACGATCATGTGTCCGTGACTGTCGAGGATGATCTGCCCCGCCGCATCGGTGCGGATGATTTTATCCCCTGAAGAGTCTTTGCTCGGGCGCTGCATGGTGGCAAAGAAGATCGGATAGTCATCCTTGCGCGGGCAGAGTTCGTCGTCCCATTTCTGCACGAAGAGGACGGAGGTCTTCGTCCCCGTGTGCGGCTTGAATACGTTGCCGTGCAGTCCGACGACGGCGAGGATGCGGCAGCGCGCGGCGATGTAGTCGCGGATGCAGCGGTCACTGACGTTGTTGAACCGTCCCTGCGGGAGGACGATCGCCATGCGTCCGCCGGGCTTCAAAAAGGAGAGGTTGCGCTCGATGAAGAGGATGTCTCTGCCGACTTTGTTCTGGTATTTGCCCTTGGCGGTCTTGCCGAGGTCGTATTTGGCGATGATGCGGCTCTCCTTGATGTCCCCTGCAAACGGCGGGTTCGCCATGACGATATCAAAGGTGAAGTCGCGGTTTTCGCCCTTGACCGCGCGCATGGCACGCAGCCCCTTCCACCCCTCATGGTAGGCATCCTGCCAGCTCTCCTCGCCCGTGACGCTGTTCCACTGCTCATAGTCGAGGGTGTTCAGATGCAGCACGTTCGTGCGCCCATCGCCCGCGATGAGGTTGAGCGTGCGCGCAACGCGCACCGCCTTTTCGTCAAAGTCGATGGCGAATACGTTCTTTCGGACGTAATCCTCGCACGCGGGCGGCTTTTTCTCTGCGGTGAAGAGGTTGCTCTGATGGATGCCCTTTTCGGCGAAGATTTTCTTCCATACATAGAATATGGTGTGCACGGGGAAGCCGCAGGAGCCGGCGGCGGGATCGATCATGGTCTCGTTCTTGCCGGGGTTGAGCATACGGACGCACATGTCTATGACGTAGCGCGGCGTGAAGAACTGTCCCTTTTCGTCCTTCTGCGATTTGTTCATGAGGTATTCAAAGGCATCGTCCACAACATCGAGATTGGAGTTGAAGAGTTTCACGTCCTGCAGGGAGGAGACGCAGACGGCGAGATGGGAGGGGGTGAGGGCGATGACGGCGTCGGCGGGGAATACGCCCGGCCAGCGATCCTTTGCCCTCTCAAAGAGGCTCTGGATACTCGCCTTCAGGTCGGCATCGGTGTCGCCGTAGTTGCGGAACTCCAATGTGCGCGTGCGGTCTCTGCCGCTCTCCATTTCGTCATAGAGTTTTGTGTAGATGAGTTTGAAGACTTCCTCGAATACGTCAACGCCCGCGTTGGCGAGAACCTCGTCCTCCATTTCCTCGATGAGCCCTTTCAGCGATTTTTTCTCACTGACGAGTTTATCCTTCTGCACGAGACTGTCGATGGTCCATCGCTCGGTGAGGATGTCCCTCAGCTTTTGCCCCGCGCGCGGGATGTTCGGGATGTCCTCGAAGTAGTTCGGGTCTTTGCGGTGGTAATAGGAGATCTGCTGTCCGTTCGTCCAGACGCCCATGGTCGCGCCCGTGGCGTTGCAGTAGGATTTGAGCTGCTCCTTGCCCTCGGAGAGTTTCGGCTTTTTGACTTCGATGATGATGTACGGTGTCTCGGGGTGCTCCCGCTCGACGAGGACGATGTCGGCACGCTTAACCTCGCGGCCGAAGTGAATCGGATGCTCAACCCGCATGTCCTCTACCGTGTAGCCATAGGTCTTCATGAGTGTGTGGATATAAAGCTGGCGTACTGCCTCCTCGGGGGTGAGCTTGATGTGCTTTTTGCGAACGAGGCAGTCGATATAAGGAGCGTCGCCGCCCCTGCGCTCCCGCATCTCGATGCGCTGCGCGAGCGCGGCGATGTCTGCACTGTCAAAGAGCGTGCCCTTGTGCGCACCCGTCTCGAAAAGTCTATCAAAGATGTCCATGTCCGTCCTCCTGCTGTTTTTCTCTCCTCTGATTATAGAGACTGAGGCGAAGATTTTCAAGTAGGAGTAGCTTGCCAAGCTGTGCTATGATACTCAAGTAGAAAGCAATGATTCGCCGCCGTCCGCTCATACCACCATGCGCAAAAAGAAGCCATGGCGGCTCACATTTGTGCCGCCATGGCTTCTTTTGGAAATCGCGCAATCGTTCTCAAATACGACACCGCCGTAGCATCGAGCTGCCTGCGTCCCTGCTCCCAATTCTGCAAGGTTGCCAAAGGAATCCCGAAGGCTCGCGAGAACTCTTGTTGTGACATCGCCAGACGCTTTCTCACCGCCTGAGGTTCTATGCGATATACGACGCTTTTTTTCAAGCCTTCCACGATACTGCCTTGCGCATCCAGCAGCGCCTCCTGCAAGCCTTCAAGAATTTCACTTGCCGCATCTGACATCATCGGCTCCATGCTGCTCCTCCTTCCTGTGAAAAACCGCTTTCATCTCTTCTACAATATCCCGCAATACTCTTTTCTCGTCTTCGGTTAAATCAACCTGGACATTTTTCGGATAGGCATACAACAGATAAATCGGCTGACTCTCATTATAGACATAGTAGATCACACGGACACCACCGCGTTTTCCTCTTCCAGAGCCCTGCCAGCGAATCTTCCGTATGCCGCCGGTTCCAGGAATCAGATTACCACTGTATGGATTCAGTCCGATATATATCTTGAACTCCATCTGAGTTTCTATATCCCATATTTTTTCAACTGCTCGTTGATATGGCATCGTTTCAACGAGCACTTGAGGAATCACTTCATTCTTCATATCTTTATTATACGTCAATGACGCATCTCATGCAATATTGCAATTCAAAAAATATCCCCTTTGTTTCTAGACTGCACCTTGTAGGCAAACAAAGGGGATACGATTTTCAGTTTCTGTTGTTCCTCAGCGTCTTCCACATGGTATCATAGACCGCCATGTAGTGTGCATATCTCTCTGGAACGCCGTCAAAATCTCCGCCGAGCCGGAAAAAGGCGCCGCCGTCGATCGACAGAAACACACCGTCTTCGCTCGCTTTGTACAAGTATTGCGCCGTGTTCTGCAGCGCATCGCCGTGCACGAACTTCACCATCCCGCGATAGCTGGTGGCATTGCCTGTCGGAATCCGCTCTTTCTCCAGGGTTTCCGTCACGACGTAGATGTCCTTGCCATCATAGGAGGTTGCCCAAATATCTTGGGCAAAGGTCTGCGGCATCCAGAATACTTGGGGAAACAGGGCAAAGACGACGGCCAGAAAAATTCGTTTCATGCAAACGCCTCCTTTGCTATACATCTCCCGCATATTATCGACACTTCCAAGCGACGGCATAAACCCACAGCGCTTCCTTCCGTCATTCGTGCGTGATGCCCGGATGCGTCATCTGCTCGGGCGACATGATGTGGTCGAGCTGCTCTTTCGTCAAGAGCTGCTTCTCCAAGATGACCTCGCGAATCGGCCTGCCTGTCGTATAGGCCTCCTTCGCGAGAATCGCCGACTGCTCGTAGCCGATGTGCGGCAGGAGCGCCGTGACGACGCCCACGCTGCGATCGACCCACTGCTGACACTGCTCGCGATTCGGCTCAAGGCCGATGAGCAGCTTGTCGACGAAGGTGCGCACGGCATTTGTCAGGTAGTTCATCGAGTTGAAAAGGTTGTACGCCATGATCGGCTCCATGACATTCAGCTCGAACTGCCCGTTCTCGACGCCGAACGATACGGCGAGATCGTTGCCGATGACCTGATAGCATGCCTGGTCGAGTACCTCGGCGATGACGGGATTTACCTTGCCCGGCATGATGGAGGAGCCGGGCTGGCGCTTCGGCAAGTTCAGCTCGTTGAGCCCGCAGCGCGGTCCCGACGCCATGAGACGGAAGTCGTTCGCCATCTTGATGAGCACGAGCGCGGTGTTCTTGAGCGCGGACGACACGTCAACGAAGCCGTCCGTATTGTTCGTCGCGTCGATGATGTTCGTCGACGTCTCGAAATTCTCACCCGTAATCTCGCGCAGCTTGCGTGCGACCGCCTTGATGTAGGCCGGCTCGGCATTGAGTCCCGTGCCGACCGCCGTGCCGCCCATATTGATGAGGCGGATGCTGTCCATCGACCAGCCGACGCGCTTGATGCTGCGGCGCACGGCGGACGCATAGGAGCCCATCTCCTGCCCCAGAGTGATCGGCACGGCATCCTGCAGGTGCGTGCGCGCCATCTTCAGGATGTCCTTGTACTCCTCCGCCTTCTTTTCCAGCTCCGTCGCCAGATAGTCGAGCGCCACCGTCAGCTTGTGTCCCTTGTGCGTCAGACAGACCTTGATCGCCGTCGGAAAAGCGTCGTTCGTCGACTGCGCCATATTGGCATGATTGTTCGGCGAGATGATGTCATAGCTGCCCTTCGGCTCACCGAGGATTTCGAGCGCGCGGTTCGACAAGACTTCGTTCATATTCATGTTGATCGATGTGCCCGCGCCGCCCTGAATCGGGTCAACGGGGAACTGGTCGATAAATTTGCCGTCGATGATCTCCTCCGCCGCCTCGACGAGCGCGTTGCCGATGCGCTTGTCGAGCCTTCCCGTCTCCATGTTCGCCTGCGCCGCCGCCTTCTTCACCTTCGCGAGCGCCTGGATGAAGTCGACGTCGAGCCGACTGCCCGTGATGCTGAAATTCTCTATGGCACGCAGCGTCTGTACACCGTAATACGCCTCATCCGGCACCTCAAGCTCACCGAGAAAATCATGTTCTTTCCGCATTGCAATCCCGCCCTTTCCTTTTGTCCGAACCGTCTATCTCTTGTATACATTATACAACTTTTCTGTCACTTTGTCTTACGGAAACAGGAATATCGTGGAAATTATTTTCGATGCGTCCATAGGCGGGCGAACGCCGTCAGCTTTATCCTTCCGTCGCCTCGGCAAGCGTCGTGACACGGTACAGGAACGGCGATCCGACGCGCTTCACCGCAACGGGCGGCGTGCGGACGGTGTGCTCCGTCGACATCGGCTGCAGCCGGGAAGGCGCGTCCGTCACATAGCGCTCCTCTTGCCCATACCGATAGAAGAGCGCGGCAGCCTTTCCCGTCTGCCCGTTCACTGCGATGCGCACCTGTCGGCTCTTTTCGCCGTCCTCCGGCCGTCGATCCAGATAATACACAGGCAGCAGGAAGTAAGCGCTTTGATGTTTTCGGAAATCGCGGCCCCAGAGCGTGACGGACGCCTCTTTCAGTCCGAAGGAAGCCTTGAGATCAGCTGGGAGACGCTCTGCGAGGAGATTGTCGATCACGTCCGAACGCGACGCATTATTGGCCGCGGCGGCCAGGCGAAAGACCCCTTCGGCAAAAGCGGGATCGAAGGGAACCACCGCGCCGAAATCCCACGGATCCAGACGATCCAAGAGATGGATGTCGTAGAGGGTCGTATCGGGACACGCCCAGTTGAGGATTTCTTCGTAGGCCTGAAAGCTGCCTAGATTGCTCGCTACGGAAAGTTTGACGCGCAGGTCCGCCAGTGAAAAAGGAATATAGACGGCGGTCATATCGTCGCGGATCCTTTTTTCCATGTCCTGATTGGCGAATTCTTGGGGAAATTTATGGACTATGGCCCGGGCTGCGTTTTGGGCCTGTTCTTTCGTGAGGACAAAGGGGATGGCCTTGCCCGGCACATTTTCCGCTCCGACGCCCATGATGAATTTTTTGCGATAGGCACCGGGCTGAAGGACTTTCTCCGCGCCGTATTTATTCCCGCAATGGTCGCAGACAAAGAGGTTCTGCGTGGATTCGCCGGTGATCTCTCCGCCGCAGATCGGGCAGGAGAACAAGACCTGCATCACGCCGGCCAAGGCTTGGGTAGTGGTGGGGTCCCATAGGGCCAATTTCTCCGCGATGCTGTTCAGACGGTATTTTTGGCTCAGTACCCGCTCGTCGCGGGGATCCACCTCATACATGACATCTACGTGGCCCAGCTTCAGCAAGCCATCGATTTGCTCCACCGGCTTATGGCGAAAGGTCATGGGGGATTCCCGGTAGAAGTTTTCCTCCGTCCACGGGACGCTGGTGCCGCAGAAGGGACAAAGGTAGCTGGCAGTTTTTTGATCAGCGTACATGGCGCCGTTACAGTTTTGACATTGGATGACCAGCACTGTTCCCATGATGCATAACTCCTTTCGGCTGGGCATGAAGGCCAGTCCGTTTTTTAAAACAGGCTGTTCCTTCGGCTTGTCACATTGGTGCTTTAGTGCTGCCGGTACCAGTCGGCGGTGCGGCGGGGATCGTAATTTGTGCCGCCCTTGCCGTTGGCGCGGGGAGGATGAATATCGGGGATGGGGGCGGCGTCATAGGTGCCTGCGTCTTGGGACGCCAGGGATGCGGCCGTTCCATAAGAGGCGCGGGAGGCGGACTGATAGGGAGAGCGGTCGGCGTCGCGCCCCCGGAATTTGGCGATGAGCCAAAGGAGTAGGCGGATGCCGGCGTAGATCAGGAGGACGTTCGTGAGAAGGCCCAGGAGATCCGCCAAGAAGCCGCTGCCGCCGAAGCCGAAGAGGCTGCTCAAGAGGCCGCCTATCATCATGCCGCCGGCCAAGAGGCCGATATTTCGCAACATGCCGCCCCAAGGGGTGCCGGGGTTGGCAGCCGCCGTGCCGCGACTGGCCGCGGGCTTGGTCGGACTGGCGGCCGGTTTAGAAGGGCGGTATTCTTGGTTGGGCTGGGGGGCGGGATTGCTTCGAGGCCGCGCTGACGGTGCGGGGCGAGATATGCCGCCGCTGCGTGGGATCGAGATGCGCGCTCCGCCCCGGGCGGCGTCGGCCGTGGGGGGAACCATCAGGCTCGTGGACAGCAACAAGAAGGCGGCGCCCAGTCCGGCTAACATTCGTTTGTTCATGATTCATCCTCTCCTCGATACGATTTGATGTCCTCGGGGAACGCGTAAATTTCTCCCAGTGTGTCCAGTTCCCCGGAGAGGTAGCGGTCGATATCGTCCACGTCGATGAAGAGCTTGCAGTCGATGTCCAGATAGCCGGACTCTGTCCCGCGGCTCACATCCCGCACCGCCTCCAATTTCTCCCGGAGTTTTTCGCACTCCGTCCGGGTGGCGTGGACATCCAAGCGGATGAGGGGCGTTCCGTATTCTTTCAGCACTTCGGCCATGGTCATTCGGTCTGACATGTTTCCTCAACTCCTTTTCTGTTGGCCTGCGCCCAGTGATCGTTTTATTTTAGCGCGTCGGCCTGATTGTTTAATCACATTCGTGGTCATCCGCGGACTTAGGCGCCGGCGTCCCCCGGTCCAGTATCTTTTGCAGGGCGCGGATGGCGTGCAGGTGGCTTTCGTAGTCGAGATCGTTGGCGTCTAAGGGCAATCGTTTTTTCAGGGCGTCGATGGACGCTTGGAGCAAGCGGCGGGATTCCGGCGTCAGAGGCATCGGGCCGTCTCCTTGAGAAGCTGGTTCACCGCAGCCGATAGGGAGGGAAGCCCTTTTTTCCCCCGGCTCATCGGAAGGTCTCCCACGTCGCGATGGCCACCGGCCAGCCTAAGACGATGGCCAAATAGAGCAGAAGATTGAGGATAAAATGGAGGCGGCGGGAAGAGGTCTTGGGGCGAAAGCGGAAGGCACAGAGGGCGTCGATTCCCACATAGAGGACGACGCTGAGCCCGCCGATGCCCAAGAAAGGGAGGAAAAAGGCGAGGGGCGACGGAGGGCGGCCGGCCTGATATTGGTTCTGTACTTCCGTGGCCCCGTAAAGGGCGAAAAAGAGGGTCAGCACCCCTAAGCCCGCCGTCAGGAGATAGTACCACTTGAGGCGGATGATCCAGCGATTCTTTTCCGCCGCGTCCTTTGGCGAGGCGAGGGTTCCCTCCGCTAAGGCTGAACCCGCCGGGCCGGGCGGCACCGGAGCCGCGGGGTCAAACTTCGGCCACGTTTCCTGGCCCTGTACTGTCGGGAGGCCTTCTGGGGACATCATATGTTCTGCCCCTTTGATTTCGTGTCCCTCTTTAGTCTGCACCGCTTTATCCAGCGTTTGTTCCCTTTCCGTCATCTTGCTTGCTCCCTTTCCGTTCACGTTTTCGGCTCTGTTTGCGCTGCCCGTCCGGCGATGCGCCGTTTGATGAACAGTACATCCTGTTAGTGGCAGCCTCTCCTTATACTTTACTGTAGCCCGCCCGTCGCGTCAAGATGGCCCGCCGCCGCGGCGGCAGACGAATGTGTTTTCGCGCGTCGGTTCCTTGAAAAAAACGGAGAAATATGATTAACTATAGAAATCAGGACAGGAAGCGGGGCGCTTTCTGCCGCATTTTGACAGCAGGAGGCTGATTTCGTGTTTATCGCCTATGGGTTGTTAGGGATTTTGGCGGCCATTTTTCTTTGGGAGCAATATCGGCAGCTCACCAAACTTAATTTCGTCCGTCGCCTCATCGATACCTACGAACATGACGTGGATAATCCGGCTCTCATTGACGCCATGTACGACTTTTGCCAAAAGGACCGCAAACTGAAAAAGATCGTCGCCGCGCACCAGGCGACGAAGGAGGATTTTCGCCTGCTCTATAAAAAGCTTCTCGTCCGAGGCAATTTTCGCAAATATAACCGTTTCGTCCCCATCTCGTCCTTCTTCGCCGTCTATACCTTGGATTATCTGCTGAAGAATAAAGAGGCCAGCGAATTTGACCTGACGAAACGCATGATGAATTTCTTTAATATTTGAGACGTTGGCCGCCGGAAATGGGCGCAAGGCGGTGGCCCTGCGCCGCCGAATAAAAACAGCGGCCCCGGTGTCAGATTTGCACTGACGCCGGGGCCGTTGACGTTTTTTTAGGGAAAAGAGGGGCGTTTCCTGCCCACAGAAGCTGTATCTATCGAGGCAGGACAGCATTTTTATATGTGGGCGCGCACCTCTGCCATGAGCTGTTCGTGGATACCAGCGCGGCGCAGGGCTTCTTCTAAGGCTTCCTGTAGTAGGACGGAGGCTTCTCGGGAAGGGTGATAGTCGTCGTAGGCGAAGCGGGATACCGGTTCTTCGATGAGACGATCTCTCTGGGCGTCGTATCCCCAGAGGGTCAGAGCGGCAACGCTCTCCAAGCCCATTTCTCCGTTCCACTTAAAAAAGCGCCGCTCGTAGAGGGAGCGCACCTCGAGGAGCAGAGTGAGATCCGCGCCGCAGGCTTGGCTCACGTCCTTGAGTGCCACCGCTAAGGAGGCCTTTTTCCCGCGATCTTGCAGGCTTTTGTCAAAGGCGGTTTCGCTCTCTTCTTCCGGCACGTAGGAGAGCCAGTGCATGGTGTCGTTGAGAGGCAGGCGGACTTCCGCTGAAAGCCGCTCGGCGAGCACTTCTTTAAGACGAGGCGAAAGCCGGCTATTGCTCCGATCAAGTAAGGGCAGCAGCGCCACCCGCTTAGGGCGGTCAACTTTTTCATAGGAAGTTTCTGCTATGCGAGGGCTGTTTTCCGGCGCTGCGCTGGCTGAGACCGGTGCAAGCCATGAGGCCGCGGCCAGTAGGGTGAAGGACGAAACGGCGAATAGGAACAACCGTCGCATACGCCTCACATCCTTTCCTTAACGATTCATGGTTCTCGGCGGAAGGTGCGGGCTTTGCCTGTGGCGCAGGGAGCCAGATCCATGAGGTCGACGATTTCTAAATCCCCTCGTGTATTCGCCATGATGACGTCGCGAATGCGAAATTCCGCCATCACTTGGCAGCAAGCGCCGCAGGGGACGCAAGGCTCCTCGGTATCTGCCACCACGGCGATGGCGTCAAATTCCCGCTTGCTGTCGGCGATGGCCTTGAAGATGGCCACGCGCTCGGCACAGCAGGAAAGACTGTAGGAGGCGTTCTCTATGCTGCATCCGCCGTAGAGTGTGCCGTCGCTGGCCAGGACGCAGGCCCCCACCGCCCGCCCGGAATAGGGGCTGTGGGCGTGGGTCATGGCGTCTTTGGCCGTGCGTACCATCGCGTCAATAATGCTCTCGTTGATCATTGTTCTCCCTCCCCTGCGTTCTTTTGTTCAAAGGGTTTCCACGCTGATGATGCCCCGCAGGTTCTTCACTGCGTCTACCACCGCGCCCCGGTCAATGCGCTGAGCGCCTTCCAAATCCAATTCCAGATTGACTTCCGGATCTTTGGGGTTCCTCTCCGTATTGGCTTTCATGCGAATGCCCCGCACCTTTAAGTGCATCATGTCCAAAAGGTTGCTGATGCGGCTGATCTGTCCCGGCCGCTCCACCATGACAATGGAGAGCGTCAGAAACGTTTCGTGCCCCATCCAGAAATCAAATCGGGTCAGATAGCCGCAGATGAGAAAGACCAAAGCCGTGGTGATGCCCGCGCCGACGTAAAAGCCCGCGCCTACCGCCAGCCCCACGCCGGCCACCACCCAGAGGCAGGCCGCCGTGGTGAGGCCGGTGACGGTAACGCCTTCCTTCATGATGGCCCCCGCCCCTAAAAAGCCGATACCGCTCACCACCTGCGCCGCCAGCCGGGCCGGGTCGGCGTTTGTCTTGCCCTCCACGTCCTGATACAGGCTCTGGGAAAGGAGCATCACGAGGCAGGAGCCGAGGCAGACGAGGATATTCGTCCGCAGCCCCGCGGATTTGTGCCGTGCCTGCCGCTCATAGCCGATGATGCCGCCCATCACACAGGACAACACCAACCGCATCAAAACCTCGCCTTCGTATCCCACCCCAGCACCTCTCTTTATGATTTTGCTACGCTTATTTTATACCTGACGCCGGCTTTTTTCAAGCACGGGAAGAGATAATACGCGGCGGCGTTGTCAGAGAATATGGGGGGCGGTATTTTTGACGTTGCCTCATTTCCGCATAAAAAATATCCCCCAAAGCGGCTGTGTACGCTTTGGGGGATATTTTTATTATGCGTTCAAGGCGTGGCGGACGACGGTCACTTTTTTCAGCACCCGCACCATGACGGGGGCGGCCAACAGGGTGAAGAGCATGCCGGGAAGAGCTGCCAATACTAAGGCTCCGGCCGCTTTGCCCACGACGAAGGACAGGGTGAGGCGGGCGACGAGGGTCCCCATGGGACCAGCGAGGGCGATGACCCAGAGGCGGCGGCCGAAGAGGGCGATCATCGCCCCTACCACCAGCCGGAACTGCATGGCGATGGCAACGTTGAAGAGATTATGGGTGCCTAAGATGAGTCCGGCGGTGCTGGAAAGCAGCCCGGCCAAAATGTACTTTTTGAAGCCGAAGACGACGCAGATGGCCACCGCCAAGGGGGCCGACAGTTGAAATTCCATGCCCGGCAGCAGACTGGGCAGCTTGATGGCGCCGGTGATGGTGATGAGGGCCGATAGAAGTGCAATTTCCGTGAGGTCATGAACTTTTTCTGACAATAGAATCTCCTCCCTTGTTCTGTCAACCATGTATGTATAATTGGTTGACGATAACAGTATAGCAAAACGGCGGAGAAACGGCAAGTGTTTCTGACTTTCAACGCGTGGTTTTCAATAGCTCACGGTAGATAAAGCCTTCCCGGACGCCGGCATCGCTGTAGAGGATGGCGTTCACCCCCAGCCGCTTCGCCAAGGCGCGGGCAAGGATGAGGCCGGGGATGAGGGTGTGGAGGCGATCCGGCTCGGTTTTTAGGAAGAGGGCGAGGTCGTCTTCGGTGAGCGCTTTTTCCGAGGAGAACCGGGTGATCATTTCGTCCAGGGCGGCAGCGGGAAAGGGTGAGGGCGTTCCCGGGGAATGGTTGAGAGCGCGATAGAGATTTCTCGCACCTTTGAATGTGCCGCCGATCCCGCAGAGGGTGGGGAAGGGGCCGCTGAACGGGGAACCGGCAGGCTCTTCCGCAGCGGCGGAAAGGGGAGCGTCAAGGGCCGCCAGCGCGTTTTCCGCGTCTTTAGCGATCCGGATGGATTCTTTCGGGGTGGGAAACAGACCGCGGACGTGGCGGGCGGCCAGCTGCAGGGAGCCGATGGGAAGGCTCCGTTTTGCGACGACGGCCCGGTTTTCGTAACGCACCAATTCAGTGCTGCCGCCGCCGATGTCGGCCATGAGGCCCGCGGGGGCGGCGAGATCGTGGGTGGCGCCGATAAATCCCAATTCTGCTTCTTCCGTGCCTGACAGCACCCGAATGGCAAGGCCGGTGCGTGCCTTGATGGCCGCCAGGGCTTCCTCGCGATTGACGGCGTTGCGCAGCGCGGCGGTGGCGAAGGCCGCGGTGAGCGGCAGGCCGATCTCCTGAAGGAAGGCAGTGAAGTCTTGAAGAGCCGCGGCGGCCCGCGCGATGCCTTCGGGCTGCATGACACCGTCTTTGATATACGCCGCCAGCCCTACGGTCTGCTTTTTTTTGAAGAGCAGTTCGACGCGCCCGGCCTCAATCTGATAGATGGCCAGCCGTATCGTATTGGAGCCGATGTCGATGATGGATTGCATCATGGAAGGTCGCCTCATTTCTTTGTTATAAAATGATTTATCCATCACCGCGCTTGCTTAACTCTCCCCGGCGGATTGGATAAAAAAGATAAA
>ERZ772968.291-NODE-291-length-25031-cov-3.640054_pt1 | contig 25031 bp, 17 predicted proteins | sample MGYA00580674_ERZ772968 | MGnify/ENA primary metagenome ERZ772968 (study PRJEB29015, sample SAMEA2737940) | human oral metagenome | biome: human oral; feature: human-associated habitat; material: dental | place: China | collected 2138 ...
GCGGGTACGCTATATCGATATTGCCGAGGTCCCGGACATCCGCTTCTGGGTGAGCCCCGACGTGTTCTTCCTCACTACGGCCTATGCCCTGCACGGGGAGGAGGCCGCCTTCATGGATTTTCTGCGCAGCCTGGTCCGGAACGGGGCGGCCGGGCTGGGGGTCAAGCTGGGGCGTTTCCTGGACAGGCTGCCGGACGAATTTTATGCGTACGCGGACGAGAACGACTTTCCGATCGTCCTGCTGCCCTCGGAGCTTCGCTACTCCCATGCCATTCGTGCCGCCATGGAGGCGATCCTGGCGGATGAGCGGGAGGATCCCTCGTTCGGCGGCATTTTGGACGACTGCCTCGAGGAGGCCCTGTTCGGGGACTCCCCCATGCGCTCGCTCCTCCGCTTCGAGGAGGCGGGCTTTCCCCTGGACACTCGGGTCCAGGTGGTTCTCATCGCTTTTCGGGACGCAGGGGCCGAGATGGGGGTGAGCGCACTCAGGTCCCTGATGCGCGGGGTCGGCCTCTTTGCCGCGGTCCGGACCTCATCCGAGACCATCGTCCTGATGTCCCGTCCCGATGAGGTTTCGGAGGCGCTCTCCAATTCCCTTTCCCTCCTGGCGGGAGGGGCCCGTATTGCCATGGGGGGATTTCATCGGCTCAAGGATTTCAGGAAATCTTATGAGGAGGCGAAATGGGTCCTGGGTCTGTTCGGCCTTCTCGGCCTGGATGGGGGGGCCCATGCGTTCGAGGACATGGAGCTCTTCGTCCCCCTGCTGCGGAACAGCGCCCCCGAAGGAGCGCATCGTTCCGCACGGCTTCTGCTTGCCCCGCTTATGGACTACGATGCCCGGCACGATGCCGAGCTGATCAATACGCTCCATGCCTTTATCCTGTGCGACCGCAATCATAAGGAGACCGCCAGGACGCTGCACCTTCACCGCAATACCCTTCGTTACCGCCTCGGGAAGATCGAATCCCTCCTGCCCCCGGGAAGCCTGAGCGGATTTCCCTTCCTGCGCCTTTCCCTGGCGCTGCTGATCCATCTCTCGAAATGACGCATCTCGAAATGAGGAATTTGGGGGACGCCCCGCCTCAGCGGCTGTAGACCTCCGCGCCGTCGATGAAGGTCTTGACGACGTGCGTCCGGGCGTCCAGAGGGTCCCCGTCCCAGACCGCCAGGTCGGCGTCCTTGCCGGGCTCGATGGACCCCATCCGCTTCTCCAGCCCCAGGTGCTCGGCGGCATACAGGGTCACCGCCCTCAGCGCCTCGTCCGGGGGCAGCCCCGCCTTCACGGCCAAGGAGGCGCAGACGATCTGGTGCTCAATGGGAATGACCGGGTGGTCCGTGATGATGCAGAAGTGGACACCGGCCCTCCAGAGCGTCACGGGCGTATCCCAGGACTTGTTGCGGAGCTCGATCTTGGGTTTCGACGAGAGCGTCGGCCCCACGGCGGCAAAGACCTTTTTCTCCGCCAGCCAGGGCGCGACGAGGTGCCCCTCCGTGCAGTGCTCGATGGTATAGCGCAGGCCGAACTCCTCGGAGATGCGGACCGCCGTCTGGATGTCGTCCAGGCGGTGGCAGTGGACCCGGAACGGCATCGTCCCGTCCAGGACGGAAAGAAGCGCCTCCATACCAAGGTCGCGGTCGAAGGGCTCCCCCTTCTTCGCCGCGGCATCGCGCTTCGCCCCGTAGTTCCGCGCCCTCACGAGGGCGTCGCGCATCAGCCAGGCGTTCCCCATGCGGGTGTTCGGCAGCTTGCCCTTGGCATTGTAGACGCGCACCGGGTTCTCCCCCAGCGCGGCCTTCATCGCGGAGCACGGCAGAACCGCCATCCGCTCCACGATGTCGGGCTTCGTCTTGACCACCATGCCCTGGCCGCCGATGACGTTGCCGCTCCCCGGCAAAGACTGCACGCAGGTCACGCCGCCCGAAAGGGCGTCGGAAAAAGACGTGTCCCCGGGATAGAGGGCGTCGAGAATGCGAAGCTGAGGCAGCACGGGCTCCACCATGTCGTTGGCATCCTGCATGCTCTCGGGGAACCCCTCGTTGTAGGTCCCCATGTGGACGTGGGCATCGATCAGCCCCGGGGTGACGAGACACCCTCCGAGGTCGGCGACATCGGCCCCCGCCGGAACGGGGATATCCTCCCCGACCTGGGCGATGCGGCCTCCCTCCAGGACGACGACGCCCTTCTTCAGACGTTGTCCCGTGCCCGTCCAGACCTCGGCCCCCACGAGATACTTTTTGTCCGTGGAACTCAAGAACTCGCCCCCCTGGTAAGAATCGCATGGTTCTCTCGAAACGGCCTACGCCCTTCGGCCCCCGGCCATCCGAGACCATGCGCGAAATCCATCCCCGCCGGGTATTATAGCGTATCGCTTCGAGCCTCCGTCAAGGGACCCGGAGCACGGGGGATGCGCTATAATGGCCTGGACTCGACGACTCTCCCCTCTTCCCCGGCCGCGAGCGAGGATGGGCGCCCCTGTTTTCCGTCATGACTCTTTGCATTACATTCTCGTTCGGGAGGGAACGCATGACCGTGCCGCCAAAGCCGCCGACAAACCGAGAAGCCGTTTTCCCCCGCCCCTGGACGTCCCTTCTTTCCGGCCGCGCCGACCTCGAGAAGGACAGCCCCATGAGGGCGCTGATCGTCCTGGCCGTGCCCTCGGTGGGACTCTTCCTGTTCAACGGCCTGCTGGGACTGGTGGACACCATCTTCGTCTCCTGGCTGGGCGAGCTGCCCATGGCCGCCATGTCCTTCAACCTGCCCGTCAACCTGTGCGCCTTCGCCACGCTCGAGTGCGTGGGCGGCGGCGCGGCCGCGCTCATGGGACGCCACCTGGGCCGACATGACCCCGATACCGCCCGGCACGTCGCGCGCAGCGCCCTGGCCCTGCTCTATCTCGTCTGCCTCCTGTCCGCACCGATGCTCCTGCCCCCGGTATCGGGCGCCCTGTTCAAGGCGCTCGGGGCCGGAGGGGACCCCGAGCTGCTGCGGCTGTGCTGGCTCTACAACCTGTGGACGCCGCTCATGCTGCCGTTCATCGGCTACACCTACATCGCCAACACCACCGCCCGCGCCCAGGGGGACACCCTGACGCCCTTCAAGGCCATCGCCCTCGCCAACACGGTCAACATGCTCCTCGATCCGCTCTTCATCTTCACGTTCGGCTGGGGCGTATCGGGCGCGGCCTCCGCAACCTGTCTTTCGCGGGTCGTCTCGGTGCTCTACCTCCTGAGGAAGATGCCGCGCATCAGCGCCATCCCCGTGCCGCCTCTCCTCCATCCCAGGACGGAGCTCTGCGCCTGGTGGGGCCCCATCCTCCGGATCGGCGTCCCCATAGCCCTGACGACGGCCAGCGTGGCCATGGGGATGGGCGGGACCAACAGCATCCTGATGAACTACGGGCACCGCGCGGTCTCCGCATGGATGCTGGGCATGAGGGTGGAGGACCTGGCGTTCAACTTCCTCTTCGGCCTCTACATGGCGCTCATCCCCTACGTCGCCTACAACTACGGCAGGCGGGACCTGGACCGCATGACCGCGGGCCTGCGCTCCGCGCTCCTGCTGGGCATGATCCTGATGGGCTCGATCGGCGCGGTCATCTACGTCTGGCCGAGGCTCTTCCTGGGGATCTTCCGCCCCTCGCAGGAGACGACCGAGATGGCCGTCCGGGCCATCAGGGCGTCCGTCCCCTCCTATCCTTGCAGCGTCTTCCTGATCCTCGTCGGCGCGTTCTTCGTCGGCATCGGGCAGTCGCTCTACGGGACGATCGTCCAGATCCTGCGCTCCATCGTCTTCCGCATCTCCGCGGCCCGGCTCTTCTTCCTGTGGTTCGCCCCGCAGCACATCTGGTGGTTCCAGTCCCTCGCGGCCTTCCTCGGCAGCCTGGTGTCCCTGGCGTTCCTGGCCCTGGTCCTGCGGCGCCTGAGGGGGTCGCTGGGTCCGGAGGAGGACGGGACGGGCCCATGACGCCCCTACGCGTATAATAATAGGGTGAAATGATGCCGTCATGAAAAAATCGGGAACGAATTGCCGGCGCCGCGGTGCCGGCGCGTGTTCCGTTCGGATCTGGAGGGATTTCTTTTGTTGAAATGTGGAATCGTCGGCCTACCGCTCTGCGGCAAGTCGACCGTCTTCAACGTGATCACCCGGGCCGGGGCGGAGGTCAAGCCCTACGCCAGCGGCAAGACCGAGCCCAACCGGGCGTTGGTCAGCGTGCCGGACAGGCGCTTCGACAGGCTGGTGGAGATCTTCGCGCCCAAAAAGGCGACGCCCGCGACGGTGGAGTTCGTGGACCTGGCGGGGCTCTCCCGGGACGCCAGCAAGGGCGCGGGGCTGGGGACCTCCTTCCTCTCCTTCGTCTCGGAGTCGGACGCGCTGTTGCACGTCGTTCGGGTCTTCGGGAACCCGAACGTTCCCCACCCGGAGAACTCCATCGACCCCCTGCGCGACTGGAAAATCGTGGAGATGGAGCTGATCTACCGAGATCTGGGCGTCATCGAAAACCGGCTCTCCCGACTGGACGAGAAGGCGGCGAAGAAGAAGACGACCCCCGCGGAGGCCGCGGAGGCCGAGCTTCTGCACGCGCTCCAGGACCACCTGATGGAGGAACGGCCGCTGCGGGAGTACCCCCTGACCGACGAACAGAAAAGGACGCTGTCGGGGTTCGCCTTCCTGACCCTGAAGCCGGAGCTGGTGGTGCTGAACCTGGACGAGGGGCAGACGGGCTCCGTCCCGGCCGCGGACGCCCTGGAGGCGGCCATGGGGGAGAAGGGGCTCCTGACCCTGCGCATCTTCGGGTCCATCGAGATGGACCTGGCGCAGCTGGAGCCGGGGGAACAGGAGGAATTCATGAAGGAGCTGAAGATCGACGAGCCGGGCCGGGACCGCCTGATCCACGAGGCGTACCGCCTGCTGGGGCTCCTGTCGTTCTTCACGAGCGGCGCGGACGAGGTTCGCGCCTGGACGCTGCACGACGGCGACACCGCGGTGGACGCGGCCGGCGCCATCCACTCCGACCTCGCCCGCGGATTCATCCGGGCCCAGGTGGTGGCCTACGACGACTTCGTCTCGTGCGGGGCGACGCTCGCCGCCTGCCGCGACAAGGGCGTCCTGAGGCTCGAGGGAAAGGAGTACCGGGTCCGGGACGGGGACATGATCGAGATACGGTTCAATATCTAGCCGACATTCAGCCGACGCCCACAAACTATTTTTGTTTGAGGGATGAGGATTGGGGTTGTAATCGGGATGGGGAAGCCCTACACTGCTGTTAGAATATACGGGACGCCGCTTCCGCCCCCCGGCCCGAATCGGGCGGCCGGACGTCATCCCGGCGGTGTCCATTGTCCGGACAAGGAGTGTTGAGGCGATCATGAAAAAACGACTGCTCCGGAGGCTCCTCCTGTCGATCTGTCTCCTCGTGGGGACGTGCGCCGCGTACGCCCGGGACGGGGAGGTCACCCTTTATTCGCTCAATCATCTCCAAAGCCGCCTCCTGCCCGTCAAGGCATCGGCGAAGCAGTCGCTTCCCGCCATGGGGGGACTGTCCGCGGCCGCGGGAATCGTGAAAGCGGACATGAGGAAGAGCGTCAACCCCATATTCGCCGCGACCGGAGAGGCCGTCGCGGGGACGATGTGGCGTTATTTCAAGGGCAGGCCCGAGATGACCGCGCTCGAGAAGGCCGGGGTCGCGGTCAACTCGCTCGGCAAGCACGAGTTCGACTACGGCCTGGGGCACCTGAAGGAGGCGCTTTCCGCGACCCACATCCCCATCGTCATCTCGAACCTCGTCACACGGGACCCCGAGCTGCCGGGCACCCTGCAGAAGAACGTCGTGCTGCAGGCGGGCGACATGAAGGTGGGATTTTTCGGGCTCCTCTCCCCCGCTATTATGCGGCTGACCAACCAGCCCGAGGGGGTCTCGTTCGATCCGGATTTCAGCGCCGTGGCCCGGGAGATGGTGGACGATCTGAGGCGGAAGGGCGCCGACGTCATCGTCCTTCTCAGCGGCCTCTACGAGAATGAGAGCGTCGCACTGGCCAAGTCGGTGGCGGGAATACACGTCATCACGGGATGCGGGTCCCCCGTCAGGGAGGCCGACAAACCCATCTTCATCAAGGATCCGGAGGGCGGCAAGACCGTCCTCATATGGAGCGGCGTATGGGGACAATTCGTGGGGCGCCTTGGCATCAGGATCAAGGACGGCAGGCTGGACGCCCGAAGAACCTCGTGGAAGCTGCTTCCCATTCGGGACCGGGCGGCACCCGACCCCGGAGTGCTGGAGGTCGCCCTCGAATACGAGGACAAGCTGGCGCGCGCCCTCAGCCGCGTGATCGGAAACTTCGCACGCCCGATCGACGCCCGGGAGAAAACCCTGCGGACCGGGGAGGCGCCCATCGGGAACTTCATCACCGACAGCATGCGCTTCAAGGCCGGCACGGACGTGGCCCTGATCAACAGCGGAGGGATCCGCGGGGACATCATCTATCCCGCGGGGAAGTTCTCGGAACGGACCCTCGCGGACATGCTGCCCTTCGGGGACCGGATCTTCGTGCTGACCCTGACGGGAAAGGAGCTGCGCAGGGTGCTCGAGATCTCCGCCTCGGCCCTGATCGCGGGCGAAGCGGACGCCTACGACCCCACGAAACGCCTCCACAAGGGCTCGTTCCTTCAGGTATCCGGGCTCAAAGCCGTCTACGACCTCTCCGAGCCCCCCACCGTCATGAAGGACGACCGCGTGCTCACCCTGGGCAGCCGTCTGAAGTCCCTCCTCGTCCTCAAGGACGGCGGATGGAAGGAGGTCGCGGACGACGGGACCTACACCGTGGCCACCACGGGATGGATGGCCAACGGGGACGACGCGGAGAAGTACGGGATTCTGAGGAGCGCCTCCCGTACCGAGACCCCCTATCTCGACACCGACGCCTTTGCCGAATATCTTGCCGTCGGGTGCCGGGGGAAGGCGGACCCCCGGGAGGAAGGGCGCATCACCGTCACGGGGCGCGAAGGGGAGCGGCCTCTTTGAGCTCTCCCGGTACGGCGCATCCTCCAGGAGGCGGCCTTTGAGACGCTACACCCCATGGAAACGTCTTTACAACGCCACCCGGTACTCCCTCAGCGGGCTTCTGCAGGCTTTCAGGCAGGAGCAGGCCTTCGAGTACGAGGCCGTGGTGTTCTTCTTTCTGTGCGCCCTGCTGCTCTGCCTGCGGCTTCCGCTGCCGCATTCCCTGGCCGTGATCGGGGGGTGGATGGCCGTGATGGCCCTCGAGCTGGTCAACAGCGCGGTCGAAAGGGCCTTCGACTTGATCGACAGGGATTATCGCGCCGAGATCAAGGCGGGGAAGGACATGCTCTCCGCAGCCGTGTTCCTTGCGATCGTGTTCAACGTCATTCTCTGGGCGGCGCTGATCTTTCAGCTCCGCATCTGACGCTAGAAAGCAAAGGAGATGTCGCCGATGCCGTTCTACCTTTTGTCCTCGTTCCATCAAAGCGTGATGGAGATATTCAGGCCCCTGCTGAATTGGTTCGATTCCGTCTCCATGCTTCGATCCCTTCAGCCCTACCGGGACTGGCTGCCCTACGCCACCGTAGGGGTGATCCTGCCTCTCCTGCTGTGGCTCTTCCTGTCCATTCTGAGGCAGGTACGGCGAAATTCCCGGAGCGGAAAAAATGTCCGCCCCTCGCCCGCCCCTGCGGGGACGGCGGTTCAGGGCAAGGCCATCGACATCACGACCGATTTTGTGGTCCATGATCCATGGACGGAGCCCTCGCTCGGCGCTCAGGCCGCCCCTGCGCCGCAGCCCGATGTCCCTTTGCGGCCTCAGGAACAAGGGGTTTCGGCCCCGGTCCCGGACAGGACACACTCGTGGATCGCACCCGATTCCGCCGTCGCCGCCAGCCCCATTGTCCTGCCCGCCCCCGCTCCGAGAGCGGCCTCCGGTCCATCCGCCGCGCCGGCTCCCGTTCCGTCCGCTGCGTCGGCTCCCGTTCCGTCCGCTGCGTCGGCTCCCGCTCCATCCGCCGCGCCGGCTCCCGCTCCGTCCGCCGCGCCGGCTCCCGTTCCGTCCGCCGCACCGGCTCCCGCCCCATCCGTCGCGCCGGCCCCCGTTCCGTCCGACGCACCGGCTCCCGCTCCGTCCGCCCAACGACACGAGGCCCCGGAGCCGCCCAGGACCGCCGCCGCGAGCCCCAACACGCCTCCCGAGTCGGAGTTTCAGCGAATCTACATCGACATGTATATCGACCTGGAGCTCACCACGAACTTCAGCGCGTTGAGGACGGATGTCAACTGTATGCTCTCCCGGGGGGTGTCCTCCGAGCCCTTGCTGCCGGAGGGAAGCGCAACTCCCGATGAGTACGTCCTCGCCTGCATCGCCCTCGCCGCGCTGGAGGACCTTCAAACGAAGGAATCCCGCCTCGAATCGGGCGAGCTGAGCCCGCATGGGCAGGAGCTGTGCAAGATCTATGAATATATCCTGAACCGCCTGAAGGGAAACGGGAAACTTTCGGAGGACTCCGCCAGGAAACTGCTTCAGGAGACCCTGGAGAAGGTCCTCGGAACAACCGGGCATCATCAGTAATGGAGAGGGCTTTATGATCAAACTGATGATCTTCGACCACGATATGACGATCGTGGACTCGAGCCACGCCATCCTGGCGGGGCTCAATCTGGTGGCCGAGGCGGTCGGCCGTCCCAGGGCCACCCACGCTCAGGTGATGCGGTACATCGCCATGCCCATGAGGGAGTTCATGATCGGCACCCTGGGCGACTGCCGGCCCGAGTGGCTGGAGCTGTACCGCGACAAGGTCGCGCCGCTCGAACACTCCATGATCCGCCCCTTCCCCGAGACGAGGACGATCCTGCCCCGCCTTCGGGAGATGGGCTTGATCCTGGCCGTCGCCTCGAACCGGAACGCCCCGAGGACGGCCATGGAGAGGAGCGGAACGGCCCATTATTTCGACGCGATCGTCGGCCCCTCGGACCACCTGCCCTACAAGCCCGAGCCCGGGATGCTCCTGAGCCTCATGGATCGTTTCGGAGTCCCCGCGGACCGGACCGTCTACGTCGGGGACTCCGACATCGACGTCAGGACGGCCCTCGCAGCGGGGACACGGGCGATCGGCACGGCGCAGGGCAACTTCACGAAGGAGCAGCTTCTGGAGCTGGGGGCGTGGCGCGCCGTCGGCTCCCTCGACGAGCTGCCCGGGATCGTGGAGGAGGATGGGAGGGAATGACCGCTTGATCTACAGGGACCTCTCGACCAACCCGGGGACGGCGGGCACCCCCCCATCCCCCCCAAGGAATCGTCTGTCGGACGAGTCCAGCCCCTACCTGCTCCAACACGCCGACAACCCCATAGCCTGGTACCCGTGGGGGGACGAGGCATTCGAGGCCGCGCGCAGGGAGGACAAACCCATATTCCTCTCGATCGGCTATTCCTCGTGCCACTGGTGCCACGTCATGGAGCGGGAATGTTTCTCCGACCCCGAGGTGGCGGACCTCATGAACGACGTCTGCGTCGCCGTCAAGGTGGACCGGGAGGAGCGGCCCGATCTGGACGGGCTCTTCATGGACATATGCCACATCCAGAACGGCAACGGAGGCTGGCCCCTGAACCTCTTTCTGACCCCCGAGGGCAGGCCCTTCTTCGCGGCCACGTGGCTGCCCAAGAGGACGACGGGCCGGATGCCGGGGCTGACGGACATCCTGCCGCGCGTCAAGTGGCTGTGGTCCATGCAGCGCGAGGACGTGATCCGAGGGGCCGACAGCCTGGCGGAGACGCTGGCCGCCCACCTGAAGTTCGTCTCGGGGGGCCGGGTGGGCGCCGCATCGGCCCGAAGCGCCCTCAACGAGCTCCAGGGACTCTTCGACCCGCAGTGGGGCGGGTTCGGGTTCGCGCCCAAGTTCCCGGCCGCGCCGCGCCTTCTCTTCCTGCTGGAACAGGCCCGATCGGCCATCAACTCCACGCAGGAGCGCGAGACGCTCCTGGGCATGGCGGACCTGACCCTCCGCCGCATGTGGAGGGGCGGCATCCACGACCATCTGGGCGGCGGGTTCGCGCGCTACGCCACGGACGAGCAGTGGCTCGTTCCCCACTTCGAGAAGATGCTCGCCGATCAGGCCCTGCTGCTCCTGACCGCGGCGCTGGCCCACGAGATCCGTCCCGACCCGTTCTACCGCACCCTGGCGGAGGACATCGTCGGATGCGTGCAGCGGGATTTCACCGCCCCGGAGTCCTGCTTCCGAACGTCCCTCGACGCGGACAGCGAGGAGGGGGAGGGGCGCTACTACCTCTGGACGGAGGAGGAGGTCCTCCGGCTGCTCCCGGAGGGGGACCGCGGCCTGTTCTGCGCCGCCTACGCCGTCCTGCCCGGCGGAAACTTCGGACACGAGATGACGGGAATGCGGACGGGACAGAACATCCTCTACGAGGCCTCGACCGTCACGGAACTGTCGCGGCGCTACGGGATCCGAGCGACCGAGGCGGAGGATCGCCTCGCCCGGGACCGGGCCATCCTTCTGGAGGCCCGCTCGCGGCGGACGCCGCCCGCCGTGGACGACAAGGTGCTCATGGATTGGAACGGCCTCATGATCGGGGCCCTGGCCCGCGCCTCCTCGGCATTCGGGCAGACGGAATGGAGGCTCTCCGCCGAGCGGGCCGCCCTGTTCCTCCAAAAGGCCCTGCCGGACCCCAGGGGCAGCTGGAGGCGGCGGTACCGCGGCGGAGAGGCGGGGATTCCCGCCCTCCCCGGGGACTACGCGGCGCTGCTGTGGGGCGTCATGGAGCTTCACCGCGCCGCGGCGGCCGCCGGGGCACGGAAAAAACAGCTGAGGGACTGGCTGCGCTACGCCGAGTCCCTGACGGGCAAGCTCATGGAGGAGTTCTGGGACCCCGAGGACGGGGGGCTGTTCCTCTCCTCCTCGGACGACCCCAACATCTTTCTGAGGCGCAAGACGGCGAGCGACGACGCGGCCCCCTCGGCCAATGCCCTCGCGGCCATGGGGCTGGCCGAGCTGAGCTCCGCCCTCGGCGAACGAAGCTACATGGAGCGGGCCCGGGAGATCGTCGCCTGTTTCGCCCGGGCCGCCGCGCTGCGCCCCCTGGATCATCTCTCCCTGATCACCGCCTCGGGGATGCTGAGACCGGTCAGGGCGGCGGAGGCGGAGTCCGAAACGGACGAGGGCAGAGAGCCCCCTGCGGAGGCCGCCGAAGCCCAATCCGAGGAGGCCCCCGTATCGGCTGCGGAGCCCCGTGAGGACGAGGGGACGCCTCGCAGCCATCCGGAGCGGTCCCGACGGGATCGGGCGGCGGCGCGGAGCGAACGCCGCCTCTCCCGGACCCGTCGGTCGGGATTGAGGGACAGGTAGATTTCCGGTCGCAAACATAGGGAGATCCAAGACAAGGAGGTTTTGCCATGAGAAGTGTTTTCAGGGTCGCAGGCGGCGCGCTGGTCCTTTGCCTTTCGTGCCTTCTGCTGTCCGGCACGGAGGCCGGAGCGAACTACCGTTTCGACGACCTTTTCGGCCCAAGCGGCGTGGGCGCCCAGTGGATGGTGATCACCGGGGGCATGGACACGGTGGGCGACGCGGCGGCCCAGGTCCCCATGAAGGTCAGCGGGGACATCGTGAGCGACCGCAACTCCGTTGTCATTATGAACGGGCGCACGGAGGAGCCCCTGGGGGACGAGGCCAACCGGGACATCCGCGCGATGTTCCTGGTGCTGACGGGAACCCAGGCCTCGATGAAGGTCGGATTCGACTATTCGGGGCCCGGCGACGCGGTCACGCCGGACGGCCTGGTGGACAACCCCTTCTACTCCACGCGCAAGACCCCGCTGGGGAACGGCGGATACGATTTTCTCTTCGTCAAGAACAGGGAGCAGGGGAAATTCGGCAGCGTGAGGGGCAACTTCGCCTTCCACCAGAACCCCTCGTCCCACTATCCCTCCACCCCGTCCCAGACCCTTCTGGTGCCCTTCGTCATCGCCAACGTCGCGGACGGAACGGCGGAGGCCGAGCCGCTGCTCTTCCGGGCCATCCTGCGCGAGCCCAACTCCGCGGGACTGGGCGACATGACGGCCTACGACAACTTCATGTGGGACGTGACGGACGACAAGACGACGGAGAGCGCCCAGTGGGTGTTCGTCCCCGTCCCCGAGTGGCCCGCACACGACAGGATCGACTACCGTCTGACCACGGAGGTCACGAACCACACGGGCATCCGCTACGCGGTGCAGCGCTACGACAGCTACGCCTGGACGCACCTGGTCCCCACCTACTGGGCCTTCGACCTGCCGCGCTCCCAGAGCTTCAAGGACGTACCGCCCCGATTCCAACTCAACGACATCAGCCATGTCGCGCCAGGCCTCAAGACCGTCTACAACCAGCGCTTCAACGTCAACGAGGGGATGAAGAGGGCGCTGCGGCTCTATCCCGTCGATCCCGCGGCGGGGTTCCGCGAACTGATCCTGAACCACAGGATCATCTTCGGCCTGGACCTCGGGACGGCGTCGGCCCCCGCCGAGGGGCGCGAGCCCAGCATCTGGAAGGCCGCCGCCTTCAACCCCCGCGCCGCCAGCACGGACTTTCTCAAGAACGTCGCCAGGGCGATGGACGCATCGGCCGTGAGGGCGCCCGAGGGACGGACCGTGACCTCCGGCGTCGTCCGCAACACCTACGTGGCCGGGGACGTCATCGCCTCCTTCGCCGTCGACGCGTCCATCCCCGGCTCGGCCCGGAGGGAAGGGGCCGAGGGCCTGCTGCCCCTGCACATTACCTTCAACCTGCCCCGCACGCACCTGCTGGTGGCCCCCAAGTGGGAGGGGCTGCTCGACCAGTGGCACGAGACGGGCGACATCAAGAGCGAATTCGCGCGCAACTTCAGCCTCTACCTGCGCAGCGGGAACGAGAACGACTGGAACCTGATCCAGGAACTGGAGAAACAGGGGTACTACGACAGGCTGGTCAAGATCTTTCTGGACGAGGAACGCGGCGTGATCACGGTGAGCTTCATCGCCATGCTGATGGACGGCACGGGCAGCGGGTCGCGGCCGGCCCTGCGCGTCGTGTCCGACAGGACGCCGACCACGGAGAACGACTTCCTGGTCCTGAGGGACGGGACCTCCGACAACCGCTGGAACCTGACCTTCTACGCCGCCCCGGCGGACTACAAGGAGAACCCGAGCAACCCGACGAATAAGGAGAAGAGCGGCGGCGGGGGCTGCGACAGCCTGGGGCTGGGGATGATGGGCCTTCTGGCCGCGGCGCTGCTGATTCGCAAAGGGAGGTAGAGAGATGAAAAGGTTTTTGATCCCCGGCCTGCTGGCCCTGGCGTGCCTGTCGTTCTGCTCCGGCGCGGAGGCCGATACGACCATCGTCAACAGCTACGCCGAGCTGAGGGACGCCGTGAAGAACCCGGTCAGCCTGGACATCCGGCTTGGCTCGGACATCGCGATTACCTCGGCGATCCCCGTATCGCTGGACGCCAAGATAGACGGAGCCGGGAAAAAGCTGACCGCGGGCGGGGCCTTCCGGCACTTCGAGGTTCAGAGCGCCGCAGGCAACGGCCCCACCTTCAAGGGCGTCACGTTCGAGGGAGGAGGCAATGGAGGCGGCGTCTCCGTCGCATCGGGCGGCAAGGCGACGTTCGAGGGCGGCACATTCCGGAACAACCGGTCCACGGGCAACGGCGGGGCCCTCAGCGTCTCCGGCGCGGTCACGCTCTCCGGAACGGTGGCCTTCGACCATAACTCCGCGGCGGACAGCGGCGGGGCCGTCTACCTGGACGGGGCGGACGTGGAGTTCCCCGCGGGCGTCCGCTTCGAGAACAACACGGCCAAGAACGGCGGGGCCGTGGCCCTGAGCGGCTCCTCGGGATCCCGAGCCACCTTCAACGGCAATGCGTTCTCCGCAAACCGTGCGACGGAAAACGGCGGGGCCCTCCATATCCCCGGCAGCGCAGCGGTCGTCTTCAACGCGGACCAGGAATTCGGCGGCAACAGCGCGGCCGACGGCGGCGCCATTTGGACGGCATCCCTCGCCTTCGCCTCAGGCAGGACCCTGACCTTCACGGGGAACACGGCTACGGGCAAGGGCGGCGCGCTCTACGTTGAAGGCACGGCGACGCTGACGGACAAGTTCGTCTTCAGGACCAACGGCGCGGCCCAGGGGGGCGCCGTCTTCGCAGCGTCCGACCTCACCGTCGCCGGAGGGAGCTTCGCCGGAAATACGGCGTCCGAGTCCGGCGGGGCCATCTGCGCGGCCGGGACGGCTATGGTCACGGGCGGGGCCTTCGAGGCCGGCAACAAGGCCGAGGGAACCGGACCGGACGACGGCGGCGGGGCCATCTGGGCCAAGGAGATCAAGGTCGAGCCGTCCGGGAGCGACCCCATCGTATTCGCGGGCCAGGTCGCCCGAAAGGACGGGGGCGCCCTGTTCAGCAAGACCTCCCTTTCCGCCAAGAACACGCTGTTCACCGACAACAAGGCGATGACGGGCAGCGGAGGGGCCGTGATGGCCAATTCGGGGGTCACGCTGGAGCATACCGCCTTCCGGGACAACTCCGCCGCCGGGAGGGGGGGCGCCGTCTTCGCGGGGGACTCCTCCGGGATCGCCTCCAGCCTCTTCCAGAGGAACGCCTCTCAGGGCGACGGCGGCGCGTTTATCCTCGACAAGACGACGGCGACCTTCCAGATGTCCGCCACCCTCATGGAGGGGAACACCGCGGGCGGCATCGCCCGGTCGGGCCAGGGCGGCGCGCTCTTCCTGAAGCTGAAGAAGGCGGAGATCGGGCGCTCCACCTTTGCGGGGAACCTGAGCCAGAGCCCGAACGAGGCCCAGGGCGGCGCCGTCCGCATCTCGGTAGCGGAGCTCTCCGACATCAGCAACGGCACCTTTGCCGGAAACAGCACGAAGGGAGACGCGAAGAGCCTCGGCGGGGCCCTGTTCCTGGACGGGCCCTTCACCGTCAGAAACTGCACCCTCGCCCTCGAGAACGCCACGACGGGCGCCGGGGAGTGCCGGGGCGGCGGGATCTTTCTGAATAACGGGAACCTGACGCTTGCCGGCAGCATCGTCGTCGGCAACAAGTCCGACTTCGGCGCGGACATCTACAGGGGCGGCGGGATCATCTCCACGGGCGGCTACAACCGCATCGCCAGGTTCGGCGTCCAGGGCTCCAGCGCCGGCGACACGTCCTGGGCGAACCCCTCCGTGAACGGGGACACCGAGACGGACCGTCAGCAGGAGGGCTGGACCTCCGCCACGTTCTTCGGTTCCAACGGCCTTGCGGACAACTCCGGCCCCACCGTCGGCACGGGGTCGGCATCCGGCACACTCCGGACGATCGCCTTGAACGAGGCGGACGCCCTCGCGGCGGACAGCAGGGCCATGGACGCCATCCCCTCCCACCTGCCGAGCTTCCCGGCCGAGGACGCGAGGGGCGTCGCCCGTCCTCAGCCGACGAACGGCAAAAAGGACATCGGGGCCGTCGAGGAGAAACAGGGCGGAGGCAACGACCCCGGCGCCGACCCATCCCTTACGATCAAATCCGTTCGGATGAGCGGCATCCCCAACACCCTGACCCGGGTCGGCCAGACCGCAACCCTCACCGCGACGGTCGTCTACGCGAACGGGACGACCTCGAGCTCCGAAAAGGTCACATGGTCCAGCAGCAATCCCGGCGTGGCGCGCATCGACGCCTTCGGCAACCTCTACGCCTGTTCCATGGGCAGGACCGTCATCAGCGTCGCGGTGAACCGGCAGAAAACCGTCGCGGACTCCGCGGACCTCACCGTCCGGGAGGAGATGAGCTACACTAACGTCCACCCCGAGATCTGGAAGATGCTGGGCGAGTTCAACGACCTGCTGAGCGCGCAGGGCGCAGGCCTCACCATTGCGGACTCCGACCCGGCGAGGGTGAAGGCCTCCGCCTTCCAAAAGGCGTTCCGCGACGCCTGGGGGACCTCCGCCGTCCAGGTGACGGAGCTGAAGTCCAGGACCGCCATCCGCTTCAAGACGGGGCAGCTCCCCTCCGCGCAGGGCTGGAGCACCTCCAGGCCCACGATCGACGTCTCCCTCGGCGGGCGCAGAAAGGGCGACCTGCTGCCTCTGAGGTACCGATGGAGCCTGTCCTGGGATGAGCTGAGCACGCTGATGGGGCGCAAGGTGACGAAGGTCGAGCCCCAGGAGCTCCTCGACGTCCTGAAGCCGGCCTTCATCTCCGCGGGCGGGGAGGCCTATACGGTCGTGGGAACCGACGGTGCGGCCGCATCTCAGTCCATCTCCTCGGGCGCGCTGAAAGTGACGAGCGGCAACAATGGGGCGACCCTGGAGCTGACCGCCTTCGTGGCGGACGCCACGGGCCCGGCCGCCTCGCCGGCAAAGACCGGGACGCGGATCGTCGAGGGGCTCCTGGTGGTCCCGGACGGCGTTGCCGACGGGACGATCTCGGGCGCCATGGGCCTGCTCCAGAAAGCGAAGAGCGGCGGCGGGAACAAGGGCGAGGGCGGCGGCGGTGGATGCGACGCGGGAGTCAGCGGACTTGCGTTGATTTTCGCAGCCGCCCTCCTTCGAAGGAAGAGGGGATAGCCTCCAACTTTCGCAGCCAGTCCCTTAAGCAGACGACCGGCCCCCTGTGGCCGCAGGCCACAGAGACCGTGTCGGTACGGCAAGCCGTAAACCTTCGGTCCGCTTTATGCCGAACGGCAACACAGTTGTTGCTGTTCGGCGCAGCAGACGACCAGCTCTGGTAAAGCCCCTAAGCGATTCGCACAGCTCGTTCCTCGCTGGCTCTCTGCTTATCCGCGGGCGCAGGCCGCAGATGCCGTATCGACGCCGGCAGGCTCGAAAAATGCAAATCCAAGATGTGCGTTTGGGTCAAAGCCCCACGTTTATTCCGGGGAAGCGCTGAAGATTTTTACCTCTTTTGCCCAGAGATGTTTTGCATATTGATCCTTGGCAAAGCGTGCGTTTTTGTCTCAAGTCAGCGCTTCCCCGGATATCAGACCAGGACCTTGCCGTCCCTCACCAGGACCCGTCCGTCCAGAGACAGCTCGGGCCTCGTGATGATCCCATCCACATGGATCCCCGCGGCAACGGTCCCTCCAAAGGTGTCGTTGCTCCCCAGGGCGATATGGACCGTCCCGTAGATCTTCTCGTCCTCCAGGATCACCCCGGTCACCCGCGCCTTGTCGTTGGTGCCGATCCCGAGCTCGGCCAGGTTTCCGGCCACGGGGTTCCCGCCCAGCATCGCCATCAGCCGTTCGGCGTCCGCACCCTCCGCCCGGACCATGAGTCCCTTTTCAAACGTCAGCTTGAGAGGTTCCCTGAGGATGCCCAGCCCGGCAAAGGAACCGTCGATGACGGCCTCCCCTTCCGCCGTCCCCTCGATGGGAGCGATGTAGGCCTCCCCCGTCGGAAGGTTGCCCGACTCCCCTTTGTCCCGGTAGATTCCTCCGCTGACGATCCCTCTACGCCCCTCGAGGGACATCGTCAGTACGCACCCTCCCGAACGCAGCTCGGCGGTTCCGGCCGCATCGAGACAGGCCGCCACCTTTCGCGTCAGCTCCATGACCACGTTGTAGTCCGCCGTGACCGGGCCGTTGAAGAACATGTCCTCCGTAATCTTCGGCATGGTCGCCACGCGGGCTCCCGCCTTGCAGGCGCTCTTCCTGGCCTGAGTGTGGGTCAGGGAGGTCGCCGTGGCCGCGACCACCACATCGGAGGCCGCCATGGCCCCGGATACGACGGGGAACGGCTCCTCTCCGTTCCGGCTCAGCACCGGCATCCTCAGAGCCACGGCCTGCGCGCCCAACGCGACGCCGGCCTCAAAAAGGCTCTCCCCTATCCGCAGCGTGGTCTCGTCATAGAGGACCAGCAAGGTCTCTCCGGGTTTCAGCCCCATGTTCTCCCTCAAGAGCTGCCTGGAAACCTCCGTCAACTCCATCAAAACGGCCTCCTTCGAACGATGCCGGGGCTTATCCGATGAGTTCCCGGACGACGCGGGCGGCCATTCCCCGCCCCGAGACCGCGGGCGCCCCGGCGACCGCCCCCGCCGCCCTCCTCATGGACTCGGAATAACCGATGCAGTCCAGGATCAGAAGCTCCGCCCCCCATTCCCCGAGTTCGCGCGACGCCCTCTCGACGGCCGCCTCCGCATCGACATACGGCGAGGCGGGGACGGACTTCACGGCCCCTCCAAGCTGACGCCACCGCTCCTCGGATTGAGGAACCTGATCCGCCGAGGGGGTGAGGATGCCCAGCCGTTTCCCCTCCGCCACCGCACGGACGACATGGAACAGGACCCTCTGAGGCCGAACCAGCAGGCCGCCCTCCGGGAACTCGGGGAACTCTCCGGTGCAGAGCAGGAGCACCAGGGGAACCCCCGCGTCGAAGTGCTCCTTTATTTTCGCGGCGACCCTCGGCGTGATGTGGCGCTCGGCGACCTGAACGGACGATCCGTCCGCCAGCCGCGTCACCAGGACATAATCGCCGTGCTGCGGCGCCAGACCGGCAATTTCCGCGCGCGACAGCCCGTCGAGGGCCCCGGCCTCCCGTACCGTCACGTCCCCCAGAATCGCGGAGAGCTCCGGGATCACATCCGTGCGCGGGGTCTGGCCGATCGTCACCGTCCCGACAACGTGTTTCATCGAATCCGACCTCCTCTGAATCCATCCACCCATCCCGGCACGTCCTCCGGGAAGGTCAGATCTTTTTTCCCGGGGTCTGCAGGTGGTTCATAGGTCCGTACAGGCCGAGGATCCGTTCGAACTCCTCAGGGTCGTAGAAACGCAGCTTCCCCTCCCCGAAGGCTTTGCCGACCTCGATGACGAATCGCACCGTCGACTCGATGTCCGAGACCTGAGAGGCGCCCGTGGCACACCCCGGGACCGCGGTCTCCGCCGTCAGGGCCACGCCCACGACCGGAGCGCGGGTTGCCGTGCAGGGCTGCAGGATGCTGTTCAGATGATAGAGCTCGTTGCCGTAGGGGGTGATGTCCTGGGTCGTAATCGGGAAGACCTGCGGCATCCTGCCCGTGACATAACTCATGATATCGAGCAGATCCTCGCTGACCCGCAGGATGTAGCCCTCCTTGACCGTGGGAGAGATGGCGAAACCGCGGTGATTGACAACCCTGTTGCCCCGTGTCGTATCGATCGAGAGCACCGCGTCGAGGTCCGGATGCATCTCCTCCGCGTTGGCAATCTGCATGTTGATGGGGGAATCCATGAAGGGGACGGGGTCGTGCGGACTCGTGGGCGCATCGGGACAGATATGGGTGGAGACGAAGACATCCCCATCCAGAACATCCCCCAGCTTCGCCATCCTCCCCAGCTTCAGGGCCACCGCAACGGCGGCCACGGCCCCATCCGCGTCGGATACCAGGCCCACCTTCTCCGGACGGGCTCCGACCCCGCCCAGGCGTCCAACGATCCCCAGGGTCGGAGCCGTACCGCCGCCGTGCTTCCCCTTCTTACCATGAAACCAGACCTTGACGAAATCCGTATGTCCCTTGGGCCCCTCGACCGTCCTGACCTCGATCGTCCGGGCCTCACACCCCACATCGATCAGGGCGTTCCGCACGGCCTCCCCGGACGCCGAAGGGCTGTCCAGCAGCTCATAAGACTCCATCACATATTTTATGGACATCGTCCGCCTCCATTGGATAAGTTATAAAATGGGCTTCCCCACAATGGGCTCGACGGCACGAAGCAGTTCCCCGCACCGCATGCCCTCGCCCAGAATCAGCCGCTCCGCGGGGACATGAATGACGAACACGCGGTCCCCCTCACGCAGTTCCGCAGTCGTTACAGGCAGGCCGGAGTCCTCTCGCAGCGTCATGATCAGGTCCGGAAAGGTTCCAAGGCGTTTTCTGCAAAGCTCCAGGGTCATGTACTCGTTCCAGAATGTCATCTCACAAGGCCCAAGGAGTACCCGGCCGACGTCGAACCCTCCGCGGGTCTCCAGAACGATCTCGGAGACCTCGGAACGAAGGACCACCGAGCCACCGAGAAAGTCGACTATCGAGCGGACAACAACCTCTCCTCCCCCCGACTGCGAATCCAGCATGTGCATGCCCAATGCAATAGCCTGCCTCAGGGCCCCCGGTGCTCCGAATTTTCCGGCGTAAGAGGCCTTGACGGGGTTACGGGCTACAGCCACGAGCCCGCCGGCCCGGTCGGCCGCATGACGCACCACGGAGGCGGCAAGCTCGATTCCCCCCGAGACGAAGACCTCGAGATACAGGCCCTTCTCCGAATCTCCTCCCACGGCGGCCTGACGGGACACGTAATGGGGATCCCGATGCAGCCCCATCGAGCCCATAACCCCCGTAGGATGAGCTCTGCCGTTACACGGAGCATCCACAACGGGAAGCCCCATCAGCGCCGCGGAGATCCAACCGTTCGTTATGGAGCTTCCGCCGCATTCGTTTGGGATGAATCCGCTAAGCTGCGGGCAGCCATTCTCCGACAGCAGCTCCATGGCCCGGACATAATCCTTCGGAAGAGCCTGAGCCTCCTTCGAAGCGGGAGCCCCGACCGCAGAACCCGTAACCAAAGTCGCATCCGGCTCCACATCGCCCACGTCCAAAAGACGTACTTCCCCCAGGGACAGAGCCGCCTCCGCATTTATCCGCCCCCTCTGCAGGCTTCCTCCACCGCCGCCGCCCAAAACCGCACCGCCCAACAGCGCGGCCTCTGCAGTCTCCCGAGAAAGAACCGTAGCGGACATCATTCACACCTCATCGACAAAGACAGGGCAAAGCACCCCCCCGCTCCAGGCCAACGGGGCTCCCGCCGCGAAATCCGCATCGATCTACCCTCCGAAGCTCCGGACCAGGGCATTGATAAAACCATAAATCCCATCTCCCGCAACGAACCCGCCGCCATAGATCTCGAGCTCCGATTTGAACTTCCTCTCCAGGGGCCACCGGATCAGCAATGCAACGAGCAGGCCCACACCGTATACGGGATTGTTGATCAGGAGTCCGGTGGCAAACAGGATTCCCAACGCTCTCCCGGCGCCTCCGAGGAACTGCAGCAAACCACCAAAAAACGCGGCGCAAAGCAGCTGCCTGAGAATGTCCTCGCTGAGCCCCGCCTTGATGGTCGCGGCGAACACCTTGCTTACGGGAGGGATCATGTTCAGGCGGAAATGCAGATTCATCAGGAGCCCCGTGACCACAAGAGCGATGACTCCACCCAAGAGCTCCGCGATCATCTGCTGCCGACGGCCATCCATCTCGTAAAGCGGATCGGCCCCACGCCCCCGTACGATCCACCCCGTCTTGAGGTCATAGCCCATATCCGCAAAGCAGGGGCCGGTACTGGCAACATAGCCGGTCAGCAAGGCCAGGGCATGAGGCGGAAACCCCATGAAAATCCCCAGGCTCAAAAAGATGATCGAGACGGCGAAGCCCGGGAACCATCCGGAGTGCATGGCGGAGAGCCCTACAAGCACCGGGGCCACAGAGGCCGAGAAGGCACACCATACAATCCAGAGGACGAGTTTTTCCGACGGCATTTCGCCCCAAAGGCCTCCCAGCACCGCTAAGAGCACGGCGCCCACGGCAAAAAGAAGGATGTGAAGCACCAGGGTCCGCTTCAGGGCCACAGGAGAAACCGAGTATGTCTCCTCAGGATCGGGGCGCTTGCCGCCTCGGGGGCTGGCGAAGATGATCCGCAGGGCCTGAACAAGGGAAACGAGCCCGGCTCCAATCATGAAACCATGGGGAATGTAGGTTTTTCCCAGATCTGCGGGGAGGCTGTCCATGCCGAAGAACGGTGCGGCAGATTCCAGGAAGGGCGCGAGGTGGGAAAAATATCCTCGCACGATCAGTCCGAGCGCCAGGGCGATCATTGCGAAGACATTGGCGATGAAGGCGATGCCGATGCCGGCCATAGGCAACCCCTTGATCCCCAGGGAGGGGAAGGAAAAGAGCTGACTGCTGCCCAGAGCTCCAAGGAGGATTCCAAACAGGAGGCTGCGCCCTTTTTTTCCTCCCTCGTCCCCGGCGATCAGGGCCTGGGCCGTCGCGATGCCGGGAGGCCAGGATCCCGTCGCCGGGAAGAGCTCGGAGTCGAAGGTCCGATAGACCAGATGCATCCCGATCAAGGTCGCGATGCCCGACCCCAGCAGCATGGGGTACAGCAGCTTGAGATCCCCGTAGGAGTAAAAGATGGAGACCGCAAGCAACGTGCAGTTAGCTGCAGCGAACCCTGCCGCGGAGGTCATGGTCTGCACGAGGTTCTGACGATCCAGAGAACGAAATTTTCTCATCCCCTCCATGGGGATCCGGGCCAGCATCATGGCGATCAGAGCGCCAATGATCGAGGTATTCGGCGTAAAACCAATCCTGGAGATGATCTGCATGCAGATTATCGCCGAGGCCGCCGAAACGAGAACGCTCAGAATAAATGTGTTTCCCTCCAATGCCTTGATGTGCGGGCTCCCCTTGATCCTGTTTTCCACGACACTATCTCCTTTCTCTCCCCAGACTCCAATTCAGGGGTTTCCGCAAATACGGATCGAACGGTCCCAAGTTATAGGGCAGCGTGAAAGAGCGCGTGCTTCCCCCCTCGTCTCGGTAAGGCGGCGGAGCGAGTCGAAGGTGTTCCGCATGGAAGCGCCGCGCGCGGAAAGCACTGTCCGATGGTGGCGGGAGCGGACTTGAAATCTCTTCCGCGGCAATCCTCCGGGTTTGAGACCGAAGGATGCCTCACTTCAGCAGTTCCCCGTAAATATGGGGCTTTCTGTCCCGAAGATATGGGATCTCGGTCCTGAAGCGCTCCACGTCCATCAGATCGATTTCAAAGACATCGACGGATTCTCTATCCATGGGAAGCTCCCTCAAAACTCTGCCTCTGGGGTTGCAGATTTTGCTTTTTCCAAAAAGCTCCAGGTCCCCTTCATGTCCGAATCTGTTAACTCCGACGACGAACAGCAGATTTTCCAATGCTCTTTGAGAAAGATTCAGATCCCACATATCTACATCCTGTATTCGCCAGGCGGCCGGGCAAAAGACGATCTCCGCCCCCTGCAGAGCCAGGCTTCTGCAGGACTCGGGAAACCCTGCATCGTAGCAAATCATGATGCCGATTCTGGTCGACCTGTCCTGCAATTTTATGTCGAACACGGGATAAGCATTGCCTTCCCTGTAATAAAGGCGTTCCAGCGCCCATAGGTGGGACTTGTCGAAATACCCGGTCAATGCACCATTCTGGTCGAAAAGGAGGGCGGAATTCGTAAGGATTCCCTCCATTTCCGTCTTACGTCCTGCTGGCGCGATCAAATATACGCGATTATCCTTTGCGGCGGCGGCCATTTCCGCAACTATGTATTCGTAATGGGCGCAGCCGAGAGATACCGTTTTTTCCGCCAACAAAGAAAGGTTATAGCCCGTTGCGAAGAGTTCCGGCAGACAGACGATATCCGCACCCTGCGCAGCGGCAGAACCGATCAGCTCCCGGGCATGCACGATGTTGGAATGGACATCGCCCAAGTTTCCCTCAAACTGAACCATGCCGATCCTGATCTTTTTATCCAAGGGTCATCCCTCCATGGAAGAAAATTTTTTCCGGCTACTGCACGAGAGAATGTAATGAACGACGCCGGCCACGACAATCCCGTTGATGGGCGGCAAGCCGAAGGAGCAGGAGGAGGAAACCCAGGACACCAGGGCGCCCGCAAGCCAGGAAAGGACCGCGGTCCAACGAATCCCATCCGACAGGACCAAGCGTCTGTGATTGAGGCCATAATAATCCGCCCACATCACACCGGCGATAGGCGGCACCAGCATGCTCAGAAAACTCAAAAAGGCAATGAACTTGAAGATGATTCCCGAGGCCGCTATGGCAGTCCCGATCAGTCCCGCGATCATTGTCAGCGTCACACGGCGGAAAGACGGAAAGAGAGTTTTCAAGGCCAATCCTCCGGAATAGGCATTGGAGAGGTTCGTCGACCAGGCCGCCAACAGCAGGATCAAAAAAGCTATGCTCGAGAAGCCCTGTTTCGCCAGAACCTCCGTGATATCCCAGGAGGGAGCGTTCATTGCGATCATCCCCGCCGCAACCTGCTGGAATATGGAGATGAGGGCGAAGCCTATCAGGCCGATATAGAAAATATCCTTGATTCCTCGAGTATAACGCAGGTAGTCAGGGGAGATGACGGCTCCCACGATTATCAGGCCAACGACGCTGTTGATTCCATCCGTTATGGAGATCGGCTTGCTCGGGGTATAGGTCCAGAGTGCTTCCCAATTCCCTCCCGCAACAATTTGCGAAACCCCCCAGATCATCAGCAGGATCAGCGGAGGAACGGCGATATAATTGAATAGGGCCATTGTATTGAATCCCATGGCCGCAAAAAGCATCATGAGGATGCCCAAAACCACGACAACCAGGGTGAGGTTCAGGCTGGGAAAGATTTTCTGAAGGGAAAGGCCGGCCACCCCGGCCTGGATTCCAAACCACCCAAAACTGGTGATGCCCAAGATCAGGGCAATGATCATCTGCCCTCCTTTTTTTCCGAAGGCCCTCTGGGCCAATACATAGGTATTCATGCCTTCCCTGCATCCCATATAACCCTGCAGGCATAAAATCAGAACCAGGAGAAGGTTTCCCGCAATGGAAACGCCAATCAAGTCCCTCAGGGACAACCCCGCGATCAAAGCCCCTCCCACCATCAATTCCGAAATGGCCACGTTGCATCCCAGGATATTGAACAATGGAGCCTTCCAACCGGTACGTTCATCTTTCGGAATCGGATTGAGAATGAGCTCCTCCCTCTCTGACATCGAAATCCCTCCTTGGTTCGTTTCCTTCCTGGAGCGAGAACGTTATATTACTTCAAGAGATCGAAAACAAGGGATAATCTTCCACTCCTCGAAAGCACAAAGACACGCTCCAAGAGTTAGCCCTGGAGCACAAAGGAAATTCGAGATCAAATTCGGGATTATGCCGATGGACAACCCGGTTAACACCCGAAAGGCCAAGGACGAGCCGCCGAGCATCTGGGGCTGGAGAAGCGGATGGGGTC
>ERZ772968.301-NODE-301-length-24776-cov-14.144250_pt1 | contig 24776 bp, 19 predicted proteins | sample MGYA00580674_ERZ772968 | MGnify/ENA primary metagenome ERZ772968 (study PRJEB29015, sample SAMEA2737940) | human oral metagenome | biome: human oral; feature: human-associated habitat; material: dental | place: China | collected 2138 ...
GCGTAGCGGTGCTACGTCGAGGATTTGTCGACGACGAGAGGACAGCGCAGATGTGCGAAGATGGGTGGCTGAATTTATCAGGGATTCCTTTATTTCCTCTCGACCATATAGAGAACGCCGTCGGGCTGCTCCCAGGTACCGAATGGTTCGCCCGGTCGAAGGGGCAGCGCCTTTCCCTTGGGCAGAAGCTCTCCTTCGGGCGTGCGCAGGGAGGAGAGGCCGCTGTTCACGAGATGCCATGCGCCGTTTTGGCGCGTGATGTAGGCTTTGACCTCGCGGTCGTGCGCCTTCTCGTCGGGGAAGACGTTTTCCGTGAAGTGCCAAGAGAAGAGCGGCAGGCCGTCGTAGACATTGACAAGTCCCGCTTTCAGCCATTGGCCGGCCTTGCCGCGCACGCGCCGCAGACGCTTGAGGTGCAGCACGCGGCGCTCGGGCACGGCGGTGCCGCAGAAGGGGCAGCGCGGTGCAGCGGTGTCGTGCAGGATGAAGAACTTCTCGGGGCAGTGCGGATTTGCGCACGGCTGCAGGAGATCCCACGTCTTGACGAGCGCCTTTTCCCACTCGAACGCCGTGGGACGCGCCTCCGGCTCGTGCAGGCCGTCGACGAAGGCGCGCAGGAAGAGCTTTTCGAGGTACGGCCCGAGATCATGAATCGTGACCTTCAGATCGTCCGGGCGATTGGAATGATCGGTCGGATGCTCGGCGAAGAGCGCCTTTTCTCCGTAGATCAGGAAGTCGGCTTCCTCGGCGGGCAAGTTGTAGTTCTTCGGCCCTTCGAGCGGATGACGCTTGAGCAGGTATTGATAGAGAAGCACGGGCAGCGCGAAGAGGTCGGTCAGAAGGCTTGGGATGACGCGGCGCGCATCGCCCGGCGGAAGATCCATCGAGGCGAGCACCTCGGGCGCGATGTAGCCCTTCGTGCCCGCGACCTCGGGCGGGTACAGACCGGGAACGACGAGCGAGTCGATGTCGATGACGACGCAGCTGCCGCTCTTGGGATCGACGAGGACGTTGTTGCACGATAGGTCGGAATGTGCGAGTCCCGCCTGGTGCATGCGGCGCACGGCGCGTGCGAGCGCGATGGAGAGGCGCAGCATCATCTGGAAGTTGCCAAGCTCCGCCTTTTCGAGATACTTGCGCACGCGGTTCGTGAACCAGCTGCCCTTCTTGTCCTTGCCCGCGAGGTCGAGCTGGCGCGAGGCGTCGCGCCCGAAGAAGAAGTTCTTCGGATAGGCGGGGCAGACGATGCCGAACTCAGGCTTCGTGACGATCGCCGTCGGCCAGCAGAAGAGATCGGCGAAGTACGTCGCCGCCTCCACCGTATTGCCGCGTGCGCCGCCCTTCGTCTCGGCAAGCGTCGGGTTGTAGCGCCCGATGATCGCCGTCAGCCGATCGACGAGCGCTTCGTCGACTGCGTCGGGATCGAGGAAGAACTGCACGACGTAGGACTTGTCGGGCGCGAAATAGGTGTATTTCATGCCGCCCTGCGGCGGGTTTTCCGTGATGACGTAGGGAATCTTCCTGCCGTCCGCGAGGACGGCTTCCGCGAGCCTCGGCCTAGACATGCGGAGGCTCCTTCCAGGCGAGCAGCGCGAGCGTGCGGTCGTCGAAGGAGGCGCGCGTCACATAGTTGTCGAGCCAGATCTTCAGCCGCTCAGCGTGCGAGGCGACGCCCTTGAGGCTCGTATCCTCGGCAGCGAGTGCGAGCACATGCGCGTTCTGCCACAAGCATTCTTCCGTCGTGGGGATTTTGCGGCAAATATGGCTCGCGTACTGCAGCGCGATATGCTGCTCCTTGTCGTTGACCCAAGGGAAGGCGGCGGGCTGCGGCAGGCTGCGCAGAAGCTCAACCTCGGTGCGCGTGAACGTGGCTGCTCCCTGCGCGCCAGGCACGATGCCGTTCGCTACGAGATCGAGATAGAGGCGGTGCATCTCCTGCTCGTTGAAGTAGTCGTCCGCCACGCCGTCCGTCATCGTGAGGATGAGGTCGTAAGCGCCTCGCGTGACGAGCGTGCGCCTCTGCAGGCTGGCGATGTCCGCCATGGCCTCGCTCGTCAGAAAATCCGTCTCGCCCGAGAAGTCGCCGCTGTCGGGCTTGCCGAGGAGCTTGACTGCCTTGCCGTAAGGCGCATGCGTGTCGATGGCACAGGTTATGCCGTCGCCGACTTGGCATGAGAGCACGAGGACTTCTCCTAGCTCGGGGACGGGCACGGCGACGGTCACGAGAAGCGTCGCCGCGAAGTCGGAGAGGGCGAGGTCGCGCCCGAGAAGCTTCGTGTACGCCTCTTGGCCGCATCGCTCATGGAAAGCCGCGAGGACGGCGCGGCGAGCATCGAGCACGCCCGTGTGAAGTGCCGCGCCAAGCCTGGCGCACGCCTCGCCGAATGCCGCATCGCTCATGGGAAGCGCGAAGGCGGCGCGATTTTTGGCGCTCGCCGCATCGAGGGTGCGAAGCTGCTCGTAGATCGAGCCGACGGCGGCCTCGCTCGCCGCACGCGCACCGACGCGCGAGAAGCGCTTCGAGCCTGCGCCGTCGGAAACGGCAAGGACGGCGATGTCGCCGACGGCAGCTACAGCGAACCAATCGTCGCAGTTCGTCGCCTCGTGCTTGTGCTTCTTGCCGCGCACACGCGCCGCGACGAATTCTGCCGTGCCGATTCTCTTCTCCACGGTCTTGTACTCGGGCGCGGCGTCCGGCTCATCCTGCGGCACAGGATGATACTGCCAGAGCGATGCCGTATGTGCGAGAACCGCCTCATCGCTCAGGGCGAGAGAAGCATCGTCCGCTTCGGCCACTGCATCCGCAGGGGCAGCGGCAGCGTTCGATGCGGGCGGCTCGCTCGTTGGCTTGGACGGCGCAGCGCCCGATGCAGGCGGCTCGCTGTCCGGCGCGAATGGTATGGCAATCCATTCGGACGGCTGCTTCGGCAATTCTGCCTGTGCGGCGATTGGTTCGAGCGTCGTGCCCATTGGTTCGGGCAGCACATCGCTCGATGCAGGAGGCTCATTCATTGGTTCGGGCAGCGCATCGCTCGATGCAGGCGGCTCGCCTGTTGGCTCAGGCGTAGTCGGCTTCTCCATCGGTTCGGGTGTAGTCGGCTCCTTCATCGGTTCGGGCGGAGTCGCGCTCGCCTCGGGCCCTTCCTCCCTTGGCTCGGGCGGCGCGGCAGCCGCATGTTTTTCGAGACGAACCTTGCCCAGTTCCACTTCAGCCGATGCTTCGTTTTCCGTCAAGACACATCACCCCTTTCCTCTTCATGACCGCTCTTCTCTGCCCATCAGGGGACGACCGTGAATCCCTTCGGCGGCGGCGGCAGCTCGATGGCCGCGCCGGGCTTCGCGTCGAGGCTCTTCGACGACATCTTGATCGAGCCGGAAACCCACGCGAAGAACTTCGCCATATCGCCGGCCGACAGGCTGTTCATCATCAGCACGTTGTCCGTAAGCTGTTTGAGATAGCTCGTATCGGCATCGGCGCCCGCCGCGCACGCGATGATATTACCGAGCTTCAGAGATTTGATTTCAGCCGCCGCCTGCCTAAAGTCCTCCAGATCGGTCGGACTGCCGTCCGTCAACAGGAAGACGAGCGGCCGCCAGTCGCCCTTCTGCGTCTCGGTGTTCTTGCGCACCTCCGTGCGCACGCACTCGGCGAGGAGCTTCAGAGCGCCGCCCATGAGCGTGCAGCCCTCGGCCTCAAGGCGCGGCTCCTTGAAGAGCATGAGCTCCGTGAGCTTCGTCGTCTGCCGCACCTGGCTCGCGAACGTGATGACCGAAAGATACGCCGTCTCAAGCGCCTGCGGGTCGCCGCGAAGCTCCGACAAGAGCGCCTTGATCCCCTGGCGCACGGCCTCGATCGGCTCGCCCATCATCGATCCCGAGCAATCCAAAAGCAAATACACCGGCAGTCTGCGTCCAACATCCGCCATGAAAAGCACCTCCCAGAATCCTTCCGCACGCAAAAAGCGGCGGAAACCATAGTCCGAGGCAGTACGCCTCGAAGCCCTTATCGTATACACTTTATTCTAACCACGAAAGCGCAGGAGGTCAAGCCGACGGCGGCGAGCGATTTTCGCAAAGAAAGAAGAGCACCCGGCAGATGCGGGGCGCTCTTTCAAGAAGTGGACATTCGGATCGTTTGTCTTTGGCAGACTAGCAGCGGATAAAATGCAGGAAGATCTTGCCGCATCAAGGCGTCTGTCCATGCAGATTGTCCGGATATTCGACACCGCGTGTTTTTTTGTAGACGATCTTGAACATGTAGTAGGGATAGGCATGGTAATCGTCGATGTATCCCGTATAGCCGTGGCTCTGTATGTAGCGAGAGATCTCATCGTAATCGAACGCGGGCATGGAAAGCCATCGCCCTTGAGCGGAGTAGAACTGAGGATTTGAGCCGCCGTCTTTCGATTGGCGGTATTGCCGAATTCTATACTCACGGAAAGAGCCGTCGGCATCACGATAATAAGCGACATAGCCCGTTGCATACGTGTAGTAATCTGGATCTTCGGCACTGAAGGTGCATGAGCTGAGATCCACATATTCACGATAGTTGGCGTGATAATACGAGACAGGATAGTTGGGATCGTCGTCAAGATACTGCAGGGAAGCAGATGCCGCGTGCGGCTGGACGAGGAAGAAGAGCGCAAAAGCCGCTGCAGTGAGGAATGTGTGGAAAAATCGTTTCATGATGGATGCCTCCTTGGTTTAAGGTTGTCGTTCGGCCTATGTGATTATCATTTCGCGCTGGATGTTTGGTTTCCTGCTGCTTCAATATATATGTTATAATAGGAGGCATCGAAAATGACAACGAAAAAGAGCTGTACGGCAGCGAGCAGAGTCGCAGCGGATGTCGTTTTCAGTAAAGCTATGGACGATTCATCAGCCAGAAGCTCTATCGTTTCCCGTTGAAAAATATTTCGTGGCTGGATGCAATATTCTACTTACTGTCGTATAGGAAAAGACATGTAATATGCAGCATTAAAGGGGTGGTCAGCCATGGAAAGCAAAATCGCAGAACTCATTCACTTGAAAACGCAGCCCGTAGCCGTGCTTCATGCGGATACGGCGCCTGAGGATGCTGTGCAGTTCAAGGAAGGCGTATGGGGCTGCTCGGTCGCCTTGCTTGTGGCGGCAAGCAAGGGAAAGACGGCCGCGTTCGCCGAAAAGACGACCGTCTGTCTTGGCGCGAAAACTGGGCTGGGCTTTCAGGATTACCCGCACGGTTGGATCGAATACTTCCTCTCGACGGGCGGCGAACAGATCGGCAGAGAAGGCGAGTTCTACAAGAAAACACCGGAACTGGCGCGGGACTTTATCGAGAATATTAAGCGTCATGACGGCAAGCCCTATGTCGTCTGCAAACCACTGCGCGATGTCCTGCCCGATGAACGCCCGCTCGCGGTGATCTTCTTCGTGAATGCCGATCAGCTCTCAGCGCTTGCCACGCTCGCGAACTACGATAAGAGGACGCAGGACAACGTCAAGCTACTCTTCGGTGCGGGCTGTGCACAGGCGGTGCTCTATCCCGTGACAGAAGAGCAGGAGGGCGGCACAAATTGTTTCATCGGGCTGACCGATCCTTCGGCTAGGAAATGCATTCCGAAGGATGTGTTGTCCTTCGGCATACCGTACAGCCGCTTTCTGGAAATGGAGCGCGAAGCGGAAGGGAGCTTCCTCACGAAAGAAACGTGGCAAAAGATTGCGGTGCGCCTCGATGGATGAAGATTCGCAAAGAGAGGAGTTGGATAATCCGTATGACAGCAGAGGAAAAGCGCAAGGCGGAGATGGCGACGGTCAAGAAAATGCTCGAAATCTACTGCCGCGCGCATCATGGCAACAATTTGAGCCTTTGCGAAGAATGTGAAGCGCTGTTCGACTATGCCCGTGCGCGCGTCGAGCGCTGCCCGCACATGGAGACGAAGACGTTTTGCAGTGCGTGCCAGACGCACTGCTACGCGCCCAAGATGCGCGAAAAAATCCGCGAAGCCATGCGCTACAGCGGCCCGCGCATGCTGCTCCACGCGCCCGTCATGGCGCTTCGGCACATGTTCATCGAGTGGCGCGAGAAGCGGCGCTGAAGGCAGGCTTGGCAAAAGATTTTTTACAGCGGATGTGCATTTTTTTGTACATCCGCTGTGTTATACTGTTTACAAAGGGAGGAGAAACGAGATTGAAGGTTGTGCTGCTGCACATGTGCAGAACCTACGGAATTTGAAGAGACTCCCAGACAGCGGCTTGCTCCATTTGTTCCTTGACAACTTCATAGAGGAATCATCAGCAGGAAAAGTTTTGAAGCAAAGGAGTGAGAACGATGCTGTTTTATGAATTTCAGGTAAAATGCAATCTGACAAAGGAGATTCAGGCCGCTTCAAGCGAAGACTCCCGTGATCCGAACAAACATCTTTCCATCTTTAACTCGCACCGCAAGCGGGAACGTTGGCTCTCCGACCTGAATGATGCGCTCAGGGAAGTGTGCGCGGACGCAATGGTTCTGCTCTTCATCGACCGCATCCTTCCAAACGGCTTTCATATGTGCGCCGCCTTAAATCAGATGAAAGCGATGACCGCAGGGCAGCTCGGTAAGAAACTCGCTCCCCTGCTCGCCGAAACGTGCGATGTGCAGGAAATCGCCATCCACGGTCTGCGCGAGGTTACACGCGAACAGTTTGTGCATCGCTTCGAAGTCTGTGACAAAAAGAATTATATCAATATCTGCAATCCCTTCTATGAGATGAACCTCAACTATGCAGACAGTTCGGCTTTCCAACTGACGGAGGAAATCCTTCGGAGCAGGCCGCGCCTCTCGCATGCACAGGCGAACCTTGAAGCGGAAAGTCTGCTGGCAGACAACAGCTTTTTGGCAGAACTGGCGCGAATCTATGCCGAAGAGAACGAGCGCAGGATGTTTTACGGACATCCCGTGCATTACCATATCGCAGCGGGAAATTCGGAGGCGGCGATGGCGATGACGCGCCTTCTCGCGCGTGCGCTCCACGCCAACAAGCGCCTTGTGGGGCAAAGAATCAACCGCATTCATAGCATTAAAGACACCTGTTTCGAGGAGGAGGATCTCGAACATCTTCTGCACCATGCGAAGGGAGGGGCCGTCGTCATTGAAATGTGTGGCTGCAGCGAAGAGGAAGAAAACTATGCAGGAAGCTATGAGCGCGTTGTCGAATATTTCGGAAAGATCATCCGCAAATATCAGCGCGACACGCTCTTCATCCTTGTGGAGTTCCATACGCAAACGAGAGCGTTGAAAAAACTTCTGGCCTACCTGCAGGAAGACATCTCTTTCGTACACATCGAAGAGGGCGCGGGCAACCGTGCGCAGGCAGCAGCGTATCTGCAAAAACTCGACACTCAGTCGTCGATGCCCCACTACAGCGTGCGCGAACTGGAGCTGGCGCTCGGCGAGCGGCATACCTTCCGCGCCTCCGACATTCACCAGATTCATGAGAAATTGTATCGGGACGCACTGAAGGCCAAGACCTACCGTGCGTATCAGGACATCGAGTTCTATAAAGAGACGACAGCCAAGAAATCGGAGCAGGATGCAAAGGCCGCGCTGCAGGAGATGGTCGGACTGAAAAGGCAGAAGGAGCTCGTGCGGCAGATCGTCGCTTCGTTCGCCGTGCAGAAACGGCGCACCGAGCTCGACATGGACGCGCAGCGCCCCTCCATGCACATGTGCTTCACGGGCAACCCAGGCAGCGCAAAGACGACGGTCGCCCGCTTGCTCGCCGACATCCTGAGCAAGGAGAACCTCCTTGACACGGGACATTTCGTCGAGTGCGGACGCGCCGATCTCGTGGGCAGGTACGTCGGCTGGACGGCGGTGCAGGTCAAAGAAAAATTCCGCGCGGCGCGCGGCGGCATCCTCTTCATCGATGAAGCGTACGCGCTCGTGGACGACCGCTCCGGCAGCTATGGGGACGAGGCAATCAACACCATCGTGCAGGAGATGGAAAACCGCCGCGCGGATGTGATCGTCATCTTCGCCGGCTACCCGAAGAAGATGGAGGCATTCCTCGCCACCAACGAGGGGCTGCGCAGCCGCATCGCGTTTCATGTGGACTTTCCGGACTACACGCCGGCTGAGCTCGCAGAGATTCTGCGACTCATCGCACGGAAAAAGGGCTGCACGCTCACCGAAGAGATCGTCGCACACTGCCGCAAGCGATTTGAGGCAGTGTGCAGGCAACCGGACTTCGGCAACGGACGCTTCGTACGAAATGTTTTCGAACAGGCGCTCATGCGTCAAGCGCAGCGACTCTGTACACTTCGCGAGGGTCAAACGCTCGCGAAGGAAGACTTGCGGCAGCTCACCATCGAGGACTTCGATGTTGCGGCTCTGCAGGCCGTTCCCTCCAGCCCTTCCCCTGTGGGATTTTCCGTTTCGTAAGAAAACATATTCTCTATGCCTAAAATCATGGCAGCAACCAAAAAGGAGGCAGCAAAAATGGCAGCAGGAAAGAGCAATACGGCAGCAGGCCGAGCCGTGGCGGGCAGTCATCTCTGGATGCAGCATCTTGTGGAAGCAGGACGCTTCCCCACTCTCGCACGCATGTTTGCAGCGCAGCTTGGCGAGGAGGTGGAGTGGATTGCTCCCCTCCCGCAAAATGACTTCAAGGAGTACAAACTGAATCAAGACGAGGCGATGGCGAAGCTCTTTCCCCATGCGGATAAGGCGTCTCTCTTCGACTTTTGGCCGTCGAACCAGCCGCAGTGGGACGGTATCGCCATCGGCAGGGACAGCGGTGCGCTCTACTTGGTGGAGGCAAAAGCCCATCGCAAGGAGGCTGAAGGGCAGAAGCTCGGAGCGACGGCTCAGGAAAGCATAGACAAGATCAAGGATACACTGCGCAAATGGCACGACGCGCACTTCCCGCAGGGGGATTTCTCCTTGTGGACGGACGGGCATTACCAGCTCGCGAACCGTTTGGTCTTCCTCTACGAGATGCGGACGCGCTGCGTGCCGCATCACTTCCCCGATGTGCGTCTCGTCCTGCTGAACATCGCCGGCGATCCAACGATGGAGGCACATCGAGCAGAATATCATGGCTATAAAACGACGCAGGAGCAGTGGAAGGATTATTACAGCGACGTCTTCCAAAAGATGCTCGGCACGCCGCAGATTCCGCACGGAACTGTGCTGCTGCAGCTCGACGTGGAGCTTATGGCGCGTTATCAGAAGCTCAAAGACATGGTGACGAAACGCCGTCGGGAATTTGCCGCGCTGATGGACTTCATCGAGCAGCAGACAGCCTATCTCACAGCGCCCGCTTCCACGAGATACCACCTGTGCAAAGAATGCGGCCTCTTGGAACACAGCGTGAACGTCGCCGAAACGATGCTGAAGATGCGCGCGACCATCGCGCCCGAACTTTCCGAGGAGAGCTGCGTCATCGTCGCCCTCCTGCACGACCTCGGCAAGGCGGGATCGCCGGGGAAGCCGCAGTATCTGAAAAACGAGGAGGCGGGCGCACGCTTCCCCTATCGTTGGAACAGGGAGCTCATCTATCTGAGCGTTCCCGTCCGCAGTCTATCGCTCATCCTCCCGCACTTCCCTCTGACGGAGGAAGAGATCCAGGCGATCGTCTATCATGACGGACAGTATGTCCCCGAAAACCACGCGGTTGCTGCCCGTGAGGAGAAGCTGACTCTGCTCCTGCAATATGCGGATAATTGGAGCGGCTTCGTGACGGAAAAAGCCTGAGAAAATCGCTCGCCTGCACCGCTGCTCAAAAGCCATCGACTCTCTGCAAGGCAGAAAGTCGATGGCTTTTTTGAGAAATATTTCGGATATGGATACAACATCCTGCTTGCTGTCGTTCGAGTGGCGCGAGAAGCAGCGCTGATGACAGTTTCTCGCGGTTTGCCGGATGTGGTATAATAAGGACGAGAATTGAGATTGCGAAGGAGCGATACTATGAAAAAGATTATTATGTTGACGGCATTGATGGCGCTGACGCTTTTTGCGGGCGGCTGCGGCGGACAGGCGGCGGGTGCGCCGCGCCAGGTGTCGGCGGCTGAGGCGCAGAAGATGATGGCGTCGGAGAAGGATTATATCATCGTCGATGTGCGGACGAAGGGCGAATACGCCACGGGACATATTCCGAAGGCGATCAACATCCCGAATGAGAGCATCGACAAGACTCCGCCTGCAGAGCTTAAGGACAAGAATCAGCTGATCCTCGTCTACTGCCGCAGCGGCAAGCGCAGCCATGATGCGGCGCAGAAGCTTGCTGCCATGGGCTATGGAAACATCGTCGATTTCGGCGGCATCATGGACTGGCCGGGCGAAACAGTGACGGAGTGAGCGGTTTGCTGCGCAAAAGGCGAGATGGCCGCGCGATCATGTGATTTGAGGAGAACTAAGATACGATGACGATATTGGAATCTGCACGCCGCAAGGCGGAGCAGGGGGAGAGGCTGAGCCTTGCGGACGCCTTGGCGCTCTACGAGGAGAACGACCTTCTTTTTCTCGCGGATGCGGCGCGGCGCGCGAAGGAACGCGCGAGCGGCAGGAGCGTCTTTTTTAATGTGAACCGCCATATCAATCTGACGAATATCTGCACGTCGGGCTGCCCCTTGTGTGCCTTTCAAGTGGAGGAAGGCGAGAGTCGTGGCTACGTGATGGAGGAGGCGGACGTCGCGCACGTCCTTGCCGAGGCGAAGGAAGTCAAGCGGCTCGGCGAGATCCACATCGTCTCGGCGCTTCATCCGACGAAGCCTTTCGACTACTATCTCGGCGTTGTGCGCCAGGTCAAGGCGGCTCTGCCCGATGCCGACATCAAGGCGTTCACGCCCGTCGAGATCGTGCATTTTGCCGAGATGACGGGAAAGAGCGTCAAGGAGGTGCTCGCCCTTTTGCAGGAGGCGGGGCTTTCTTCGCTCCCGGGCGGCGGCGCGGAGATTCTCGCGGATCGCGTGCGCGCGATCATCTGTCCGAAGAAGGCGACGGCCGCCCAGTGGATCGAGACGATGAAGGCCGCGCATTCTCTCGGCATACGCACGAACGCGACGATGCTCTACGGTCATGTGGAGACGATCGAGGAGCGCCTGCAGCACCTCGTCACTTTGCGCGACATACAGGACGAGACGGGCGGCTTCCAGGCGTTCGTCTCCTTCCCCTTTCATCCCGCGAATACGCAGCTTGCGAAGGACTATGCGCTGGAGCGCGTCGGCTCGTGGGAGGACATGAAGATGATGGCGCTCTCGCGCCTCATCCTCGACAATATCCGCCACATCAAGGCGTTTTGGATCATGCTGACGATGCCCGTGGCGCAGCTCGCCCTGGGCTTCGGCGCGGACGACCTCGACGGCACGATCGGCGAGGAGAAGATCATCCACGCGGCGGGCGCCAAGACGGGCACGGGCATCACGCGCGAAAGGCTCTGCCGCATCATCCGCGAGGCGGGCTACGAGCCTGTGGAGCGCGACACATTTTATCACGCGTTGGCGAGCACAGAGGGGGAAGCGTAATGCGCCTGACGGAAAAGGAGGGCGAGGCTCTTCTCCTCGCACAAGATCCGATCGCGCTCGGCCGCGAGGCCGATGCCGTGCGGCGCGCGCGCTACGGCAACCGCACGACGTTCATCGTCGACCGCAACATCAACTACACGAACATCTGCCGCAACGAGTGCAGCTTCTGCGCCTTCTACCGCCGCTTGGACGCGGCGGACGCCTATCTGCTCTCCTACGAGGAAATTCTCGAAAAGGCGCGTGAGACGGTCGAGGCGGGCGGCACGCAGCTGATGATTCAGGGCGGCCTGCATCCGGAGCTGGGTCTTGCCTATTACGAGGAAATGCTGCGCCGCTTGAAGCGCGAGTTTCCCATGCTGACGATCCACTCGTTCACGGCGACGGAGATCCTCTACTTCGCAGAGAAGGCGGGGCTTTCCGTCGAGGAGACATTGAAGCGGCTGCAGGCGGCGGGACTCGACAGCCTGCCGGGCGGCGGCGCGGAGATCCTCGTCGACCGCATCCGCAAGAGGATTGCGCCGAAGAAGATCATGACGGACGATTGGCTGCGCATCATGAAGACGGCGCACACGATCGGCATGGAGAGCACGGCGACGATGGTCATCGGCTTCGGCGAGACGATGGCTGACCGCATCGAGCACATGGAGAAGGTGCGCCGCCTGCAGGACGAGACGGGCGGCTTCCGCGCCTTCATCACATGGACGTTTCAGCCCGGCCACACGGAGCTTGGCGGCGAGAAGACAAGCTCGTGGGACTACCTGACGACGCTGGCTCTGACGCGCCTCTACCTCGACAACATCGCGCACATCCAAGGCTCGTGGGTCACGCAGGGCGAGCGCATCGGGCAGCTGACGCTGGGCTTCGGCGCGGACGACCTCGGCAGCATCATGCTCGAAGAAAACGTCGTCAAGGCGGCGGGCACGCGCTACGAGATGTCGATTCAGAAGATGGTGCGCCTGATTCAAGGCGCGGGCAGAGAAGCCGCGCAGCGCGATACGGAGTACCGTGTTTTGAAAACCTTCAGCGAAAGGAGCGAATAAATGGCACAGCAAGAAATTCCCGCCGCATCGTTCGGCGTCGTCGGCGGCTCGGGCACGCTTTCGAGTGATTTTCCCGCGCGTCTTCCCGATGAGGATATAGAAATTCTCGCCGACAATCTCATCTTTGACACGCCCTACGGAAAGAGTCCCGCTTTTCGCCTGTTCTCGGTCGGCGAGGTGCGCGTGCTCTCGTGCCGCATGCACGGCTGGCGCTCGGGCGTGACGCGTGCCGACGCTTCGCGCCAGGTCTTCTGGGTCTTCCGCGAGGCCGGCGTCGTGCGCGTCCTCTCCGAGGGCGGCGTCGGCACGGCGAATCATTTGCTCGATCCGCGCGACTTCCTGATTCCCGACGACTATCTCGACCTCTCGAACCGCAAGGACGTCATGCTCGACGGCAGGTATCTGCTCATCATGCGCGATGCCCTCTGCCCCGAGCTTCGCGCTTCGCTTCTGGCGGCGACGAAGAAGCGCTTTTCGGGGCGCATCTTCGACCGCGGCATTTACGCGTGCACGGACGGACGCCACTTCGAGAGTCCTGCCGAAGTCGCCATGCTCAATGGCCATGCCGACATCATCGGGCAGAGCATCTGCCCCGAGGTCTACCTCGCGCGTGAGATCGGCGCGTGCTACGCGGGGCTTTACTACGTCGTGAACTACGGCGAGGGCATCCGACCCAAGTGGTCGTACGGCACGATGAAGGACATCTTCTACGACGACGCGCCGATGATCGGCGAGGTGCTCGCAGAAACGATTCGGGAAACAGCGGCGAAGGAGCGCCATTGCGAGTGCCTCGCGCTTCGCAAGGAAACACTCTTGAAGGACGTCTACAACGAGGCGTCCGACAAGGGGTAGAAAGGGAGGGCTTCTCCTTTGGACATCAAGGTCGTGGCGTACTTTTTGGGGCGCATCGCGCAGGCCGAGGGGCTGATTTTCCTCGTGCCGCTCGCCGTTTCCCTGTGGTACGCTGAATCCTCTCGCTTGCCGCTCTTCGCTGCAGCCCTCTTGAGCGCGGCGGCGGGCACGGCGCTTCGCCGCGCCGGCAAAGAGCCGGGCGAGCGCCTGACGCTTCGCGAGGGCATCGCCATCACGGGCGGCGGCTGGCTTCTGGCGACCTTCCTCGGCATGCTGCCGTACCTTCTGGGCGGCTATCTCGGCTACCTCGACGGCGTCTTTGAGAGCATATCGGGCTTCACGGGCACGGGCGCGACCGTCGTCGAAGACATCGAGGCCCTGCCGCAGGGCGTGCTCCTTTGGCGAAGCCTCACGCATTGGCTCGGCGGCCTCGGCATCATCGTCATCTTCATCGCTCTTTTGCCCGCGACGGGGCAGAGCGCCATCACGATGTACAACGCCGAATCGAGCGCCCAGGGCTCGGAGCGCGTCCTGCCGCGCCTCAAGAACCTCACGAGCGTGCTCTTTCGCATCTACGTCGTCCTGACGGGCGCGGCGTTCCTCGCCTTCTTCGCCTGCGGCATGAGTGCGCTCGACGCCGTCAACCATGCGATGTCGACGATCGGCACGGGCGGCTTCTCGACGTACAACGCGAGCGCCGCGCATTTCAAGAGTCCTGCCATCGAGCTATGGATGTCGCTCTTCATGTTCATCGCGGGCGGCAGCTTCGGCCTCTACTACCGGGTTTACAAGAAAGGGCCACAGGTGCTGTGGCGCAACTCCGAGTTCAAGGCGTACTTAGGCATCGTCGGCGGCGCAGTGCTGCTCATCGCGGCGAATCTTTTCTACCGAGGGCTTTACAACGTGCCCGACGCTTTGCGCTTCGCGCTCTTTCAGGCGACGTCGCTCTCGACGACGGGCTTCGTCTCCGCCGACTACGAAATGTGGCCGGGCTTTTCCAAGGGCATCCTGCTTCTCCTCATGCTCACGGGCGGCTGCGTCGGCTCGACGGCGGCGGGACTGAAGATCGCGCGCATCCTCGTGCTCTTTCGCATGGTGCGCACGATCGTGCTGGAAAAGCTCCATCCGCGCGTCACGACGCCCGTGCGCATCAACGGCGCGAGCGTCGACGAGGCGACACTCCACCGCACGGCGGTCTTCTTCTTCCTCTACGTCCTCTCCATCGCCTTTTTCGCCGTGCTCATGACGGCGGACAACATCAAGACCTTCGACGCCATCGGCATCAGTGTGACGACCGTCGGCTGCGTCGGCCCTGCCTTTGGCATTGCGGGCGCGACGGAGAACTACGCGGGACTATCCGACTTCACGAAGGGCATCCTGTGCTTCGCCATGCTGCTCGGCCGGCTCGAATTCTTCACGCTGCTCGTCATGCTCTACCCGTCGTTCTGGCGCTCGAAGAAGAATTGGTGATGGGAGAAAATCCGCTGAAAAGCAAGAGTGCAAACCTCATGCCGGAGGCAAAATGACCTGCGCCTGAACAATCCTTTCCAGCTCTTTCGGCTCGACGTCCTGCAGATACATCCATCGCCCTGCCCTTTTCGCTTCGGCGACGGACGCATCGACCTTTTGATAGTAGTCTTTCACTTCTTCGTAGTAGTCGAGCCACGCATCTTCCATATCTTCTTCGTTGAAGATGTGCCACTTGCACCAGCTGGAAAGCTCCGGATGCTTTTCGGCGATCAGCGCGAAGCACGCTTGATTGTCCTTGATGACCTGCGCCTGTCGGCGTTCGTCCGTGCTCGTCGATATGCCGCTGCCGTACTCGTACCAGATGAGGTTGTGATTCCAGAAGCCGATGTCGATGCCGTCGGCGATCATGAGGGTGTAGGCGCGGTCTTCGAGATGAACGGCCTTGCCCAGCAGGGGCTTCGTGTACTGCATGAGAAGCTTGCGGCGCGTCATAAAGGCTGCGCCGATCGGGTAATCTTGACATAGAAGATGCGCCCTTCTTGCTGCGGCGAAGTCGTTCCTTTCATACGGCTCCAAATTCCGCGGGTGCATTTCATCCAATATATGATACTGCCCGCCCTCTTCACGATAATAGCAGGCGCGTCCGAAGGCGGCCGGATACCCGCTCTCTTCCATGAAACGGAACATGTCGGCCAATACATGGTCGCTGTACAGGTAATCGCCGGGAGAGATGTTCTTGATGTACTTCCCTCGTGCATGGGAAAAGGCGCGGTACACATTGTGTACGACACCTTGATTTTTGGGTGCTTGAAGAATCTTGTAGGCTGTGAATCCCTTAGAAGCGAGATCGTCTTCGATGGCCTTCCTCGGGAAATCTTCCGAGCCGTCATCGGCGATGACGATCTCGAACGAGCAGCCCTTCTGCTCAACGACGGAGGCGAGCGTCCTTTTGAGCTTCAGAAAATCCGACCGATAGGTGAGAATGCAGACGGACACATCGAAATGCGCATCGTCCCCTCTAGCTTCGTCGCGGGAAAAGATCGCCGCATCGCCGCCGTAAAGGATTCGCGGCTGCGTTTCGAGGCGGTTCAAGAGGCGCAGCGAACGCTCTTCTCTCGTGAGGATCAAGACGTCCGCCAGACGAAGCGCGGCAGAAGACAGCGCCGCCTCACCCTCGAAGGTCAGTACCGCCGGCGCGTCGTCGCCGAGCGCGTCAAGCGCTTGACTGAACTGCGCCAGCGGCTCTTGAGCGCCTTCTGCGGCGGACAAGTCAAGCAGCAGCGCCACGTTGTCTGCCGCGCAAAAGATTTTGACGTATCGCTCGAATACCGTGCGCCATACGGCTTCCGGCGCTTGGAAGTCCGGCAGGAAATAGTAGAGCCGTATGCCTTCTTTTTTCAGGTTTTGAAGAGTTTCTATCATTTCGATTCCTTTCCCTGCAGGTTTGCCGCTCATACAAGACTTTCTGACTTCCATCGTAATCCATGCGGCGGCAGAAAGCAAGGGCATGTGTAATTTTCGAGCATATATCCAAGTTGTCACGGGAAAGAGCCGACGGCACGTGCCTCACGGCGTATTTTGTGAAGAAAAAGGAGGTTCGGTTCGCTGTCCGTCCTGCTTCCCTTGCTGCATAGACGCCTTCATAGTATAATAAAGGAAACAGGATAGGAGAGCGTGCTATGAGGTGGGATGAGCAGGAAGAACGGCGGCGAAGGTTTTTGGAAATTCTCGCAGGATTTCGCTTGCTGGACGACGATTTTATGACAGCCGTATTTCAAGGCAGTTTGCCGTGCGTCGATTTGCTTTTGCAGATTGTTTTGGCGAAAGCAGGCAGATATTAGGGCAACAAAGGCTGTCACGCAGGATGCGCTGAAAAATCTGCAAGGTCGCAGCGTGCGATTGGATATTCATGCGTTCACCGAGGGGCAGGAGTTCGATGTTGAAGTTCAGCGTGACGAAGATGGCGCTTCGGCACGCCGGGCGAGATTCAACAGCAGTCTGATGGACGCAAACGCACTTCATGCCGGAGACGATTGCGAGAAACTGCCCGAATCGTATGTGATTTTTATTACGGAGACGGCTGTACTGGGCGAGAAAAAGCCGATCTATATCATTGAAAGGACAATCAAAGGGAGTGCCAAGAGTTTCGGCGATGGTTCGCACATCATCTACGTTAACAGTTCCATGATGGATGAAGATACTCCGCTGGGTAGATTGATGCACGATTTCCACTGCACGCGCGCGGAAGATATGTATTATGATGTACTCGCGGAACGCGTGAAATATTTCAAGGAGACGGAGGAAGGAGAAAGAGCCATGTGTGAAGCGATGGAGAAACTCGTAAAGGAGTTTGCAGTCGAAATTGCAAAAGAAGCGGAAGTTCGCGGCATGGAGCGTGGCATGGAACGTGGTATGGAACGTGGTATGGAGCGCGGTATGGAGCGCGGTATGGAGCGCGGTCGTGAAGAAGGGAAGATCTCAGTCGTGCTCGGGATGTTGAAAGAGCGGCTGCCGCTGGAAATGATAGAAAAAGTATCGAACCTTTCCATGGATAAGATTCAGGAAATCGGCAGAATGCACAGCTTGCTCTGATGCACTTGCTCTTTTTGCTGTTAAGGGAACAGATAAAGAAAAATCTCCATGAAGAGCGTTTCTGGCTTATGCGGCTTTACTCCATATTTTGTTTGGAGTAAAGCCGTTTTTCGTTATATACGCTTGGGGAATTGCGATGGAAAAGAAGGGCGCGTCATGGTATGATAAGGAAATGAAAGACTATCTCGGAAGAAAGGCTTCTGTTTGAGCGGGCCTTTCTCAAAGGAGGATCTATGCAAAGCGTCATCTTGAAGAGCCGACTGCTGCGGCTTTACGATCATTTTGCAGCCGAGGGTGATGCGGCGAGCGCACGCAAGGTGCGCCAGCTTGCCGAAAAGCTCGTGCGCGGCGAATTCGGCGTCGCTTTCTGCGGTCATTTTTCGGCGGGCAAGTCGCGCATGATCAACCGCCTCCTCGGCGCGATGCTCCTGCCGTCGAGTCCCATACCGACGAGCGCGAACCTCGTCTACGTCAGGCACGGCGAAGAGTACGCCGAGGCACGCTTTAGAGACGGCAGGCCGCGCCGCTACCTCGCGCCCTACGACTACGACCTCGTGAAATCGTTCTGCCGCGACGGCACGGCGATCGAGAGCATCGAGATCTCGACGGCGGCCGCATCTCTTCCTGCGGGCGTCGTGCTCATGGACACGCCGGGCATCGACTCGACCGACGCCGCGCACCGCCTGGCGACGGAGGAGGCGATCCACCTCGCCGACCTCATCTTCTACGTCATGGACTACAACCATGTGCAGTCGGAGGAGAGTTTTCTCTTCACGAAGTCGCTGACGGAAGCGGGAAAGCGCGTCGCGCTCGTCATCAACCAGATCGACAAGCACCGCGAGGAGGAGCTTTCCTTCGCCGCGTTTGCTGCCGGCGTCAAGGACGCTTTCGCCGCATGGGGCGTCGCGCCCGAGGCGGTCTTCTTCACCTCGATGAAGGACGAGGCGCATGAGCACAACGACTTCAAGACGATGCAGGCCTTCCTGCGCGATGCGCTCAAAAATCGTGCGGCGGCGCTCGAAGAATCGATCGCCCGCTCTCTCGAAAAGATCTGCGCCGACGCCGTAAGCCGCGAGGAAAAAGCAGAGGAGAAAGGGCTTGCCGACGCCCGCCGCGTGCTCGAACCTCTGTCGGTCGCGGAGCGCGACGCGCTCTGGGCGGGCAGCCGCGCCTTGGAACAGGAGGCGCAGAGTCTGCGTGAGGACGGACGCGCCGCCTTCAACGAAGGGATCGAAAAGATCCTCGCCAACGCCTACATGATGCCGTACGAGGTGCGCGAACTGGCGCGTCTCTACCTCGAAGCCTGTGCGCCCGGCTTCAAGGTCGGCTTCTTCGGGCGCGGCAAGAAGACGGCGGCGGAGCGTGCTGCCCGCCGCGAACGCCTGTGGCAGGCTCTCGCGGAGAAGGTGCGGCTGCAGGTCGATTGGCACATCGCGACGTATCTGAAGGATTTCGCGCGCGACCGGCACATCGAGGGCGGGGCGGCCGCCGCCTTCGCCGAGAGTTTCACGGCTCTGCCTGAAGAAGATGTGCTGGAAAAGAATCAGAAGGAAGGCGCGAGCACGAGCTACGACGGCAGCTATGTGCTGAACTACACGGCCGCGCTCGAAAAGGCGGTCAAAGAGTGCGCGCGCTCGCGTCTCGCCGCCGTCGGAGACGATCTCCTCTCACGCATGGAGGAGCGGAACGGCGTGCGCCTCGCCGCCATCGAGGCGGAGCTTTCGGGCATGGCCGAAGAGGTCGCGGCGCTCTTCGCCGTGCGGCAGGCGAAGAAGCGCGTCCAGGCGAAGCGGGAAGCCTTGGCGAAGCTTCTCGCGAGCGAGGAACGCGCGGACACGGCAAACGCTGCGCTCTTCACGCTCGCGCCGCAGGAGGTCGAAATCGTCGCGGGTGACGGCACGCCGAGCGCGGCGGACAACGCGGCAGGGCACGCGGTGCAAAAGGACGCGCCGGCCGAGGCTGCGTCTCTGCCGGCGGAAGCGGAGGAAATGCAGGCGGGCGCTCCCGCTGCGCCTGCCGATGACGCCGCGCGGGCAGACCTTGCGGCATGGGCGCCGCGCCTTCGCCGCGCGGGCGAACTCGTCGCGGACGTGCCGGGACTTTCGCGGCTCGCCGAAGAGCTCTCCCTGCGTGCCGAGCGGCTCGAAGGGCACGGCTATCTCGTGACGCTCTTCGGCGCGTTCAGCGCGGGCAAGTCGTCCTTTGCGAATGCGCTCCTCGGCGAGAACCTTCTGCCCGTCTCGCCGAACCCGACGACCGCCGTCATCCAGAAGATCCTGCCCGTGACGAAGGAAAAGCCGCACGGCACGGTGCGCGTCCGCCTGAAGGACGAAGCGATGCTGCTCGCCGATCTGAACCGCGCCCTTGCGCCCTTCGAGCGCGAGGCGAAGACTCTCGCGGAAGCGCCCGCGCTCGTCGAGGACGTGCTGACGAGAGCGAGCGACCTGCGCCAGCAGCAGGCCTTCCTGCGCGCCTACGAGAAGGGGCGCACGATGTTCGAGGGCAAGGCGGGCGCGTGGCTCGACTGCACGCTCGAAGACTTCGCCGCCTACGCGGTCGACGAGGACAAGGCATGCTTCGTTGAGGAGATCGAGATCTACAACGACTGCGACCTCACGCGCCGGGGCGTCACGCTCGTCGACACGCCGGGCGCCGACTCCATCAACGCGCGTCACACCGACCTCTCCTTCCGCTTCATCCGCCAGTCCGACGCGATCCTCTTCGTCACGTATTACAACCACGCCTTTTCCCATGCCGACAGCGAATTCCTCGTGCAGCTCGGGCGCGTCAAGGACGCCTTCGAGATGGACAAGATGTTCTTCATCGTCAACGCCATCGACCTCGCCGAGAGCGAGGAGGACGCGAGCGACGTGCTCGCCTATGTGCGCGCGAACCTCTCGCGCTTCGGCATCAAGAGGCCGCGCCTTCATGCCGTATCGAGCCTTGCGATCCTCAAGGAAAAGCTCGCGGGCGAGCATCGCGGCACGCAGTTCGAGAACGCTTTCCACCACTTCATTTTCCACGACCTCGCAGGCCTTGCCGTACGCGCCGCCGAAGGCGACTATGCGCGTGCCCAAACGCTCTTGAGCCGCCTCATCGAAGAGAGCGAGGAAAGTGCCGAGAAGAAGGCCGAGCGGCGCGAATCGCTCGAAAAGAACGCGGCGCGGGCGAAGGACATTCTCGAAAAAGAGAGCAGCGAAGGCATCGAAAAACGCGCCGCGCAGGAGCAGGCGGAGCTTCTCTATTACGTCGCGGAGCGCGTCTTCCTGCGCTATGAGGACATGTTCCGCCTGAGCTTCAACGCCGCGACGCTCGGCCGCGAGCACGGCAAAGCGAGCCTCCAAAAGGCGATGAAGGAGCTTCTCGCGAGCCTCGGCTTCGACCTCGCGCAGGAGATGCGTGCGACCGCCGTGCGCTTGGAGCGCTTCCTCGCCAAGCGCGGCAAAGAGATGCAGGAGACGCTGGCCAAGACGCTCTCCGAGGGCGAGCGCGACTTCTCCTTCGGCGTGGAAGCGACGGAGTTTGACTTTGACCTCTCGTTTCCGGCGGCGTTCGCCGACGTCGAGCCGCAGGTCTTCGCCAAGGAACTTGCACTCTTCAAGAGTCCCGCGCAGTTCTTCGAAAAGGGCGGCAGCAAGATCATGGCGGAGGCGCTCAAGGAAAGGCTTCGCCCCATGGTCAGCGCCTATCTCGAAAGAGAGGGCGCACGCCTCGAAGAGCGCGTGCTTTCGGGCAGCCGCGCCGTATTCGAGGCGGCGCTCGCCCATGTGCGAAGGGAAGCGCAAGGCTACTACGAAGGCCACCGCGCCGCTCTGGCGGGCGGGCTTTCGGCGGCGAAACTGCGCGAGATCCGCGCGAAGCTCTGAGAAGGTGCGCGGCTCGTTTCGTGCAAAGCCCGCAGAAGATGCGAACATTCGCAAGGAGGTGACAGTATGGCCAAGAAGGCAGTCCTGCTGATCCTCGCCGCCCTCGCGCTCCTTTTTGCAGGCTGCGGCGACGAGAAAGGCTTCATCGACTTTACGCGTCATGCGGCCGCGCCTGCCGCACCTGCTGCAGAGCGCCCGCTCGTCATCGCCTTCGCGCCTGTCATGAGTCCCGAGGAGACGCGCCGCCCCTATGAGCGCATGACCGCCTACCTCGCCGAGAAGCTCGGCCGCCCCGTCACCATGGTACAGAAGCGCGGCGCGGCGGAGCTTGATCAGCTCGTCGCGGCGGGCGAAGCCGACGTCGCCTTCCTCTCGACGGGCGCTTATACGGCGTACCGCGGCCACGAGCCGATCGAGCTTCTCGCCATGGTCGAGACGAAGGGCACGATCCTCTACCGCACCTTCGTCATCGTCGCCGCCGACAGCGAAATCGAGGACTTCGCCTCGCTCAAAGGGCGCGTCTTCGCCTTCGTCGATCCGCTCAGTCATTCGGGCAGGCTCGCCGTCGATTACCGCCTGCTCGAAGAAGGGCTGACGCCCGAGCAGTATTTCGGGCGCATCTTCTACACGCACCACCACGACAAGTCGATCTGGGCGGTCGCCAACCACCTCGCCGATGGAGCGAGCATCGACAACCAGATCTATGAGCATATCGAGCAGACGAATCCGCAGCTCGCCGCGAAGGTGCGCATCATCGACGAGCTTGCCGTCGCTCCGACCGGCCCCGTCGTCGTGCGGCAGAACCTCGCGCCCGAGGAAAAGGAGCAGCTTCGCCGCATCTTCTATGAGATGGCGGACGACGAAGCCATGCGTCCCGTGCTGCAGTCGGCGGTCATCGACCGCTTCGTGCCGCCCGACGGCGGGCTTTACGAGCCTCTGCGGCAGAAGTTTCTCGCGCACGAGCGCCTTTCGGGAGAGTGACATGGAAAAGCAAAGCCTGACCGTCCGCTTCAACATCCTCCTCGTCGGCAGCGTGCTGCTCTGCGGACTCCTGCTCGGCGCGTTCTTCCTCGTGACCCTGCGGGCGACGCTGATCGAAGGGCTGAACCGCTCGGGGCGCGAGATCGCCTCGGCGCTCGGCGCGGTCATCGCGAGCGACATCCTCCTCGACGACCGCTTCACGATTTCCGACCAGTTGGAGCGCACGCTGGAAAAGAATCCCGAGGTGCGCTACATCCTCGTGACGTACCCCGACGGGCGCATCCTCGCGAGCACCTTCGCCGACGGCCTGCCCGAAGGACTGCTGCCGCTTCGTGAAAAGGACGATTTGGAGCCGCATATTTACAGCAGCACCGATGGGCCGATCCGCGAGATCCTCTATCCGATCGACGACGGCATCACGGGCTATCTGCGCATCGGCCTCACCGAGCGCGAGGCGCGCGCCCTCGTCGAGCGGCGCGGCTTCGAGCTTTTCCTCGTGCTTCTCTCGCTCGCGCTCCTCGCGACGTTCCTCGCGACGCGCTACGCGAAGCTCTTCGGCGCATTGCAGCAGAAGGAACGGCTTCGCCTCTGGCTCATCGGCCAGCTCTTCTCGGCGCGTGAGGACGAGAGGCGGCGCATCTCGCGTGAGCTGCACGACGAAACGAGCCAGTCGATGGCGTCGATCCTCGCCTACTTGCGCATCCTGCACGGCAAGCTCGCGACGCCCGAGCAGCGGGAACTGCTGCAGGAGGCGCGGGAACTGACGAGCGAGGCGCTGCAGGGCCTGAAGCAGCTCGCCGTCGATCTTCATCCGCCGCTCCTCGAAGACCTCGGCCTCCTCGTTGCCATTGAGAAGTACATCGACACCCTGCGCCGCACGCACGAAGATCTGACCGTGCGATGGGAGACGCAAGGCGATTTCACAGGACTTGACCGCACGCTCGCACTCGTCATCTATCGCTCCGTACAGGAAGGGCTGACGAACATCGTGCGCCACGCACACGCACGCGAGGCGAGCGTGAAGCTTCGTGCGACGGCAAAGGAAGTATGCGTGGAAATCGCCGACGACGGCGTGGGCTTCGAGAAGGACACGGCGGAGAGGGCGCGTCTCGACCGCCACCTCGGCCTCGTGAGCATGAAAGAGCGCGCCGAGCTTCTCGAAGGCAGCTTCTCCGTCGAGAGTGCGCCGGGCGCGGGCACGCGCCTTTTCCTGTGCCTGCCGCGCAAGAAGGGAGGAGAAACGTGATGGAAAACAAGAAAGAACCGCTGCGCATCCTGCTCGCCGACGATCATCGCGTGCTGCGCAAAGGCCTGTCGCTGCTTCTCTCGTCCGAGGAAGATTTCAGCGTCGTCGCCGAAGCGTCCGACGGCGAGGAAGCGCTCGAAAAGGCGGCCAAGACTCCCGTCGACATCGCGCTCCTCGACCTCTCGATGCCGCGCATGGGCGGCCTTGAGTGCCTGCGCCGCCTCAAGGCGATGCAGCCCGCCGTGCGCGTCCTCATCCTCACGATGCACAGCGAGCGCCAGTACGTCTGCGAGTGCCTGCGTGCGGGCGCGAACGGCTATTTGTGCAAGGACACGCTCGACGCCGAGCTTTTCCGCGCCCTGCGCACCGTCGCCGCAGGAGGGCGCTACCTCGGCGAGCGCGAGGCGGAGCTTCTGATCGACGGCGCGCTCGAAGAGCCTGAAGAGCCCGCCGCGCTTTCCGCCAGGGAGCGCGAAGTCCTCGAACTCATCGTGCACGGCTACTCGCTCTCGACCATTGCCGACAAGCTCTACCTCTCGATCAAGACCGTCTCCACCTACAAGACGCGCCTCCTGCAGAAGCTCGACTGCACGCAGAACTCGGAACTCGTCGACTACGCGCTCAGGCACAATATATTGGGGAAGAAATGAAAGCAACCTGGTAATATGACAAGTCTCGTGGGGATCTTATCGATGGCCCTGCTGCCCGTATTGCTCGCTGCCGTATAAGAGGTACGAATAAGTTGAGCGGAGAAGCGAGTGAAATGGTGAGCGCCTCATACAAGCACTTATTCGAATAGGAGGTCATAATAATGGATTTTATTGCCGTAGCTATCGGTCAAGCACTTGTGCCTCTTCTTTTCTCTACAGTTATTACAACAATTTTAAAAAAGACCGGCTTCATCAATCACTATTTCCGTTTAAAGTTGTTTATTGCATACATTTTCCTTTGCGTTTCTGGGAATATTCTTGTAGGCATGGAAAATTGGCGTTACATAATGACGATCTTGAATGGAGTATTATTTATCAGTGCCGTTATATCTGTTATATTTTATGTCTTTTCTCTCATTCGGTTTCACCGTTAACAGCTTAGCATATCAAGAGATGCGAATAAGTTGAGCGGAGAAGCGAGTGAAAACCTATCCTAATTCGTCTGGAGTGCTTACAGAAACTAAAGCGGCAAACGATGACTTGCAAACGAACAACCGAATATGCTATACTACGGGTGGCAAATGTTGTGATG
>ERZ772968.308-NODE-308-length-24590-cov-5.450825_pt1 | contig 24590 bp, 21 predicted proteins | sample MGYA00580674_ERZ772968 | MGnify/ENA primary metagenome ERZ772968 (study PRJEB29015, sample SAMEA2737940) | human oral metagenome | biome: human oral; feature: human-associated habitat; material: dental | place: China | collected 2138 ...
GGCGGGGACGCTGAGCGGCAATCCGCTGGCCACGGCCGCCGGGCTCGCCACGCTGGGGCTGGCCGACGACGCCGTCTACGCGACCGTCGCCGCCCGCGCCCGCGAGATCGGGGAGATCGTGGGCGCGGCGCTGGACGCCGAGGGTGTGGCGCACCGGGTGCAGCGCTCGGGCTCGCTGTTCTCGGTCATGTTCGGGGCGGGGGCGGCCGAGCGCGGCGTGCGCGACTACGAGGGGGCGCGCGCCCAGGAGGCCTGGCGCTTCGGCCCCTTCTTCCGCGCCTTCCTGGAGGCGGGCGTGGCCCTGCCGCCGAGCGTCTTCGAGGCCTGGTTCGTCTCGGCCGCGCACGCCGACGCCGAGCTGGAACGCATCGCGGACGCGGCGCCGGCAGCGGCGCGGGCCGCAGCCTCCGCACGGCCGGCGTGATCCCCGGGTAGCGGCGTCCCGCCCGGCGGGCCATTCTCATCATCGGAACCACTTCGGGCTTCATCAAAAGACGACGCCCTGCCCCGGCCATTCCAGGACTGGCCCACGGGCGCCGAGGCCGCCCCCGACCATCTGCGCCCTCACCGCATACGTCCGGACAGCCATTCACTCCCGGCGGTCTCGGAACTCGACTGACATCGACCGTGCAGTTCTCGATCCTTCCAGCCCTGACCCGACGAGTACAACGACCGATCGCCACGCGCATCGCGCACGCATCGATGATGATGAGGTTCTCATGACTCCGCCCGCCCTGCGATCTGCTACAGCACGACCTCCACGATCAGCACGACCGTGTCCAACTGCGCCGACGTCATCACCGCGACGTCGGGCGACGAGGAGGTGCGCACCTCCGGCGGCCTGAGCGGGGCCGTCCTGAGCCTCAAGGCATCGAACGCCGCGAACTCCGTCTCCACAGCCAGGAGGAGATTCTCATCCCGGCTCACCGACCACTCCACGGGCATCTACGACGCCACGCGAGGCATCGCCGCCGCCGACGAGGCGGCCGCCGCCGACGTCCCGCGGCTCGGCGACTACTGACCGCTCGGGCCGACCGCGCTCGGGCCGGCGCTCGGCAGCGCCCGCGGCTCGCCCTCAGCCCCCACACCCCCTCGACTCTGACCATGTCGGAAAGTTTCGGAGATGCGATGACGACTTTCGATGCTGTCCTGACCTGGAGCGGCACGTCCCTGTACGACGCCGGGGACGCGCTCAAGGCGGTCGCGAACAAGTACGAGGACGTGTACGAGGAGCCGACCGGTCTCAGCGCCGACGGCCTCGAGGGCAAGACCGCCGAGGCGGAGGCCAAGGCCCGGCGGATCCTCGCCGACGACGCCATGGACCTGTGGACCGCCCTGGGTCACTCCGGCAACGATCTCATCGACACCTCGACCACGGTCGACAGCCTCATGAACCAGGCAGGCCCGGGCGGAGGCGCGGGGACTGACCATCACGAACGGCACCGTCGAGGTCTCGGAGTCCGATCAAGCTCAAAAGGTCGCCAAGGATGTCCGCGCAAATCTCCGCCTGCTTCTCCCCTCCTACCAGGAGGAGGTCGATCGCCTGATGGAGCAGGTCGAGGACACGGTGGTGCTCCTGCAGGGCGTCTACGACGACATCGCCGGCCTGGACGACACGGCCCGCGGACCGCGGGCCGCGGGCCGACGTGGTCAACGCAGGGAAGCAGGAGCCGGACCCCTCCTGGACGCCCGACGAGGTCAACGACTGGTGGACGGCCCTGAGTCCCGAGTACGCCGCCCTGCTCCAGAGGCAGAAGGACATTCACGCGCTGTCCGCCATGTTCAATGAGAAATCAACCACGGCGACGGGCCGTTCACTGCTGGTGCTGGACAACTCCGGGGACCATCTCCGGGCGGCGGTCGGCTCGGGCGACGTGGACAGCGCCGCCCACGTCCTCGTCTACACGCCCGGCATGACGACCACCGTCGCCGGCGGCCTCGTCAAGGATGACGGACAGCCGGGCGGGAGCGTCGACAGCACCGAGAACATTATGGAAAAAGTCGATCCAAGCTGGGCAAAACCCGGCGATCAGAATTCCGAGACAGTGGCGGGCGTGACCTGGCTGGGCTACGACGCACCCGGTTGGGGAGAGACCATGACCTTTTCCACGGGCACCGTCCTCAATGACAACGAGGCGGAGAAGGCCGGTCAGGACCTCACCGGTTTCTACGACGGCGTCCAGGCCACCCACCACGGCGACCCGCACCTGGTGGCGGGCGGCCACTCCTACGGGTCCACGGCCACCGGGTACGCGCTGCGGGAGACGACGGCGCCCGACGACGTCGCGATATGGGGGTCTCCGGGCGCCACGACGGTGGATGCCTCCGATCTGAACATGCTGCCCGACCATTCCTACGCCGCGGCCGCGGGCGATGACATCGTTGCAGCTTTCGGCCCCTACGGCGGGAACCCGACCACCGATCTGAACTCCGACTTCACCGCCCTGGACACCGACGAGCAGGACGGCCTGGGCGCGTCCTCCGGGCATTCGAACTACACCACCCCCGACGCCACGTGCCTGCACGATCTCGGGAACATCCTGGGCGGCGACGATCCGGACTACGTCGATCGCTGAAACCCGGGAGGCCCTCTCATGGACACCAGCAACGACGATCCGGGCACCACCAAACGCCCCGGTCGCGCCCGCTCCCGCACCTGGCGACGACCGGTCGCCGGCATACTGCTGGTGGTCGCCTTCACCTACGCCACGATCTACGGCTGCGGCACCTTCCTCATCGAGGGGATCGACCCCAACACCAAGCCCGAGAGGTTCACCGGCCCCCGCCCCGACATCCCCATCACCCAGGCCCGCGCCGACACCCTCAACCTCCTCCTAACCATCTACGACACCCTCACCCGCGACCACATCATCGACGCCTGGGTCCCCCCAGCACCAGGACCCGGCGGAGGCGGATACCAAGCCCGCATCGGCAGCGAATACGACCAGCCCGTCTGCCCCGAAGGAACCACCAACGAGATATACGCACTCGCCGAAGCCACCGAAACCACCCCGGGGAGCCTGCACTCCGAGCATGCGGTCATCCTGATCGGGCAAGCGGCGACCTCACACGGCTTCACCAAGGACGCTGGCTACGGGGACTACCGCAGACTCACCGACGGAGCACAGATCGACTTCTCCAACTCCCAGGCAGTAAGGATCACCACCGCCGGCCCCCCCGGCACACCATTCCAGGACTGGCCCACCGGCACCGAGGCCATACCCGACTACCTGCGCACCACCGGCCACAACCTCAACAGAGACACCAGCACCGACACCTGGCCCACCCAAACCCCCACCAACCCCATCCCCTCACCCGCCACCGACCAACCACCACCCCAAGCAACACCACCCCAGGCCACACCAACCCCCACGAAAACCCCACGACCCAGGACAACCCCATGACCTCCGAACCCGAAGACACCCACAACACGCCCCCGGCCGAGCCCTCAGGGCCCTCCTCCGAGTCCCCCGAGACGTCCTCGGACAAGTTCTTCTGGGGCCTCAGCAGAGCCTCCCGGTGGAGGTGGGGCACTCTGGCCGTCGTCACCCTCGTCCTGTACGTCGTGTTCGTCGTCCCCCTCTGGCGCATGTCCTACGAGACCCATGCCCGTGAGAACGCCCCTCGTGCATTCACCGGAACCGGCGACAACATCCCCCTCACCCAAGCCCGCTCCGACGCACTCGCGCTCCAGGTGAGGATCTACGACGCCCTGACCCCGCTCGGCGCAGGCGAGTGGACACCGCCGGCCGAGGGCACGCCCATCTACCAGGCCTTCCGGGATACGTGGATGGACTGCCCGTTCGGCAAGGCCGGAGAGTTCTACGACCTCGCCTCGGGAGGGCACCTCGACGACCGCGAGGCCGCCCTGGCGGCCGTCACCCCGATAGCCGAGGAGGCCGGCTTCGCCGTCGCCCCCGATGATCAGACCAACCAGCCCGGAGCCACCTTCTACCGGGACAGCGACAACGCCTCCATCTCCCTGCGCCTGGGGGCGACCACCTCCGTCGTCGTCTCCACCGGCTGCCACAAGGGCGCCGCCCTCGGGGGATGGCCGTCGGGCACCGACGTCGTCCCCGGCTACCTGCGCACCACCGGCCGCGCCCCGCAGGCCGGCGGCAACGGGACCTGGGACGGCTGAGAGCGGGCCGCCGGGCCGCTGCCGCAGTCCGGGCCCGAACCGCCCAGGCGCCCCGACGCCCGTGACGGTCCTCCCGACGGCGCCCATGGGCCGTCGGGGCGTGCGACCCGTTCGGGCTTCGGCCCCGCGCCCGCTTCCGGATCGTCCTCCTCCGCGTGGGCGTGCGACCTGTTCGGGCCGACCAGGGAAGAGTCAGGGGCCTCCCGGATACCGATCGAATTCGGAGAACGGCACGCTTGAGTCATGACACAGCACTACCCGTCCGACCCGTCCCTGTCCGCCCGCACCGAGAGCTGGCGATCCACGCTCCCCCGCCGCTCGCACCGCCGACTGATCGCCGGAGTCTGCGGCGGGCTGGCTGAGTACTGGGGCGTGAGCCCCACGCTCGTGCGCCTCGCCTGCCTCGCCCTGGCCCTGCTGCCGGGGCCCATGTGGGTCGTCTACGTCGTCGCCTGGATCCTCATGCCCGAGCCCGAGTAAGCGGCGGGCGGACGGCCGCCGAGGACGACGGCGTCTCCTCTGGGCCCCGTTCCCGTTAGACGGACATAGATGTAGGTGATCATGAGGTCGGCCAGCGGCCACAGCACGATCCATCCGACCAGGCTGACGCAGCCGACGACGGCGAGCGCAGCGGCGGCCAGGACGGGCCCGCCGGCCCCCGGCCGCCGCATGAGGGCGAAGGACTCGGCGAAGGCCCCTTTTCGCCGCGGCGCGGTGGACATGGCACAACGCGTGGCGAATATCCAGAAGTAGACGAGGACGAACCACAGCCCTCCGGCGAGGGAGGCGAGGCCGATGATCCCGCACGCGAGCATCGTGGGCAGGGCCCGATGCGCGTTGGGCAGCGTGACCAGGTGCCGTGGTCGCAGATGCTCGCCGGCGGCCACCGCGAGCGAGGCCCGAGTCTGGAAAAGCATACCCATCCAGATCATGCACACCGCGGCCAGCAGCGACGGTATCGTCCACGGGTCCCTGAGGTTGGGCACGAGGCGGAGCACGTCGAAAATGAGATAGGAGAGCCCGATCCCGGACCCCACCCACAGGACACCGGGCAGGATCAGCACCGGCTGGCGCCGTAACTGGGTCACGGCCCAGCGCAGTGACGCACGAACCGTCAGCGAGGCGGGCACCATGCTGGGAGGCGTCCCGTCACTCGTGCGGCCAGGAGGGCGGCGTGCGCATCATCATCTCGGGAAGCGGCAGGTCGGAGCCGGGTATGACCGCCTCGTATACGCCCGCCTCAATGCGCGTCATGCCGCGCTCCTCCGCCGCGTAGGCGTTCAACGCCAGTGACAGGAGCCGGAACTGGCCCTGACCGGCCCGCCCGGCCAGCAGGCAGGGGAGTCCCTTCCATGTGACGCGCGTCTGCATGAAACCGACCTCGGCGATCTCACCGGGTTCCAGTGGCGCGGCGTCAGTCCCGGACGCGAGGTTGTAGACCTCGACCAGCGCGTCGTCGTCGGAGACGACCAGGTCCGCGGGGTCCGAGGTCTGCTCGCCGCGCCTGCGAACCTGCGGCCCCAGAAAGGGGTTGACCGGCGCCAACGGGGGCGGCGCCTTCAGCGGGGTGCCCTCGGGAAGGACCCACCCGATACGCGCCCCGCCATAGGTGGCGATCAGGCTCTCGGGCGAGCCGTCGGCCTCATGCTTGATCAACTGGGCCCCGGCCCTCAGACGAGTCGGCTCCACATAGGACAGGGCCGCGATGGGATCGCCGGGCAACTTGACCATCCCCCGCCCGTCGAACGGGGGATGCTCCAGGATGGGGCCCTTGGTGATCGCCTGCTCGGCCGACGTCGTCCCGCCCATGGCAGCGATGGCCCGATCAGTGGGCCACAGGGGGAAGCGCAGAGTGGCGATACCCGCCACCCGCGTCTGCTCAGTGACCGGCCACTCCAGGAAGAGCGCCTCGAACAGCTCACGGGAGGTATCCGTGGGACGAATGGCCCTCGCATCCACGGCATAACCGTGGACCTGGTCCTCACCGTGACCGATGTACCGGTCGAACATCTCCTTGTTCACGAATTTCTCAAGCCAACGAGCCACCGGAACTCCTTCACGTCAGGTCGCATCAGGACAATCTATTGTGCCATGTCTCATGTCATGCCTGTTCGGCATCCACTGCTCGTGGCCAGGCCGGCCAGGCGCCGTGCTCCATATGAGCCTCAACACGATAGCGGCACTCATCGGCGGGCAGACCCCACATCTCCAGGAAGTGCCACAACCCCGCCTCCGGATGCCGGGAGATCGACACCGGGAACCGAACATCATCCAACTCATCCAGACGCACCGGACCGATCAGCTCATCGAACCCGACCGAACCACCATCCGAGTCACCCGAACCACCCCGCACCGACTCCTCCCCATCAACCTCATCAACCCACGGCGCCACATAGGCGTAGGCGTAGGCCACACGCACCACCTCCACCTCACGCCCCCGCCACCAAGCACGCACACGCCCCACCCATAGGAGTCCCTCGCACTCGTCGACAAAGAGGTCACGGGACACCAGGTCCCCATGGAGCTGCCGCAGCCCCAGCTCCGCCGGAGCCCGGCACCAACTGTCAACCTCGATGTGAAAGCCGGGCTCGCCCCAGTCGTACCGAGTCCCAGGCGAATCAACCAGCGGATACGGGACACCGGCATAGACGAGGTACTGCCCGGAGGCCGGGACGGGGCCGCACAGCGGCGACGGCCACCGCCGGGCGTCCACCCCTCCGGAGCGCTGCGGGCAGGCCCACGCATCGAAACCCACCGGGAACACGAGCCGAGACGGATACCCGGACGACACCGGATCACGCCGCACCTCCAACGAGTCACTATCACCGACGATGGGCCAACTCCCCTGAAGGACGGCCGTGCGCTCGACCACCACCTGCCTCAACGCACCGAGCCCCACCCACCGGCCCTCACCGGCGTCACCGCACCCGCGAACCCGAGCCCGCTCACCCCGCACCTCCACCACCTCAACAGGAGACTCCTCCAGCACCGCCCACGACACCGCCTCGAACCCCGACACACCAGCATCCGCGGGCACCTCCATCACCCACACCCCACGATCCGGGTCAGCCACAAACCCCTCCGGGCACGGCACCGACCCCGGCACACTCACATGCTCAGGATCACCCTCGACGTCCCAACGGGCCACCACACCCGCAGGCAGAAGATCCACCCAATTATGAGCCTCATCCATGCGCCGCACCATCGTCGCATACGTCCCGGCCCACACCGGACCGGTCAACGACGGAGCAAGACCACCGAAACGCTCCTCCCACCCCGACAACGAACCACGACGCAACGGATACAACGGCATAGCCGGCCCGGACCACGAAAGCGGCGCCACACCACCGGCCCGCGGCCAAGACTGCCACACCCCACGCTCAAGACGACCCTCCACCTTACCCTCAGCATCCTCGGCCAACCCCCACACCCGCAGGAACGACCACGCCCCCGCCCCCGGCCTGCGCCTGACCAGCACCTCGAACCGCACATCCTCCAACTCATCCAACCGCACCGGACCAACCCACGACGTCAGACGCCCCCGCCCCCTGACGACCACGGTCTTGAGATACGCACGGGAATAGACAACCCGAGTGACCTCCACATCCTGACCCCGCCAACGGGCCCGCACCGTGCGCACCCTGACATAACCCTCAGTGCGGCCAACCGCCAACGGCTCACTGACAAGACTTCCCCCGTGCGGGCGCATCGGCAGACCCACCGGCCGAGGCGACCACTCGTTCAGCACCACCTGCATGGCCTCTTCCTTACCCAACGTGTAGTGGTAATACGCGTCCGAGGATGACCCCGGGAACAAGCGCCCATCGATGACGACAAACATCTGCTTCGTGAACGGCACAGGGGCCGCCCACGGAGAGTCCCACACCTCCAGCGGCAGACCACCCGCCCGCTCCGGCGAACCCATGGCATCAAAACCAACCGGGAACATCAACTCCGGCACCGTGTACCCGACGAAATCACGATCCGCATAACGTAATGGCCCGATCATCCACGAATCACGCGCCCACCCCATCACAGTATGGGGCAGACTGACGACCACATCCCGCAGGGAACCCAGATCCACCCACGCACCACCACCATCGCCCCCGCACGGATCGGCACCGCCACCCCCGTCACCGGCGTCCGCACCCCCACCGTCCGCCTCATCACACGGAGCCCGGCGAACACGCGCCCGCTCACCCCACACCTCCACCACCTCAACAGCCGCACCATCAAGCACAGCACGAGCCCGCGCCACGAAACCCTCAACCAGCGCACGCCCGGGCAGACGCAACACCCACGCATCCCGACCAGCATCCGCCACGAACCCCGGCGGACACGGACCCCCCAACGGCACCTCCACCAAACCCGCATCACGATCCCACCGAGCCACCACACCCGGCGGAACCACATACTCAAAACCACCCCCCTCCGCACGAACACGCACACGCATCACATACACCCCAGCCCACACCGGACCAGTCAACGACGCACAAGCAACAGTCAACTTATCGGAATCCATCGACCCTCCCGAAATACCGCTATCAGCGTCTGCTCACCCGCAGAGTTGCGCGCCCACATCTCCGCATTACTACCGTTAACGTCCGCTTGAAACCCGCTAATTGGTTTAAGCTCATCGAGCGCGAGTTCGGGGGTGGCGATCTGGGGACTGTTCTTCGCGCCAGCAAATCCGTTGCCGCGCCAAGGATTGTCGGGATCCAGAGCATCCGCCAATGGACCCGGCACAGACTTCCCTTCTTTCGTCACAAAACCGTCCTTGAGCTCCACCTGCTGCTCCGGAGTAAGAGAGTCCCACAAACGACCATCCGGATCCGCATTCACAAAATCAGGATTCGAATCAGCCTTTTTAAGGAGAGTTTTGAGGTCGCCTTGAGGAACACTCAATTCATCGCCTAGACCATCACCGGAGAACCGAATCTCAACCTGCGAATCACCCATCCCCGGCTCGATGAAAGGCGAGTTCTTGTAGTCCAGGCCGAAAACCTCCTTATTATCGCCGGAACTCATCGGACCGGTGTCAGAACTTGTCGAGTCCAACGCGGATCGCGGACCATTCGCAGTGGCCGCATCAGCGACCGATCCTTTCAGCGACCCGAGGCCGTAAGAAGCCGGGTTGCGCTTTGCGTACTCGATCCAGTGCTCCGCCGTTTCCGGACTAATCACCCCCTCATCAGCCCATTTGTTAATCTGCCCCTCTCCGAATTCCTCCATCACTTGGCTCGGGTTCACAATCTTCTGCAACACCTCCGGCGTGTGCGTTGCACGCATATTATTGACCTCGACGAGCGTCCTAGCCTCATGAACCGTGAGCTGATCAAGCGGCTTTCCGGCCATCTCGCGGATATCATCCACTGTCACCGGAGTTCCATCAGAATTAAGAATGGGATCACCGGCATCAGCCCTCTCCGCGAGATCAGCTTGAAGCTGCTCATAGGTCGAGGCATGCCGCGCCAACTGTTCAGGAGAGTGCACGGACTCGTATGTAGCACCCGACGCATCATCCTGAAGACTGTAAGGCCGCCCGCGAACAGCATGCCCGTCACCACTATCCGCGCCATCACCAGCGCCGCGTCCATCATGACCCGCACCATCACCAGCATGACCAGCACCGTCAGCCGTATGACCGGCATCGCCCTCGGCATCATGGCCTACGCCATCCTCGGCACGGCCAGCATCGTCCGCCGCATGAGCATCGCCGTCGCCAGCGTGACCGGCACCGTCCGCACGACCAGCGTCGCCCTCGGCACGACCCGCGTCGCCATCCGCACGGCCAGCGTGACCCTCCGCACGACCCGCGTCGCCATCGGCACGACCCGCACCGTCCGCCTGACCGGCACCATCGGCACGACCGGCACCGCCATCAGCATGGGCCGCGCCATCCTCGGCATGACCAGCCTCATCAGCCCGTCCGGCACCGCCCTCACGACCCGCACCGTCAGCGGCATGACCAGCACCGTCCGCCGCATGAGCGTCACCGTCGCCAGCGTGACCAGCACCGCCCTCACGACCAGCACCGCCCTCGGCACGGCCAGCATCGTCAGCGGCATGGTCCGCACCGTCCGCATGAGCATCGCCGTCCGCCTGCCCAGCACCATCGGCACGCCCAGCGCGATCCTCCGCGCGGCCAGCATCGTCCGCCGCATGAGCATCGCCGTCACCAGCGTGACCAGCACCGCCCTCACGACCCGCGTCGCCCTCGGCATCATGGCCTGCGCCATCCTCAGCACGACCGGCGTCGCCCTCGGCATGGTCCGCACCGTCCGCCTGACCGGCACCATCGGCACGATCGGCACCGCCATCAGCATGGGCCGCACCATCCTCGGCATGACCAGCCTCATCAGCCCGTCCGGCACCGTCCTCCCGACCCGCACCGTCAGCGGCATGACCAGCACCATCCCCGGCATGGTCCGCACCGTCCGCCTGACCGGCACCATCGGCATGCCCATCGCCAGCCTCGGCACGACCCGCGTCGCCAGCCGCACGGCCAGCACCGTCCGCCGCATGAGCATCGTCGTCCGCCTGACCGGCACCATCGGCACGACCGGCACCGCCATCAGCATGGGCCGCGCCATCCTCGGCATGACCAGCCTGATCAGCCCGTCTGGCACCGTTTTCGGCGTGGTCCGCATCGTCAGCGGCATGACCAGCACCGTCCCCGGCATGGTCCGCACCGTCCGCATGAGCATCGCCGTCCGCCTGCCCGGCAGCACCATCGGCATGCCCAGCATCGCCCTCGGCGCGGCCAGCACCGTCCGCCGCATGAGCATCGCCGTCCGCCTGCCCGGCACCGTCACCAGCAGTACCGTCGTCTGCGCGACCGGTGCCACTATCAATGTGACCGGCGTCATCAGCTCCAGACGTACCCGCATCCGGCGAGGTCTCCGTCGAAGGTACCTCTGCCGAAGGCGCCGCCCCGGCAGCACTTTCGCCAGTGTCCACATGCGATTCAGGAACACTCGCATCCGGGATGCTACCCGATCCGTCCGCGGCATGCGTCGCCGGCGTAACCTGGACCTGGACATCGACGTCCGCTCCCGTCCACTTGGCGATGAGGTTCGTCGGGTCAATGTTGAGATTGGTTATCTCCAGGACCTTCGCCGTGAGCTTGCTGGCTGGGATGCCTACAACCGTTCCAACGGGATCCGTATAGGTCAAAATCTTATCCGCGATCTCCAGACCTCGGCCGATCTTCGCGGTGGTCGACCCCGCCTTGCCGAACTTCCCAACCTTTGACGCTTCGCCCGCCCACGAGACGAAGATCGTTCCCACATCGCATGCCGCTCCACTGAACGCCCGGACCGGGTCCTCTTTCCACTGGTCCCAGTGAAGAATTCCTTTTGCCGTCTCCTTTAAGGCATTCCCCGCCGCACCAAAACTGTGACCCTTGTAGTCGCCGTACTCATCCCACTGAAAACCAGCAAGACCAGCGAAACCTCTCCACGTCCCCAAGAACGTATCCATTCTCTGGGTATAGAAATGCCCGTCACCGAAATGGCCGCCCCAGAGCCCTGCGAGCCCGTTAACGGTTCCCAGCCCGAAGTCGATCACGACACCACGGTACAATGACACCGCAGCACGTTTGGGACAGTGATCATCACGCTGCTGCGGATCACCCCATGGCAGCCCGGTCGCTCCTTTCGGAATCTCCGACATACCGTAGGCGAGATCATCATCGGCATGCTTCTTATCAGCGTGATAACCAGGCAAGCCATCCAACGCACGAATGTCGTTAGCGCAGGTGCGCTCCGCGTCCCACAGGCGCACCTGCAGAGCACTTGCCTCATTGACAAGCCCGTTGTGCTCATCGACTTTATCCTGGTCATACGTCCACTCCGAGTCCTTACCCGTCGTGTCGAGGAAAGTCTGCGCCCGTGTCTGAAGATCCTGCGCGTCCTTCTTGATCTGCTCAACCGTGTCCGCAAAAGTCCCCACGTACGTGCCGATGCTCTCAAGATCATCGGCCAAGTCATCAGAGTCGGTCTCCACGTGGTTCATCGCCGAGTAGAGCGTCTCCTGCTCCGGCGCGGAGTAATACGAGCTCATGCCCGCCCACGTCGTCTTGATCGTCGAACCGGAGGTGCGCATATCACCCGCCTTCGTGCTTAGATCGGAGGCGTTGGTACGAATGGACTCGACGTCAATATTGAGCCCGGGAATCTTACTCGGATCAATAGTCACAGGGATTCTCCAGTTCGAGGGGAATTCAGTCGAAAAGAAGCGGAGACCTACTTCGCCTGGCGCTGGTACTCCAGAGCCGCCTCTTCATCATGCTGGGTGTAGGCGTTCACGGCATTAACGGTGTTCGTGAGAACATTACTAATGGTGTTGGTAATACCCGTAAAATCGGTTTCGTGCGTGGAGAACCAGTCACTCACGGCCACCGCAACCAAGGGAGTATCCGTCTGAGTGGCAGTAATCAGACCCGACTCCGCATTACTGATCCCGGTCAGTGCGGTGTTGAAGTTGGTATCCGCTTCAGTCTTCTCCGATTCAATAATATTCCCGACGGAAGCGGGATCGATGCTCCAGGCGCTCATACGAACTCAACCCATATCCTCGACGGCGCTCTTGGCCTTGCCCAACGCACCGGTCGCCGACTCATCCGTGTTCTGCATCGACCCGCGCAGCACATGTATGATGCTGCGCACCTCACTAGCCGCCTTGTTCCACCTGGCCTCCTTGGCCTGATACTCGTCGGACACACCATCAGCCTGATACTGCGCCATCGCCTCACGCACATCACCGTCACGCTCGGAGATGAGAGATTCAAGTCGGCTCGCCACCGACTCGAAATTCGCCTGCGCGCTCTCCGAAGCGCCGATGTCGTATGAACGGAGCTCAGCATTATTCGCCATAATCAACTATTCCCTACAGTAGATCGAAAAGCCAGGGGTGAAAAGTAGATAAAGACTGCAACCTAAGACATGGGGAGTCGCAGCCTCAGGCACGGGACGTGCCGAAGCGCGCGGCGTCGAAGTCGGAGGAGGACTCCGCGCTGTGCGTCGCCTCTACCATCTCGTTCTCCCCCTGCGTGAACGCAGTGTCCATTCCGGAAATGCCGCCGAGCACCGCGGAGAGCGCGGCATTGATGTCCGTCGCGATCTCATCCGTGTGCGCCTTGAACGAGTCGAAAGCAGCACGTGCAGATCCGTTGAACTTGCCCTCCAGCGGGTCGGCGGCCACTGCCAACTGCTTGACCAGTGATCCTAGATTGTCGCTCGACGTCGAGGTCTTCTTGGTCAGGGTACTGAGCGTGTTCGCGCCCATATCGAACTTCATGTCCGCCTCCTCGGCTTCTCACACCATAACAGCGGTGTGACTTCATTCACAGAGTTGTGGCCGAAGGCGCTCTGCAGGAATCCTCCGGCTGGACGGCACGATCCTACAGGCGCAGCCCTCGATGTCGACAAGGTCTCATCCCGCCCGTGTCCAGCATCCGGACCAGCGACGAGGCAGTCGCCCATCCCCGCGAAGCCCGGGACGCCGCACGCCGCCCAGCGCGGTCAAGCGCGCCGTCGCCCCACGGCCCGTGGGGAGCGCCTCACCGTTGACAGCATCACCCCGAACACCTGTGGCGGAGACGGGGTACGGTGATCATCCCGATACCGCGCCGACAGCGATCCCGTCCCCTGCTCCATCGACCACCGTCCCGGAAGGAGGTCGCTCATGCCGACGAATACCGGAGTCTGGCCCGCCTGCCGGGTCGCAGGCCCTTTGTCCGTCATCGGGTCGGTGACGATCGATGTGCTCGCGGTCCTGACACCGGGATCCCTCGGTCTTTTCGCTCCATGGTCTCCGCTGGTGCGCCTGCTCCTCATCGTTGCGGTTCCGGTGGTTCTTCTCGCTCTCGGAGCGAGCCACTGCCTTCACGGCCGAGGGCTCGGCGGATGGCTCCTGGGACTGCGCACCGTGGACGATGAAGCGGGCCTTCCTCCGGGCTCGCCGAGGGCCCTCATTGCCGTGCTTCGCGGGAGACGCGGCGCAGGCTGCACTGTTTACGCGGTTCGTGCCGGCGCTGACCCATGCCGCGGCACACTCGATGAGTTGGAAGCAGCGGGAGGAGCGACGAGTCCCGAACGGAGACGAAGAGCTCATCGCTCCGAGCGAACACGAACGTCGCGAAGCCGGCGCATGAGTACGCCAGTCCCGCGGAGTACGCAGGCCCCGCCACCGATTCAAAGCTCCACGACTCGTGCAGATGAGCCGGCTCTCGGCGGAGCCCCCCTCCCAGCTCCTACCGGAGCACCCGCCCACCGGAACTCGGCACCGGATGCATCTCCGTCCCGATTCCAGCCACCATCGCGCACGGCAGCGGTCCTGACTTCTCCTCGACCGGGGGGCTCATCCCCCGTTCCGCCTCCCGCACCCGCGGGGAGCCCGCCGAACGGAAGGCTTTCAAGCGGGTCCCCCGCGAGTTCGCCCCCCGCACCCGCGGAGCACCCGCTCATGCGGCGTGCACTGCACCGTCAGACTTCGGCAGCCCCCTCCGGTCCGACCGGAAACGCCTCTACGAGAGCGGAGCCGCCACCGAATGCGGCAGATCGCCCCACGAACCGTGAGGCACGCGCATCCAGGGCCTCGGTCACGACCGTGAGCCCCCCGGCGCCGGTCGGGCCCCCTCCACTCAGAGGAGAAGGAGGACCGCGTCGGACCCTCACCTTGCGAATTTCCTCACCTGAGAGTTGGAGCGCTCGGCTCTCCGCCGCCGCAGTCCTCGGGCGTGCCCCTGCTGCGCAGCCGAAACTGCACGTCAATGACGTGATAGCACTACCGGACCCGGAAGGCGCCTGTGCTTCTAACCACCTCATCCTCGGGCCGTCGACGAGCGGCGCCGTCGTCACCGACCTGGGCTCGGGAATCGCCACAACCGTCATGCCCCCAGGACGCTCAGCCGTTCTGTGCACCCCGTACACACCCGTCCGAGTCCAGACACCATTCACCCTGGTGCTCGGAAACCTGACCATCGCCGTGTCTCAGGAGTGAGAAGACGTGTCTCATCCGCACCCCTACTACGACTACAAGGTCGGCGACCAGGTCGCCATCACAACCCTGGCGGGTCCGTGCATCGCCTTCGACGAGGGCCTCGCGGACTTCATCCACCTGGTTCGGACCACCACCGACAAGGACCTCGTCATCACGATCCCGCCGAAGGCGCGGCTGACCCCGGCCTTCGACCGCCTTGTGGACGCCACCGGCTGCATCGTGCTCGTCCGGGAGAGCTCCGGGGGATACCGAGATCTCCGCACCGGCCGTTGGACTCCCGAGATCCGCCCAGCCGCTTCGAACCGCGACGATCCTCGGATCGTCGTCTCGGAGGCCCACTTCCAGCAGGACGACCTGACCCCCCTCCTCACGGTATCCGCCTCGATCTACCACCGCGCGCGACTCTCCACGGTCCTCGGCCGCGTCGCCGAGCTCATATGCGCCCATTTCATGCCCGAGGGCACTGTGCTGAGCTGGGCGCGAACCGAACCCGCCGGCGCCGTCTGGGACCGCAAGACCTTCACGAAGACCGCTCGGGACAACATGCCGGAAGCCCACATGATTCTCGCCGCGCACGGTCCCGGCCGCTCGGTGGCCTCGGGCTCCATGACTATCAACCGCACTGAGAACGGTCTCGAGGAGTACCTCGAGATGACGGTGCTCCCCACTCACATCGAACCCGCCTGGTGGCAGGATCGGGTCAACACGTTCCTCCAGGCGGTGGGCACCGAGCTCAAGCCCCAATTCGCGCTGGTCTTCCGCACCGCGGGCAACGACGACGGGACCTTCCCCCCGACTGCCCGTACGGTCCCCACTCCGATGGCCATCCTCATCGGGGCGCCCGGTATCCGTCGGTTGCGGGTCGATCCCGAGGCCGTTGCCGGCAAGCACAGGGGCTCGGTCACCGGACGCGGCCGTCGCCACGGCGTCCTCATCCCGCTCGACTCCGGCCGGGAGCCCGCCTGGGACGCGATGTCCAGCCTGCTCAGCACACTCGACGGCGACAACGGCAATCTCGCCCGCGTGCTCGCGCCCAAGACAAGTGCGAGTCCGGCCGCCGCACCCTCATCCCATTTCGGCCCCAAGAGCCAGGACTGACATGGCACGAGACACAGATGCGGCCATTCTCGACACCGCCCGTGTCAGGCGGAGCCGACTCATGAGCGCCCTCGAACGCGGATCGGCCTCCGGTCGCACACGCGCGATCGGTCCCCGGCTCCTGGGCTCACTCGTAGTCGCGGCGATCTGCTGCACCGCCTGCGTCGGCTACTCCTTCGTCAGCACGCACCTGGACTCCCTGCGACGAGGAATGGGCACGGCACCCGGCCAGAATGTCGTCACCACCACGCCGGCCTCGCAGACCACGATGTACTCCACCGTTAGTCCTGCGCCTACGGCACCCCAGGATGGCATCGATGAGGGTAATCCATGATCCCCTACACACGCGTCACGATCGTCGCCCCCTCCCGACGAGCCGAGATCGTCATGCCGTCCGACGAGCCCATCGGAGCCCAGTTCCCGGCACTGCTCAGTCTGCTCGGCATGACAGCGGGCACCGAGCTTCCCTCGCTGCGCCTGGTGCGCCCCAATGGCGCTATTCTCCAACTCGAGGGCGATCTCGCCTCGCAGCGCATCCCTGACGGCGAGATACTCCGCCTCGTCCCCGACGACGAAGTCCCGCCCCCCGCCGAAATCTCCGACGTCACCGGCGCGCTGACGGCCGCCACCGACGTTCACCCCTGGCGGTGGAAAACATCCGACCGTCTCCTGGGCACCGGAGCGCTTCTGCTCCTGGCGGGGATTCTCTTGTCCCGCTCACTTCTTCTTCACGTGCCCGACGACACGCCAGCGTGGATCTGGGCCCTCCCCGGACTCGTGCTCATCCTATTCGGAGCGATCTCGACGGGCACTCGTGACAGGTACTCGCAGCGGATGCGGCAGCGGGTACTCGGTGCAGGAGCTCTGCTCGAGTGCGTCGGGGCAGGACTCGCCCTGCCCCCGGCATTCGCCCTCATCATGGGCCCCGATCAGTGGGGCGGTAGCAGCACCGTAGCGCTCGTACTCATCACAGCAGGTTCCCTGGTGGCGGTCGGACTCAACCGAGGGGGTTGGCTCGCCGGCGCCGTCACGGGCATCGTGTTCCTCTCCCTGAGACCCGCACTCATCGCGGTCTCCCACAACCGTCCGCTGACCGGAGGGGCCCTGGGTATCCTGGCACTTGTTCTGCTGGGGCTGCTCCCCTGGCTGGCGCTGTTGATCTCGGGCGCCTCCCGACTCGACGACGATGCGCTCGCCGGTCAACTGCCCTCCCGTCAACGCGTCGACCTGGCCGTGCGACGCTCCCACGACGCCGTGCTCTCCAGCACCTTGGCCTGCGCCGTCGTCATCATGTGGTCGACGAGCCTGCTCACCGAGCTCGAAAGCGTGTGGCCGCGGGCACTCGCCAGCGCCTTGATCGTGGCGACGCTCCTGCGCTCGCGCGCATACCCGCTACGACTCGAGGTCCTGTCCCTGTGGGCGTGCGCGGTTCCGGCCCTTCTCACTTTCATGCGCCTGATGCCCGGCGAGGCCATGCAGTCGGTCATTCTGATCATCGTCGTAACCGGGGCAGCGATCCTCAGCCTGTATCACCCGGCGCCGCAGAGCAGAGCCCGTCTGCGACGACTCGGCAACCGAATCGAGTCACTGGCCGTCGTGACCACTCTTCCCCTGCTGTGCGGCCTCGACGGCATGTTCACCCGGCTTCTGGGGCTCTTCTCATGACCCCGGCAGCCTCTCATGCGACAAGGTCGCCGCGTCATGTCCTCGATGCGGCCCTGCTCCTGGCGACCGGGGGCGCAGATTATCGTGCGCAGACCATTGACGTCGATCGGAGAATCCGCCGTTCGGTTCCGCTGTCCTGCAGGTGCCTGATCGTGCCGACGTCCGCACACTGCGGCTCCTGGACCCTCGCTGGTCACCTGGCCGCCGTCCTCACCAGGACTCGACAGTTGCCGGGCCTTCTCCTCAACGCGGCTCCCGGTGACGCAGACGCACTCGCCCGGCCCTGGCCGCCTCCGCTCCAACCCCCGCCACCGGCTACCGCCAAGCAGGCTCGGGCGCTGGTCGGTGTCGGCCCGGACGGTCTTCTGGGACGTCTCCAACTGCCCGGTTGGCAGGAGAACCGCCCCCGGGCGTGGGACGACGCCCGCGCCAGGCTCTTCCGGTTCTACGACACGATCATCACTCACGCCGGCTACCTCGGAGTCGAAGAACTGACACGTTCCGCACGACACGTCCACGCCATCGTCATGGTCAGCCGTGCGCGCCGCAGGGACGTGGAGCGCTCCCGGGGCCAGTTGAACATCGTAGACCGGATACTCGACCAGGCCTCCGGCAACCTCGACTACCCGCGGCGCGCCCGGCTGCTGCACGCCTTCGTGGCCACTGACAGCTCCCCCGTCCTCATCCCGCGCCTGGGTGACACGGAGACGCTCATCCCCCACGACTCCGTCCTCGCCCGTACATCCGCAGTGCGCACAGCCACTCCCGGATTCCTCGAACGACGCACGGGCCTGGCCATCGCCGGTCTCGCGGCGGAACTCATCGATTCCGCCGCCTCAGGAGGCGAGAAGGCATGATCGATGTCCTGCACCGGCCAGGCCGAGTCGTGCCTCCAGCACGCGCGCCGGAACCGGTCGTCATTCCCGCGCCCCCTCACCTGGCGGACACCGGCTCGGGCCAGGGATTCCCCTTCCAGATGCTCATGCCCCTGGTCGGAGCCGGCTCCTCGATGCTCATGATGACACTCATACGCTCGAACCCGATCTTCGCGCTACTCGGCGCCGTCATGATGGTGGTGACCGCTCTGGGCATGGTCGGCGGGCTCCTGTCACGACGGGCGTCCATGTCACGGGCCAGGGCCGAGCGCCGCGAGAACTATCTCGACGCGCTTCTGGCAGCCGACGAGGAGGCCACCGCGCTGGCAGAGAGGCTCCGCCGCGGCCTGATCACGACCAACCCCAGCCCCTCGGGCCTGGCCCGTCTGGCCACAGCGCCCGAGCGCCGCTGGGAGCGGAGGAAGTCGGACCTGGACTTCCTCCACCTGCGACTCGGCATCGCGAACATTCCCACCAGCCTCGCCGCCATGGCCCCGGGCGCCGTCCCGACCGAGTACGATCCCATCCTTCTGGAGCAGGCTCAGGTCATCGTCGGAGCTCACACCGTCCTGCCCCGCGCGCCTCTTGCCCTCGACCTCGACGGAGCCGGTGCCGTCTCTCTCATCGGACCGCGCCACGTGACCCGCAGGATCGCCCGCCTGCTCCTGGTCGAGGCGGCCGTACTCCATGCTCCCGAGGACCTCCACATCGCCCTGGCATACGACTCTCAAGACGCTGAGGAATGGGACTGCGTCTCCCGCCTGCCCCACCTGCGCGTCCACGGCGCCTTCGACGGGCCGACGGCGCTGCGGCGCACCGGCGCCACCGTGGACGATCTGACCCCCATCCTCCGTCCCGAGCTGGTAGAGGCCTCCAGGGCGGCCGCCCGCATTCCTCGCGGTCCTCGCGGCAACCGGCTGCCGCTCACCAGGGCCCGTCTCCTCGCCGTCGTCGAGGACTCCGGCCCGGCACGCGAGATCGCGCTACCGGATTCGGGGGTGGGCGCGGCCGACCTGGGCGTCACCGAGATCCACCTGGTCACCGACCGACTTCAAGAGCCCAGCGATCCCGCAGTACGTCTGACCGTGCAGGAGGACGGATCCCTCCTGGTCGAGGATCTGCGCGCTTCCGAGGATCCGATGGCCGATGACTCTCAGCCCCCGCCGCCGGTGGTCTGCGCCCCGGACTCCGTGGGGACCGCCCTCGCGGAGGGAATAGGTCGGGCACTGTCCCCCTTCAGCCTGGGCCGAGCGGCTGAGCGCACAGACGACTCCGAGACCACGACCTCCCTGCGGGACCTTCTCGGAGTGCCCGACCCCCGCGCCATCGACGTCCAACAGGCCTGGGCACCGCGTTCTCCTCGGGACTTCCTCCGAGTCCCGATCGGTTCGGACGACAACGGCCTGCCCGTCCTTCTCGATCTCAAGGAGTCCGCTCAACTGGGGCTCGGGCCCCACGGCCTGTGCGTCGGTGCCACGGGTTCGGGCAAGTCCGAACTATTGCGCACCCTAGTGACGGCCCTGGCGACCACCCATGGCCCCGAGGATCTCACGATGATCCTCGTCGATTACAAAGGCGGAGCCGCCTTCGCGCCCTTCACCGAGCTGCCGCACGTCGTCGGCCTCATGGACAACCTCGCCGACGACGCCGGACTGGTCGAGCGCGCCCACGCCTCGATCGCCGGCGAGGTCGTACGCCGCCAGCGCCAGCTGCGCGACGCCGGTAACTCGCCAGACATCAGTCACTACCGGCGTCTGCGGGAACAGCATCCTGAGATGGTGCCGATGCCGCATCTCTTCCTCATCATCGACGAGTTCGGAGAGCTCCTCACCGCCAACCCGGACTTCGTAGACCTGCTGCTCACCATCGGACGCATCGGCCGATCGATCGGCGTGCACCTGCTGCTGTCCAGCCAGCGCATCGAGGGGGGAAAGCTCCGCGGGCTGGACACCTACCTGTCTTATCGCATCTGCCTGCGGACCTTCACCGAGTCCGAGTCATCGACGGTCATCGGCAGCAATGACGCCTTCCACCTGCCCGCCGCCCCCGGCTACGGGTACCTCAAGGTCGATACGAGCATCTTCACGCGCTTCCGCTCCGGCTACGTCTCCGGCCCGGCCGAAGACCTTGAAACCGAGGCTCTCCCCGACGACGTCGAGGACAAGGAACCGCTGCTCATGCCGGTCCACAACGGGCTGAGCGAGGAGCCGCTCGCGCCCTCCGGAGAAGAGACCATCCCCGAAGGGCACTCGGTGCGCCGTACCGTGGTCGACGTCGTCGCCGAGCAACTCGCGGCCGCCGCCGAGCGCCCGCGCCCCGTCTGGCTGGAGCCGCTTCCCAAACGCCTCACCCTCACCGCCATGCTCGGTGGCGAGCTTGTGAGCGGGCCAACAACGCTGGCTGCACCGGCCCTGGAGCGCTTCGCCTCCGGCGTGCGGGTGCCCATCGGCCTGATCGACGACCCCGCCAAGCAGCGCCAGGACCAGTGGGCCCTCGATCTCACCGTCGGAGGCGGGCACGTCTCGATCCTGGGGGCTCCGCAATCCGGGCGCACCACATTCCTGTGGACCCTGGCCGCCTCCGCCGCACTGACGATCTCCCCGGTGCGCCTCGCCTTCTACGGCATCGACGCCACCGGTGGTGGACTGGGCAGGCTGGCGGACCTTCCGAATGTTGGTGGTATCGCGACCCGGGGGGACCGCGAGCGCATGCGCCGCGTGCTCGAGGAGACCATCGCCATGCTCAACCAACGTGAGTCCGTCCTGGCCCGTCACCGGATCGATTCCCTCGACATGCTGCGCAGGGAGCATGCGGAGGGCCGTATCCCGGAACTGCCCAGCGCCGACGTCGTCCTCCTGATCGACGGCATGGGGCTCCTACGCTCCGACTTCCCCGAGCTCGAGGACCTCGTCGACGAGATCCTGCGTCGCGGCGGCGGCCTCGGCGTCCATGTGGTGACAACGCTCTCACGCAGCAACGATCTGCGAATGGCGCAGCAGCCCATGGTCGGCACCAAGCTGGAACTGCGTCTGAACGATCCGGTGGACTCGATGGTGGCGCGCAAGTTGTCACAAACACTGCGAGCCGACACCCCCGGACGCGTTCTGCGCCAGGACAAGCTCTTCGGGCACGTCGCACTGCCCGTGATCGACGAGACGGTCACCTCGGTGGGCGCTGCTCTTGAGGAGCTGGCCGGGCGCATCAGCGAGACCTGGCACGGGGAGGCTCCCGCGCCAGTGCGCCTGCTGCCGGACGTGCTCGCACCGGAGAGCCTGCCCGATGGCGAGGAGATGCCCGACGCCCTTCCCCTCGGGCTGCTTCAAGACACCATGGAGCCCATTTCCATGGATCCTGAGACTCTTGACCCGCACCTGCTGGTTCTGGGGGACTCGGGCTGCGGCAAGACAACTGTTCTACGGGGCATCATCGAGTCCCTCGTTGAGCGTCATACGTCGGAGGAGCTCGTCGTCGCCGTCTACGACGTGCGCCGTAACGCCGTTGGCGCTTGCCCGGAGGAGTACCTCGGTGGACACGCCACCTCCTCGACCACCGCCACGGGACTCTCCTCCGCCATCGCCACGGAGTTGAAGACCCGCTCCGAGACCCTCGCGGCCGGGGACCCGATCGAGGGTCCTCGGATCATCCTGGTGCTCGACGATTATGAGATCCTCTCCGCCGGCGGGCAGGGGATCCTCGGACCGGTAGCGCCGTTCCTGCCCTCCGCTCGGGATCTGCACTTCAACGTCATGCTGTCCCGGCCCGTGGCCGGAGTCTCCAGCGCCATGTACGAGTCGACTTTCCAGGCCCTGCGGGACACCGGCGGCACCTGCCTGCTCATGGACGGCGACCGATCCGAGGGAAACGTCTTCGGCATGCGGCCCGAGCATCTCAGACCGGGGCGCGGTTGGTGGATCCGCCGCGGCCGTCGTCCCCGTCTGTGCCAAATCGGCGCCTTCATCGACCACGACTGAACAGCACCGCCCCATCCGAACGACCCTGAGGAGCGATCTTGCCTCGTATCGTCACCATCATCTCGCCCGAGGTCCCCGAGACCCCCATGTTCGTCGGCGCCACTCTGGCGCGCACCCCGAAGTTCACCCTCAGCCCGACCCCCGACAACTCCATCCTGGGCATCGTCCCCCACGACATGCCGTCCCGTCCCGCCATTGAGACTCCGCACCCCTTCTTCGTCGTCGACCCCCGCGAGGTCGAGAGGATCGTCGGTGTGCAGCCCCCGTCCGCGTGGGAGCCCGCGATCCTCACGCACTGCTACGTGCCCTACGGCGCGGACTACGACATGTGGATCGACGTCGCTCTCGACGTGGCCGGCATGTGCGGCGGCTTCGCGGTCCTGGAGGGCGAGGTCATCCCCTTCCCCGAGCCGTGGCACTGGTCGCGCGGGGAGGACGGCCGGTGGCAGGCCGACTCGGACTGGATGGACGCCAATGTCGCCGCCTACCACGAGCGCACCGGCGGAACGAGGAACTCCGCCAGCACGGGGGACCTCAACCGCTGACGGCGGTCGTCAACGCGTCCTCGTAGGCGTCCACGTCCTCCTGCGCGAAGGCGCAGATGACGATGCGCAGGCCCGCCTCGGGGTGCGCGCCCAGCCACCGGTCGATCACCGAGACCACCAGTCGGGCGGCCTCCTCCTTGGGGTAGCCGAAGACGCCGGTGGACACCGAGCACAGGCCGACGGAGTCCAGCCCCGCGTCGGCGGCGACGTCGAGGACGGACCGGTAGGAGCTCGCCAGGAGAGCGCGGTGCTCCTCGGTGACCCCTCCCTCGACGACGGGACCGACCGTGTGGATGACGCGCTCGGCCGGCAGGTGATACCCGCCCGTGAGCAGGGCGCGCCCCGTCTCCTCCGGGCGGCCGCCGCGCCCCTCCATGTGCTCGGCGCACTCGGCCCGCAGGCCCGGTCCGGCGACGGCGTGGATCACGTTGTCGATGCACGTGTGCCCGGGCACCCGGCAACCGAGCATCTCGGCGTTGGCGGCATTGACGATCGCCCCCGCGCGCAGGGTCGTCAGGTCTCCCCGCCACAGGGCGACGCGCTCCCCCAGCGGCCCGTCGACGCCGTGCGTGGCGAACAGGGTCGGCAGGGCCCGCGCGTCGGGGGCACCGGCGTCGCGGACGCGCTGGGCGGCCTCGGCCGCGAGCATCTCATCGAGGTCCTCGCGAACATCGTCGTCGGGGATGGGCCGGGGCGGACGGATCGTGAGCAGCCCGTCGAGAAGCCGGCGCAGCTCGACCGGTGGGAGTTCGGCCAGCGCGGCGGGCGGCGGGAACGCGGCGACGTCGCCCGCCCGAACGGCCTCGGTGGCGAAGTGCTGCGTGAGGCGGATCAGGCGGGCGACGTCGGCGTGCGCGGCGGCCGGTACGGACTGCGGCATGGAGCCAGGCTAGCGGTCGGCCAGCAGTCGGCGCGCAGCCGGACCGATCTCGACGCGGAACTCGACCGATCTCGGTACGGAACTGAACCGATCTCGGCGACGGGAGAGCTCCGCGGGCCGGGCTGCGGCGGTTCTGGCGCCGGAGCTCAGGCGCTGTAGTTCTGGGCGGAGAGGAACCAGCTCTGCTGCTCCAGGCGCTGGGTGTAGTCCTCGAGGATGCTGGAGGAGGAGGGGTCGGCCTCGTCCACGGCGTCGTGAATGTCGCGCAGAGTCGTGGTGACCGCGTTGATGGCGGCGACGATGTAGTCGACGGCGTCGGAGGTGATGACGCCGGCCTCGGGGGCCTCGGGCACCGAGGTCTGGGCGGCGACCGTCGAGGGACGGGCGTCGGGGTAGGCGTTGATGGCGCGC
>ERZ772968.309-NODE-309-length-24585-cov-15.952099_pt1 | contig 24585 bp, 22 predicted proteins | sample MGYA00580674_ERZ772968 | MGnify/ENA primary metagenome ERZ772968 (study PRJEB29015, sample SAMEA2737940) | human oral metagenome | biome: human oral; feature: human-associated habitat; material: dental | place: China | collected 2138 ...
TGTCTCATTTTTATTTTAATCCACTATATTTGAGGAGACAACATGAATATTCTGTTAATTGACGGCGGCCAACATTTCGGTCATTCCGCCGGCCGCCTGAACCACACGCTGCACCAAACCGCACGCGACACGCTGACCGCACTCGGCCATGCGGTGAAGGAAACCGTGATTGAAGAAGGTTACGACAAAGATGCCGAAGTGGAAAAATGGCTGTGGATGGACGCGGTGGTTTGGCAGATGCCCGGCTGGTGGATGGGCGAGCCGTGGACGGTGAAAAAATATATCGATGAAGTGTTTACCGCAGGCGTGGGCGAGAACAAGCTGGTGGCCAACGACGGCCGCCACCGTGTAAACCCGACGGAAGGCTACGGCACGGGCGGCTTGCTGCATGGCAAAAAACACATGATTTCATCCACTTGGAACGCGCCGATTGAGGCGTTTACCCGCGAAGGCGATTTCTTTGAGGGCGCGGGCGTGGACGGCGTATACCTGCATTTCCACAAGGCCAACGAGTTCCTCGGCACCACACGGCTGCCCACATTCACGTGCAACGATGTGGTGAAGAATCCGCAGGTCGAGCGCTACCTGTCCGACTATCGTGCACACCTGGAGAAGGTGTTCGGCAAGGCGTAGGTGCGGGGCGCAGGCCATGGGCATCCACGGTACCCTCACGTCGGTGAAGAACGCGCCTCCAATACCTTCATCAGCATCTTCAGCCCATCTTCCAGCTGCTGCCGGGTATGTGGCGGCAGCTGATCCAGGATCATGCCTTCATTCTCCACGTGAGGCGCCACAGCCTTCTCGATCAGCGCCTTGCCTTGGGGCGTGAGCTGCACCAGCTGGCTGCGGGCATCTTCCGGATTGGGCAGGCGCCGGATCAGCCCCTTGTCTTCCAGCCGCTGCAAGCGGTTTGTCATGGTGCCGGAGGTGACCATCAGCGACTCGAACAATGCCGTAGGCGTAAGACGGTAGGGCTTGCCGGCCCGGCGCAATGTGGCCAGCACGTCGAACGAGGCCGCATTCAGCCCATGCTCGGCAAACACGGTTTCCAGCCGGGCCTGCAGCAGCGCCGTGCAGCGCTTCAGGCGGCCGAACAGGACCATGTTGCCGGACTCAAGCCCGGGCATTTCCCGCTGCCATTGGGCAACGATGTGATCCACGGCATCGGGGGCAGGATCTGCGGACGACGTCTGAGACTGGCCTTGTACCTTGGCGTTGGACATGAGGAAAAGCCTGGACATTACTGAGCTGCGGGAAAGTATAGCGACCATCCATGGGCATTCCGATCCACCCCAAGCATTCCGATTCAGTCATTTTTATCTTGACATCAAGATAATGTGCGGCATAGGATGCTGATCATCCATTGACCGCATCCATCCGCACGAGCCCGCCATGAACGACACGCATCGGGGAAGCCCGATCATGGTGATCCTGGCCACGGCGCTGGCCCCGCTCATCTGGGGCAGCACCTATCTGGTCACGACCGAATTCCTGCCCCCTGGGCGCCCCTTCACCGCCGCGCTGCTGCGCGTGCTTCCGGCCGGATTGCTGTTGCTGGCCTGGACACGGGAATGGCCACGCTGGCGGGACATGGGGTGGCTGCTGATGCTGTCCATCCTGAACATCGCCTTCTTTCAGGCCATGCTGTTCGTGTCGGCCTATCGGTTGCCGGGCGGGCTGGCCGCCATCCTCAATTCCACACAGACACTGATGGTCCTGGTGCTGACATGGTGGGTGGGCAGAAAGCAGCCACCGATCATGGCATGGGCCTCGGCCTCGCTGGGGGTGCTGGGCATCGTGCTGCTGGTGTATTCACCGCAGGCCCATTTCGACACGCTGGGCATCATCGCTGCGCTGGCCGGATCGGCCTCCATGGCCACGGGCATCTTCTTCTCGGCACGCTTTCAGCACGGGCTGTCGGTCCTGGCCTACACCGGCTGGCAGCTGCTGCTGGGCGGGCTATGCCTGCTGCCGGTGGTGCTGATGCTGGAGCCCTGGCCCGAGCACTTCACGGCAGCCAACGTGGGCGGTTATCTGTACCTGTGCCTGGTGGGCGCGGTGCTGGCCTACGTGCTGTATTTCCGGGGCATCAGCCGGCTGCCGCCCGCCATCGTGTCGTCGCTGGGACCCCTCAGCCCCGTGTGTGCCTTCGTGCTGGGCTGGGTATTCCTGAATGAGCAGCTGGGCGGTCGGGCCCTGGCCGGCTTCGTGCTGGTGCTGCTGTCCATCATCGGAGTGCAGCGGGCGATGATGCCCAGGACAGGGATGACCTCACAACCCGCCCGCGAGCACGACTGCTGAGCCCGGGGCCATTCTGCCAAGTACCGACGAATCAGCCCATGTCCTACATCCTTCAACTTCTTGAGTAGCGCACCTCGTGCATCCCGGTTTGCAAGCGGCAGCGTGCCCAATGTCGAGCTTCATGAGAAGAACCTGGCGCCGCTGAGCTCCATGTTTACGAAAATCTGATCACTCCCGCAAACCGTAACCGCCTATAGCATCATCCCCAGCACTAGCGAAAAAGATATCGCTCACTTGGAGTTCACTTTCTCGTGCAACCACGTCTTGATCAAAGACTGATACGGCACGTCCTGAGCATTTGCTGCCATCTTGATGGAATCAAGCATGTGCTTGGGCAAGCGCAACGAGATCGTTTGCGTCGTAGGCTTGAGATTCGGGAACATGGCAGTCTCTGCCTTGCTCCAGTCCAGATACTCTGTCGAGTCATTCCTATCCCAGAATTCCCGCTCTTCCGACTCGGAGCTGAATTCCGGGATATGCTTATTTGGCTTGCTCATAAATGGCTCGCTCCTTTCTATGCATGTCCCGGGCGGATATGATGCGTATCAAGGTCTGACTTTGCCTCAGGGTAAACATTATATGAAGCAACCTGCCATCGTTTGTTTTCCCCAAAGCGTGAAATCGAGGTTCATGCTGGCTGTGCTTCATGTCTGAAAGCAACAAAAGCGGGGCATTGAAGAACACTTGCTCAGCTTCTCCGTTATTCACCCCGTGCTTGCTGTTCTTGATGACGTTTCCCTCATCCCAGTCAAACCCCGTCACAAGAGACAGATTTATCATGTCGTGTATATTATCATAATATACGTTTTCAGACAAGCTAGATGAAGTTCTCACTTCCGCAGCCCATAGGCCTTCATCGATTCGGCCGTGTAGCGCAAGCCAGCAGCGGCAAGAGGTTTGAAGACCTCTGCCAACCGTTGCTGCGCCCCTTCGCTCAAGGTGATGTCCAGCGCGCGCAGGTTCTCGTCCAGCCGCCCAGGGCTTCGGGTACCCGGGATGGGCACAATGTTGGGCGAACGGGACAGGACCCAGGCCAGTGCCACCTGAGCGGGAGAGATGCCTTCATCAGCCGCGACCTTTTGCAAGGCCATGGCCAGTTGCTGGTTGTGCGAGAAATGCGCTGGCGTGAAGCGAGGCATCTGCCGACGAAAGTCACCTTCCGTCAGCCGCGCTGGATCGAAGTCCAGTGCCGCCAGAAGCCCACGGCACACGGGGCTGTATGCCACCAGCAGGATGCCCAGGCGTCGACAGGTCTCCAGCACACCGTTGCTCTCGACGTTACGGGTCATCAGCGAGTATTCGTACTGTCCTGCTACCAGGCCATGACGCCCTTTCGTATGCTTGCGCAATGCGGCATCGGCCCGTTCAAGCGTATCGGCAGAGACCTCGCTCAGACCCACGGCGCCGATGCGTCCCTGCCCGATCTCGTCGGCCAGTGCGGCCATGCTCTCGTCGATGCGGGCGCCATCGTCTTCCACCCGGTGCAGGTAGTAAAGATCGATGGGCGTCTGCAGACGATCCAGTGAGCGCTGGATGGCCCCCTGCAGATACTCCGGCGAAGTATCGACACCCCGTCGGGTGACATCGGTCCTGTCCCGAAGAATGCCCCCCTTGGTGGCCAGAACAATGTCTGCCCGCAGCGGATGGTCGCGCAGCACGCTTCCCACCAGTTCCTCATTGTGGCCAAAGCCATAGATGTCAGCCGTGTCGAAGAATCGTTCGCCACGGTCGATGGCGTAGTGAATCAGATCACGCGATCTTCCATCATCGCTGGGACCATAGAACTCGGACATGCCCATGCAGCCCAGGCCGATGGCGCTGACGGACAGACCATCGGCACGCGCCTGACGGGTGTGGAGCCGATTCGTCGGGCTTGAGGAGCTGGCGTGATGCGTTGAAGTGCGGTTGTCGTGACTCATGTCGTATTTCCTCTCCTTGACGCCTCCCTTCCATGTCTCATGGGGGAACAGCGTGGCATTGGCAATTTCATGAAGGTAACAACCAGCAACGCATCAAGGCCAATTCCATTTTGTTGATACCTATTCAGTATCATGACGGTGTGCGCCAAGGATCATGAGGCGGCATGATCTTCCGCATGAACAACGTACCCGACGCTGCCATGAAGGGTGGCGCACGCTACATCCTTCATTCTTCGGTGCGGCGCCACACATGACACCTTTCATCTCCTGTACCCCCCACCATGTCAGACCGAATCACGCTTCGACAGCTTCGCTACTTCATGGTTCTGGCTGAGGAACTGAATTTCCGCAGGGCAGCCGAGCGGCTGTTCATCACGCAACCGCCCCTCAGCCGACAGATCCGGCAGCTGGAAGAAGCGTTGGGCGCATCACTTCTGCTGCGTCAGCGATCCGGCCCCGAACGGGGTGTACATCTGACGGCGGAAGGACATTGGCTATTGCCCCGGATCCGGCAACTGCTTCTTCAGGTGGACACCATGCTTCAGGGGTTTGGCGACCTGCACCGGCATGCCGGCATGTCCCTGGACACCGGTCGTCTTTCAGACGAGGCGGCCGCCCTGGGCACGCGCATCCAGAAAGAAGGCTGCGTACCCTGCCCGGCGGATCACTCCGGTCGCGCTGCGCTGAACATCACCAGAAGCGCTAAAAGGAAGGGCGCAGCCAACCACACACCGTTCAGACTGGGCATGACGCCCGCCATCGATACCGCGCAATTCTCGGGAACCGAAGCGGCGCTGCATGAGATACATCCTCTGATGCAGCTGGAAACCGTCCTGCAGGGCACACCGCAGCTGATACGCAGCGTGCTTCGTGGCCGGCTGGATGCTGCGATCATCAGCCTGCCCGCACGCACGGAAGGACTGGTCGTGACGGAGCTGCACGAAGAAGCGTTATGGGCGTGTCTGGCCAGTCAGCACCCGCTGGCACGTCGCCGCCGGCTGTCGCTACAGGACATCGGCCATGAGCCGCTCTTCTGGTTTGCGCGCCAGCAGAATCCAGTGTACTACGACCATTGCCAGAAGATCTTTGCGCAGCAACGTTTCTCACCACCCCGACTGCCGGAGCCAGAGGATCAGGCGGTACTGCTGGCACAGGTGGCCGATGGGCTGGGCATGGCGCTGGTTCCGGCGTCGCTACGCAGCACACGCCGTCGAGGCGTGGTGTTCCGTCCGCTGGTCGAAGGCGATGCGCTGTGCATTCGGGTGGCGCTGGCACGACGCAGCGGTGGCTATTCCAGGGCCGTGTCGCGCGCCATGGCCTCATTGCTCAACGCATTGCGTCCTGCGTGAGAACAGTTCGGGTTTCGCGACTCACGGGCCTCCGGAATGCTCAGACGCCCGGTCAGCCAGCTGCGGCCAGCCCGCCAAGGTCGCGCCGTGATGCTGACGACCTGACAGACGACGGGGCCGGGGAAACGGCCCCGTCATGAACGCTCAGCCCAGCAGGGGTGCCAGTGCCCTGCGCACCTCGGCCTCGTCGCGGCCCGAGCGGCGGATGAAGTCCTGAAGCTGGTCCTCGTCGATGTTGCCGATGCCGAAGTATTCGGAATGCGGGTGCGAGAAGTAGAAGCCCGAGACACTGGCGGCCGGCCACATGGCAAGCGCCTCGGTGACGTGCATGCCGATCTCCTGGCAGTCCATCAGCTCGAACATGGCTTTCTTGATGGTGTGCTCGGGGCAGGACGGGTAGCCGGGTGCCGGACGGATGCCGGTGTAGGCTTCGGCGATGAGTTCGTCGTTGGTGAACTTCTCGTCGGCGGCGTAGCCCCACAGATCCTTGCGCACGCGCTCGTGCAGGGCTTCGGCAAAGGCTTCGGCCAGACGGTCGGCAATGCTCTTGAAGGCGATGGCGTTGTAGTCGTCCAGCGCCGCCATGTATTCGGCTTCCTTCTTGTCGGCACCGATGCCGGCCGTGACGGCGAACATGCCGATGTAGTCCTGAATGCCGCTGGGCTTGCCGTCGATGACCTTGGGCGCGATGTAGTCGGCCAGGGACTTGTTGGGAATGCCTTCACGCTTGGCGTTCTGCTGACGCAGGTTGCGCCAGGTCATGGCCACCTGGGTGCGCGAGTCGTCGGTGTAGATCTCGATGTCGTCGTCGTTGATGGTGTTGGCCGGCAGGAACATCACGACGCCGTTGGCGGTGAGCCAGCGGTTGTCGATGATCTTCTTCAGCATGGCCTTGCCGTCGGCATAAACCTTGCGGGCCTCTTCGCCCACCACGGCGTCATCAAGGATGTTCGGGAACTTGCCGGCCAGGTCCCAGGTCTGGAAGAACGGTCCCCAGTCGATGTATTCGGCCAGCTTGGACAGATCCTGGTTCTTGAAGGTTCGGCGGCCAATGAACTTGGGCCGAGGCGGCACGTAGGTGCTCCAGTCGGTCTGCTCGCGGTTGGCACGGGCATCGGCCAGCGGAATGAAGCTGGGGCCTTTCTTCTTCCCGTGCAGGTTGCGCACGCGATCGTATTCGCTGTGCAGGTCGGCCAGGAAGCCTTCGCGCTGATCTTCGGACACCAGGGCCTGGGCCACGGGCACGGAACGCGAGGCATCGGGCACGTAGACGACAGGACCGGAATAGTTGGGGGCGATCTTGACGGCAGTGTGCACACGCGACGTGGTGGCGCCGCCGATCAGCAGCGGAATCTTGCGTGAACGGAAGTATTCGTCACGCTCCATCTCGCCGGCCACGAAGGCCATTTCTTCCAGCGACGGGGTGATGAGGCCGGAAAGGCCGATGAGGTCGGCGCCGGTCTCGCGGGCCTTTTCGAGGATCTGGGCGCAGGGAACCATCACGCCCATGTTGACAACCTCGAAGTTGTTGCATTCGAGCACGACGGAGACGATGTTCTTGCCGATGTCGTGCACGTCACCCTTGACGGTGGCGATGACGATCTTGCCGCGCGAGCGCACGTCGCCACCGGCTGCCGCCAGGGCAGCCTTCTCGGCCTCGATGAAGGGCAGCAGGTGGGCCACGGCCTGTTTCATGACGCGGGCGGACTTGACCACCTGCGGCAGGAACATCTTGCCTTCGCCGAACAGGTCGCCGACGACGTTCATGCCGGTCATCAGCGGACCTTCGATGACTTCGATGGGACGACCGCCACGGGCCGCGATTTCCTGGCGGATCTCTTCGGTGTCCTCGACGATGTACTGGGTGATGCCATGCACCATGGCGTGCGTGATGCGTTCCTGCACGCTGCCCTTGCGCCAGGCCTGGTCGGCTTCCTTCTTGCCGCCGTCATCCTTCAGGGTCTGGGCGATCTCGATGAGCCGCTCGGTGGCGGTCAGTTCGCGCTCGGGGGCATCGGCGGGCAGGTCATCGGGGAAGACGGGCTTGCGATTGAGCACCACGTCCTCGATACGGTTGCGCAGTTCCAGCGGCACTTCGTCGTAGACGCCCATCATGCCGGCGTTGACGATGCCCATGGTGAGGCCGGCCTTGATGGCGTGATAGAGGAAGACCGTGTGGATGGCCTCGCGCGCGGGATTGTTGCCGCGGAACGAGAAGGAGACGTTGGAGACGCCGCCCGAGATGCGGGCATGCGGCAGATTGTCGTGGATCCACTGGCAGGCGCGGATGAAATCGTTGCCGTATTCGTCGTGCTCTTCGATACCGGTGGCGACCGCGAAGATGTTGGGATCGAAGATGATGTCTTCGGGCGGGAAGCCCACTTCGTTCACCAGCAGGTCGTAGGCGCGCTTGCAGATCTCGATCTTGCGCTGGAAGGTGTCGGCCTGGCCCTGTTCGTCAAAGGCCATGACGACGGCGGCAGCCCCGTAGCGGCGCACCAGGCGGGCCTGGTGCAGGAACTTTTCTTCGCCTTCCTTCAACGAGATGGAGTTGACCACCGCCTTGCCCTGCACGCAGCGCAGGCCCGCCTCGATGACCTCCCACTTGGAGCTGTCGATCATGATGGGCACGCGGGCGATGTCGGGTTCGCTGGCGATGAGGTTCAGGAAGCGCGGCATGGCCTTCATCGCATCCAGCATGGCTTCGTCCATGTTGACGTCGATGATCTGCGCACCGTTTTCCACCTGCTGGCGGGCGACCTGCAGGGCCTCGTCGTACTGCTCGTTGAGGATCATCCGCGCAAACGCCTTGGAACCGGTGACGTTGGTGCGTTCGCCAACGTTGACGAAGAGCGAGTCCTCGTCGATATTGAAGGGCTCCAGACCGGAAAGGCGGGTGGCGACGGGGATGACGGGCGGCACGCGCGGGGTGAGCGGACGCACGGCCTCGGCAATGGCGCGGATGTGGGCGGGCGTGGTGCCGCAGCAGCCACCGGCGATGTTGACGAGGTTGGCCTGCGCGAACTCCTTCAGCAGGGCGGAGGTGATGTCGGGGGTCTCGTCGAAGCCCGTCTCGGCCATGGGGTTGGGCAGGCCGGCGTTGGGGTAGACGCAGACGAAGGTGTCGGCCTTGCGGGCCAGCTCCTCGATGTAGGGCCGCATAAGCGCCGCACCCAGGGCGCAGTTCAGGCCGATGGTGAGCGGCTTGGCATGGCGCACCGAGTTCCAGAAGGCCTCGACGGTCTGGCCCGACAGGATGCGGCCGGAGGCGTCGGTGACGGTGCCGGAGATCATGACCGGGATGCGCGGCAGGCCCTGGGCGCTACGCTCTTCGGCCAGCTCATCCAGCGCGAAGAGCGCGGCCTTGGCGTTGAGGGTGTCGAAGATGGTTTCGACCAGGAAAACGTCGGCCCCGCCTTCGGCCAGGCCGCGGGCCTGTTCCAGGTAGGCGGCACGCAGTTCCTCGAAGGTGATGTTGCGCGCGGCCGGGTCGTTCACGTCCGGCGAGATGGAGGCCGTTTTGGGCTGGGGGCCCAGGGCGCCGGCCACGAAGCGGGGACGCTCGGGCGTGCTGTACTTGTCGACCGCGGCACGGGCCAGCCGCGCCGAGGCGACGTTCATCTCGTAGGCCAGTTCCGACAGGTGGTAGTCGGCCTGGGCGACGGCCGTGGCGCCGAAGGTGTTGGTCTCGATGAGGTCGGCACCGGCCTCCAGGTACTTCTCGTGGATTTCCTGGATGATGTCGGGCCGGGTGAGCGAGAGCAGCTCGTTGTTGCCCTTCACGTCATGGGCATGGTCGCAGAAGCGCTCGCCGCGGTAGTCGTCCTCGCCCAGCTTGTACTGCTGGATCATGGTGCCCATGGCACCGTCCAGGATCAGGATGCGTTCCTTGAGCAGTTCGCGCAGCCGGGTCTCGACCGGCCCCATGGCGGGCATGTTCCGGCGGGCAGGGGCGGCATCGGCAGGGGCGTTTTCTTGGCTCATGGCTTGGAACGTACTTTGAGGAGTCAACCTAGCATTCTAGGGGCGAATGGCCGCATGGGCCACGAGGGCGGCCGGCGCAGCGGATGTGACCACCTGATGCGTGGCGCGGTTCTGCAGTACCCGGCTGCTGCGCATTTCTCATATGAAGGCATGGTTCGCAGATGACAACCATGGGGTCGGCTCTGGGATAATGAGGGCCATTTTCAATTCATCATCGGGAAAGCCTCATGTCGTCGTATGTCTTTGCCCCCGCCCGCACCGTGAGCCTGCCGGTGCACGGGGTTACGCAGCGGTTTCCGGTCAATCGGGTGTTCTGCGTGGCGCAGAACTATGCGCAGCACGCCGTGGAGATGGGGTCCAGCGGTCGTGAGGACCCCTTCTTCTTCATGAAGCCCGCCAGTTCGGTGGTGCCGGTGGCAGCCGGAACGGCGCAGCCGGTGCCCTACCCCTCGGGCACGCAGTCGCTGCATCACGAGGTGGAGCTGGTGGTGGCTCTGGGCCGTTGCGGCTCGAACGTCGATCCGGCCCGGGCCGAAGAACTCATCTACGGCTATGCGGTGGGTCTGGACCTGACGCGGCGCGACCTGCAGGCGGCGCTGAAGGCGAAGGGACGCCCCTGGGAGGTCGCCAAGGGCTTCGAGGCCTCGGGGCCGGTGGGGCCGATCATGCCGCGCGAACAGGTGGGCACGCTGGTACGTGGCGGCATCCGGCTGTCGGTGGATGGCGAGGAGCGCCAGTCGGGCGATCTGGATCAGATGATCTGGAACGTGAACGAGATCATCAGCCACCTGTCACGGCACTGGTCGCTGGCAGCCGGGGACATCGTGTTCACCGGCACGCCGGCCGGTGTGGGCGCGGTGGTGCGTGGCAACCATCTGCAGGGATCGATCGACGGCCTGGACGGGATCCGGATCGAGCTGGTCTGATCGGCCGGAAACAGCCAGACATTTTTCAGGAGAAGACATGACGACTTCCAACCCCCAGGCCAGCGCCTATGCCGGTGACATCGCCCCGGCCGATGCCTGGGCGCTGGTGCAGGCGGGCGAGGCACTGCTGGTGGATGTGCGCACGCCTGAAGAGCAGAAATGGGTGGGCCGGGTACCCGGGGCCATCCCGGTACCCTGGCTGATCGACAACGGTCAGCGGCAGAACCCGGACTTTCTGGCGCAGCTGGCCCAGGTAGCCAAGCCCGACCAGAAGGTGGTGCTGCTGTGCCGCAGCGGTGTGCGCAGCGTGGCAGCAGCCACGGCCGGAACGCAGGCGGGGTTCACCAACCTGTGGAACATCGTGGGCGGCTTCGAGGGGCGACTGGACGAGAAGCGGCAGCGCAACCACGTGGAAGGCTGGCGGTTTTCCGGCCTGCCGTGGGAGCAGAGCTGATGGCCGACGGCGTTCCGTTCCCCCCGGGAACGGTGCAGGCGCCTGATCCTGCCGTCAGCACAGGCCTGTCCGGTGACAGGACGTCCGGCCTGGGGCCGGGCCGGGTGGCGCTGGTGGGTGCAGGGCCGGGCGACGTGGAGCTTCTGACCTGCAAGGCGGCACGGCTGATCGGCGAGGCCGACTGGCTGGTGCACGATGCGCTGGTGCAGCCGGAGGTGTTGGCGCTGGCCAGGCGGGCCCGGATCATCCCGGTGGGCAAGCGTGCCGGCAATCCCAGTGCGCGGCAGTCGTCCATCAACCAGATCCTGCTGGACTGTGCGCAACGCGGCGGGCTGACGGTGCGCCTGAAGGGGGGTGATCCGCTGATCTTCGCACGGGCCCAGGAAGAGCTGGATGTGCTGCACGCAGCGGGGGTGCCGGTGGAGGTGGTGCCGGGCATCAGCTCGGCGCAGGCGGCGCATGCGGCGCTGGCAATGCCGATGACCGAGCGCGGGCGGCGACGGGCGCTGGTGCTGGCCACGCCCCAGGTGCATGCGTCGGATCAGCGCAATACGGCAGCACTGCCGCTGCCCATGATGCCACCCCCGATGGATCTGCACCAGGCGGCTGCACCGGTGCCGCCCTCGCGCCGAAAGGTCCTGTCTGCAGCCGAGATCGTGGCGGATCCGGAGCTGCGTCGCTGGGCCGAGGCCATCGTGGCGGCCGGCAGCGGCACGCTATACATGGCGGCCACGGTTTCGGACCAGGTGCGCGACACGCTGCTGGCGCTGGGCATGCCGCCCGAGACGCCCACGCTGTGGATGGTGGATGTGTCACTGCCCGACCAGACGATGGTGCCGGGCGTGCTGGGCTCGCTGCAGCCGCCACCGGCGGCCCTGAAGGGCAAGCCGGCGCTGCTGCTGGTGGGGGTGGCGTCCCCCGACGTGTGCCAAGGCGATGCGCCCTGACCGAGGTTCCCTGATCAGGGTGTGCTGACGGTTCTTTGACCGACCGGAACACCCGCGTGGCCCGCGAGATACGGGTTTGGCCTTCAGGCATGATGCCGGCCACTCGGGTCGGATCACGAAAGCAGGTGCTTACTTCTTCGACAGGGCCTGGGTGATGGCGCGAGTGTTGTAGCGCATCATGCTCAGGTAGTCGGCTGCTGGGCCGTTGGCCGGCGACAGCGAATCGGCATACAGCTCGCCGATGGTGACATTCTTCAGTTCGGAAGCCATACGCTTGAGCAGGCGCGGGTCGCTGTTGTTCTCGAAGAAGAAGGCCTGCACGTTCTGCTGGCGGGCCTGGCGGATGAGGTTGGCCACCACCGCGGCAGACGGCTCCTCTTCGGTCGAGATGCCCACGGGGGCCATGAAGGTGATGTGATAGGCACGGCCGTAGTAGCCGAAGGCGGCATGCGAGACCATCACGCGGCGACGGTCGGTCGGCGTGGCGTCAACGGCCTGGTGGATCTCCTGGTCCAGCTCCAGCAGTTTCTGATCGTAGGCACGGGCACGCTCACGGAAGCCACCGCAGTCGGCCGGCGCAACCTGGCACAGGCCTTCGGCGATGTTGGCCACATAGTGGCGAACGTTCAGTGCGTCCTGCCAGGCGTGGGGATCCAGGCCGCCATGGTGGTGGTGATGATGGCCATGCGATGCCTCATCGTGGTCATGGTCGTCATCGGCATGGCTGTGGCCATGGGGGCCGTCCTCTTCATGATCATGGCCGTGCGGGCCGTCATGATCGTGGTCGTGGCCATGCGGGCCATCGTGGTCATGATCATCTTCGTCGGCATCATCACCATGGTGGTGGTGATCATCCGTGGCCTTCATGGCCTGCAGGCCCCGGGCGGCCTCGACGACCGGCCCCTTGTAGCCGCTGGAACCGATCAGGCGGGGCATCCAGCCCTCGAAGCCCAGGCCGTTGACAACGACCAGGCTGGCGCTGGACAGCTGGCGCACCTGGGCAGGCCCCGGCTGGAAGACATGGGTGTCTCCGCCGGCCTTGACCAGGCTCTCGACAGCCACGCGGTCACCGCCGACCTGCTTCACCAGGTCAGCCAGGATGCTGAAGCTGGCCACGACAGGCAGTGGCCGGGACGACGGGGCAGCATCCGTCTGGCCGGCGGTGGCGGCAACGCCATGGGCCGCCTGGGCAGGGCCGGCGGCCAGCAGCGCCGTGGCCAGGGCAGCCGCGGCCAGCGCCACCGGACGGGAAAGGAAGGAGGGGATGCGGGTGTTCATGTTTCGTAGTGTCTCCGTGGGCGATTCTTCCTGCGCAGCACGCCGGTGGGCGCCAGCAGCAATGACAGGCAGTACATCAGGCCCAGGGTCAGCACGATGGTGGGACCGGTAGGCCATTCGTAGTGATAGGAAATCAGCAGGCCGCTGACGCCAGCCAGCAAGGCGAGTGCAGCCGCCAGGACCAGCAGACCATTGACGGTACGGGCCCAGAAGCGGGCTGCGGCCGCCGGCAGCACCAGCAGGCCGATGGACATCAGCGTGCCCAGCGCATGGAAGCCCGCCACCAGGTTGATGACCAGCAGGCCCATGAAGCCGAAGTGGGCGATGCTGCCCCAGGGACTCTTTCGGGGCAGCAGGTTGGCATCGACGCACTCGAAGACCAGCGGGCGGTAGAGCACGGCCAGGCCCAGCAGGCTCACGCTGGCAATGACGCCGATCAGCAGCAGGGTGTCGTCATCAAGCGCCAGCACCGATCCGAACAGGACGTGCAGCAGGTCGACCTGGTTGCCGTAGGTGGAGACGATGACCACGCCCAGCGACAGGGACATCAGGTAGAAGGCCGCCAGGCTGCTGTCCTCGGTCTGCCGGCCGCTGCGTGCCACCAGCGTGGAAGCAGCCGCCACCAGCAGGCCGCTGATGATGCCGCCCAGGGTCATGGCGGGCAGCGACAGGCCGGCGATGAGGTAGGCGATGGCCGCCCCGGGCAGGATGGCGTGCGCCATGGCGTCGCCGGTGAGGCTCATGCGACGCAGCATGAGGAAGACCCCCACCGGTGCAGCGCCCAGCGACAGGGCCAGACAGCCGGCCAGGGCGCGGCGTATGAAGCCGAATTCGATGAAGGGGCCGATGAGCCCGTCCCACAGCTCAGACACGTGGCATGGCGTTTTCCGCCCCTCGGTGAACGGCCGATGCAGCGGCCGGGGTGGCGGTGGGCCCCTCGCACCAGCGCGTGCTGGGCTGGCGGGCCGCCACGGAGCGATCGACGGCACGCTGCCAGTTCTCTGGCGTGAGCACCTCGGCCGTGGGACCGACGGCGATCATCTCGCGCGCCAGCAGCAGGGTGCGCGGGAACCACTGGCGGACGATGTCCTGCTCATGCAGCGCAGCGACGATGGTGACGCCCTGCGTGTGCCAGCGGGCCAGCAGGTCCAGCAGCACCTGCTGAGTGGTGACATCGATGCCCACGAAGGGTTCGTCGAGCACGACCAGCTGGGCATCCTGCAGGATGAGCTGCGCAAAGCGCACCCGCTGGAATTCGCCGCCCGAGAGCGCGCTGATCACGCGGCCGGCATAGCCGCGCAGGCCCACCATCTCCAGAGCCTCGGCCACCCGGGCAGCCCCCTGGCGGCCCAGCCGCCCGAAGGCGCCACACTGGTGCCACAGGCCCGAGGCCACCATGTCCTGCACGGTGATGGGGAACTGCCGGTCGGTCTGGTTGATCTGCGGCAGACAGGCCACGCGCACCCGCTCGGGATCGGGCAGTGTCACCTGCCCTTCCAGCGAGAGCTGCTCGCCGATGAGCAGCTTGAGAAAGGTGCTCTTGCCGGCACCGTTGGGGCCGACCACGGCCAGCATGTCACCGGCCGTGATCTGCAGCTGCAGGTGGTGAATGGCCGGGTGCCGGTCGTATCCGACGGTAACGTTCTGCAGGGAGACCAGCACGGGCGCTGCGCCGCTGGCGGCATCCGCCTGCTCGCACGGGGTGGCGACGTGGCAGGGTTCCACGGAAGCATGGGCGGCCGCCCGTTGGGCCGACGCGTGCGCTCCCACATCTGACCCGGTCTGGCAGGTATCGGTCCGGTTCATTGCAACGCCCACCGGATGACCATCCACAGCAGGGCCGTGAGGGCAACGGCCAGCAGCAGCCGTGCACCGATGCCCCACCAGACGGCCGACAGCCGTGGCAGGGACGTGGTATTTTGAGATAGGGTGGCAGGGTAGGCTGCCATGCCAGCGGACGCAGCCGGTGGCGTCGACGCAGGATATGCGTGGGAGTGGCCGGAATCCATGACTTAATGCTAATGACTTATCATTAGCGGTGCAAATTCCCCATGAGGAGATCCTGATGAAACATGCTTCGGAACATTCCCTTCCCCTTCGGGCCGGCCAGGCCGGACGACCGGGAGTTTCCGGACGCCACACGCTGTGGCTGGCCGTGGCTGGCGCCCTGCTGACGGCGGCAGCCTCCGCCGGCGCGCATCATGCGCCCGGGCACGACGATGACCATCACCGCCATCATGGACACAAGCAGGGCCATGTGCACCAGCACGGCCTGGGCACGCTGGACATCAGCCAGCAGGGCGAGACGCTGACGGTGAGCTTTCTCTCGCCGCTGGACAGCCTGATCGGCTTCGAGACCGAGCCGGCCAACGACCAGCAGCGCGCGCAGGCCAAAGCCTTGCTGGACCAGCTTCAGGACGCCGACAGCGTGGTACAGGTCCCGGCTGCAGCCCAGTGTACCCAGCAGCCCCCGGTCATCAACGCGCCCACGCTGCTGGATGACGATGACGAGGTGGATGACCACGACGATCACGACCACGATGCCGGCGACCATGACGACCACGACGGCGGCCACGACGGCGACGACCATGATCACGACCACGCCGCAGACAAGGACGACCATGCGCATGGTCACCATGCCGACCTGGCCGTGACCTACACGTTCACCTGCAAGCAGCCAGCCGCCATCGACGCGCTGAAGGTCACGGCCTTCGGCAACTGGCCGCGCCTCAAGCACATTGATGCCGCCGTGGTGAACGACCAGGGCCAGCAGGCACAGCGGCTGGAAGCCGGCAAGGCGGTGATCCGCTGGAAGGCATCCTGATCCCGGCCTGATTCTCCACCGGACGCGGCAGCCCGGACACCGTGCCGGCTGCCCGACCGGGCCAGCTGGTCGGCATCGCGGCTACCATCATCGGCTTTCGCATGCGCCATGCCTTTCACGACGGACATGCACGATACCTCTGCACCGAATGCGGCCACGCCCGTGCTGCTGGCCGAAGACCTGAGCTTTACCTGGCCGGGCAGCACCACGGCCTGCCTCGACATCCACCGCCTGGCACTGAATGCGGGCGAGCACGTGCTGCTGCTGGGTCCCAGCGGCGGCGGCAAGAGCACGCTGCTGGGCCTGCTGGGCGGGGTGCTGCAGCCCACCCGGGGCCAGGTCCGATTGCTGGGACACAGTCTGTCGGACTGTGGTGCGGCCGAGCGCGACCGGCTGCGGGCCGACCACATTGGGTTCATCTTCCAGCAGTTCAACCTGGTGCCGTACCTGAGCCTGGAAGACAACGTGCTGCTGCCCTGCCACTTCTCGGCCATCCGCCGCAAACGGGCCGGATCGCAACCGCGCGAGACGGCACGTCAGCTGCTGGCAGCGCTGGAGCTGCCCGAATCGGCCTGGTCGCGACCGGTGACGGGGCTATCGGTGGGCCAGCAGCAGCGGGCTGCCGTGGCGCGCGCCCTGATCGGCAGCCCCGAGCTGCTGATCGCCGATGAACCGACCTCGGCCCTGGACAGCCGCAACCGTGACCGACTGCTGTCGCTGCTGATGGCGCAGCTGGAAAGCAGCGGGGCGACACTGCTGGTCGTCAGCCATGACGAGCAGCTGCGACCGTATTTCGGGCGCATTCTGCAGATGGACGACATCAACACGGCGGAGGCGGCCTGACATGTCTGCGCTTTCCTTCACGCTGGCACGGCTGGGCACGCTGGTGCGGCTGGCCTTTCGCAGCGCGGGCAACCGGCGCGTCAATTTCTGGCTGACGCTGGTGTCGATCGCGCTGTCCACCTGCCTGCTGCTGACGGTGCAGCGTGGCCAGCAGGCCATCCACGACAGCTTCACCCGCGCCGTCTCGGGCACTGACCTGATCGTGGGGGCACGCACAAGCCCGCTGCAGCTGATGCTGTATGCGGTGTTCCGGCTGGGCGACCCCACCCACGAGATCAGCTGGGACGCCTACGAGCGGGTGCGCCGCAACCGGCTGGTGGCCTGGACGATTCCCATCGCGCTGGGGGATTCGCACCGCGGCTTTCCGGTGCTGGGCACCGATGCCGCCTATTTCGAGCATTTCCGCTACGGGGCACGCGAACACCTGCAGCTGGCCCAGGGCAAGCCCTTCGAGCAGATCTTCGACGTGGTGCTGGGCGCGGAGGTAGCCCGCAGGCTGGGCTACCGGCTGGGAGATCGCCTGACGCTCACGCATGGCACGGGCGATGCCCCCGGCATCGAGCACGCCGACAAGCCGTTCCAGGTGAGCGGCATCCTGGCGCCCACGGGCACACCGGTGGACCGCACGCTGCACATCAGCCTGGACGCCATGACGGCCATCCACCTGAACTGGCAGGCGGGCGCCCCCATTCCGGGCATCAACATCCCGGCCGACAAGGTGAAGGCCTTCGACCTGAAGCCTGAGTTCATCACGGCAGCCCTGGTGGGGCTGAAGTCCCGTGCGGGTGTCTTCAACCTGCAGCGCGACATCAATGCTGACGAAGACGAGGCGCTGCTGGCCGTGTTGCCAGCCGTGGCGCTGAATCAGCTCTGGCGGCTGCTGGACATCGTGACCCGCACGCTGCAGGCGCTATCGGCGCTGGTGCTGGTGCTGAGCCTGTGCAACCTGGTCACCGCGCTGCTGGCCAGTCTGGAGCAGCGTCAGCGCGAGCTGGCCATCCTGCGTGCCGTGGGTGCCCGCCCGCTGGACCTGCTGTTCCTGCTGGTGCAGGAAGGCATGCTGCTGACGGTAGGCGGCGCGCTGCTGGGCTATGTGCTGCTGACCGTGGGTTCGCTGCTGGCCGCACCGCTGCTGCTCAACCAGTGGGGCATCGTCTGGCCCGTGACCCGCTTTGCCGCCGACGAGCTGTGGCTGCTGGCGCTGGTGGCGGTGGCAGGCCCCATCACGGCGCTGTGGCCCGCCTGGCGTGCCAGTCAGCGAGCACTGGCCGACGGGCTGACACCCCGGCTCTGAGCGGGGTGCGGCTCTCGCGCCACCGTTCTCGGGTACGGACCAGATCCGGACTGTCTTTTTCAAGAGCCCTCTTCTTCAAAGGCAGTCCGCCGCTTCGCGCTTCCTGCCGAAGCGCCCGGGTCATGTATGCTGACAGACGGGTCCAGACGTTGGACCGTCTTTGTACCGCCCTGCTCACCTGCCATGCACCTGTCTGCCGATTCGATGTCCCAGTCCATCATTCATCCTGCAACCACGCCGGCAACCATACGGCAGGCGATGACCCGCGCCCGGATAGCGCCGGACAACCAGGGTGACGTGAGCGGCAATGCCGGTCCCCTGGGCAGCCTTAAGCCTGCAGGCTTAAGGCCTGCTCTGACTGCACTGCTGCTGGCCGCCATGATTTCACCCCTGGGAGCGTGGGCCGCAGATGGCCAACCGGCTGAAGGTACAGCCACGCCCCCGTCGGCCCGTGCAACGACCGATTCAGGGACCGGAAGCGGCGATGCCCCCAGCCCGGGCAGCCGTGGTGCCGACGGTACGGACAGCCAGGTCAGCACCGACATCCAGAACAGCCAGGGCCAGGGACGTTTCGTGCTGGGCGAGGAACTGCCCAAGGCGCGGGCCCGCAACCAGGAAGGGTCCGGAGGCGCCACGGCAGAAGACAGTTCGGGCCAGAAGCAGCCCGCTACCGATGGCAGAAAACGCGCTCATGGCGGGCAGGATCAGGGCCATGCACAGGCCAGCAACAGTGGTGCCGATGCCCAGGGCTATCGGCCGATGGACTGGGAGGTGCTGATTCCCAAGGACTGGGAACCCCTGCGCGACTTCAAGTCGCTGAACTTCAACGGCATGTCCGACAGCGACCCGCGCGCCATTGCGGCCCTGCGCAAACTGCAGAAGGCCTGGAAGAACGCACCGCTCAATCCGGCCATCCAGAACGAGAAGATCGTCATCTCGGGCTTCATCGTGCCGCTGGACAGCAGCGATTCCAGCACCATCGAGGAATTTCTGCTGGTGCCCTATTTCGGGGCCTGCATCCATGTGCCGCCGCCGCCTTCCAACCAGGTCATCCATGTGGTGCCCGCCCAGCCACTGAAGGGCTTCCAGATGATGGACCCGGTCACGGTGACGGGGGATCTGGGCCCTTCCCGGATTGACACGCCCTACGGCAGTGCAGGCTACGAGATGCAAGCAAAAAGCGTGACCCCCTACGAGGATCCGGAAGAGGCCCCCTCACCTGCCCATCCGTGACAGGCCAGGGTTCGACACTGTCCGCACGGCTGGACACGGTGTCGTCCGCCTTTCAGGTGTACCAGCTTTGATACGGCCGTAACCTTCACCGAAACCCTCCGTATCACACACCCGATAACATTCAGGGTAGAAGTGCATCTTTCCGGATCAGCAGGCACCCGGCGGGCCGCTCAAGGCGGCCACGCGTGCGTGGACCCGCGCCTGCGGGCATTCATCCGGCTGCATGCATCCAGAACCTTCCCCTCAACGGAGAATACCGATGTCTGCCCCCCGCCGTCCCTCCTGTCTGATCCCGGGTGCGCTGGCCCTTTTGCTTTCCGGCTGCAGCAGCCTGTCGGAGCCCGCCCAGCAGCCGCCCCAGACCGCGGGCATGAGCGTGCCAAGCCCGGCAGCCGAACGCGAGAAGGCCGAGGCCGAGCGCGAGGCGGTAGAGTATCAGACGCATGTGGCCCAGATGCGGATTGCCGGCAACTTCTGTGCCGATGAACGCAAGCTGACCGAATATGCCTATCTCTACCTGAAACGCGAGCCCTTGCCGCTGCTGCCGCGGGCGCTGTCGATGGAACAGGCACGGTGCGCCAGCCGCACCTTCCTGAAGGGCATCATCCCGTCGGCGGGACGCATCGTCGGCTACAAGTCCGAGCAGATGCCCATGACCGGTGAGGATGGTCAACAGAAGATGGTGGCGGTGCGCGGCAACCTGCTGGAACGGATGCTGCTGCCCAACGGCGTGGCGCTGTCGGCCAGCCGCTACGCCACCCAGCCGCGCATGGAAGCCGACATGGTGGTGGTGGTGCGCAGCGCCGCCATCCATGACGCACAGACCCCGCGCGAGGTGCTGGCCAGCCTGTCGGCCATCATCCCGTTCATCGAGCTTCCCGACCTGGCCTACCAGGACTACGGGCAGATGAATGCTGCGGACGCCACGGTGGTCAATGCCAATGCCCGCTTCGGCGTGCTGGGCACCCCCATTCCCATCCATGTGGACCAGGAGATGGTAGACCAGCTGGCCGAGATGACGGTGCGGCTGACGGACAAGGATGGCAACGAGCTGGAAGCCGTCAAGGGCAGCAGCCTGCAGGGCAACCCGCTCAATGCCGTGCTGTGGCAGATCCAGGACCTGGAAAAGGCCGGCATCCGTCTGCGCCCTGGCGACATCCTGTCACTGGGTGCCTTCGGCAAGCGCTTCAAGCCCGAAGCCGGCAAGAGCTACCGGATGAGCTACGAAGGCCTGCCGGGCAACCCATCGGTCATCGTCAATTTCCGCTGAACTTCGCCAGGCGGACATCGATGGCATCCAGATCCGCCTGAGCTTTTTCCAACTGGCGCTCGTAGTCCGCCTGTAGGCCGCGCATCTGCTCCAGCATGGCTTGATTCTTCTTCTCGTTGAAAGTCGGGTCCCCGCCGCGCGAGGCAGCCAGACGGGCCAGTGCCAGGCGATTCAGTTCCGAATCACGCTTGGCACGCAGGTGCAGCACCATGCGCTGCTGCTGGCGACGCTCGACCAGCAGGGCATCATGCTCGGCATTGCCGGTGTCGGGCTTGGGATCACGCGAGATGATGTCCCTGCCATCGCTCTCTTTCAGGGCACGAACGCCTTGGGCAGCCGTCCGGGATGCCGTTGCCGTCGTGGCGGTCGTGGCCATTCCGGACGCTTTGGCCACAGGTGCGCTCTCGGCAGCCGGCTGGGTGGCAGCCCAGGTCGGCACGGAAAGCATCAGCGAGGAAAGAAGCAGGACACGTTTGATCATGGTCTCACCACGGTGAAAGGATCCGCCGCAGGACGTGTCCGGAATGGACCGGGGTGGCCGAGGGGGCGTGGCCCCGTTCGTGCAGGGGGCCGTTCAGCCAGGGCACACGCCGTCGCGCAGGCGGCATGCGCCGAGTCTAGCGCCCGCGTGCGCGACGGGATGTGCCGCTTTTCTCGGACTGGTCAAGATCACGTCAGCGGAAGCTGATGAGCGAGACCAGCAGGAAGATGGGCAGCAGGAAGGTGAGCGACCAGAACAGGTAGGCGAAGAAGCTGGGCATGCGGATGCCGCGGTCCTCGGCGATGGCCTTGACCATCAGGTTGGGCGCGTTGCCGATGTAGGTGTTGGCCCCCATGAACACGGCACCGGCCGAGACGGCCATCAGCACTGGGGCCATCTCGTTCATGAGCACCTGCGGGTTACCACCGGCGGTGTTGAAGAACACCAGATAGGTGGGCGCGTTGTCCAGGAAGGAACTGAGCAACCCGGTTGCCCAGAAGTACATGATGGGGATGGGCTCGCCGTCGGCATTGGTGACGGCATGCACGACGCTGGCAAACGCCCCGTCGGTGCCCGCCTGGAGCATGGCGATGACCGGGATGATAGTGAGAAAGATGCCGGCGAACAGCTTGGCCACTTCCTCCATGGGTGCCCAGGAGAACTGGTTGTCGGCATGGATGGAGGCCGGGGTGATGCGCAGCGAGACGATGATGACCGCCAGCAGTCCGAGGTCACGCAGCAGGCTGGGCAGCGTGACTTCGGCGCCATAGACGTCGAACGAGATCCCGGGTTTCCAGAGCCCGCTCATCAGGACCAAGCCGACCACCACACCCAACAGCAGGACATTGGCCCAGCCCTGCAGCCCCAGGGGCTGCGCATCCGACACGGCTTCACGGGGCAGCACACCTTCCTTGCGGTACATCCAGCTGTCGAGCAGGAAGAAGATGCCCAGCAGCAGCGCCGACACCAGCAGCATGTCCCAGAACAGATAGCGTAGGGTCCAGCTGAACTCGACCCCCTGCAGGAAGCCCAGGAAGAGCGGGGGGTCACCCAGCGGGGTGAGTAGGCCACCGATGTTGGACACCAGGAAAATGAAGAAGACGATGACGTGAGCCTGGTGGCGGCGATTGTCGTTGGCGCGGATGAGTGGCCGGATGAGCAGCATGGAGGCACCCGTGGTGCCCATGAAGCTGGCGACGGACGTGCCCAGCGCCAGCAACCCGGTATTGAGGATGGGGCGACCGCGCAGGGTGCCACTGATGTGGATGCCGCCCGCGCAAGTGAAGAGCGCCGTGAGCAGCAGAATGAACGGGATGTACTCGCTCACGGCGGCATGCACAAGCCCATGCAGGGCGGCACCAAAGCCATGGATGAAGGCAAACGGCAGCAGGAAGGCCAGTGCCCAGCCCGCTGCGACCTTGCCGTAGTGATGGTGCCAGAACGGGGGGGCGATGAGGGGCATCAGAGCAATGGACAGCAGGATGCCGGCAAAGGGGATGCCCCAGTACAAGGACAGACTGGCACCGTCAAGCGTCTCGGAAGAAGCCCGGGCAGGCGAGGCGAACAGGAAAAGAAGCAACAGCAGCAGACTGTTTCTGGAGGATTTCATGGGTGACGGTCATACCCCGATGGAATTACACAATACACGTTGCTTGGGCATTAGCCAACACTGTCGGTTTGCCGATGACGGCAGCAATGGTATTTTGCATGGGCCCTCCCGGCCCTATAGTCATCCCCATGTTCGAACGCATCTTTGCCCCCGCCTCGATCGATTCCCTGTTCTCGGATACCGCCATGCTGGCGGCCATGGCCCGCTTCGAGAACGGCCTGGCGCAGGCCCAGGCCTCGGTGGGCATGATTCCCGACGAGGCCGCACGTGCCATCGGCATGGCCTGCCACGAACTGGGCGACCCGGCTGCCAGCGATGGTGCCAGCCACGACATCGCCCAGGGGCGCTTCGACCCAGCGCGGCTGTACCCGGCAGCCCGCGTGGCCGGCACGCTGGCCATTCCTTTTCTGAAGGCGCTGGCCGAATCGATTGGCACCCGCTCGCCGGACGCGGTGCGCCACCTCAACCATGGCGCCAGCCACCAGGACCTGATGGACTCGGCGCTGGCCATGCAGTGCAAGGAGGCCGGGCGGCGCCTGCAGGACATGCTGGAGCGGGTGGGCGCGGCCATCGTGCGGCTTATCGAAGAGAACCAGGACACCCTGCTGATGAGCCGGCATCGGCTGCAGCCGGCCTCGCCCATCTATCTGGCCTGGAAGCTGGCCGGCTGGCTGGATCCCCTGCAGCGCAGCCGGCGCCACCTGCGCGCGGCGCTGCTGGATGTGGCGGTGCTGCAGTTCGGTGGACCGGATGGCACGCTGTCCTCGCAAGGGCCGCAGACCGAACGCAGCCTGTCGGTGGCCCAGCGGCTGGCCGATGCCCTGGGGCTAATGATGCCGGCAGCCTCATGGCACACGACGCGCGACCGCTTCGTGCGGCTGGGCACCGAGCTGGCGATGCTATGCGGGACGCTGGGCAAGATCGGACAGGACATCGCGCTGCTCACGCAGGCCGAGATCGGCGAGCTGCACGACGACGAGACCGGCCGGCAGAGCTCTGCCGCCCTGCTGTGGCGGCCGCAAACGCCCGTCACCACGCAACTGATGCGCGAGGCTGCGCAGCGCACCCCGGGCTTGGCAGCCATCATGCTGGGTGCCATGGACATCGAGCACGAAGGGGGAATGAGCCAGTGGCAGTCCAGCTGGCACACGCTGCAACAGCTGTTTGGCGCAGCCGCCAGTAGCCTGGCAGCCGCCGAAGAACTGCTGAGCCGGCTACAGATCGATCACGAAGCGATGCAGGCCAACATTGTTCGCCAGCACGAACAGAGCCTGCCAGCCACGCTGGTGCAGGTTCTGGCCCCCAGGCTGGGCAAGGATGAAGCCCAGACCCTGATGGCGGAACTGCTCGAGAGTGCGCACAAGAACGGCCTGTCACTGCGCCAGGCCTTGGGGCGGGACGCACGCATCTCGTCGGTCATGAATCTGAGTGACCTGGAAAGGCTGTTCGACCCCGCCGGCAATCCCGGTGCCACGGGGACGATGGTCAGCCAGATCGTCGAGGCCTGGCGCTCGGGACGCTGAAGGCCCGATATGCCCTGTCCCACACCCCACATCCGGGAAGTGCCCCAGGAAAGTCCGTACACATGATATTGAATGCTGAATTTAGCATTCAATCCATCGTGGGTCTGGCGAACGCCCGGTCGTGTTGTCCTTCGCTCAATGCAGCAACAGCGGCTGGTGCATGATGCCCTCAAACCCGGATAGGAAATGGTCGACTTCCTCAATGCTAGGCTCGGCGGCAATCAGCATCGAGACATCCTGCCGGAACTTGTCGGCCATTAACCCGCCTATGAAGATTTCCCGCCGCGCCGTCTTATCCATGATTTCATAACCACGGCAGATCCGGTCCGGCTGCTCGCCGTTGAACTCGA
>ERZ772968.311-NODE-311-length-24569-cov-7.992372_pt1 | contig 24569 bp, 18 predicted proteins | sample MGYA00580674_ERZ772968 | MGnify/ENA primary metagenome ERZ772968 (study PRJEB29015, sample SAMEA2737940) | human oral metagenome | biome: human oral; feature: human-associated habitat; material: dental | place: China | collected 2138 ...
CCACGCTGTAGGCGCGGACCGTGTACGTTCTGACCCTTTCGCGCTGGCCCGGCGCATAGGCGTACCGCCCGCGCTCGCCGAATTTCGGCAGGTCGAGCACGGGGCCGTCGGGGAAGAACAACTTGATGTTTGGAACCCTGGGGCGGCTGAGATAGCCCGCCACGGCCGGGCCTGCGAAACGTATTCTCCGCATCGAGCGGGTGACGTCGCTGACCTTTTCCACGACGATGGCGGCGGGCAGCCCCTCCGTGTCTATGGAGTGCTCGTGGTGCTCGTGGCGTTCATGCTTTTCGTGGTGCTCGCGGCCTTCGCGCGGTTTGTGGGGGCCGCTGCCAGCATGCGCGTCGTTGTCGTTATGGTCGGCATTTCCTTTTGCGTCAGGCATTTTTGACCTTTCTTTGAATTGTCTGCTTTGTTTGGTCTGCGCGGCCGATAGGCTGCGCGGTGGATGGTGCGTGGAGGATGGGCTGCGCGGCGGACGGCTCGCGCTGCGGACGGTTTGCGCAGCCGGGCTCGCGCGCGTGACCGCCGGTCGGCGGTCAGGTTTGCCGGGCGTCAAGCGGCACGACGAGCGGGAGCCCCGTGTGAGGGTCGGGAATGCACATGCAGGAGATTCCGTAGATTTCGTCGATGAGCTCCGCCGTGACGATTTCGGCCGGCGCGCCGGTGGCTGCGATGCGCCCTTCCTTCATGACGATGAGATGGGTGGCGTAGCGGAATGCGAGATTGAGGTCGTGGAGCACTGTAACCAGCGTGAAATCGCCGGATTCGTGGAGGCTGCGGCAAAGGTCGAGCACCTCGAGCTGGTGGGCGATGTCCAGGTACGTGGTCGGTTCGTCGAGAAGGAGAAGAGGGGTCTCCTGCGCCAGCACGAGCGCGATCCAGGCGCGTTGGCGTTGGCCTCCGGAGAGGCTGTCGACCGCGCGGTCGGCCAGCTCGAGCGTCCGAGTCGCGGCCAATGCGGCGTCGACGGCGGCGTCGTCTTTCGCCGACCACTGCCTGAAGAACGACTGGTGGGGAAACCGCCCGCGGGCGACGAGGTCGCGCACCGTGATGCCGTGGGGCGCGTTTGAGCTTTGAGGAAGGAGGCCGAGCCTGCGCGCGACCTTCTTCGCCGGGTAGGAGGCGATTTCCCTTCCGTCGAGCAGCACCGTGCCCTCGCGCGGTTCGAGGAGGCGCGACAGAGCGCGCAAAAGGGTCGATTTTCCGCACGCATTCGGCCCGATGACGGCCGTGAAGGACTGGGCGGGCACTTCGACGTCGAGCTCTTTGCTGACCGTCGTGTTCCCGTAGGCCAGGTGCAGGCCGCGGCCGACGAGCGGGTTGCCCGCGCCGCCTTTCGTTCTTTTGACGCCGTCCATTCTCCTCTTTCGGATCGAGAGCCGCGAAAGCCTTCGGCTCAGTCTGGTCGAGTCGGTCTGATTGGATCAGTCCTTGCCTTTGCCGCCTACACCGTCGGCGACCGGGCGATGAGCCACAGCAGATACACGCCGCCGATCAGCGCGGTCGCCAGGCCGACGGGCACGTCGACGCCCACGGGCACGCGCATCGAGGCGACGTCGGCGGCCGTGAGCATCGTTGAGCCCATGAGCGCCGACGTGAAAATGTGGAGGCGCCCGCTGCGGGTCAGCCTTGCCACGGCCTGCGGCGCGGCCAGAGCGACGAAGGCGATGGGGCCGGTGGCCGCCACCGCGGTCGACGTCAGGGCAACCGCGGCGAGCATTGCGGCGACCCTCAGGCGCTCGGGCCGGATCCCCGCCTGCGTCGCCTGGTCGTCGCCCATCTCCAATATGTCGAGGCGCCGCGACATTCCGCACAGCGCAGGCACAAGGAGGGCAACGGCGACGGCTACGACAAGCGCCTGCTCCCATGTGCGTGCGTTGAGCGAGCCGGACAGCCACATCGACGCGAGGGCGGTTTGCTCGGCATCGCCGTAGGCGAGCAGGAGCGAGTTGACGGCCGTCAAGAAAGAACTGACGCCGATGCCCACGAGAACCAGTTGGTATCCGGTGCTGTGCCCGGCGCGCCGCGCGAGCAGGTAAACGGCCGTCGCGGTCGCCATTCCGCCGCAAGTCGCTGCAAACGCCGTTTCTCGGGCTTCGCCTGCGAGCACCGCCACGCTGACGATGCCTCCCGTCGCGGCCCCCGTGGTGAAGCCGATGACGTCGGGTGAGCCCAAAGGGTTGCGAGAGACCGATTGGAAAACCGCGCCGGCCGCCCCGAGTGCGGCTCCCACTGCCAAGGCGGCGACGAATCTGGGGAGGCGGACGGTCTCGACGATGCGCACAGTCTGTTCGTCGCCGGAGTGTCCGAAAAGAACCTTGACGATTTCCTCGGCCCCGATGGGCGTGCTGCCCGTGCCGATGTGCACGAGGCCGACGGCTGCGAGAAGCGCCGCGGCCGCCGCGCCGACGACGAGGGCGCTCCTCGTCGCCTCCAGGCGAACGGGGCCCGCCGCGATCCTGATTTTGCCGCGGGCTTTCCTTCCGCCGCGCGAAATGGGCGCGTGCCTGACTTTCCCGCTCAGATCCGCCCCTTCTCCGTTCACGTCCGCCCTCTTCCCGCTCACAGGCCCAACACCTTGCCGCGCCGAACGAGCCAGACGAAGAAGGGCGCTCCGATGATGCTCGTCATCGCACCCACCCCGACTTCCCCTGGATAGACGACGATCCGCCCCAGCGTGTCCGAGGCCAGCGTCGCCGTTGCGCCGAGAAGCGCCGAGAAAGGGAGAAGGCGCCGGTGGTCCGTTCCCGCCAGCGCCCGCGCCGCATGCGGGCAGGCCATCCCGACGAAGACGACGGGGCCCGCAGCGGCCGTCGCGCCTCCCGCGAGCACGATGATCGCGAGGTTCGTCAAAGCCGACGTGGCTCGGGGCTTGACGCCCAGCGCCTTCGACATGTCCGCGCCCAGCGTCGCGGCATTGAGCGACGGCGCCAGCGCGAAGGAGGCGGCCGCCCCCGCGGCCAGGCAGGCGATGAGGACGGGAAGGTTGTCCCAGCCGCGTCCCGCCAGCGATCCGAGCGCCCAATTCCTGTAGATCTGCTGCACCCAGGCGGGCTGGGCCAGGAGCAGAATCGTGTTGAGCGCCCACAACACGATCGACAGGGCGGCACCCGCGAGGATGAGGCGCGTCGGGTTGGTTCCGGCCGTCTCGGCGCGCCCCAGCCTGTGCACCAGAGCACCGGTCAGTGCCGCGCCGATGAAAGCGAACCAGACGTAGACGGCCACGTGCGAAGCGCTCGTGAAGAACAGGCCGACGATCACTCCGGAGGCCGCGCCCTGGCTGATGCCGAGCGTTCCCGGCTCGGCCAGGGGGTTGCGCGTCAGCGATTGCGCGAGCGCCCCGGCCAGGCCCAGGCATGCGCCGGCCATGATTGCTGTGAATGTGCGCGGAAGCCTCAGTTCGCGCACCACCAAATGGGCGTCGTTCTTCGGATCGAAGTCGAAAAGCGCGTCCCAGACCTCGGGCAGCGGCACGAGCCGCGAGCCTGTCGCGATGCTCGCGGCCGCAAGCGCGACGAGCAGGCCGGTCGACAGCGCCGCCCAAGGCAGCAGGCCGAAGGCTCGGAGGCCTCGGGGCCTGCCTGCGCGGAGATCGTCGGATTCGCGTGCGCCCGGCGGGTTCGGCCCGCCTTCGGAGCCGACGGCGGATTTGCGTTCTCCGCAGGCCCCGAAGGCCTCGGCCACGGCGCGCCCGTCAGCCACCGAGTCGCTTGACGACGGCGTCGATCATTTGCTTGCCGGAGTAATAGTCGATCCTGAACGACGTGGGGCCGAGCCCGTAGACCTGCTTTGATTTGACCGCCGGCATGTTGGCGACCACCGGGTCGGCCAGGAAGGAGGACTCGGTCTTCTGGTCTCCCGTCAGGAGGAAGACGGTCTGGGGACTGACGGCTTTCGTCAGGTTCTCATGAGTGACAAAGGAAAAGTCGCCGCGCTTGTCCTTCCTCGCTTCGAGGTCGGCGGGCGCTTCGACGATCCTGAAGCCGAGCTTTTCCAAAAGCCTGCTTTGGGGCCCGCTTTTCTTGGCCACGCCCTGCTCCTTGCCCGGGCCGTTGTAGGAAACGACAGCGGCGTTGCCCTCGGGCGCCTTGATCTTTTTGGCGGCGTCGGCGACGTACTTGTCGAAGTCCGCGGTCGCCTTCTTGGCGTTGGCCTCCTGACCGGTGGCCTCTCCGAGTTGCTTCGACAGCTCTTGCCACGTTTGCTTCGAATAGTCGACGACGATCGTCGGGTACTGGGCGGCTATCTCCTTGTAATGGTCGATGGCGCTGTCCGCTCCCGAGCTCGCGATGACCACGAGGTCGGGATTGGCCGCAATGAGGGCCTCCTTGTCGAATTTGAGGTTGGGGTAGAGGACGTCGACGCCTTTTTTCTTGGCGATGGAGGACCACTGGGAGAAGAAGCCTTTGTCGTCGGTTATGTTCGACGGGGTCGTGGCGGCCGAGGCCTTGACCGGAGCGTCGATCGCCAGAAGGGTCCCCGTGAGGGTCACCGACGTCGACACGATTCTCTTAGGTTTGCTTTTGAGCGTCAGCTCCCCTTTTTCATGCTTGATTTTCCGAGGCCAGGTCCCGGATTCCGCTCCCGAGGAGTTCGATGCCCCGTCCGACGACGTCGCGTCTTTCGAGTCCGAGGAGCACGCCGACAAGAACGTTGTCAGCGTAAAAAGAAGCGCTGCAAGAACGCGCGAGAGGCGAGATGTCATACTTCTCTCCCTGTGATGCCGAGTGCCGTTTCCGGCGCGATGTAAAGATAGGTAGAGTCAGGGTAGCAGTCCCTTACTCACGAGGGAAAGGGGGTGCGAGACCCATGTGCTAAAGCACCCACTGTGCGGAGGCGCTCGGCCCGGCCGCGCCTCGCGCCCGGGCGGCGAGACGCCTCGGCGAATTCTCCGCAACGGCCCAGCCGGGGCCGGAGGCAGGCCGCTACTTGGCGTTGCCCGCCTTGTCCCGCTTGGACTTCTTCTTGCGGCGCGGCTCCTTGCCCGTGACGTACCGGACCACGGCGTCGGCGACCTTGTCGACGACGCGCGGGTCGAACACTCCGGGGATGATGTAGTTGGAATTGCGTTCCTCGTCGCTGACGACGTCCGCCACGGCGATGGCTGCCTGGCGGAGCATTTCGTCGTCGATCTTCGATGCGCCGGCGTCGAGCATTCCCCGGAAGAGGCCGGGGAAGACGAGGACGTTGTTGATCTGGTTCGGGAAGTCGGAGCGGCCGGTGGCGACGATGGCGGCGTGGCGGCCCGCGGCGATGGGGTCGACTTCCGGCGTCGGGTTGGCCATGGCGAAGACGATCGCGTCGTCGGCCATCGTGGCGATGTCGTCCCCGGTGAGGATGTTGCCGGAGGAAACGCCGATGAGCACGTCCGCGCCGACGAGCGCCTCCTTGAGCGATCCTTCGAAGCCGCGGGGGTTGGTGTTCTGCGCCAGCCAATTGCGGTGGGGGTTGGCCTCTTCGCGGAAGGGGCCGAGGGCGCCGTTGCGGCCGCAGCCGATGACGTCGGTCGCCCCGTGGAGCATGAGGAGGCGGATGATCGCCGAGCCGGCGGCGCCGACGCCGGAGACGACGATCCGTGCGTCTTCGATGCGCTTGCCGACGAGCTTGAGGGCGTTGATGAGCGCCGAGAGGGTGACAATCGCGGTTCCGTGCTGATCGTCGTGGAACACTGGGATGTCGAGCTCTTCGCGCAGGCGCTCCTCGATTTCGAAGCACCGGGGCGCCGAGATGTCTTCCAGGTTGATCCCGCCGTAGACCGGGGCGATGGCCTTGACGATGGAGATGATCTCCTCGGTGTCCTTGGTGTCGAGGCACACGGGCCACGCGTCGACGTCGCCGAATCGCTTGAACAGGGCCGCCTTGCCCTCCATGACCGGCAGGGCCGCCTCGGGGCCGATGTCGCCGAGGCCGAGGACGGCGGTTCCGTCAGTGACCACCGCGACGGCGTTTCCCTTGACGGTCAGGCGCCGCGCCTCGGCCGTGTTCTTGTGGATCGCCTTGCACACACGCGCGACGCCGGGCGTGTAGACGCGGGCGAGGTCCTGCCGGGTGCGAAGGGGATTCTTCAGCTCCACCGAAATCTTGCCGCCGATGTGCGCCTGCATTGTGGCGTCGGAGACCTCTTCGACGACGGTTCCGACCATCATCTCGATGTTGCCCCGAACCTCCTGGACGTGAGCGGTGTTGACGCAGTCGCAGGTGACCGAGACGATCAGATGCTTCTCCAGCGACTCGACCGTGTCGATTCCGGTCACGAGGCCTCCGGCGTCCGCGACCGCCTCGACGAGGTGCTGCGTGGCCCGCGGGTGGGCGGGAACGCTCACGCGAAGGGTAACGGTGTAGCTGGGACTCGGCATTGCCATAGGAACCGCCTTCATTCAGGACGCCTGCACCGCTCTTTGGCACGCCCGCGCTTCCTTGGGACAACCCGCACTGCGACGTCGGAAAACAAACGCCTCTATGATAATGCCTTGTGCGGCGAACCGCACCGCGAGGCTGTTCGCTCCGGATTTCCGGCGTAGTCTCGTCGGTTGCCGGTGTCGCCTCGTCGGTTGCCGGTGTCGCCTCGTCGGTTGCCGACATCGCCCCGGTGGCTGCGTGCGTCGCCTTCGATGATCGCCGGTGCGCAAATCTTTGCCGTGCGGTGCGCTCAGCTTTTCAACGATCCTGGTGTTCCAGTGTTGTCACATCGACACGTTTGGCCCTGTTCCCCCGAAAACGCTTGCCGTTTAGGCCGTCCGTTTTCAGACGAAATGACGCGATGTTCACAGGCGGGCGGATTAGACTCGGGCCATGTACGACGCGACGTTCAGCCTGCCGGGGCACACAATGATCGAGCACTCGCTTTCGGTTCCGCTCGATCGCTTCGGGGCCTTGTCTCGTTTTGCCGCGGACGAAGCGGCGGCAATCCCGGAGAAGATCGAGCTCTTCGCACGCGAATACGTGAGACACGGCAACGAGAAGCTGCCGCGGCTCGTCTATTTTCAGGGAGGGCCGGGATTCGGCGGCCCCAGAATGGCGCCGATCGGTTCGTGGCTCGACACCGCGCTCAACCACTACCGCGTGGTCCTGCTCGACGAGCGAGGCACCGGCCGCTCCCATCCCATCGAGGCGCAGGCCGTTTCCGCCGTCGGGCCGACCCCCGTGCAAGCCGCCTTCATTTCCTGTTTCCGCCAGGATTCCATAGCCGCCGACGCCGAGGACCTCCGCCTCGCCTTCGGGGGCGAACCCTGGTCGGTGCTCGGCCAGAGCTTCGGAGGCTTCGTCGTCACCGCCTGCCTTTCCCAAGCGCCGCAAGGCCTGTCCGAAGCTTTCATCACCGCCGGGCTTCCGTCGGTTGAAGGGCATGCCGACGACGTCTACCGGCTGACCTACGCCCAAACCGACGTGCGCAACCGCGAGTTTTTCGCCCGGTATCCCGGCGATGAGCCGGTCGCATGGAGCGTGGTCAAGCACCTGGCCGACGTCGAGGAGCGCCTGCCGACCGGTGAGCGGCTCACACCCGGCCGATTCCGCCAGATTGGCATCTGCCTCGGCCGCTCCTACGGGCTGGAGCAGCTGCATTTCCTGCTCGAAGACCCGTTTTGGACCGTGCGGGGAGCGCGTCGGCTGCGCCCGCAGTTTCTCGATCGGATAGGGGCGCAGGTCTCGCTCGCGCCCGCGCCGCTGTACGGCGTGATGCACGAGGCGATCTACGCCCAGGCCTCCACCGGCGCCACGGCTTGGAGCGCCGACCGCATCCGCGGCGAGTTCCCGCAATTTCGCCTGCCCGACGTCGCCGCCGGGGCCGCAGCCGAATCGGAGCTAGAGGCCGAGGGCCGCGGCTTTCGCTTCACCGGCGAGCACATGTATCCGTGGCAGATGCGCGAGGATCCGGCGCTCGCGCCCATCGCCGACGCGGCCGACGCCCTGGCCGCCGACCCCTCGCTGCGTCGCCTCTACGACGCCGAGGCCCTCGCGGCGAACGGGGCTGCCGCGGAGCGCGGGGTTCGAGCCGGGCGCGGGGGCTCTGCGGCGCACGAGGCCGCCGCGGGACACGACGCAACCGCTGCGCGAAGGGTTCCTGCGGCCGCCTGGGTATACAAACAGGACATGTTCGTGCCCTACTCGATCTCGATGGAGACGGCGCGCCTTGCCGGCTTCCGCACGCTGGTTTCCGACACGTTCCACCACGACGGCCTCCACTCGGGCGGCCCGCAGATGATTCTCAAGCTCATCGAGGCGGTGCGGGGGTAAGGAAGCACAACGGCTTGGTTCCATCTGCCAAAGAAAGCACTTCTTAGCTAAATGGCTCTTTTTCGTCATAAAGTGCATTTGCATAGTGTAAACACCAAAATAATCAATATAAGGCACGGCGGTGTTTTCCATATTTTCCTACGTGTTCCACACACTCTTCCGCCCCTAGCCGATTGGCCATTTGAGGCATTTCGTCACCGGATAAAGGTTTGGCTCCGTAGGCATGGCCAAATGCTGGATTTCTTCTATTTGTCAAAGAGTGTTCGGTCGAGAAGATCGGAACCAGGGCGTTTCCCACGGTTGAATAGCTTTCGAGCTGGTAGAATCCCTCTGCGGTCTGGCTTACCACGGATCGCAATGCGTGGTGGTCGCTACGGCGTTGAAGCGACTTAAGACGATGGAGGCAGCACCATGACCGAAGGTCAATACAATTCTTCCCCCTACGGCGCCTGGGAGGCGGCCGGAGGCTTTCCGGCGGCGGGCGACGTCGGCGCGCTCAGACGAGCCGTGGCGCCGGGACAAGCAGGCGAGTTCAACCAAACCGGCGTTCCCCCGCAAGGGCTTGGAGCGGCGGATTCGGGGTCCCGCCAGACGACGGCGAAACGCTGGGCCGCGCGCGGCGGACTCGTGGCGCTGGGATTGCTATTCGGGTATGGAATTCATTCCCAGGGCGACGTCACCGATTCGCCGCAGTTCCGGCAGCTCCAAACCCGATCGGCGGCCGTTGAGCAAGATCTGAACTCGGCCCGGCAAGAGCTGAAAGATCTGCGCAATGAAAAATCGACGTTGGAGCAGAAAGTTAAAGCGCAGAAGTCGAACTCGAAGCGCATTTCCGAGCTCTCCACGCAGATTTCGACCCTGACGAGCGAGCGGGATTCATGCAAATCTCAGCTGGACAATGCGAAGCAGGCGTCCCAGAATTCTCAGCGGTCGTCCGCAGTGACGCAGACTTTCGGCGGTTCGGGGACGGCAGGCGATTCTGGGACCTCGAGCGGCGCGGGAGCGTCGGGCGCCTCGGGTGCGTCCGGCGGCTCCGATTCGTCCGGCGGATCCGGGTACGGGACGGACCGCTCGTCAGGCGGGTCGGCATACTATCCAAACTGTAAAGCGGCGCGGGCCGCGGGGGCGGCGCCCCTTTACAGAGGCCAGCCCGGGTATCGGCCCGGTTTGGATAGGGACAACGACGGCGTCGCCTGCGAGCGCAGATAAGGGCGCGACTGGAGGCGGCGACAGCCGATAGAACTGAAGAGAACGTAAAGGCCAGCGGCGGCGGATGAGTTCGCGACTCAACCGCCGCCGCTGGCCTTGTCTTCTGACTGGGCGGACGCGCCTGCGCGAGGGACAGGCCTGCACGCCTGCACGCGTCTGGCGCGGACGACATATGTTTGAGGCCGTCCGCGCCCTAGGCCCGCCCGCCGTCGGGCGGCACCCGACATGCCGTGGGGCGAGCTGAACCCAGTTACCCCATTGGATAGCCATCAGAGCAGCACCCGACATGCCGCGGGGCGAGCGCAGCGTGCCGTCAGGCGACGCCGTACCCGCCCCGCAAGGAGGCGTTGCTCAGCAGCACTCAGCCAAGGCCGCCCTTTGCTTGCTCGCGTACGACGGCCACGGTGTCCTTGCCCGTGCCGGTCCAGTCGCCCACGACGAGCTTGTCACTGGCCCGCCCGTAGGTGAAAGACGTGTCCGCGTCGCCTCCGGAGAGGGCGTTCTTCACAAACAAGGTCGCACCGCGGCGGACGGCCACGGTGTCCTTGCCGTCTCCGTTCCAGTCGCCGACGTATGCGACGTCGTCGTTGCGCCCGTAGGCGAAGGTGCGATCGGCCTCGCCGCCCGTCAGGGTGTCTCGAAGGAGGTTGATGTGCCCGCGGCGGACGCCGAGGGTGGCCTTGCCGTCGCCGTCCCAGTCGCCTGCAAGGCCGTAATCCTCAGCCTTCCCATAGGGAACGGTGGCATCGGCTGCGCCCGAGGCGGTGGCGTTGTACTTGATCGAGAAGACGTTGCCGTTCTTGACGGCGATATCGTCCTTCTTGTCGCCGTTGAAGTCAGCCACGAGCACCTGACCCGATCCCGTTCCCGGGAAGGTCGCAGCGGTGGTCTTCGCGTCAGACCGGTTGGAATCGTAGAAGGTGTAGTTCTCGCCGTTGCGGATCGCGACGGTCGAAACGCCGTCGCCGTCCCAGTCACCCGCGATGACCTCGCCGCCCGCAGGGATCTTCATGCCGAGCTTTGCGATGGAGGCCGGGAACTGGTCTGCGAAGTAGAGGTTGCAGGCGTCATCGGCCAAGCAGGGATCCGCGATCGGCTTCTGGCTGTTGTCAGCCGGAGGCTTGGGCGAGGGGTCCGGTGTCGGAGTCGGCGAAGGGGCCGGGTCGGTCGGGCTGGGCGCCGGGTCCGTGGGGCTCGGCGTCGGCGTAGGCGAAGGGGCGGCCGTTTCGTTGATTTCGAAACTGAAGGGGTCGAGCTCCGTTCCCTCCTTGTAGAAGTTCGCAAAGCCCTGGGCGCCCTTCGCGGTCAAGACGACCTTGGGAGCCTTCACGGTGAGTTTCTTTTCGCCGTCGTGCTGAATCGCAATGTTGCTCAGCTTGGCGAACTCGATCTGACCGTAGTCGGTGACGTCGGCGGCGCCCATCGCCTTGCTCTTGACGTTGAGGAGCAAATCGGCGGTGTCCGGGCCGGTGAATTTCACGACCGGGTTGGCGATCGTGATGTCGAGCTGGCCGTCGTGCCCGGTGAAGTGCACACCGCCCTTGAATGTGATCGTTCCGGGGGTTTCGGCGGTGATCGACTGTCCGTCGTCCACCGGGAAGTTGAATTCCCCGGTGGCGCCGTCGAGAAGCTCCCAGCTTCCGTGTGCCGGACCGGTCTTGATGTAGCTGCGGAAACTCTGACGCAGACCCCATTCCGCCGAACCTGTGAGCTGGGCGGGCTTGGCTGGCTCGAGTCGCGAGATGCTTCCCGGCGCAGACTCGTGAGCCGCGAAGGCCGACGCGCTGAACAGGGGCGCGGCGGCCAGTGCGGCGGCCGCGGTGAGAACTGTAGCGGTGGCGAGCGAGCGATGAGTCCGCCGAGGAACGCGATTGTTGTGCATTGATGTTCCTTCGGTTATTTGTTGTTTTCAGTGTGCGAGAGCGGCGACGAAAATGCCGGTTGCGATGCCCTGCGCATTTGGAGCTTACATGAGTGTGGGTCCGCTCACCAGGGTTTCTTTTTCACTTGAATCCTGCGGTCAACTTAGAGAAGTTCATTCTTATTATTTGCTATTTTACGGTCGCGTAATGGTGTTGCATGCTTCTGGCGAAGCCGCCTCTGAGCGTTTTGCTCGTTCCGTGACTGTTTGTGTTTCGGGCCTGAATATGTGACGAACTGTGCTTAAGTGCTTAAAACTGATCAAAAATCTCGGCCTTTCTCTTTAGGGGTCTTGCGTTAACGTCTGAAAAGAGTTATGGACTGCCGAATAAAAAGAAGTGTATATACGGTTCTTGATGTCGTGAGCGCAAGGTATTCGAGACGAGATAAATGAATGCGGTGATGACGGGATTTGGCGGCAACTGAATGTGGCAGGAACGAAACTGCGGCGATGTCCGTGTAGGATTGCGGTGCGTTCACGTCTGACGCACGAAGGCATAAAGGAATACATGAACACCACGTCTGTCCCGACGCCCGTACGGGCGAATCCGGTGGTGCATCTCGGCTTGCCCAGACTGAGGGCGAGCGGTGCGGCCCCAGCGGACCGCCCGCGCGTGCCGGAGCTCATCGATCGTTTCGGACGCGTCGCGCGCGATCTGCGGGTCTCGCTCACCGACAAATGCAATCTTCGCTGTACGTACTGCATGCCCCCCGAGGGGGTGCAGCCCGCTCCCGGCGAGCGCATTCTGACCGACGCCGAGGTGGTGCGGCTCGTGCGCATCGCCGTCGAGAGGCTCGGTGTGCGCGAGGTGAGGTTCACCGGCGGCGAACCTCTGCTGCGAAAGGGGCTGGAGGAGATTGTGGCGGCGACGTCGGCCCTTTGCACCGACGTCGGGACGCCCGTTGAAACATCGCTGACGACGAACGCCCTCGGCCTGCGCCACCGCGCGCGCGGGCTGAAAGAGGCGGGCTTGACGAGGGTCAACGTTTCCATGGACGCCGCAGATCGGGAGACTTACGCCGCCCTCACTCGCAGAGACCGCTTCGACGACGCCGTCGCCGGCGCCCGTGCCGCGGCGGAGGCGGGCTTGCTCCCCGTGAAGGTCAACGCGGTGCTCGTCAGGGGAGTCAACGACGCGCAGGCCGTCAGGCTGGTGGCGGAGGCGCTCGCGAGCGGCTACGAACTGCGTTTCATCGAGCAGATGCCGCTTGGGCCCAGCGGGCAGTGGACGCGTTCCGGGATGGTTGCGGCCGAGGAGATCCTGAGCAGATTGGAAGGCGCTTTCGAGCTTGTGGCGCGGCCGGGGACGGAAAGGGGGAGCTCGCCCGCCGAACTGTGGGACGTCGCACCCGGCAAGGTCGACGGCGTCGAGCACCCCGGCGGGACGGTGGGCGTCATCGCGTCGATCACCCGCCCGTTTTGCGGGGACTGCGACCGTACGAGGCTGACCGCGGACGGCCAAGTTCGCTCCTGCCTTTTCGCTCGCGAGGAAACGGACCTTCGTTCGCTTCTGCGCACGGGCGCCGATGACGATACAATCGCCGATGCTTGGCGTGCGGCCATGTGGGGCAAACAGCCCGGACACGGCGTGGACGATCCGAGTTTTTTGCAGCCTTCGCGCACGATGAGCGCGATCGGAGGATGAAATGACAGTCAACTTGCGATACTTCGCCGCTGTGGCAGAGGCCGCCGGCGTGACCGAGGAAAGCGTCAGCCTGCCCGCGGGCGCAACCGTCGGGGATCTGCGTGCGGCCTTGATCGCCGCACGAGGGGCCGGCTTTGCCAGGCAGCTCGCCGTGAGCGCGCTTCTGATCGACGGCGCCCACGCCGACGACGCCGCGCCGTTGCCTTCCGGAGCCGTCAGGGCGGACGTCCTCCCGCCGTTCGCCGGCGGGTGAGCCGAGCCGTCGGCCTGGCGCGCTGACAGAGTCTCGCAAACTGTTCGGCGAGGTCGATCCTGCCGCGCCGGGGGCCCAAGTGGACCCAGCCCTGCTCGGCGAGGCTCCTCGCCGAGTCGATCCTGCCGTGCCGGGGCTCTAGCTGCCGCAAGCGACGTGACGTCCAAATCCGCCGGTCGATCCTGCCGCGCGGGGGCTCTAGGCTTGGCCGGTCTACTCCGCCGAGCTGTTGATTAAGCCTGGCCGGTCCACTCCGCCGAGCCGTCGGCGAATTCCTGCCGTTTCCATATGGGCAGGCGGAGCTTGACCTGCTCGATGACGGCCTCGAGGACGCGCAGCGCCTCCTTCCGGTGGGAGGCCGAAACCGCTGCGCCCAGCGCGATCTCGCCCACGCGCAGACCGCCTGTGCGGTGGAGCACCGCGATCTTGCACGCCCCGCTTCCCGCGGCGACGTCGGCGGCGATCTTTCGAACGACGTTTCCGGCTTCGGGGTGCGCCTCGTAATCGATGGAAACCACCGGTCGGGCGTCGTCGTGATTGCGCACCTGCCCGCAGAATGTGACGACTACGCCCGCGCTTGGATCGTCCACGGCGGCGGCGAGGGCCTCCATGTCGATGGGCTCGGCGGTGACGCCGGCGACGATCGCTTCGGCGTCGGAGCCGTCGCTGCGGCCTCGATTCTGAATGGCTATCGTGGCGGCTTTGTGCGGCGCGGGATGGTCGCCGTCAGCAAGCTGGTCGACGATGTGGCCCAGAAGGGGGCCGACGGCGGCGACGGCGTCGCGCACGCCGCCCGTCGATCCGGGCGCGTTGAGGACGAAAACCCGGCGTCCGTCCCCCTCAATGACGCCAGCCATGCCGCGGGAGAGGGCGGCGGTGGGAACTCGGGGATTGTCCCGCAGAAGGTCTTCGACGCCGATGAGCCTGCGCGCGAGCAGCGGCTCGGTTGCCTCCGGCGTGAGGTCGCGGCTGGTGATTCCCGTGCCGCCCACGGTGAGGATGGCGTCCGCCCCCGAGTCGGCCGCCTCGCGGATCGCCGCCTGCACCGATTCGACGCCGTCGCGCACCACCGCGGGCCCCTCGACTTCGCCGAAGTCGGCGAGAAGCCGAACGGCGAGCGGGCCGGAAACGTCCTTGCGTTGCCCGGAAAACGTGCGGTCGGAGACTGTTATGACGGCGATCCTCATGTGGCACGAGTTTAATCGATGCGCGCATTCCGCTTCGCATCGCGGATGCAGGCTGTGTCCGCTCGCGCCCTCTGCGATGCCCTTCGGCACGGCGCGCCGCCCTTCTCCATTGCCTCGCGCAAGGCGATGCCCGATCAGTAAAGGCGATGCCCGATCAGTAAAGGCGATGCCCGATCAGTATTGGCGTGCCGCAATGTTGGTTCGATGTGCCACGAGATTGGCTTGGCGTGCCACAACATCGGCTCGCTGCGCCATAGGTCGGCTCGCCGGCAGAGGCTCCGCCTGCTGCGAATATCGGCGTGCTGCGACGCTCAGCGGTACCATGGCGGTATGAGTCTTCGCCCCGCAGTCGAGCCTGAGAGCGTGCTCGACAATCGCCAGCGCACGCGGTATTCGCGCCAGATTCTCCTCCACGGCGAGGACGGCCAGGCCCGTTTGGCCGCGGCGCGCGTGCTGGTCGTCGGCGCTGGCGGGCTTGGGTCTCCGGCGCTTATGTACCTCGCCGCCGCCGGCGTGGGGACGATCGGGATCATCGACGACGACGTCGTCGACCTGTCTAATCTTCATCGGCAGGTGATTCACGATTCGACTGCCATCGGGACGCCCAAAGCGGTTTCCGCCGCGGCGAAAATCGAGGCGCTCAACCCCGACGTCGACGTGATCGTGTACCCAGAGCGGCTCACGGAGGAAAATGCCGCCCAGCTGATGTTTGGCTACGACGTGGTGTTGGACGGAAGCGACAATTTCTTCACCCGCTACGCGGTGGACGCCGCATGCTCCGAATTGTCGATTCCCGAAGTGTGGGGGTCGATCCTTCGATACTCGGCCCAGATTTCGGTGTTTTGGACGGGCGGACGGGCGCGGCAGTTCGGCGTCAAGGAGCCCGGCGTGTGTCTGCGCGACCTCTTTCCGAGCCCGCCGCCCGCCGGGGCGACGTCGAGCTGCGGAGAGGCCGGCGTGATTGGGAGTTTGTGCGGCCAGGTCGGCTCGATCATGGCGGGCGAGGCCGTCAAGCTCATCACCGGCGTCGGCAAACCTCTTCTGGGAACCGTGCTGGCGCTAGACGCCCTGAACAACCGATATGAGACGATTTCCCTGGTTGGCAGGCCTGACAGGCCGGCGCCCCTGAAAGGAGAACGCTTGATGAATGCATGCGGCGTTCCGGGCTACTCGGAAAGAGGCGGGCTCGGGTCAAATGCGTTTGGCTCAAATGGGCTTGGGTCAAATGCACCTGGGTCAAATGCGCCTGGATCGCACCTCGCCGAACCTGGCGCCCATTGGCCGCAGGGGTCAGAGCTGGACGCGTCTGAAACCTTGGTGCCGGGAGCGGTTGCGCCGAAAGCGCGTGGGTCCGAGTTTGATCCCTCCGAAACGTGGGTGCCCAGGGGGAGCATGCCGGGGGCTGGTGAGCTAGGGCCGGGCGAGTTGGAGTTCGATGCGTCCGAAACGTTGGTGCCGGGATCGGGCATGTCCGGGGTGAGGATGCCGAGGGCGCGTGAGCCTGAAATTGATCCGTCTGAGACGTTGGTGCCGGGAGCGGGTGTGCCGAGGGTGCGCGAGCCTGGATTTGATCCTTCCGTAACGTGGGTGCCCGGGGCGGGTGAGTTCCAAATCCGTCAGTCTGAGTTTGATGTGTCTGAAACATGGGCGCCTGGAGCGGGTGCGTCAAAGGTGCCTAAGCCTGAGTTCGACGCTTTTGAAAGGTTGACCTCCCAAGAGAGTGGAACAGGGTCATTTGCCTTTGAAACGAATGCCCCGGAGGCGCGAGTTTCGGAGCAGGGCGACGCGGCAAAGGCTGCTGCGCCCGAATCAGGCCCGGCTAGATCAGCCCCGGCCAAATCGGACTCGGCCGAATTGGGCTCGACCGAATCGCGTTCAGTCGAGTCAGGCGTGACGGAATCCCGTGCGCCTGGCTCGGACGACGTCGATTCGAGCTCGCCTCAGGTGCGCGTCTCGGAGCCGAGCATGTTTGGACCAATTGCGCCGGGGATGCCTGCGCCTGAGACGAATGCGTCGGAGGCGCGTGCTTCTGAACCGGGTGCGGCTCAGTCCAAGTCGAGGAGGGCCCAATCCCGAAGTGCGATTCGGCCTGGACCGGGTGCGCCTCGATTTAGGCGGGGCGCAGCCGAGTCAAAGCCGGGGAATGCTCAATCTAAGCTGAGTGTGGCCGTGTCTGAAGCAGATGCGCTTCAAACGAAAACGGGTGCGGCTCAGACTGAACCAGGTGTGACTCGGCCGCGGCCACGTGCAGCTCAACCTGACTTAGGTGCAGCTCAACCTGAGCCGGGCACGGTCGCGCCAAAGCCTGGTGCGGCGCGGCCTGGTGGGGATGATGTGGGCGTGCCGGAGGCGAACGTGAGAGAGGTGGCGGTCAGGCTCGCGCAGGGGGCGAAGATGCTTGATGTGCGCGAATCCCACGAACGTGCAATTTGCGCGATCCGGCCGTCGACGCACATTCCGCTCGCCGACGTCCTGGCCGACCCGTCTGCTGCGGCGAAGAGACTTCCCGAGGGGCCCGTCTACGTCTACTGTTTGGGCGGGGTCCGCTCGATGCAGGCGGCGAAGGCCCTCGCCGCCGAGGGCGTTGAGGTGATCAACGTTGCGGGAGGCCTGAAACAGTGGTGGCTTTACGTCGATCCGTCGATGCCGCGCTACTGACTTCCGGCTGCCAATGGTCGCAGGATAACCAGATCCCGACGGCGCAACTTGCTGACTTGTTCAAGCAGGGACGCGTGACGCTCGCAGTCTGACAGTGGGGCTGCAGATAGTGCGTCTCAGCTGTTTGCCGGCAGTCCCGCCCGCGGCAGTGAACGTGCGACTGCCGTGGTCATGTCTAATGAATCGGCGCGTCCTCGAAGTGCCTCCAAGGGAAAACGGCGGATGCCTCCTTAGCTTCGCGCCTCGGCGACCGCCCAAGGCCGTCCGTGTCCAAATGGTGAGAGGGCTCGCAGTGGAACGACTTCTGAAGGCATAATTCTCATAGATGGAAAGGGTGCTTAAGCGAGGCCGCTCCAATGAATACGTAGGCGTCATTTAGAGAATGTTATATTGTAGCAATCTTGTTTGAGTTAGTCCTGCAGGTTGGCGAAATTTTGCTAAGCAAAAGTCTTTCGAAGAAAGGCATTGATTGCCGTTGGGGTGGGTGGTAGGTTGTTCTTATCCAACGAAAAGTTGGGTCACGCATATCGATATGGATCACGTAAACAAACAACAACCATGGAAGGGTCGCCATCATGGCTTACGATCCAAAGAAAGAATATGATTATGCAGATGTCCCAGAGCTGGTCGGCTATCTGAAGCGATCAGCCATCGACGCCTACATGATGACGGGGCCCGGAGCGCTTGTGCGGCGGTGCTCCATTGAGGAGGACAAGTACGTTATATCCATTTCCAGACCGCCCGAGGGTGTCATGCGCATTAAAATTGCGCGACCCGCGGCGAGCGGCAAAGGAGGAGGTCATGAACTTGAATCGGAGTGGACCGCAAGCCAAATGAGTTATACCGCTGAGTTTGACAGCGTTCGCGGATGCGTGGACAAAATCGTTGACCCTTGGAAAGAACTTCCCGATCCTAAAGATGTCGACAATGAGATCGAGAAGTGGATAACCGCCGTAAGCCCGCTTGCGAAAGATCCGCAGACAGTTGGCAATAAGTCCACCGGCGGGGGAACGATCTTTACCAACCTTGACCAGGCTGGAAAAGCTTTAGGGAACATGAGTGGCGAAGTTATCCATAAGGTTGAGACTTTTGTGGCTAAGCTTGCCAGCGTCACCGGAGGTCTTCATGACAAGACAATGGTGCTTGGCGGAGCACTGAACTCCGAAATGAAGATGTTCGAAGAAACGCGCGCTTCCGTGGTTAAGGCTCTCCAACAGGGGATCAAGGTCTTGGATGCCGTGGCGTTGAGTGAACGGGAAGGCTTCAAAATGGTTCTTGAGATCGTTTCGGCCACAATTGATGCAGCACTTATATTTACAGCACCAGAGGTTGTGATAGAGAGAAAGCTTCTTCAAACTTCATCAAGAGCACTTCAAACTCTTAAATCGTCTCAAGATGCGATGGTTGACGATGAAAAAGTGGATAGCTATGATTCGGCGATAAGCCAGCTCGAGAGTGCTTTCGAAGCAATAAATAAGAGCGTGACAAAGGCGGAAAAGGGGGTGGAGGGTATGCTAATCGGCAATCTGGATTCGATGTCGCAGAGTGACCATAGAAAATATTATGACGTGACGATGGACCCTATCGATTCGAGTGCGATAGAACCGGCTCCTGAGTTGAATGTGGACTACGGAAAAGCGAAAGGCGTTTGCCGCAAATTTGGAGATGTGCGCACAAGCGTGATCGAAGCTAAGGACAGTCTGCCTCGCGTTTCGATGTTTACGTGTCTTCTGAGAAGCGGAGTCATCGGCATTGGTTCCTATGGTCCGGCGCACGCATTCTCCGATCTGAATGTGCGCATAGAGAAGCTGTTAAAGAACCTCGCCGACGACATTGAGAACGAGGCGAAGAATTTCGACCTGGCTGTCGAAGCAATCGTCAGCCAGGACGCACAGGCGCGAAGCCGACTCCAGGAAACCGTCGATTACATTAAAGGCAATCCAGGTGACCCTTGGGCGGAATCGAAGCCTGCTCCGCAACGAGTGAAAGGAAACACAATTGTCTAAGAAGGCCTATCTGATTACGCGGAGCGCCGTTGCTTTGGCGGCGGTCGCCGTGTTCTTCTGGCTGTTTCTTGTTCCGCCTTCGATTGAGTCTGGGACCGGAAACACTTACTCGTCTTGTCACCCTGTTGGCTGGAACTTTTCCGACGATCTGGACCCGTTGGTCAATGATTCTTTTGACGTCGAGAGTCCAAGCAAGGTCCAGAAGTATCTCGACGGCGCCATTGCATACAAGATGGAGGCGAACGAGAGAATAAGGAGGGATATTCAACGGCTTTGCCATGAGGCGCGTCTGGAGCGCAGCGTGCTAATCGTTTCCTCGCTGATCGTCTTTGCCGTCGTCTTCGTGTCGGTTCCCAAACCCAAACCTTCGAGCGACAACGGGTCTTCGGGAGGGAGCAAATCGTTGAGCGGCGACAGCTCTTTGGGTGACGGTGGACCTTCGATCGGTGTCGGGTCGTCAAACGGCAAGTCGAAGAGCGAGCCGCTCAACGACGAGCCTAAGCCCGGAACGGTCCAGGCCTGAACACCTGTGAGGGACATCCCCGATGGCAAGACGGACCGAAGAACGGTGCGAGGTTGAGCAGGGGTCTGGGTCGCCTGTCAAAAAGACGCTGTCTTAAGCTCTCGGGAAGCTGGCCTAAATCCAAGGCGGCAGAAAAGCCGAAGAGAGAACCTCGAGCGGAGTTTTCAGAACTTTAGGGGTTGGCACTCAGAGCTTCTGGGAGGCGGTATCGCTTATTCCTGAAGTATCGTCCGTAAATATCGTCCGTTTGGCTTAAGGAGGTGGTCTATGGAGTTTGAGGCTAACCCCTATAACCCCGTGGCGGGAACCGAAGGTTGCTCGCGTCGCCAAAGGAAGGAATCAAATTGTCTAAACCGGTTTATCTGGTGGTTCGGACGCTTGTCGCTCTTGTGGGTTTCGCGGCGTTCTTCTGGCTGTTCCTCACGCCTCTTTCGATAGAGTCCGGAACAACTGACAACGTGTACTCTGGATGCCACCCTGTCGGTTGGAACTTCAACGGCGATTACCGTCCCTTGCATGACGATTCTTTCGACGTCGAGGACTATGACGCGGTCAGAGAGTACGTCGGCTATAAGTCGCAAAAGCCTCTCAGCGACGACATTAAGAAGGGAATACAAGAAGCCTGCGAAGAAGCGCGCCATGAGCGGGGCATCGTCAGTGTCGCAGTGTTGACGTTCTTCGCCGTCGTCTTCGTATCGGTTCCGAAGCCCCGGCTCCCAAAAGGAAGCGGGGACGGCGAATCGTCTGATGCCGAACGGCAGTTCAAATCGTCTGGCAAGGAGGCAAAACGTTGAACTATCCGAAGCTGAGCCGACAAAGGCGGTTGTGGGCGAAATGCACACCAAAGTCAGCCCGCCAATCAAGTGGAGGGGACCGAATTGTCTAAGAAGGCCTATCTGATTATCCGGAGTGTCGTTGCTTTGGCAGCGTTCACGGCGTTCTTTTGGCTGTTCTTGACCCCACCGACTATCCAGTCTAAAGAAGGCGCGGTCTACTCCGCCTGTCATCCTGTCGGTTGGAACTTCAATGGCGATTCGCGTTCGTGGGACGACGATTTTGATATCGAGAGTCCGACTGCAGTTCGAGAGTACGTTGATCAGACTTCTGGCTATAGATCGGAAGTCGAGCCAGCCGATGATGTGAAGAAGGGGATACACCGGGCTTGCAAGGAAGCGCGTCATGAACGCGGCATCGTCATCATTGCTGTGGTCGTCCTCTTTGGCACCGTCTTCGTGTCTATTCCCAAACCCAGGCTTTCGAATGGTGGCAGGCTTCGAAGTGGCGGGTTGGATAACGAGCCGGCTCATGATGAGTCGAGTTCTGAACCGCCGAGCAATGAATCCAGTTGTGATCCTTCTGACGCCGGGCACGATCCCGGTCAATCGGTCAGAGAGCGGTCCATGGACAAAGAGTCCGAGCCGGCCGACAACGAGTCTAGATTCAAGCCGTCCGGCAACGAGTCGAATCCTTGTACTTTAGGAAGCTGAGTCGGAGATTGAGAGTGAAAAAGGGGCGGGCCGACGGTGCTCGGGTGGGATGCGCTGTTTGGCGGGTTCGAAAGCGGAGCCTCGGTGTACGGAGTGAAGCTGCGAATGCGTTCCAGCGAAGCGTTCGATGCGGACGAAACCTTATTCCAAGAGGTGTCCGTTTAACGAGTGAAAGGTAACCAAATTGTCTAAGAAAGCCTATCTGATTACGCGGAGCGTTGTTGCTTTGGCAGCGTTTACGGCGTTCTTTTGGCTGTTTCTCGTTCCGCCAACAATTACATCTGGAGGGGGAAATGAGTATTCTTCGTGCCATCCAGTCGGGTGGAACTTCGTTGGCGACATAGATCCACTGCTCAATGATTCTTTTGACGTCGAGAACCCAAGCGAAGTCCAAAGGTACGTCGATGATGCCACCTCCGCTAAGTATGAAATAGAAACCCACCCAAAAATAACTCGAGACATCCAACGGCTTTGCCATGAGGCGCGTCTGGAGCGCAGCGTGCTGATCGTTTCCTCGCTGATCGTCTTTGCCGTCGTCTTCGTGTCAGTTCCGAAGCCTCGACTCCCAAAAGGAAGCGGGGACGGCGAATCGTCTGATGCCGAACGGCCGTTCAAATCGTCTGGCAAGGAGGCAAAGCGTTGAACTATCGGAAGCTGAGCCGACAAAGGCGGTTGTGGGCGAAATGCACACCAAAGTCGGCCCGTCAATCAAGTGGAGGGGACCGAATTGTCTAAGAAGGCCTATCTGATTATCCGGAGCGTCGTTGCTTTGGCGGCGGTCACCGTGTTCTTCTGGCTGTTTCTCGTTCCGCCTTCGATTGAGTCAGGAGTGACTGGCAACAAGTATTCGTCATGTCACGCGGTTGCCTGGAACTTTACGGGCGATCTTCGTCCGGTGCTCAATGACTCTTTTGACGTCGAAAGCCCTGACAAAGTGGAGAAGTACGTGAATGGCGCTGTTGGTTATCCCTCGGCGGATGCTGACAGTGCTGTGATCAGGAAAGGAATACACGAGGCCTGTAAGGAAGCTCGTCAGGGACGCGGCTTGGTCATCATTGTTGCGTCAATCTTTTTCGCCGTCGTCTTCTTGTCGGTTCCCAAGCCCAAACCTTCGAGCGACAACGGGTCTTCGGGAGAGAGCAAATCGTTGAGCGGCGACAGCTCTTTGGGTGACGGTGGACCTTCGATCGGTGTCGGGTCGTCAAACGGCAAGTCGAAGAGCGAGCCGCTCAACGACGAGCCTAAGCCCGGAACGGTCCAGGCCTGAACACCTGTGAGCTTGGGGCATCTCCTATGGCAAGACGGACCGAAGAACGGTGCGAAGCAGATAGCGAGCCGGAGCCACGGCGTCGCGGGTTGTGAGCCGAGGCATAGCGAGCGGGAACCGAAGGTTGCGGTTGAGGGCGGAGGAACAGCGAGCCAAGGCCCGAGGCCGACAAACTTGGGATGGACAGAAGCCTCTGCGGTAAGGAGTCACAAGCGGAGCTTTCCGAGATGCTCGGATTCGCACCTTATTGGAGGAACGCCCGCCTTTGGCCGTCGAGCTCGAAGAGAGCGAACTCCTGCCCGCTCGCGTCAGCGCCGTTCGCCGCAGCGCGATCGAAGTGCTGGGGCTTTGATGGGGTGCCCCGTAGGGTCGGCCTCGACTATCCGGATAGCTGCTACGACGCCGTCGGCCGACCCCTCGAAGGCGTCGGCGAACTTGCTCAGGAACGCTGGTTTTCCGACTGCACCCACGCGAGCGAGTCTGGCTGCGCAGTGAAGCAGGCCATCGACGCCGGCGAACCGGCCCCCGAGCGTTTGGAGTGTTGTCGTGCGCGAGCGCAGAAATCGGAATGCTCTGCTTGTTTTAGGGCTGCGTCTAGAGAAGGGAGACGCCCTGTGAAGAGGTGTGTCCCTGTCTGCTTTGTCCTGTCTCTGGAGAAGGCAAGGTAAGGTGTTCGATGTGAAGGAGCGGTTAAACATGAATGCCGATTTGAAGAAGGGCTGGGCATGGCCTGGCGTGCTGGCTTGCGTGAAAAGACGATCGCGTCTCGTGGGGGTTGTGCTGGCCCTTGTCTCGTTTGTAGTTGCGGGATGCAAAATTAATGGGGCAGTTGAGTTTCAAGCCAACGGTGACATGAAGTTTGACTTCACTTTTGAAGACTCGAGAGACACAATGGCTAAAATCAATCGAACATGTGAAAGTGTTGAGACTATTTTTCTGGCGAAGATTAGGTTTGTTGACTCCCCTAAGGTTGAGGACGTGACTCCTGTCGGCGGGCATCTGACGTGCAGGGTCACCTCGGACAAGCCTTTCAAAGGGAACATGAAGCTGACCGAGCGAGACGGACAGTACCATTTCAAGTACTATGGCGCGCACGATGATGACGACACGGACTTGAGTAGGCTTAAGACGAGGATCGTGGTGAGTATGCCGGGGAAAGTGACGCGGTCCAGTCTGGGGAAGGTTCAAGGAAACAAGGTGATTCTTGAAGACCTCGACTTTCTTACCTATGGTGTGGAGATTACGGCCGAGAAGGAATCCGCTGGGTCGGCTTCTTCGTCTGGGCTGTCGGGGAAGAAAGCTGACGCGCCCTCGTCACCGGCTGGCGGATTTCCTGCCTGGGCGTGGGCCGCCGTCGGCGCGGGCGCGCTGGTCGTGATCGCGGGTCTTGCGTTCGTCGCGGGCAGGCGTCGAGGCGCGGCTAAGGCCGCCGCTCGTCGTCGGCAGGGTGGGATGCCCGCCGGAAACAGCTATGTGCCGCCGTCTGGTGGGGGAGCCTCGCCTCACCAGCAGGCTTTCGGGGATGGGGCCGGGCTGGATCCCGACGGGTGGCACCGCCCCGTGTAAGAAACTTCTGTTCTTTTGATATGGAGACTATGGTTTGCCATCGGAGAGAAGCTCCAGTAGGTGTCTCAAGTAAGCGGCGGATTGTGGGTTGCCTCCATCAGAAGTCGGTCGCTAACCAATTGAGGTTCCAGTGCCTATCTCTTTTTTCTTCCTGCTGATGCGTTGGAAAGGTGGAGGCGCTACGCTGGAGTCTGTACGGTTTAGCGCGGTGTTTGGCTTTTGTCCGGTAGAGTGTCTGGAGGTTTGATATGTCCGTCCATGTCAAGAAGCGATCGCATCCGATGGGGGTCGTGCTGACTCTTGTTTTGTTCGTCCTTGCTGGTTGTAAGATTGACGGGACGGTTGAGTTTCAAGCTGATGGCAGGACAAGAATCGATCTTACCTTTGAAGATTCAAGGGACTCCATGTCTAAAATCAAGCAAACATGCGAGGGAGTCCGCCTCACCTTTGAGGCGGAGCTTACATTCGTTAAGAACCCGAAGGTTGAAGATATAACTCCACCAGGAGGCCATCTTAAGTGCCGTTTAACGTCGAACGAACCTTTCGGGGGGCACGTAAAGTTCACTAAAGATGGCGGAAAATATTACTTTAAGTATCCAGGCGCGCATG
>ERZ772968.314-NODE-314-length-24428-cov-23.348500_pt1 | contig 24428 bp, 20 predicted proteins | sample MGYA00580674_ERZ772968 | MGnify/ENA primary metagenome ERZ772968 (study PRJEB29015, sample SAMEA2737940) | human oral metagenome | biome: human oral; feature: human-associated habitat; material: dental | place: China | collected 2138 ...
CAGCAACTTGAACCTCTACTGAACCTGTATCACCTTCGTGACGTGCATATTGTGCAATGATTTCATTTTTTTTCTCTTTTGAGATTGCCATGATAAGCTCCTTTTCTTTACGCTTCATCCGAGTGACAGGCTTGGCAATTCCTGCAACCAAGAAGAAGTTATTTGTCTTTAAGACATTCTTATTCTATCAGGAAGCCAAGTTTTTGTCAAATCTTCTACTTTTCCGACAGAGTCAGCTGAATTTCATTAGCCAAAATGAGGATTTTCTACACATTTGCTCCAAGGCTCGATCTAGCTAGTCGCTTTTTGACTTTGGAGCGGGTTTAGCTTATACTGAGATTAAAATGACACGAGGAGAAGAGCTTATGAAATATCTTGAGTTTGGAGAAAGCAAGCGAGAAATTTCCCAGATCATCATGGGACTGATGCGAATTGCCCAAATGACCCCCAAAGAGGTGGAAGAACTGGTCGAAACAGCCTTATCAGTCGGAATTAATGCTTTTGACTTAGCCGATATTTACGGTGGAGGCCAGTGCGAAGAAATTTTGGGACAAGTGCTCAAAAACCGATCTGACCTGCGGGCTAAGATGTGGATTCAGTCCAAGGTGGGGATCCGCATAGAAGAATTCACCTACTTCGACTTTTCCAAAGACTATATCCTAGAGGCAACAGACGGTATTTTACAGCGCTTAGGCGTGGAGCATTTGGACTCTCTGCTCTTGCATCGACCAGATGCCCTGATGGAGCCTAGTGAAATCGCTGAAGCTTTTGATCTGCTCAAATCACAAGGGAAAGTCCTTGATTTTGGAGTGTCTAATCAGAATCCTATGATGATGGAACTTCTCAAAAAAGAGGTCAAGCAGCCTTTGGTAGCAAATCAGCTCCAATTGAGTGCAGCTTTTTCACCTGCCTTTGAGTCCAGCTTCCACGTCAACATGGAGGGAACAGCCGCAAATATGCGCGACGGTAGCATTTTCGAATACTGCCACCTCAACGACGTCGTAATTCAGGCCTGGTCTGTTCTCCAGCACGGCTATTTCGAAGGCGTTTTTGTCGGTTCGGATAAATACCCCAAGCTCAATGCTGTCTTAAACCGACTGGCCGACAAATACCAAATATCACCATCGGCAGTGGCTATTGCTTGGGTGCTACGCTATCCAGCCCAGATGCAAGCGGTCATCGGCACGACCAAGGCTAGCCGCATCATCGAATTAGCCAAGGCAGCAGATATTGAACTGACCAGAAAAGAATGGTACGAAATCTATTGGGCCTCTGGAAAAGATCTTCCTTAAAAAATGAGCCTAGAATCCGATCAATTTTCTACCAAGATGCTAGCTGAAGGACTGGCAGAAAATCTGTCCCGAGCATGTCCACCGTGTAGCCGAAAAGGCAAAATCACCTTGCATAAAATTAGCTAGCTTATAAAATTCCTATTTCACGAAAGGAAAAAACAATGAACCATTTCGACACAATCATCATCGGCGGAGGACCGGCTGGTATGATGGCTGCCATTTCCAGTTCTTTCTACGGGCAGAAGACCCTGCTTCTTGAGAAAAATAAACGACTGGGCAAGAAACTAGCTGGTACAGGCGGCGGGCGCTGCAATGTGACCAACAACGGAAACCTAGATGACCTCATGGCCGGTATTCCAGGCAACGGGCGCTTTCTTTACAGCGTCTTTTCCCAGTTTGACAACCATGATATCATCAACTTTTTTACGGAAAATGGCGTCAAACTCAAGGTCGAAGACCACGGCCGTGTTTTCCCAGCGACAGACAAGTCCCGCACCATTATCGAGGCTTTGGAAAATAAAATTGCAGAGTTGGGTGGCACTGTCATCACCAATACTGAAATCGTCTCCGTCAAAAAGTCAGATGAGCTTTTCACTGTCAGATCCAGCGACCAGACTTGGACCTGCCAGAAGTTGATTGTGACGACTGGCGGCAAGTCCTACCCTTCAACTGGCTCGACGGGCTTCGGTCATGATATTGCCCGGCACTTTAAGCACACTGTGACCGACTTGGAAGCTGCTGAAAGTCCGCTTCTGACTGACTTTCCTCACAAAGCGCTTCAGGGGATTTCGCTGGACGATGTGACCCTCAGCTATGGTAAGCATGTCATCACCCACGACCTGCTCTTTACCCACTTTGGCCTATCAGGACCTACTGCCCTACGCATGTCCAGCTTTATCAAGGGCGGTGAGACCATCTATCTAGATGTCTTGCCTCAGATGAGTCAGCAGGATTTAGCGGACTTTTTAGAAGAACATCGGGAAAAATCTTTGAAAAATGCTTTAAAAACCTTGCTACCAGAACGCTTGACAGAATTTTTTGTGCAAGGATATCCTGAAAAAGTCAAACAGCTAACTGAAAAAGAACGCGAGCAACTTCTCCAGTCTATCAAGTCCCTCAAAATCTCTGTTACTGGTAAAATGTCCCTTGCCAAGTCCTTCGTCACCAAAGGAGGCGTCAGTCTTAAGGAAATCAATCCTAAAACTCTGGAAAGTAAGCTAGTACCTGGACTCCACTTTGCTGGCGAAGTTTTAGACATCAATGCCCACACGGGCGGTTTCAACATCACATCTGCCCTCTGCACCGGCTGGGTGGCAGGCTCAAATCCAATAAATACCAAATAAGAAAGGAAGTCCTTTGGAACATATTATTTTACTAAGAGGCGTTACTCCTAATGGAAAAAATGCTATCCCGAAAATGTCTTATTTGGTAGATATTTTGACAGAAGCTGGTTTTCAACACGTTCGAACCTATATTCAAAGTGGGAATATCATTCTTGAAAGTGACTTGGACTTGGAAGAAATACGAGAACGCGTTCATACTCTGATAAAGGAAAAAATTGGGGCCGACTTAAAAATGGTTATCAAGAATAAGAACGATTTTGAAAAGATTGTTCATGAGAACCCGTTTAGAGAAGGCTATCTTCATGATCGTGTACATGTGATTCTTTATCAGGGATTTATCCAAAGTCTGTCACTAGAAAAATTGAAAGCTGACTATGGCGAGGAAGAAATTTGTCTAGGCGATCACTGTCTCTACCTCTATCTCCCGAGAACTGCAAAACGAAAAAAGCTCAATACCAACTATCTTGAAAAATTGTTTGGCGTAGATCTAACTATGAGAAAGTTAAACGTAGTAGAAAAATTACTAACAAAATAGGAGAACAAAATGAACAGACGCGAAACCGTTGAATTCGTCAACATGTGCATGATTTATGATGGAGAAAAAGTTCTTGTCCAAGACCGAGTTAGTCCTGACTGGCCCGGCATCACTTTCCCCGGTGGGCATGTAGAGCGAGGGGAATCTTTTACAGATGCAGTTATCAGAGAAGTCAAAGAAGAAACTGGACTAACCATCTCCAAACCTCAACTTTGCGGCATCAAGGATTGGTATGATGATAAAGATTTTCGCTATGTCGTCCTACTCTACAAGACTAAGCACTATTCTGGTGTGCTACAATCCTCAGACGAAGGGAAGGTCTGGTGGGAAGATTTGCAAAATCTGTCTCATCTGAAACTTGCAACTAAGGATATGTCAGATATGCTTCGCGTTTTTTTAGAAGACGATTTAAGTGAATTCTTTTACTATAAAGACGGTGACGACTGGCTGTATGACTTGAAGTAAAAAATGAGGCTGGGACAAAAGTCCTAGCCTCTCAATTGTCTTTGGATTGTCGAGCAAGACGCAGTGGTTGAGTGGGCTCTACTAGGCTGATTTCATCAGCTTTTACAGCCCTACTCAACTGTGCGGAGGTGGGACGACGAAATCGAATTCTAACGAATTACCGATTTCTGTCCCACTCTCATTTATTCTGCATTTGTCCGAACGTAAGCTGCGATCACATCTGATGTATACTGGGCTGTGCCTGGAGCGAATTTGTCAATATTTTCTTTAAACTCTGGGTTATAGATATAGCCTTTACCGATATGACCGAAGACTTCTATAGAGCAGTCAAAGCCGTAAGTACGGATAGCTTGCAAGAGCTGGGCTGCCTGTTCTTGATTTTCTGCTGCCTCAACTGGCAAGTCTTGCTGCATATTTTCTGCCAGACTTTGAAAAACTTGATTGAAGGCTGCGGCAGATTCTTCTTCCCGTCCATTTTGACGAGTTAGTGCTTCCGACATGACTTCTTGACCGTATTCTTCGACTGCTTTTTGGTGGTATTTTTGATTGTCTTCGTAGGTAAATCCTGCGAATTTTTCTTTCATTGTCATCTTTCTTTCTCCTTTTTCTTCTTGGATAGTTTTTCGCAAGGTAGAAATCAAGGTATCCAAGCGGTCTCTTTCCTGCTGCAAATATTCCAACTGCCTCACCAGATGCGGCAATAAGGCCTGATCGTCCTGACTCAGCAACTCTGCTATTTTCTCCAAAGAAAAGCCCAGATACTTATAGTAAAGGATGACCTGTAACCGCTCTAGATCAGCTTGACTATACGTTCGGTAGCCATTTTCTGATTTGGCAGGGACCAAAAGACCAATTTTATCATAATGGTGCAGGGTTTTGACAGAGACACCCGAAAGCTGCGCAGCTTCTTTGATATGATACATAAAAAACCTCCTTGCCCTTATAGTATAAGCCCTGACCTTAGGGCAGAGTCAAGCTTTTTATGAAATTTTTTTAATCACTTTAAATTTTTAAAAGTAGCTAGCAGTTATTTATGAGAAACCATAGCAATAAAGCCCAGTTTTTCTTGATTCTTTTGGAACATCTTAAACATCTTCATAAATTGACTGTAGTTTTCTTTTTTAAGGGCATTAAAGCAGATTTTCAGTGTGCCGCCCAGTCCTTCGTCATATATCATACCTCGAAGACTCATCAAGGTCATTTCACCAACAAAGGTCTCCACACGGTCAAAAGCATGAGAACATGCCAGCTGAATCCAAGAGCCTTCTGTCAGCGGACCAACATTGACGTTAATCGCACGAGATAGCTCTTCTCGGACATTCTCATCTTTTTGCCTGAGCATGACGTCGTGTGTGAGGAGCACTCCACCTGGCTTCAGCACCCGGTAGTACTCCTCCATACATTTGGCCTTCCCCTTATCCGTCTGCATGGTCAACATGGCTTCATTGATAACAATATCAAAAGAATTGTCATCATAAGGTAGCTTCATAGCATTAGCCTGCTCAAATGTGACGAGCTCACCAACACCTGCTTTGTCTCCATTAAGCTTAGCCTGAGCCAGCGCAGCCTTATCCAAATCAACTGCAGTAATTTGGCAGCCATATTTTTTAGCTAGCTCGATCGTGGTGGTTCCCATATTGCAGGCGACTTCTAGAACTTTCTTATCGCTGGAAAACTGCCCCTGCTCAATCAGCCAGTCGGTTGCCAGCTTACCACCGGGACGAAGGCGTTTCTTTCCTAATTTTGCTAAAAATTTATGACCTGCTTCTGCCATTTCCGAACCTCCATGATTTTGATTGCTTCCATTATAGCATAAAATATTATATTTTCAGATAATTCTTAGAATTTGACAAAAAAACAGATCGAATCGACTGATTCAATCTGTCTTTTACCTTCTTTATAGCCCAAGAGATCCGGCCAAATAGCGCAGCAAGGCCACCAAGACTACGCCAAATACAACAGTTGCAATTAAGTTTTTATACTTAAAAGCCACATAAGTCGTCGGAAAAACGGCCAGCAAATCCAGCCATTTAAAACTCGGCAACTGACCTGTTTTAGCATTAGTAACACTGGATAAGATAAGGGCAAAGATAATAGAAACTGGCAGATATTTGAGAAAACGCTCTACCATGGGCGGAAGCCCCTTGTACTTGACTAGGATAAAGGGTAAAACCCGCGGAATCCAAGTGACCAGGGCTGACAAAAGAATGGCCAGCAAAATATACTTACTTATCATCCAAGATCACCCCCACCATACAGCCTAGCAAGGTTGCAAAAAGCACCGCCAGCGAATTTTGAAGCAGCATGGTCAGGATCAAGTAGGCAAGGCCCACCACACCTAAGACCAAAAAGAGCTTCTTTATCTTGATCCTTCGCAGCATGATTGTAAATTGAGAAGAGAAGATGCCGATAAACATGGCGACCAGGGCAAAGTCCAGGCCAAAGCTCTCAGGATTGGGCAGAAGGGCACCAAGGGCAGTTCCTAAAACAGTACCTAAAATCCAAGAAGCATAACTCACAAAATTATTACTCATCATCCAGCTAGCAGCAATCTCCTCTGTATACACCTGCTCTCCCATCAAGACTCCATAAGATTCATCCGTCAAAAAAGAGCCAATGACAATATTCTGCATCAAGCTAGACTTACGAAAAAGGGTCGATGCATGCAGACAGAGCAAAAGATGCCGGATATTAATAAGAAAAACAGTCAGTGCGATGGCCAAGACCGGCGCCTGCTGGGCAAATAAACCAATCATGGCAAACTGAGCACTGCCAGCATAAACCAAAATACTCATCAGCCCCATCTCCAAGGGATTCATATAAGGCGCCGCCATGATGCCGCAGGCTAGGCCAATCCCAATATAGCCCAGAGCCGTTGGCACTGCTGCTTGTGCCCCTTGTTTAAATGTCTGTCCGCGCATTCTTCTCCTTTACTCCATGGTTTCAAAAGCCAGACTAGGCTTCGCATTGAGGTCCAAACCGGCAAAATTTTCCTTATTCCACTCACTGACACTGGCATAGGCAATCATACCAGCATTGTCACCGCAGAGGCGCAGAGGCGGAATGATCACCTTAACATCCTGAATCTCAGCTGCCAAGCGTTCTCTCAGGCCTTGATTGGCCGCAACACCGCCCGCCACGACCAGAGTCTTGACTGGATATTTTTCCAGGGCTTTCTTAGTCTTGGCCATGAGAATATCCATGACCGCTGCCTGAAAGCTTGCTGATAAGTCTTGATTAGACAAGACTTCTCCCTTTTGCTGGGCATTGTGGTGCAGGTTGATAAAGGCCGACTTGAGGCCGGAAAAAGAAAATTCCAGATTGTCCTCCTTGATCATAGCCCGCGGAAAATCATAAATATCCTGTCCTTGATGAGCCAGCTGATCGATTTCTCGGCCTGCGGGATAGGTCAGGCCCATGACGCGACCGACCTTATCATAGGCTTCACCGACCGCATCATCGCGGGTTTCCCCCACAATCTTATAGTCACCAGCTTGACTGACATAGACCAGCTCAGTATGACCGCCGCTGACCAAGAGAGCCAGCAAAGGAAACTCCAAGGGCTCCACGCTCTGGGCTGCCATCAGGTGTCCAGCCATGTGATTGACCGGAATCAAGGGAATATCATGAGCCCAGGCAAAGGACTTGGCCGCTGCCAAGCCGACCAAAAGCGCCCCAACCAGACCAGGACCATAGGTAACAGCCACTGCTGTGACCTGCTCCTCGCTAATCCCTGCTTCTGCCAAGGCTTCCTCAATACAAACCGTAATGACCTCCACATGGTGACGGCTGGCCACTTCCGGTACCACTCCGCCAAAACGCTTGTGGCTCTCAATCTGGCTGGCAATGACATTGCTCAAAAGCTCAGTTTCATTCTTCAGAACCGCCACACTGGTCTCATCACAAGACGTCTCAAAAGCTAAAATATATCTATCTTTCATGGATCTCTCTTTTCATGACAATCGCATCTTCCACCGGTGCATGGTAGTAGGCTTTCCGCCGCGCGATTTCTTCAAATTTTTCTTTTTTGTAAAATAACAGAGCTGGCTTGTTGGACTCCCTCACTTCGAGGAAAGTTTCTTTGTCAGCTGGCAAAAAGTCAAACAAGGCTGTCGCGATTTTCTGTCCCTGATAGCTAGGCAATACAGCAATCTGCAGGACTTCTGCTTCAAAGTCTGTCTCCTGCCAGACTAAAAATCCGACAAGCTGACTTTCATCTTCTGCTAGCGCACAACTATTCACATCCGAGCACAGAACCTCTTCCAATTGACCCACAGTCCAAGGGCTGACCTCATAGACAGCAAATAAGAGCTGTTCCAGCTCTTTTGCGAGAGTTGCTGCGTCCACATCTGAGCTATCGCTCCATTTTCTCATCTTAATCATAGGCGCTGAATGTAAGAATCGCTGGATTCCTGATGGGTCTTGAGCCAATTTTCCTCGGCCTCTACCCGCTTGAGGTAGTTAGGGACAAAATCATGAATAGATTGGGCTGGCAGGTCTAAACCAATACGACCAAGAGCTGCCGCATCTGGTAAGGTCGGCTGAATAGCAGCCTGAGGAATAGCCGCTTCAATCTGCTCCACAAAAGCTGCTGTCTCTCCGACAAAAGTGACTGATTGGTTAGCAGCGCCAGCCATTTCCAACACCTCTGCCAAAGGCAGATGAGCTTCCAGCCGTACAGCCTGACCAGACTGGTAAAAACCAGCATAGACATTATTGCGGCGGGCATCCATGATGGGAATAACCAAACCTTCCACCTGCTCTGGTACTAAAGCCAGCAGACTAGATACACCGACCAGCTCAATCTTGAGGGTATGAGCCAGAGTCTTGGCTGTCGCCACCGCAATTCTCAAACCTGTGTAGCTGCCTGGCCCCTGCGCCACCACGATCCGATCCAAATCTGTCGGTTTCATATCCAGACTATTCATCAGAAAATCGATAGCTGGCATAAGGGTAATGCTATGATTTTTCTTGATATTGAGCGTCACCTGCCCCAAGAGCTCCTCATTCTCTAAAATCGCTAGAGACAGAGCCTTATTTGACGTATCCATCGCTAAAATGTTCATCATTTTCTTCCTTACTCGAGTGTTTGCTTCTTATTATACTACAAAAGCAGCGACAAGGGTAGAGAGAGGCAGTCATTTGATGATCCAGATTGCCCTCAAAGGCTTTTCTGAAAATCTCCACAAGATTTTCTCGGCTATGTCTTTTACTAAAAGCTGGTTTTATGATATAATTGGTTAGAATTATATCGAATCAAGGTCAATCTACTACTCATAAAACTGAATAAAACAAAACAGCTGATTAGCTGTCGTTTTCTGTGGCTTGATCGTGAAAAATGGAAGGAAATAAAATGATTTACAAAGTTTTTTATCAAGAAACAAAAGAACGCAGCCCACGCCGTGAACAAACACGTGCTCTCTACTTAGATATAGAAGCAACCGATGAATTAGAAGGTCGCATCAAAGCTCGCAAATTGGTCGAAGAAAAGACTCCTTACAATATTGAATTTATCGAACTCTTGTCTGACAAACACTTGGAATACGAAAAAGAGTCAGGCGCCTTCGAATTGACGGAGTTGTAACCTATGGCATATAACTTAAAGAAAGAAGAAATTGGTGTTTTCGCCATCGGCGGTCTGGGCGAAATCGGTAAAAACACCTACGGAATTGAGTATCAAGATGAAATCATTATCGTGGATGCCGGTATCAAGTTCCCAGAAGACGACCTGTTAGGAATTGACTATGTCATTCCTGACTACTCTTATATCGTAGAAAATATTGACCGCGTGAAAGCTGTCCTCATCACCCACGGGCACGAGGACCATATCGGCGGCATTCCTTTCCTGCTCAAGCAGGCCAATGTTCCCATCTATGCTGGCCCTTTGGCTCTGGCTCTCATCCGGGGCAAGCTAGAAGAACATGGACTTTTGCGGGATGCCAAGCTCTATGAAATCAATCAAAATACAGAGTTGACCTTTAAAAATCTGAAGGCAACTTTCTTCCGCACAACCCACTCGATTCCAGAACCTTTGGGGATTGTCATCCATACGCCGCAAGGTAAGATTGTCTGTACCGGTGACTTCAAATTTGACTTTACACCAGTCGGTGAGCCAGCTGATTTGCACCGCATGGCCGCTCTGGGCGAGGAAGGCGTCCTCTGCCTCCTGTCTGACTCGACCAATGCTGAAGTTCCGACCTTTACTAATTCCGAAAAAGTGGTTGGACAGTCTATCATGAAGATTATCGAAGGCATTCATGGACGGATTATTTTCGCTTCCTTTGCTTCAAACATCTTCCGCCTCCAGCAAGCTGCTGAAGCTGCTGTCAAGACAGGGCGTAAGATTGCGGTCTTTGGTCGCTCCATGGAAAAGGCTATTGTCAACGGGATTGAGCTGGGCTATATCAAGGTTCCCAAAGATACCTTCATCGAGCCAAATGAACTCAAGGACTATCCAGCTGGCGAAGTGCTGATTATGTGTACCGGAAGTCAGGGTGAGCCGATGGCAGCCCTGTCTCGGATTGCCAATGGTACCCACCGTCAGGTTCAGCTCCAGCCTGGAGATACAGTCATCTTCTCATCTAGCCCTATCCCTGGTAATACGACCAGCGTGAACAAGCTGATTAACATCATTTCCGAAGCTGGTGTAGAAGTGATTCACGGTAAGATTAACAACATCCACACCTCTGGACACGGTGGTCAGCAAGAGCAGAAACTCATGCTCCGCTTGATCAAGCCTAAATATTTCATGCCAGTCCATGGTGAATACCGTATGCAGAAAGTCCATGCAGGCCTAGCCGTTGATACTGGAGTACCAAAAGACAATATCTTCATCATGAGCAATGGTGATGTGCTGGCTCTGACAGCTGACTCAGCTCGTATTGCCGGCAGCTTCAACGCTCAGGATATTTATGTTGATGGGAACCGCATTGGTGAAATCGGAGCCGCTGTCCTGCGCGATCGTAAAGACCTGTCAGAAGACGGTGTGGTACTGGCTGTCGCAACGGTTGACTTCGAGTCCCAGATGATTTTGGCTGGCCCAGATATTCTCAGCCGTGGCTTTATCTACATGCGCGAATCAGGTGATCTCATTCGCCAAAGCCAGCGCATCCTCTTCAATGCTATTCGCATTGCCCTTAAGAATAAAGATGCCAGCGTCCAATCTGTCAGCGGCGCTATCGTCAACGCCTTGCGGCCTTTCCTCTACGAAAGCACCGAGCGCGAACCGATTATCATTCCGATGGTGCTTACACCAGATGAAGACAACTAAAAAATAAGCTTTGCTAGATTTAGCAAGGCTTATTTTTCTGCTTTATTTTTTGTTCGCGAAGCATGCTTGATAATCCAAGCGCAACTCGGACTCAATTCTTCCTTTTGCCAAGCTTGAATGATACACTCAAACTTTTCAGGAGCTTCTTTATATAAATCATTCAGATTATTAGCGACACTTTTTTGGATTGATTTATCCGCATCATCCTTTAGATTCCTTAAAATAGCGCTAAATTCATCAAAATAATTTAAGACCACAGTCTGCTTCTTAGCCCAAGGCAATCGGATACGCATACACTCGCTAGCTAATCTACGGACGCGCATATTCTAGTCTTTACTCCACTCTAGTAGTAAATCCATCGTAGCTTTAGGAAAATTGGCCAGTAAGGGCCGCATAGAAAATTCTCCAGTAAATCGCTTGGTTAATTCCTTACTGAAGGCTTCACTCAGATCAAATTCCTGACCTTCATAAAATTCTACGTATTTGCCAATCGGCCACAACCAGTACCCTTCTGAGAACATACCCAAGCCGCCCTCTAACTCCGGACCAAGTATCTGCTCAAAAACCTTCAGAGAATCAGCATAAGAAAGCGGCAAGCACTCTTTGATACTCTTTGCCAAAAGCTCTTGACGCTGAGTAAATTCCAAAGCCTCTAAGTCGCTTTCAACTAGAGACATAAAATGCTGAGCATCAAATTTATCTGTGACTTCTTGCAAGCGACGGCTCAAGTCCTCCGCATAAACCAAATCATAATAATCTTTAACCTTTTTCGCCATGATTTTTAAATCCCCTTAACAGACTTCTCACTGCTTCTCTGACTTCTGCTTCTTCCTCTTTCTCAACCATAAAAAGAGACAACTCATTCAAGGCACCTGAAATCATATGAGCTGCCATATCCAGATCAATAGAGATAAGTTTCCCTTCTTTAGATAAAATGTCTAATTGCTCTCTCAAATGAAAGAAAGAATTAGCCTCGTCCTGACGACGCCACTCTTTCCACTCAACGACATTGGGACCATCAAGCAGGAGAATACGTTTATTTTCGGTCAAGGTTGCAAAACGAACAAAAGCCACACAGCCTTCCACCAACTGCTCCCAAGAATCGTGTGCTTCCAGGGCGCTTTTTTCTACATAAGACCCCAGTTCGGACTGAATTTGTGTCAGTACGGCGGTAAATAAAGTTTTCTTATTCCCGAAATGGTGATAAAGTGCACCTCTTGTCATTCCCAACTCATCTACAATTTCTTCCAAGGAAGTTTCTGAAAAACCCTTTAAAGAAAAATGTTTCCGGGCGATAGCTAATATTTTCTTGCTTGTCTCTAAGGAGGCCTGCTGTTTTTTATTCATCTTCACTCTCCAAATAATTTGCCGCAAACTCAGCGCTAGGTGGAATTACTTGAATGACATCAACCAAAACAGAACCCGGCGCTTCCACAATGAAATGGCGCTGACCAAAATCTTCACTCTTAATGGGGAGAAGGAACTCCATTTCTTCTTGCTGACGCAATTCTTCATAAAGACAATCCACATTGTCAACTTCGATATTGATGATTAAGCCACTCGTCTCAGACTGGTAGGCTTGTGGCACTGTCCCATGCTTGCTATCAATAAAAGCAAGCTCAAAACCACTCTCGATATTCTTTAAACTAATATACCAATCTGAACGGAAGGTTTCCTGAAATTGGAAATGCTCAATGAAAAATTGTGCCGCTTGATGGACATCTTCGCTCATTAAAACGGGATATAAACTGGTAATCACTTGTTCTCCTTTTCTTAGATTTTATTTTAACATACATACTGAATGTATGTAAATGAATATTAAAAAACAGAAACCAAATTGGCTTCCGTCTATTTGAGAATGGCTTCGTTTAATCGCTTGATAAAATGATATTTGGTAATGCCCTTTTGTGGGACATTTGTTAGACTGGCGTAGATTTCATAGCCTTGCTTGATGTAAAAATCCTTGGCCTGATAAGATTTGGTGGACAAGGTGATGCTGCTGACTCCCGCTTTCTCAGCCTTTTCTTCTAATTCTGCCAGCAGACTGGCTCCCAAACCTTTTTTCTGATGTTCTTTATCCACCACCAAAGCCTTGATATGGATGTTTTCCAACACCTGCTGAGCATGGAGCAAGGCGATTAAGTTTCCTTCCTCTTCCCGTGTCAGATAATAATCCTTGGGCTCAAGTTTTTCAAGCATATCTGGACCAAAAGAAGCCTCATATTGCTCCTTGAAAACTTGCTCGATAAAGTCTTGAAATTCTATCATTTTTGCTCCTTTCAGAATCCTTATCGCATTTCCCTACACTGGTATAGGAAAATCCTACTTGTCAAATCAAGTACAATCGGGCTCAGCTATTAACACGCCAAGCCCGAATGGTAGATCATCGATAATCCGTCAGAAGGATTATTGTTCTTTTTTCTTGCTTCCAGCTAAGCCAAGGAAGGCCAAGACAGTGCCTAGTAAAGTCATCGTCCAAGCTGATGATGTTCCAGTTTGAGGAAGTTTAGCGGCTTTAGAAACAGCTGACTCTGAAGATTTAGCAACCTTTGTCTCAGCTACTTTCTGCTCTGCTGAAGGCGCTGAAGTAGTTAGAGTTGCTGGGGTTACTGGGCTCTCAGCTGTCTTATCTTTGACAAGAGGAGTCACTGATGGAGCAGGCTGAACGATTGGCACTTCGATTTGACCAAGACTAGGTTTCGTTTCCTTAGTGCCCACTTCTACTAGTTCATCCACTGGTGCTTTAGAAACGGAAGATTCAACAACCTTTCGGCTGCCATCTAGTGCAGATACTTCCACCAGATTCATTTTTTCGCCCTTGCTTCCTGTCTGAACAACTTTTCGTTGGCCTTTTTCAAGCTCTGGACTCAATATTTCTTTTGTCTCAAAAGCAAGCTCTTCTGTTTGGATATCCAGATATGGCTTATCTTCAACTAAAGCAGCTTTCTCATCCTGAGCTGTGCTGCCATTGTGGCTAAGTGGCTTCAGATTTTCACGCGCAGCTCGAAGTTTAGCGACCAGTTTATCTACCTCAGCCTGTTTATTTCGATTCAATTCCCAGTCGATATCATCTTGGGCAGCCTTCAGACTAGCAACAGACTCTGGCGTATAGATGCTCAAATCGCTAGGAACCTTGGCCAATTCATCTCGGATAGACTCATAGTTGGCCTTGAAGTAGTCTTTATTGTGATCAGCAAATGCTGTCATCAATTTGAAAATTTCTTCTTCCTTGTACTCAGCCTGTGGTCTATCTGCCCAGATAGCAAGCATGCTACCGACTGTTGGGAGAGATACTTCTGGATACTTGGTAGAGGCTAGTTGGTTAAATGGTGTCTTTTCAGTATTTTCAAGTGCTTTCTGTAAGAAACCACCACCATCTTCCGGTTTTTGCCCTAAGATATAGTACCAGTCCCCATTGGTATTGAGGAATTTATAGCCCTTGCTTGCTAGATACTGAGGTGATGCGAGGTTATAACCCCACCATCCCTTAGACCAGTAAGAGATCAAGACATCCTTGTCAAACTCAACATCATCCTTGTCTTCGTAGTAGAAGCCATCGTTGAAAGCCATTGGTTGAAGGCCTCGCTCTTTAGCCATAGCAGCAAGCGTGTTGGCATATTCTGCAAACTTACCATAGAGGTTGTAGTATTTCAGATAATACCAACCCTGAGCATTGGTCGCGTCGTTGGCATACTCATCTGTACCATAGTTGAAAATCTTTGATTTTCCTGCAAAGTAATCCATGTATTTGCCAATCAAGGCCTTGGTGAAAGCTTTTGCCTCTTCATTTTCCAAGTCCATAGTGGTCTTAGAAAGATTGTCAAAATAAGCCTGCGGGTTCTGAATGCCTAATTTTTCCATAGCCACCAAAAGAGCGTCCATGTGACCAGGACTATTGAGCGCTGGAATCACCCCGATGCCCTTTTGTTTGGCATAGCTGATCAACTCATCCATTTCTTTCTGGCTCAGAGCATTTCCATTTGGATCATCGTAGTAGGATTTAGTACCTTCAGTGATAGCTTCCTTGACTTGGTCACTCTGGTAAGTCTTCCCATTGGCTTTAATAGTCATATCATCCAGCATGAAGCGCATACCGTCATTTCCGACCAGCAAATGCACATCAGAGTAGCCCAACTCACTAGCCTTGTCGACAATCCTCTTGAGCTGATCTAGCGAGAAGTATTTACGGCCTGCATCAATGGAAATGACCTTGCTCTTAGCTACTTTTTCACGTTCTGCTTGCTTGTCCAAAATCTTTTGATAAGCTTCTGTTGGTTTTAGATTTTCACGGGCTGCTTTTAGCTCAGCAACAACCTGATTGATGGTGCCTTGTTGCGCGCGGCTCAGGTTTTCATCCAAGGCTCTAACCGCTTTTTCAGCTTCCTTGAGTCGAGCAATGCTTTCCTCTGTATATTTAGCCACCAAGTCACTTGGAATAGCTTCTAATTCTGCAGCTGCATCTTGGTAATTGGCCGCAAAATATTCTGCATTGCGATCCGCAAAGCGACGCATCAATTTATAGAGTCGGGATGCAGAAAAACGAGCAGAAGGCTCATCAGCCCAAGCAGCTACCATGCCTCCCATAATCGGAATATCTGTCCCTTCTGATTTAGGAACGCTGGTAATTGGAGTGGAGGCAATTCCCTTCAAGCCTTGATCCAAATTGTACCAACCTTGGCCATCCGCATTGCGTCCCAAGACATAATACCAAGCATCATTGGTATTCAAGATTTGGTGGCCTTTTTCAGATAAGAGCTTAGAAGAGGCTACATCATAGCCACCCCAGCCACCAGTCCAGTAAGAAACAATAATATCCTTGTCGAACTCGCCGAAAGTTTGGTCAGAATTATAGTAGATACCGTCATTAAAGGCCATTGGCTTCAAGCCATGACTCTTAACAATTTTAGCTAGGTCATTGGCATAAGCGATGAATTTTTCGTAGCCCTTTTCTGGATAACCTTCTCCTGGATAGTACTTGTCTGCCTGCAGCACCTGCCAACCTTTAGCATTGGTCGCATCATTGGCATACTCGTCCAAACCAATATTGAAAATGTCCGTTTTCCCTGCAAAATAGCCTGCATACTTGTCAATCAAAGCCTTGGTGAAATTAATAGCTGTCTGATTGTTTAGGTCAACTGTCCGTGCAGATTCCTTGCCAAAGTAGTTAAAGTTTGGATTTTGAATGCCCAACTCCTTCATAGCATGCAAGATAGCATCCATGTGACCAGGGCTATTGATGGTCGGAACGAGACCGATACCTTGTTTTTTAGCATAGTCAATCAAGTCCGTCATTTGAGCTTGTGTCAAGTGATTACCATTTGGATCATTGTAATAAGCATTGGTTCCTTTTTCAATGGCTTTCTTGACATCCTCGCTGGCATAAGTTTTATCACCGACGGTCAAGGACATATCATCCAATTGGAAACGTAGACCATCATTCCCCACCAGCAAATGCATGTCCGTAAAGCCAAAGCGTTTCGCCTTGTCTACGATTTCCTTCAGTTGCTCAGGGCTAAAATACTTACGGCCTGCATCAATCGAAACCATTTTACGCATAGCCAGCTTTTCATCGACCTGACTAGTTTTCTCCGTTTTAGGAGTTTCACTAGGCAGGGTTGCCTTTGACTCATCAGAATTCGTAGAAGAACTTTCTGTTGCAGTCACTGGTTTTTCAGCGACTGTATCCAGTTTTGGCTCCTCTGTTACTGGTTTTTCTGCTGGAGCCTCTGCTGCCACAGCTTGAGGCTTAACTTCCTCACTATTTTTAGCAACTGCTTCTGGCAAGGCTTCACTGCTAGCCTGGGCTTCCACAGGAGCAACTTCCTGCACCCCTTCTCCTGCACTGGCTACAGTTGGTCCTGTCGTAGCTACAAGACTTGTAGGCACTGCTTGTACCTCGTCAGCTGAAACGACTTGCCCTGCCAAACAAAAGCCGACTAAGACAGATGCTGCCCCGATTGAAAGTTTCCGAATAGAAAAACGTTGCTTTCTATTAAAGATCATCATAAAATCTCCTTTTAAAATGTTCCGCTTTATTATGTAAGCGATTTCTTTTTTCTTCTATTATAGTTTATCCCCTATCTTTCATCAATATTGTCTCCGTAAGATTCTATAGTTAAATGACAAATAGATTAAATCTAGAGCCATATTTTTATAAGGTAAGTTGTTACTAAAACAGATATCAAAATAGCCTATCTATTTTGCTCTATTCATCTCGTTTGAAAGCCTGAGGCAAGCTAGATAAGCCACCAAAATCAAAAAAGAGAAGACTAAATAGTCTTCTCCGAGTTTTTGATTAAATTGTCCTACTGCTGCTAAGAGGAAATTCTAGCTGCCTTTCAGAGAGAGCATTTCACTTAATCTAAGATTAACGATTTGTCAAGCTTACTTTTCTAAACTAGACAAAAGCGCTAAATTATTGGTCCTCTTTTTTTCGTGTGAATAGAAGCCAGCTAGCAACGAGAGCTAAAATTCCTGATACAGTAGCCAAAAGACTAGTAGATGTACCTGTCTTCGGCAGTTGAGGCGCCTTAGGAGCCTCTGCCTGAACTGGTGAAGCTGTTGCCAAGCCTGACTCCTTAGAATGTGCCAGTGGTTCTTGTGCTTTCTGACTTCTTTCAGATTTTTCAGCTTCAGCGCTTGGTTTTGTCTGACCTAGCTCTAGTTTTTGTCCTTCAGTTGCTGGTTTATTTTCCCCTGCTGGCTGAGTAGTTTCTGGTCCCTGTGGTTGACTTGCTTTTGGAGTTTCTGCTGGATTATCTTGTCCTGGCAAATCACTCTTTTCAGCCTTGTAAATCACAGCATAGTGAGCAGGGTGAGACGCTGTGAAGACAATTGTATCACCGACACGCTCAAAGTCAAGAGGCTGTCCTGGCTGATTGTCTACGAAGGAAAGAACTTGCTCGACTTCTTTGCTAGCTTCTACAGGGATTTTAACCAGACTAGTGTGTTGAGTAGCAACGTCGTGCCCGTCTTTATCCACTCCTGTCACATCATAAATCTTACCAAGTCTGCCACCCAAGGCTTCTTTTTCGGCAGCATTTGGCTCAACAACTGCTACTTTCAAGCCCTTGATTGGAGTTGACTCCTTGTTTGAGAATTGAACTTCCACACCCGTAGATTCATCTACAAATACAGCTGGCTTATCTTCCTGAAGCTGGGCAATGAGCTCTTGCAGAGAGGCTTTGGCAGTTTCAAGTGAGGCTGGTGTCACTTCTGCTGAAGCCAACAAGTCTTTATTCTTGCTCAATAAGCTGAGGAGGGCATCGCCTGACGGATGGTTTGGTTTTTGTTCCAGCAAGGCTTGCGCTTCTTTGCTCAAAGTATCCAATTCAGCCGTCTTGTCCGCAAAATTCTTGCGTCCATCCAGAGCCTTAAATGCCTGAGTCAGTTTTGCTAGACTCTCATCGACTTGGTCTTGTGTGCTTGTATCGTGATCTTTTAGAATTTGCTCAGCAGATGCAATTTCCTTGAGCAAGGCTTCTTTGACTTCTGGAGTCGCAAAGCTGAAGTCAACCTTGTTTTGAACACTCGCTGTTTCTGCTAGCTTTTGCTTCAGATATTCATCGTTCAAGGCTGGTTTTGGTGATACAAAGACATCGTACGTTGTCGTCACACCACGATAGTTGACCGAAATAGTTTGACGGCCTTCTTTGTGACTATCATAGCCTGAGACTTGCACACCTGCTTCATCAAAAGTATGCTCTTCGGTCGTTTCATCATCAAAGACCAGACGGAAACGTCCTCCTGTAGTCTCAAGGCTTTCTCCCACGATATAGTCTGTCTTAGGTTTTTCGATTAGTTCTAGGCCTACAGGAGTCTTCTCGCCTGCTTCGCTATGACTAACGACAAAGACTGTCAGCACTTGATCCAGTTTTTGTCCCAGATAGGACAGTTGCAAATGCTGCTCTCCTAGCTTAGATGGATCATAGCCCATCACTTCCACCCCACTGTTTGAAAGCTGAACCAATTGGTCTGGCTGGCCGTCCTTAAAGCTGACACGAATTGTACCGCCTTTCAGTGACAGAGCATCTCCTTGACGATAGACTTTTCTTTCTGGTGCTGTTTCCAGCCCAACCTTCGAAATTTCCTTATCTTCTTTAGGCACTTCAATAGCTAAGACATTACTAATATCCTTACCAGCTACTTGTGAGCGGTAATACAGAAGACTAGGTAGTTTAGCAAAAGCAAGTGGTTTGAAGATGAGATTGCCGTCTTTGTCCGCCGTCATAGTGGCAATCGGTTTTGTCGCATCGCTGCTGTCATAGAGGGACACTGTCGTCTTAGCTGGTACATCTTTGAAGCCTACTTGGACATGTCCATTTCCAAGAACACGCGCAGCAGCATCTTTCATCGGTACGTTAGCTGTTTCCGTATCCAAGCTTTCATACATCTTCCAGTTGTAGATTCGGATTGCCCGCCATGGAGTTCCATTGTCGGCTGTAATGACATCCAAACGCCAGTCTTGTGCTCGAATTGGCTTATCCAAGACAATATCTGACACATGGTCTTTATTGCCACGAACGGCCTTGGCTAATTTCCACTCGCCCGCCTCATCCTTATAATACAAGTCAAAGTCGCGTGTATTCATCTTGCCGTCGTCAACAGACTCTCCGCCTGCTCCAGCATGCTCCATAACCCAGCGAGTCACTGTCCGAGGCTGAGTTAAACGAATATCTACCGTACCACTGAGTTGGGCAGAAGACCACTTGTCTGACAAACTGGTAATGGTGCCATTCAGCATTCCTTCGACGCCTTCGCTACCATCCGCATCAGAGAAAGTTGTACCAATTACTTTTGCACCCAACACCACATTTTCTGCCAAAGGTTTTGGCAAGCTTGTATCAGAAACATGCATTCCCCAGTCAAAATCAACTGTCCCAGCATCTGAACGCAAACCATTCTTTCCTACTGCAACGACTTTCAACTCTTGCTTGCTGCCCTTGGCACCAGCTGAACGACTCACCTTAGCCAAATAAGCTGATGTGCTAGAGGTTCCTGTCACCAAACGCCATTGGTCGCCGTCTTTCTCGTAGATTTCATAGTAATCCGCATCTGCACTGCCTTTAAACTGCAGCAAGGCCTCTGCTTCCTGCGCATTTTGAAGACGCTTAGCCTTGACCACCACATCTTTTGGTGCAGCTGGCTTCTCTTGATTAGAATAGATGGACAATTGACCTAGGTTGAACTTATAGTCCTTGACATCCTGGTCATGGTCGAAGTACATTTTCACGCCATAAATGGTTTTGCCAGCCAATGAAGATAAGTCAAAGGTCTCTGTCTTCCAGTCCTTGCTCGGACTGAGTTCTTTCCACTCGTACTCAGAATAGTCTGGCTTCGTCGCAAGAGCCACCCAAGTGCTTGTTCCTTGACCACCCTTATGGGTCAGGGTCAGTTTGGTCTTGTCACTAACTGGAATCTTGGTCGAGTAGAGCATGACATTCTGGTTGCTATTTGCAGCCAAGTCGCCCTCAAAAGCCAGTGAATTTCCACCGTTGTAGGCTTCGTCAAAGTCATAGCGTCCTTTGAGCGGTGCACTGCCTTCCGCATGCCGAATCCACCAGCGCCAAGTCGGCAAGAAACCAGACACAGAGCGATAGTTCCACTCGCCATCTTTTGAGACTTTCCCGTCGACAAACCAACGTTTTCCGTGGCCTGTATTAAAGGAAGTATTAAAATCAGGCTTGGTGATAGCTGTCTTATCAACTACCAAATTGGACATTCCATACCAAGATTGATCTGCTGGTTTACCCTTGCTAGGATCGCCTTGGAAGCCTGTCCAGAAGTAGTTTTCATGAGTATGGTAGCCCTCACCTGTCTTACCTAGACCAGTGATCGTATCAGGCGCATATAGACCTAGAGACAGACGAAGTTTGCCATTTTCGTCCAAAATCGCATCCCAGTCCACATTTGTCTTGTAAGAACCACCTTTTTGCAGCTCTATTCCCGCCAAAACATCGTAAGGATCCCGTTTGATCCATTTTGCCGTACTGATGGAATAGTCTGTCTCTGCCTTGCCCCAGTTAAAGTTGGCAAAGAAGGTGTCCACTGGATTTTCTCCATCTTTAGGCTGCATAAATTGATAATTATATTCGCCAAGGGCATTTTCATGGTAGCGACCATATTCGTAGGTCATGGCATCATACCAAGAATATTTAACGGGGTAATTCAAAGAACGTGCATACTCTTTAGTATAGAGCAAGAAGTCACGCATTTTGGGTCCGAGTGGCTCTACTTGGCTACCTGTCGTTTCTTGGTTAATAAAATAGCCATCATAGCCATAATATTTAGCCAATTCGACTAATTTACGAGCAATTGGGAAGGTCTTTGAGCCTTCAGAATCTTCTTTCAAGGCTTCTGCAAAACGTTCTTGATCCTTAGCGCTTGATGACCAATTGAAGAAGAGGGTTCCGTAGATTGGTACACCATTTCTATGAGCCGCATCAATAACATCTGGCGTCGGCACTAAACCATCCCAGTACACCATGGAATGTAGATATTGCCAGTAATCGAAAGCATAGGCCTTGAATTCCTCGCCCCCAATGGAAGCATGATCCTTGGCTTTAGAGTTCATATTGGACAGAGCCTGTACTTTCGCCTCTGGATTGGCTTGTTGGTTGATTTGGTGTCCCTGATAACGCTCAGCCAGAGGCACGCTAGCCCGGTTGATTTCATCATCTTCACGAGCTCCTGGCTTCCAGTCAAGCAGTTCTTGCCAAGTATCAAACTTGATTTCTTTGGGTTTGAGCTTTTTATCTTCTTGGCTTGGTAAGTCCTCTACGGCTTTTGTCTCTTTGCTGGCAGGTGCGGATTCCTTGACTTCTTTTTCGTTGCCAGCCGTCACTTCCTTGCTCTCAGCTACTGGAGCTTCAGAGGCAAGAGCCTGCTTTTCAGTTTCTGTCGCTAGACCTTGGACAGCCTCGACTGGTGTTTCGCTGACTTTCGTCTCTTCAGCTGCTGCTTCCGTCCGTGCTTCCTCCTTGGCAAGGACGCTAGTAGTAGCTTGTGAGGCTGCTGGGCTAGTTTCTTCTGCTAAAGCATGACCAGCCCCAAACAGCGCTATTCCGACCAAAACAGAGCAAACGCCTAAACTCAACTTACGGATACTAAATCTTTGCTTCTTATCAAATTGCATTTTTACCTTAACTCCTTCTCTTCTTTTCTTTTTTCGTGCACTTGCTTCCTCCTCCCTGATCGCTCCCTTCCGTAAGGTAATCGCTTACATTTTTGCATAAAAAAAGAAAGATTCACTTAAAATCATTCTACCTTGCGCGAGCTTGCCTTGTCAATTCATTCTATCTTGTCCTATAAATAGAGATTAAATCTCTAAAAATAGTACAAGAAAAGAGAGTGGGACAGAAATCGGTAATTGGTTAGAATTCGATTTCGTCGTCCCACCTCCGCACAGTTGAGTAGGGCTGTAAAAGCTGATGAAATCAGCGTAGTAGAGCCCACTCAACCACTGCGTCTTGCTCGACATTCCAAAGACAATTGATAGGCTAGGACTTTTGCCCTAGCCTATCCTTCTTTATTCCCCTTCAAAGACATCTTTCATCTTATCAAAGAAGCCTTTCTTCTTAGGGCTCACTGTGATGTCTCCAGCTGCCGCAAAATCCTTAAGAGCCGCCTTTTGACGGTCATTGAGGCCTGTCGGCGTTACGACATTGACAGTGACATATTGGTCACCTACACTTCCATCGCGCAGATTTGGTGCTCCCTTGCCACGCAGACGGAACCGTTTGCCAGTCTGGGTTCCCTCTGGAATTGTCAATTCAACATTTCCATGCACAGTTGGGATTTCCACACTGTCGCCCAGAGCTGCTTGCACAAAGTTGAGGTTGAGCTTGTAGTAAATGGTAGAACCGTCACGCTCAAATTTATCGCTTGGTTCAACGTTCACCACTACATACAAGTCTCCATAAGGACCGCCATTAAAGCCTGCCTCACCTTGACCTGCCAAGCGAACTCGTTGACCTGTTTCTACACCAGCTGGAATTTTTACATGAACGCTATGCGCTTGCTTTTCGTGTCCCGTTCCATGGCAGGTTTCGCATGGACTTTTGATTTCTTGTCCGCGACCATGACAGACGTCACAGGTTACTTGACGACGCATCATACCTAGCGGTGTCTGAGTATCGACGTTAATAACACCAGAGCCGTGACAGCGACCACAAGTTACTGGGCTAGTTCCTGGCTTAGCACCTGAACCATGACAAGTCCGACAGCTAGCTTCACGATTGTATTTAACTTCTTTTTCTGTACCGAAAATAGCCTCTTCAAAGCGGAGATTTACCCGATACTGGAGATCATCTCCTTGACGCGGAGCGTTTGGATTACGAGTCGCGCCACCGCCAAAGAAGCTAGAAAAGATATCTTCGAAACCACCAAAACCAGAACCGTCAAAGCCACCGAAGCCGCCTGCGCCACCGCCAAAGCCACCATTGGCACCTGCCGCGCCGTATTGGTCATAGGCAGCCCGCTTTTGCTCATCGCTCAGCGTTTCATAAGCCTCCTGGACTTCCTTATATTTATCTTCCGCCCCAGGCTCCTTATTGATATCTGGGTGATATTTTTTAGATAATTTCCGATAGGCTCTCTTAATCTCATCCTGAGAAGCATTCTTAGAGACACCTAAACGATCATAAAATTCAGTATTGTTCATTTAAGATACCAAGAGCGAACAGAAAGCGACCGAAATTTAGGAAACCAACAAGAAATTCTGATTTCTTAGGAGGTTTATCTAATTTCCAAGCTTTCCGCTCGGGTTCAATTACGAACACTCTTTGTTCCTTTCTGTTAATATTTCGGAACGAAACCTCGATTTAGGTCGGGTTCAGTTCCTTTCTAACTTAGTTTAAAGAAAAACCAAAAATTTACGTTCCAACTCTTTTCTTACCGAAAAACAGAGGCTGGGTTACAACCTCTGGATTTCTTCTTATCATTACGACGTTCAAGTTTTAAAAATCAAACTAGTAATGCTGAATTGAGCACGCCCTAACCTCTTGGTGAAAAAGATAAATCTTTCTAGAAACTAAAGTTTCTGCGTCAGATTTCCTATTTTCACTGTGAGGTTTTAACGGGCTTTGCATCTTATTTTTCAGTAAACTCTCCGTCTACGACGTCATCGCCTGCGTTTCCTGTTGCTTGTGCGCCTTCTGCTCCTGCTTGTGCTTGAGCCTGTTGAGCTGCTGCAGCTTGTTCGTAGAGTTTCACTGCCAAAGCTTGCGCTTTTTCGTTGAGAGCTTCTAGTTTTGCTTTCATGTCGTCCAAGTTGTTGTCTTCTTGGGCTTTCTTAAGGTCATCAAGGGCAGCTTGTGCAGCATCACGCTCTGCATCGAAGCCTTTGCCTTCAGTTTCCTTGATAGTCTTTTCAGTCGCAAAGATGGCTTGGTCAACTTCGTTACGAAGGTCAACTTCTTCCTTACGTTTCTTATCTGCTTCAGCATTCGCTTCTGCATCTTTCATCATGCGGTCGATTTCTTCATCAGTCAAACCTGAGTTAGATTGGATGACAATTGTTTGTT
>ERZ772968.316-NODE-316-length-24378-cov-7.446532_pt1 | contig 24378 bp, 22 predicted proteins | sample MGYA00580674_ERZ772968 | MGnify/ENA primary metagenome ERZ772968 (study PRJEB29015, sample SAMEA2737940) | human oral metagenome | biome: human oral; feature: human-associated habitat; material: dental | place: China | collected 2138 ...
CGGCGCGGAAGTGAACCGATCTCGGTGCGGAACTCGACCGATCTCGGCGAAGGGGAGGGGAAGCCGGGCCGTTGCGCGGCTCGCGGGAGCCCCGGGTCGCGACCATCACGGGCGGGTCACGACCCTGTAGGTTGGCCCTGTACCCGACCAGCCCCGACCCGAGTGGAACCTGCATGACTGCTCCTATTCCGATCGCCCCCGGAGAGCCGCGTCGCCTCGGCAGCGCCTATGTCCTGATCTCCCTCATCGGCACAGGCGCTCAGGGGGAGGTATGGCTCGGGCACCGTGTCGACGATGCCGCGACCAGTCTCGCCGTGAAGCTCCTGCGCGCCGACCTTCTCCAGGACCCTGGGGTCGTCGAGCGCTTCGTGCGCGAGCGCGCCACCTTGATGCGGGTGCGCTCCCCCTACGTGGTCGGCGTGCAGGACATGGTGGTCGAGGGGGAGACGGCCGCGATCGTCATGGACCATGTCGGAGGAGGGGACCTGCGCGGTCTCCTGGAGTCGTGGGGGAACCTGCCGCCCGCCGAGGTCGCCAGGCTCGGGGCGCTCCTGGCCGAGGGGCTGGCCATGGTGCATGCCGCCGGTATCGTGCACCGCGACGTCAAACCGGCCAACGTCCTCATTGATTCCGTGAGCGCCTCGCCCCAGGCGCCGGCCCCGCAGGTCGCGTGGACCCCGCGCCTGGCCGACTTCGGCGTCGCCCGCATCTGCAGCACGGTCGCCTCCTCCAAGGCCACCGGCGCCATTGGCACACCGCTGTACATGGCGCCGGAGATCCTCGACGTCCACGCCCCGACCCCGGCGGCCGACATCTACTCCCTGGGCATTGTCCTGTACGAGACGGCGTGCGGTGTGCCGCCCTTCGTCGGCGCGCCGTCCCAGGTCCTGGGCCAGCACGCCCGGCGCGCGCCAGGGCGGCCGCAGGGCGTGCCCGACCCCCTGTGGGCGATGATCGACAGGATGCTCGCCAAGCAGCCGGAGGCGCGGCCCGGGGCGTCGGAGACCGCTCGGGCCCTGGCCGCTCTTGCTCCCGCCCTGGCGGGGCTGCCCGCGGCTCCGCGCGTCCAGGAGCCTCCGCCGTCGGCGCCCTCGGCCGTGCCGTACGTGTGGAACGAGGAGCCCGCCGCACCCGACGCGGCGAGCCCCGTGGACCCCAGGGGGCAGACGGCCCCGACGGTCGCCGACTGGTACGCGCCCACCATGGTCGCGCCCTCCTCCTCGAACGGGGCGACCGCCGTGGCCTCCCCGATGGGCCCTGCCGCCGGCTCGCCCGCCGCCACGGTCGTCGCCGCCCCGCGGCCCCGCCGTCGTCGACGCGCGCTCATTGTGGGGAGCATCGCCACCGTCGTCGTCATCGCCCTGGTCCTCGGCGCCGGCGGCCTGTTCCTGTGGCAGCGTCACCGCGGCCAGGCAGCCCTGGCCGGGACCATCGCCTCGCTGCCGGGCAAGGCCAAGGTGGTCGAGCTGCGCCGCATCACCGAGGTGTCCGACTATGTCGCCTCGCCCGGCGGAGGCGCCCTGGCGGTCGACGTCTCCGGGGACTGGTCGCTGTACGACCTCGGCTCAACAGACCAGGCGCCGGTGTGGACGGGGGACTGCAGCAAGGTCCGCTTCTGGAACGACACGACGCTGGCCTGCGCCAACGGCTCCGACGACGTGACGCTGATCTCGCTCGACGGATCCACCTCCACCAGCGTGCCCGGCCCGATCGACCACCACCTCGTGGGTTCCGACGGCGAGCGCGCCATTCTCATCGACGGCGACTCCCAGGGCTCCCTGGTCGCTCTCGACAAGGACGGCAAGGAGTCCTGGCGCGCCAACGGCCACTACTCCAGGGCGCGTGTCAGGAACGGCTTCATCCTCGCCTACGAGGAGCGCTCCAAGAGCCTGAGCGTGCTGTCAGCCGCCACCGGGGAGACCCTCTACTCCCAGACGACCACCGAGACCAACCCCGACTTCACTGGCTCCAGCTACGGCGCCAGGGACCCCGGGCCCACCGACAAGGCCTTCGAGGTCGGCGGCATCAATCTCGACGCGGGCACCAATGCCTTCGTCGTGCGGGGAAGCTCGTCGGCCACCGTCTACGACTCGAAGGGGAACCAGGTCGCCGACGTCCCCGGCTCCGCCTCGGGGGAGCCGGCCTGGGTGACGTCGGCGAACCGCGACGCCAAGGACTTCGCCAACGACCTGTCCAAGGTCCAGGGCGCCTCCGGCACGGTCGCCGTGATCGGGGCGGGCGCGTCGGTGCCCGTCGCGGTGGACGCCGTGGGCTGCCAGGCCACGAGCTCCGACAAGGACGTCACCTTCACCCCGCCCGCGCGGGCGGGCGGGGAGGCCTGCGGCATCATGCCCAGGGGCCTCATCGGAGGCGACTCCGCGGTCCTGTTCACCATGGGCAAGCCCAGCAGCAGCTCCACCAAGGGCGTCAGTGCGGTCGCCTACGACCTCAAGACGGGCGAGCAGCTGTGGCAGACTTCCGGCGTCCTGATCAGGGCGCTGCCGCCGTCCGGCAACGCCCCCGGGGAGGCGGCGGGCAAGCCGCGCATACTCGTGGGACAGGGGTCGAGCTCTAACGGCGAGCTGGTCATCGAGGCCGTCGTGGCCGGCTGAGCGGCCGGCGCACCCCGGAGGGTGCGCCGGCTCAGCGAGCCGGGCTCGGTCGGTCGGGCGGCGGTCGGTCGGGCGGCGCCCGAGCCGATGGTGCAGCGCTGCCCATCGCCGTCGTGCGTGCGACGCGATACGGTCATGTGACCGCACGTTCAGGAAAGTGACCCATGAGTACTCCTCGCCTTGCCCCTTACGCGGCACGACCCGGTTTCTCGCGCCGGGTCGTGCTCTCGCTGCCCGCGCTGGCCGTGGCCGGCGGGCTTGCCGCCTGCGACAGGGACGAGCCGCCCATCGTCCCTGCGGACGACCCCAGCGCCTCGCCCACGCCGACCCAGATCGCCGCTGAGGCGCTCACCACCGGGGAGACCCTCAATGTGACCGTCGGCCCGCTTGTGCGGTTCACGCACCAGGGGTCCGACCTGACGGTGCTTCCCCTTAGTGTCGCCCGGCCCGCGGACGCGGCCGCCCCGACGCTCGACGCCGCCGCCGTCGTGCTGGGCGGGCTCGTCTCCACGGTCGGCGTCTACAAGCCCCTGCGCCTGATCGACACCGAGGGCTCTCGCATCTGGTCGACCACCACCCTGCAGGCCCTCTTCGAGCCCATCGGCCCCGGTGAGGCTCTGGATCTCAACCCGACCTTCGGCCCGGTCGACGTCGATGCGGTGACGGTCTTCCTGTCGCACTGCGGCTTCATCGAGGTGCCCGTCGTCGGCTCCGACGACGCCCAGGCGCCCTCGTTGGACATCGGCTCGGTCCTCGCGAAGGCGCAGCCCCAGGACTCCCTGCGCGACCCGGTGTCCATCGAGCGCTACTCCGTCGCCGTCGACGGCTCCTCCAGCGGGCTGACCGACGGGGACGAGACCTCCGTCGACGTCTCCAGCGACGTCACCTTCGCCACCGACTCCGCCGAGCTCAGCGCCCAGGCCGACGACGCCCTGAAGGGGGTCGCCGAGACGATCGGCGGCTACAGCGGCGGCGACCTGACGATCACCGGGCACACCGACGACGTGGCCGACGACGCCCACAACCAGACTCTGTCCGAGCAGCGCGCGCAGGCCGTGGCCGACCGGCTCGGGAAGCTGACCGACCTGGGCGCCTGGACGCAGAACGTCGTCGGCAAGGGCGAGACCGAGCCCAAGGCCGCCAACGACACCGAGGAGGGGCGCCAGGCCAACCGGCGCGTCGAGGTGGTCATCGCCCCCACGGACGGGACCGACGACGCCCTGGTGCGCTCGGCGGGCGGGGCGGAGATCCCCGAGGCCACCGGGCCCACCGCCAAGGGCCCCGACGGCGCCACCGTCGGGGGCGGTGCCCTCGGGCTGGGTCAGGTCACGGTCCGGCTCGACCAGGTGCTGCGCCGGGGGAGCCTGCTGCTGGGCGTTCTCGAGGTCACCGGCGGCAAGAGCGGGTCGTTGACCCCCCTGGGTACCGGCTGGCTCTCCGACCCGGGCAGCGTGCTCAACAATGTCCGCGGCGAGCCGGGCGGGGCCACGAGCCTGCTCGCCTCCGACGGGCTGACCCTGCTGTCGGGGTCGGACCGGATCTACCCCGTCGACTACCTTCTGCCCGAGTCGTCGGCGCACCGTGCGCTCACCGAGCTCGAGCTCACCGAGATCCTGGCCGACGGCCAGACGAGCCGGGTGTGCGTGGCCTGGCCGGACACCGGGGAGGACGCCGTCATGGTCGATCATCCCGCCGGCGGCGCCATGTCCTGCCCGTGGAGGCTGACCGACGTGCCCGTCGTCGAGGGGTGAGCCCGACTGGCGAGCCCGGCCGGCGAACCCGACTGGCGCCGTCTCGGGCGTCGGCGGCATCCGGCGGGCGGGTATCGCCGGCCCCTCGCGGTCGGGCGATCTCAATCCAGCGACCCGGGGTTTCGGAGTCATGTGGTGAGGGCGAGCGACTGCTCGATCGAGTCGCGCAGAGCGGTGTCCATGGCGCCGGTGCCCGAGTACTGCACAGCGGCGATGCGGGAGTCCTGACGCAGAACCCATATGCAGCCCTCGTCGGCGCCGTCGTCGCCGGCGCTGAAGTCGGTTCGCATGGCCTCGGCGAGCCCCGACAGCTGAAGGGGGACCTCCTGCTGCTTCGCGTAGTCGTCCAGCGCGCCGCCGGCCGAGTCGCTCTCGATCTGCGCCATCGCGTCCTCGACGGTGCTCTGCGGCATCTCGGGCGCGAGGAAGAGCCTCTGCACCAGGATCTGGTCCTCGACCAGCCCCCATGTTCCTGTCCATCGCTGCGAGCCCTCCAGGGCCCCTGTGTCGATCCAGGTCGCCGGCAGTGCGCAGCTCAGGCCGGAGAGCTCAACGTGCTGGTTGCCGTCGGCGTCGGCTGATGCTGTTGCGGAACCCGCCGCGGTCGCGGAAGCGGCTCCTGTGAGCTCGATCCACGTGCCGACGGTCGTGAACTGGTCGTCGGTCACGGAGTCCCCGAACAGGTCGACGAGGGCGACGAGGCCATGGGCGCTGACCGCCCAGGTGGCGCCACGGCCATCGACCGGCCACGTCGTCCGATAGTCCTGGCGGGCCAGCGTGGTGGTGCCGTCGGACCAGGCGGCTCGTTCCCCGACCAGCTGGTAGCCGCGGGTCACGGACCGCGCGGAGTCCGCCGCGGTGTCGAGCGCCGTGTAGACGTCGTCCTCGTCGGCCGAGCGAATGGTCATGAGGACGTTGGAGTCGTTGTCGGGATCGGTCCACCGAGTCGTCCACGCGCCCTCCTCGGGACTGGACCTCTCCCACTTCTTCGGTATCGCGACCAGGAGGTCGCCGTCGTCCTCCCGCCGCCAGTCCCCCGAAGGAGCGGCGGTCCCGTCCGATGAGCATGCCGTGGCGGCGGACCCCAGGACGATCGTCGTCAGCGCGATGAGGCTCGTGCGTCGTCTCATGGCATCAGCCCTCGTCCAGGGCCAGGGTGGCCTCGATGCTGTTGCGCAGGACGTCATCGGCGTAGGCGCCCAGGAGGGTGGCGACCCCGATGCCGGCGGGCGAGGCGATCATCCAGGTGCAGCCGGGGGAGTCGGCGTCCGGCCCCCAGTAGAAGGAGACCCGCTCGATGGCGGTGGTGCCATCCGCCTCCCAGGAGATGGTGTTGAGCCGGCTGTAGTTCTCGATCAGTCCGCTGTTCATCATCTCGACCGTCTGCCGGACCCCGTCAGCGGTCGTGACGTCGGTGGTGATACCCGTGACCAGCACGCGCTGAAGCGTGCCGTCGTCCTCGCCGTCGTCCTCGCCGTCGTTCTCGTCGCCCTCGTCATTGCCGAGGAGGTCGTACGCGGCCCTGTAGATGCCCCAGTCGTCATGGGGGACGGGGTCGTCGAAGGCCGTCGGGAGGCTGAAGGACTGCCCCTCGTAGGTCACGGTCTCCCAGTCGTCCTGCGCCTCGCTCGGGGGCGTCGTGGCGGGGTGGGGCTGGGGAACGTCATCGACCGTCGTCAGTCCGTCTCCCGGGGGAGGGGACGACGTCGCACCGCATGCCGCGAGAGCCGTCAGAGCGCCCCCTCCGAGTCCCATCATGAGGAGTCGTCGCCGTCCGGTGCCGATGCCGCGGCCGGCCGAGCGGCGCGGCGGGGACGCTCCGATGCTCTCCCTGATGCGATCCATGAGACTCTCCTTGCGTGGTGGTTGTGATGTCGGCTCGACCGCGCGCGGTCGCGGATCCCGCTACTCCGTGTCGTCCTCGTAGACCCGTTCGCCGTCCTGCCCGGGCCTGCCCAGGTGCTGGGAGCTGATCGTGTCCTGCGTGGAGGTGGTGGACTCCGTCTTGCACTTGAGGAGCCAGAGATCCCATCCTCCTTCCTTGGTGACCGTCTTGCCGTTCTGAACGACCCGGGTCGTTTGCGCCTGCCGGTAGAGCAGGTTGTTGAAGTCGTCGTCGGACGGGCGCGACGGCTTGAAGACCGACCGCGGGATCTTGAGCATTCCGTTGATGAAGGAGGAGGAGGAGACGTAGTGCTCCGCGATCGCACGGTCCTCCGGGCTCAGCTGGGACACGTCCAGCGTGGTCGTGACCGTCGTGGTCACCGATCCTCCCTCTCCTTTCTTCCTGTGCTCCTTATTCTTGGAGGCGGAGGCCTCTCCCTCCTGGACGCCGGTGAACGTCACGGTCTTGAGCTTGCCGTCCCCGTCGTAGGTCACCTCGTAGCTGCCGAAGGCGCTGTTATCGGTCCCGCCCTCGTTGCCGAAGATCTCGTCCCCGGCATGGATCGTGCTCTTGTAGGCGAACCTGTGCGACCTGCTGGTGCTGCCATCCGCGTTGGTCGTGGAGGTGTTGGTGTAGCCGATCTCCCCGGATATGCTGATGTCGCTCTTGGCCATGGTGGTTGTATCGTCCTCCTCTTCCTCCTTCTCGTTCTTCTCGTCTCTCTTGTTCTTCTTGCCTTTCTTGTTCTTTTTCTCTTTCTTTTCCTTTTTCTTGCTCTTTTCGTTCTTGCTCTTGCTCTTATGCGTGTTCTCCTCCTTCTCCTTCACTTCGGCGCTGACGGTGGCGTCGCCTGACAATTTGACGGTCCAGGCCCTGGAGGTGGTGTCGGGAGTCTGCTTGATGGTCTTGTCGCCGCTTTTGAAACGTCCTATCCCCTGGTCGCGGAGTCGTTCCTTGGTCGCGGCCCGATTCTGCTTGTCGAATTCGGAGCACGAGATGTGGCGAGGGGTGTCGCATTTATAGGTCTGTGTTGTTGTGATGGTTCCGGATGCCTTCACCGAGCCTTCGAGGGAGATCTTGAAGGGGTCCCCATCGCCCTTCTTCTCGGTCTTGTCACCGCCTCCGGATTTTTCTCCACTTTTCTCCACGGCCTTCTCCTTCTTCTTCTTCGAATGGCCTGTGCCGAAGGAGTAGCCGACGGACCCTTCTATCGTCTTGCTGTACTGACGGCTGCCGGAGCCGTCGGCGTACGTCGTCCTCCTGACCGAGGAGCCATCGCTCACGTCGCCGGTCACCTTGATCAGCTTCACGCCCGCGGACGTCGACTTAGTGGTCTCCTGGACCTTCGAGGGAACCGCAGCGGGATTCGCGGCATAGGGATTGCTGCTCGAGGGGCACTCGTACGATCCCCCGGCGACGGAGCGGATCTGCTGAGCGATCTTGCAGACGATGGCCTGGCCGATTCCGTCCCCGGAGGCCACGGTGATTCCGCCGGCGACCACCAGGAGCAGAACGACGACGACCAGTCCGATCCCGGCGTGCTCGGTGAGCGTCTGCCCGTGCTCTTGCTGCAGCGATTTCCTGCGAGGGCTCATCGGATCTCCTTGCGCTTGCTGTCGGTGCTGTCGGCAGTGAATCGCGCCGGTGCGCAACGGCGAAGGGGCGGGCGCCCCGGAATGCGCCCTGCGGCACCGGCGCCCGGATCCGCAGGGGAGTCCGGTCAGGACCCGCTAATGGACATGGAGTCGAGCACGGCCTGCATGGCGTCGATGCTCCGCTGATTGCCCTTGGGCGAGCAGACGTAGACGCCGTAGGCGTAACCATCGGGGCCATCGGCCGTCTTCGCCTGGCAGGACAGGTCGATCGCGGGCGCCGTCTCGTCCCACGGGGGCGCGGTGCTCTGCTCCCAGGCGTAGGTGTACGCGTCGGGGGAGTTTTCGACGGTCGTCGGAGCGGGCGTGACGATGATGCCGTCCTCCGCGTAGGCCTCCTTGTCCAGGGAGGCGATGCTGGACGCCGTCCGGGAGCTCTCGGTGTAGTACTCGACGTCGATGACGGCGGGGGCGGACTCGTCCTGGACGTAGTAGTCGACGCGCGACTTGTCGTTCGAGCCCTTCGCGGGTTGGTCGTCGGAGACGAGGTCGGCGGGCATGGTCAGGGTGAGCCCGTGCGCGGGCGTGAGGGCGGAGGGCGTTCCGGCGGCCCGTGCGTCCGAGGGGGTGGCGCTCTCCGAGGAGGCGTCGTCGGCCCCGGGCCCGCCACTGCAGCCGGAGAGCAGGGCGAGCCCGACGACGACGGCGAGCAGCGGGCGTGAAGCGGCGGTGGGCACGATATCCCCCTGATGAGTATGACGATGATGATGAGGACAGTGGAGATGGTGGGATTCGACGGATGGAGCGGGTGAGGGATCCCCGGCCGGTGCGTGAGGGGTCAGGACACCAGCCTGGTGGTGACCCTCGCGTGTTCGCTCATGCCATCGGGCACCTTGAACGGGGCGGTGGTCGGGGAGGGCGAGGGGGTGGACTCGGGCGCGGGATCCTCATCGGGGCGCTTGGCGACGCACCGGCCGTCCATCGTGAATCCGATCTTGCCGCCCTTGAGGCAGACGCCGTTCCCGAGGACGATCTCCGCGGTCGATTCGGCGGTCATCCTCTCGTCGACGCCCTCGACGGCGGAGTTCGTCTCCACGGCGACGGTGATGGTTCTCCTGGTCGCATTGACGGAGTACGCGGTAACCGTGGCCCCGTTGCGCGAGGCGTACGTCTCCGCCGCTCTTCTCGCCTTCGGCCCCGCGTACGATCCCACGCTGTTCCCGACCCCGCCCCACAGGTCGTCCGCGTTGCCGGCGCCGACGGCGTCGTCGTACGCCGACTCGATCGAGTCGGCCCAGGCGCCGGCCGCGGCCAGCGCGGCGGAGTCCGCCGCATTGCTCGCGTCCCGCCGGTGAAGGGTGGCGTCGCCCAGGCTGAGCATGACGAGCAGCGCGACCATGGTGAGAAGTCCGGAGGCGATGCAGAGATAGGGGGAGATGCTGCCCCGCTCGTCCTCGCGGATCCGGTGGGAGTGCGCGCCGTTCGCCAGCGCTGGATGGTGCTTCATCATAGGTCAGTCCTGCATGACGCGATAGGGGTATGTGCTGTAAATATGTGCCGTGAGAATATGCGGTGGGCATATTCGGAGGGGGTATGCGGAGGGCGTATGAGGTGGAAGAGCGATGCGCGGCCAGGTGCATCCGTCCCCTCCAGATGCGCCTGGCCGCGCTGCCCGTGTCACTCTCTCGCGGGGGAGCTCACTCCCCGCCTGTCTTGATCGACCCGATGATCTGCGAGATCTTGCTCGTGATCGCTTGTCCGATGGACTTCTCCTGGCCACTCACGGCCGCGGCCGCGGCCGCGACGAGGGCGACGACGACCAGGCCGATGCCCGCGTACTCGACCATCGTCTGACCGCGCTCGCTGTCGCGCAGGTCGGTCCATGCCTGCTGAATGCGGACCTGAAGGCGGAGCAGGGAGTTGTTGTTCATCATGACCTCCGTGTAATGGGATGGAGCCGGTGGGCCGGCTGCGTCCTGCTGACGGAATGAAAAGTAGGCGGGCCCCCGCCCCGGGGCGCAGGGGCGGGCGCCTCGATCAGCGCCCTTGATTCCGCCCCAGCCAGGCGGAGACCGCCTCGGCACGGTTATGGACGTCGATCTTGGGATAGGCGGCATTGAGATAGTTCTTGACGGTCCGCTCGGACAGGTACAGCCGGGACGCGATCTCCGCATTCGACAGGCCCCCGGCCGCGAGGTCGAGGATCTCGGCCTCCCGCTCGGTCAGATGCTCGCGCAGGGGGTTGGGGCGGTCGGCGTCGGAGGGGTGGAGCACGACCTCGGCCGCCTCCCGGCCGAGGACGAGTCCGCCGTGCCGACAGGTCTCGATGGCACCGGCGACCTCGTTAACGCCCAGCTGGCCGTGCACCAGGTACCCCCGTGCGCCGGCGTCGATCGCTCGTCGGATCAGCGTTGGATCCTTCAACGACGTGAGCATGACGACGGACATGCGGTCGACGAGCTCGGGGAGGATGTCCAGGCCGCTGCGCCCCGGCATCGAGATGTCCAGCAGAACGATCTCCGGCGACTCGGAGGCGGCGGTCTCCAGGGCCGCGAAGGCGTCCTCGGCCTCGACCACCTCCGTCACCGAGTCCACCCGCGTGAGCACCGCCCGAAGACCCGCGCGCACGATGGCGTTGTCATCCACGATCATGATCTTCACGTTCGTGCCTCCCGGGTGGTCGTCAGCGACGTCAGTGGGACGAGCAGCCGTGTCCGTAGTCCGATGCCGGGCTCCGGGTGCGACTCGATGCTCAGCTCGGCGCCGAGGACCTCGGCGCGCTCGCGCATCCCCGTGAGGCCGTAGTGCCCCTCGGGAAGGAGGGGCTCACCGCCGTCCGTGTCGAGTCCGACGCCGTCGTCGCTGATCTCCATGCGCAGCCGGTCCCCCTCCGTCCGGGCGGAGAAGCGCATCGTGGTGGCCCGGGCGTGCTTCTCGATATTGGTGAGCGCCTCTCCGAGCACGCGCTGGAGCTGCCACATCGCCTCCGGCGAGCACGGCAGGCGCGGTGCCGACTCGGAGTCGGCGCGGACCGCTGCAATGCCGGTTCGGGCGCTCCAGCGCGCGACCTCCTCGGCGAGGGCTCCCACGGCGTCGTTCTCGCCGCTGATCCGCAGGCCGTCCAGGACCAGGCGAGCCTCCCGGCTGGCTTCGTCCGCCGACTCGAAGAGGGTGCGACTGAGAACGGCGTCCTCATGATCCGTCGTGTGCAGCGAGTCGTCGAGGGTCTCGGCGAGCATTCTGATGCCGTGGATGCTCTTCGCCAGCGAGTCGTGGAGGTCCCGGGCGATCGTCAGGCGCTCGGTGAGAGCGCGCTCCTCGGCACGGGCGGCGGCGGCCTCGGCGGTGAGCCTGCCGACCTCCTGGAGCTGAACGAACAGACGATTGCCGAGGAGGACGCCCGCTGCGATGCCGAGGATCGAGATGATCGAGATCGCCGACGGGAGCGGCGCGTGGCTCGGCCTCATCATGATGAGAATGGTCAGGATGCCGGTCGTCCACACGGCGGCCCAGGTCGCGCTCGTGATGATGCCGATCAGCAGCGCGGAGGTCAGGATGTAGGCGATGGTCAGCGAGTATGCGCCGTTGAAGGCGTCGGACAGGGTGAAGACGAGCGCTCCGGTGACGATGAGGTCCGTGCAGGGGAAGAGCCGGCCCCAGCTGGCCACGGCCGGGGCTCGCCGTACGGTTCGCAGCAGTATCCAGCTCAGACTCATCGTCACGAAGAGGGAGACGATCGACGGGATCGAGGTGCCGTTCGTTATGAGAATCAGTTCGCAGGTGAGCAGGATGCCCAGCCTCACGTCGCAGATGAGTCCTACGGCACCGGACATGCTGCGGTCCCGTATCTCCTGCGCCAGGGGCAGCCGGACGATCGTTGTCTGAGACGTCATCGTCAACCACCGAAGATGCGGGCGAAGACGTCTCGATTGGCGTACAGCATGCCGCCCGTCATGAGGATGATCGTGCCCGGCAGCATGGTCATCGTGGCGACGAGCGAGACCTTCGGCGAGGCCTTGGCGGCATCACGGCGCACCTGCTCGGCGCGTTCGCGTCTGATCTCCTTGACGATCGCCTGCAGGGCGTCGCCGATCGGGGTCCCCAGTTCCTCGGACTGGAGAAGGGCCGTGACGAAGGTGTCGATGCTGTCCGAGCGGCTCCGCCTCCTGACCGCGGAGAAGGCGTCTCGCCGGGATACCCCCAGACGCATCTCGTGGAGAGCGGTGGTCATCTCCTCGGACACCGGTCCCTCGAAGCGCTCGCAGACGCGCTCCAGCGCGTTTCGAAACGGGAGTCCGGAACGGACGGCGACCGCGAGGATGTCGAGGAAGTCGGGCAGGTCCTGGTTGATCCTCCTCTGCCGGCCGCGAAGAGACTGGGCGAGCCACAGCTGCATCCATCCTGAGAAGATGATGGCGATCACGACTCCGAGGACCGGCTGATCCAGCAGGACGAAGACGAGCAGCAGGCCCGTGCTGAGCAGGACGAAACCCGCTTCGCGCTGAATGAACAGGTCGAGATGCAGGCCCTCCGGGTTGCCGGCGCTCCTGAGCCGCTGGTTGAGCGTGCTCAGGCGCACCGGCCCGTAGAGACGGCGAAGCACCTGCTGCCCCCGCAGCCCCAGGGCGTCGATGAACCTGACGAAGACGCCCTCGCGTCGGTGCGCGTCGGTCCCGACCGACTCATCCGTTCCGCCCGTCCCGCCGGTTTCGGTCGCGGGACCGGCCATGTGCCCCGTGCCGTCATCCCGGATCATTCGAATGCCGTTGGCGACCGCGAGCACGAAGCACGCGGCGAGGAGGCCCGCGCTGAGGGCGATCATGTCACACCTCCACCCGTGAGACGGTCTTGATGAGCAGGGCGCCGAGGCCGAAGAAGACGAGGGCGGCCAGCAGGACGAGTCGACCGATGAGGGAGGAGGCCATGTCGTCGAGGACGCCCGGTTTCATGAGATTGAGGAGTACGACGCACCCCATGCCCATGACGGGAACGATGTAGCCGCTGACCGCCGAGCCGAGAATCGCGGTGCGCACTTCGCGGTGCAGTTGCTTGCGGTCCTCGAGGGCGAAGGCGATCTCCTGCAGGGCGGCGACCAGGGTGCCGCCGGACCTGGACTGAATGATGATGGTGCGCACGAGGACGTCGAGCTCGCGCGAGGGCATCCGCTCCGAGAGGTCGGTCAGGGAGGCGTCCAGCGCCCATCCCAGTCCGAGCTGGGCGACCACTCGATTCAGCTCCGTCCTCGCGGGCTCCGGAACCTCCGCCGCCGCCATTCCGAGGGCCCGTTCCACGGACATTCCCGCCGAGGTGCCGTTGGACAGGAGCCGGGAGACATCCGGGAGCTGGGCGATGAAGTGCTCGGTGCGCCGGGCCGCGCGGCGCTGCATCCACCGGGAGAAGGCAAGCGGCACTGCGGCCGCCAGGACGCCGCCCGCGATTCGTCCGATGAACGGACGCGTTCCCAGGAACACGATGATGATGCCGGCTGCGAGGATCAGCTCGGTGCCCGCCGGATCCCAGTCGAGTCCGGCCCCGGTGAGCCGTTTGCGGAGCGCGCGGCCGAGGGGCGACCGCCGCAGCGGTGCCAGGAGGAGGCCCGTCGGCCTGGTTCGACGGGAGCTCTCCGCCGCCCCCAGGCTCTGCGCGACCCGAGCGGCGCGCTCAGCGCCGGTCCCCAATGACAGCACCGCGGCGGCGCCGGCGGCGATCGTCACCGCTGTGCTGAGGAGGATGACCCCGATGCCGTTCATGCTGCTGCTCCCGTCAGCCCCTCCGGGAGCGACTGGCCGTGCTGGAGTACTCGTCGTGCCATGGCTCCCGGGATCCCGCCGAACTCGAAGCTCCCCTCGCCGCGGCGAGTCGCACGGACGTAGTGCAGGATCGGGCACGTCGCATACGCCTCTCGACGCTGCGACGTGACCGCGTCGATGCCGCTGACCCGGCGCACCCCCGAGGAGTCCCTCTCCAGCTGGACGATGACGTCGATGGCGCCGTTGATCTGGTCGCGCACGGTCTCCACCGGGAGGGCGACGTCCGACATCGAGGCGAGTGTCTCCAGACGACTGAGCGCGTCCACCGGGGAGTTCGCGTGCACCGTGGTGAGCGAGCCCTCGTGCCCGGTGTTCATGGCCTGGAGCATGTCCAGGGTCTCACCTCCGCGAACCTCTCCGACGATGATCCGATCCGGACGCATGCGCAGGGAGTTGCGCACCAGGTCGCGTATGGCGATCTGACCGCGTCCCTCGATGTTGGCAGGGCGCGCCTCCAGACGCACCACGTGGGGCTGCTGCAGCGAGAGCTCGGCGGCGTCCTCGATGGTGATGATGCGCTCGTGCTCCGGGATCGTGCCGGAGAGGGCGTTGAGGAAGGTGGTCTTGCCGGAACCGGTTCCGCCCGAGATGAGAATGCTGAGCCTCGCCGCCACCAGGGCGCTGAGAAGATCTGCGGCCTGCTGAGGCAGACTGCGGCGAGCCACGAGATCCGCGAGGTGGAAGGGCTGGGGGAAGCGGCGGATCGTGATCGTCGGCCCGTCCAGGGCGAGTGGCGGGATGATGACGTTGACGCGTTCACCCCCGGGCAGGCGGGCGTCCACCATGGGGCTCGACTCATCCACACGGCGATTGACCGAGGAGACGACGCGGTCGATGAGCCGGTAGAGATCCGCCTCGGAGGCGAACCGGGTGGGGACCCGCTCGATCCTGCCGGCGCGCTCCACGAAGACGTCGTCCGCGCCATTGACCATGATCTCGGTGACGCTGCGGTCCGCCACCAGAGGCTCGAGCACACCGAGGCCGACGGCGTCATCGACGACCCGTGTGACGAGCCACGTTCTTTCCCGGGGCGACATGACCGGCCCCTCCAGGGACAGGAGCCGGGAGAGCATTCGCTCCAGCCGCGCTCGCTGCTGGGGGAGATCGAGCCCGGTCACCTCCTCCAGGTCGACCTCCTCCAGCAGACGGGCCCGATACCGGGTGACGAGTTCCTCCCTGCTGCTCGCCACCGGATGCCCTCTTGCGGCGGGCGAGGCCGTGCGATCTCTCAGCGCCATGTCAGTCCTCCGGGAAGTAGGCCGTTCGCGTCACGGTGACGTGCCTGGTGGTGAAGGCCGGCAGGCCGATCGGAACCCGTGCCGTCACCCGCACGCAGTGCTCCGAACCGCAGCTGTCCGTGACCGACTCGAGCGCGACCCAGTCCGGCAGGGACCGCTCCACGGCGGCCGTGGCGGATCGCCCGAGCATGGCGGCGCGAGCGCCGTCGCGGGCGGCCGCGCTCGTGGAGGTCACGGTGGAGATGGCCAGGAAGCCTTGAAGGAGGAGAAGCAGGACGACGAGCAGGACCGGGATGAAGCCGGCGAGCTCGATGTCGAGGGCGCCGCGCTCGACGCGGCGCAGCCCGTGCAGCAGGCGTTGCGATGACGGGGCGGTCATGATCGCCCCTCCCGGACGATCCCGGCCTCGGCGGACGTGCGGAGCTCGACGACGGAGGGCACCGGCAGGGCGACGGTGACCGTGTCGTCGGGGTGCCGAGTGATGGTCATGCTCGAGTCGTACGCATCGGGAAGATGGTCGGCGACGTCCCGGCGGACCTCCTCGGCGCTCATGCCGATGCCGTAGTCGCGAGCCGCCTCCTCGGCGGCGTTGTTGGCGAGCATGGAGGAGATCCCGTAGCCGAGGAGCTGCACGCACAGAAGGAGCGCTGCTGTGGCGAGGGCGAAGACCACGGGGAACTCCACCGTGACCTGGCCCTCGTCGGAGCGCTCGCGCCAGTGCCTCCCCTTTCCTCCTCTGCGCCGTCGGGGCGACGACCGGGCCTCGTCCTCCGGCTCGGGCGAGGGCGACGTCGATGCGCCTGCCCGCTCGGCCAGGATCGTGCCCGTGATGGAGCGCACGGCCTTGGCCAGGGGCGGCACCTCCGTCGTGAGCAGCGCGTTCGAGTTGACCGTCATCTCCATTCGCGTCGTCAGGTCCGGGATGCTGACGATCAGCGGAACCGCCGCCATTTTCGCCGCCGTCCTGGGCTGAATCTCGCGCCGGCGGCCACTGCGATTGACGATGAGGCCCATGGAGCGCCCGTGGGCGATGCCGAGCCGGTGGAGCGCGTCCGTCAGCCGGCGCACGGAGCGCACGGCCGGGGTGTCGGGAGTCGCCACGATGAGGACCCGATCGGCCGAGTCGAGCGCCATCGCCAGGACGTCGTCCAGGCGCCCGCCGCAGTCGAGGACGACGTGGTCGAACTGATAGCGCAGCACGGAGATGACCTGGCGGGTGGCGGTCTCGGTCACCGCCTCGCCCATCTCGCCATGATCCGGTGCGGGCAGCAGGGCGATTCCGCCCGGCAGCGGGTACATGACCTCCGAGAGCTCCCGGGAGCTCGCCTCCGCGGCGATGTCCACCAGGTCCGCGATCGAGCGTCGCGCGGACAGACCCGTCATGGCGGCGAGATCTCCTCCGCGCACGTCGAGGTCCACCAGGCAGGTGCGGGTGCGCCGCGCCAGCTGGGCCGCGGTCATGAGCGCGACGGTGGAGGCGCCGACGCCGCCCTTGGCTCCGACGATGGCGGTGACGCTGCCGAGGCGGTGAGCGCCGGGATCGTCGTGGGAGCCCGCCTCGTTGCGGACCGCCTGCGACCAGGCCAGGACCGGTTGGAGACGACTGTTCAGCTCCTCCAGGGAGAGCGGTACGGCGAGCACGGTGCGCGCTCCCGCATCCATGGCGGCGGTGAGAACCTCGACGCTCCGGCCGCGGGAGAGCAGGACGACCGGGGTGAGCGGATGGGAGCGGGAGATCTCCTGCGTGACGGCCAGAGCGGAGACGCCCCCGAGAGCCTCGTCCACGAGGACGCAGGACGCGCTGCCGGCGCGCAGGGACTCGCGCAGGCGGTCGGGGGAGTCCACGGCCACGACCTCGCCGAGGCCTTCCGCCTCCGCGATGGCGGCGGTGACCTGGATGCGGACCTGTTCGTCGTCGGTCAACACGTACTGTGTCATTGATTACCTCCGTTGGCGGTGGGGGTGCCCGCCGGCGCCGAGTACTCGGGATCGCCGACGGAGCCGTTGTCGCCGTCGCGGCGCAGAAGAAGGCGCACCTTCTTGGAGAAGCTCTCGGCGTAGGCGAGCTTGAGCGAGTCATCCGGGGTGAGGGCGAAGGTCACGGGCACGGCTTGCGCCTCGGTGAAGTCGCCGGAGGAGTTCTCGTCCTCCACCGTGGTGGCGACACCGACGTTGGTGATGAGCGCGTTCTGGATGATGACGTGAGCGGACTGCTGATCGGTTCCGGGGTCCTGCAGGGTGGAGACGACGTCGACGCGAGAGCCGGATGCGATCCTGCCGGCCACGCCGGTCTCGGCGTCGACCATGATCGTCACCTCGCGATAGCCCTCCGTCAGCTGGGGCGGATCCTGGAGCATGCTGGTCTGGAGGACGGCGCCCCGTCGGTAGGAGGCGGCGGCGACCTCGCCCTGGACATCGGACAGGTCGTGGACGGCGTCCTTCGGGGCCCAGCGCTCGGGCACCTGCACGGCGGTGACGTCGGCCGCGGTGATCTCCTGCAGCTCGGTCACATCCTTCGACAGCTCCAGCACGGTGGTCCTGGGGCCGACCTGCGAGGAGACGGACTGGACGTAGTTGAAGACGGCTCCGAAGGTGACGACGGCCCCGAGGACTGTGACGAGGATGAGCAGAACTCCTCGTCGTTGACGCGGATTCATCGGATCTCCTTCGCTGGACGGGGTCGAGGAGGGCGCTGCGGATGCGGTGCGGGAGCCGGTGCGGGCCCGGGAGGATCCGCATACGGCCATGTGCCGCACATGAGGCATCCCGCTGGAAGGGACATCCGGCCGCAGCGGGGGCAGCTCGTTCGGGCGACGCGGGCGAGCGCCTCGGTGACGAGCGGGGCGGGATCCGCGTCGAGCACCGTCATCTCCGCCCACGCCTTCGCCGGCCATCGCCGGGATGCCCGCTGAAGGCGTTCGCGGCGGAGTCCGAGCCGAGCGAGGTCCGCGGTGACCCGCCCCTTCTCGTCATCGGCCGCCCAGACGCCCATGCGCCCGGGCGCGGGGGCGACCCACGCGGGACCGCTGATCCTGGTGATGCGGTTCCGATTCAGATCCAGTTCGAAGCGGGCCCCGGGCAGCATGCTTCGCGCGTGCTGCCAGACGGACGGGGAGGGGATGGCGACCCTCCTGACCGATGTGAGCACGACACGGGTGCGCAGCACGGGGCGCAGCGCGTCGATGACGACCGGAGCCTGGCCGAGCGCTCGGGGACTGAGCGGGCGCAGGCAGTGGGCGAGCACCCTGAAGCGGGTCTCGGGCTCGTCCACTGGCAGTACACCCGGCGCGCCCCGGCTCAGAGCCGCGCGGATCAGCCGGGCAGCGCGCTCGTCGTCGCCGACGCGGCACAGCAGGAGGGCGGGAGCGGGGCCCAGGGCCTCGAGCGCGTCGATGGCCTGAAGCGCGTCCTGCTCGCCGGCCGTATCGGCCGGGGACTGGGAGCCGGTGAGCACAAGCATTCGGGAGGGACTTCCTGTGTCGTCAATTATCGAATCAACTGGGAATCGATTATCGAGGCGTGCGCCGTGTTGTCCTGGTGAACGGCTCCGCCTGTAATGAGTAAGGTAGGCCGGGCGCTTTTCTTGTGCCATGGGTACAGGTGCCCATGTATTCGACTGGCCTTATGCGACGTGGATCGATTCAATGCTTCGCCGATGCGACAATGATCTATTCGATGAGAATAGTATCCTCTCGCACTTTTCCGCATGCTGGTGCGAACGAGCGCACCGATCGGTGCAGCCGGTCCGCGGTGCGATGGCGGTGGCCCGAGACGGTCGGGAATCGGGTTCCCGGTGCGGGATTCGTCCGGTCGGCGATGATCCGGGAAATGAGGATGATCCGGATGGTCCAGGCGGTTCGGATCATCCGGACGAATATTATGCTGACGTTCTTCCTCGTCAGGCGGCGGCCAGGGGCCAGCTCATCAGGGCGCCCGCGATGAGGTGCGGACCGTAGGCCATGGGATCCTTCCGCCCGGCGCGACGAGTGATGAGAAGAAAAATGGCGGCGAGTCCGCCGAGGGCGACCCCGGCGCACAGACCGAGGGTGAGCGGTAGTACGCCGTACCAGCCCAGCCAGAGACCGATGACCGTGCAGAGCTTGACGTCCCCCAGCCCCAGGCCGGAGGGCGCCAGTGCGAGCAGCAGGCCGGTCGCTCCCGCCCCGAGCGCGCACAGCGCCGCCCGGAGCGCCGCGTGGGCGTTCCCGGGATGGGCGACGACGGCCACGACGCCGCAGGCCGACAGCCATGCCGCCGTCGCCCCCAGGAGGCGGTTGGGCAGGAGGTGGGCGACGGCGTCGACGCAGGCGGCGCTCGTCAGCAGGGCGTAGACGGGGACGGCGACGAGTGCCGCGCCCATGACGTCCGCCGTCATGCCCCACCACGCGCAGAATCCGCAGAGCGCGAGCGAGAGCAGGCTCTGCGGGACGATGGCCAGAAGGCCGGGGCGGGGCGGCGTCGAGTATTCGGAGCGCTCTCGGTCCTCGGGGCGGTCGATGCCGCTGCCCCTGTCGTCGTGCCCGAGGGGATCGCGAACGTAACGGCGCGTCCACGCCGATACCGGGCCGGCCACGAGCGCCACCGAGCACGCGGCCACGGTCGCCAGGACCCAAGGATGGAACACCGACATGGGGATGCCTCTCAGACGAGTCGGACGAGTTCGGGCGGTCGTATCCACGGCCCCACCGTCGGCGGGGCGGGCAGGGACGACAGCATGCTGCCCGTGCGGATGCCCAGGCGGGCGGCTCCGCCCCGCACCATCTCGACGACGGCGGCGGCACGCGGGTGCGGCAGTCCGATACGGCCGGGGCGCAGGGGCCTCACGCCCAGCACTCTGCCGGGACGGGTTACGTGGATGACGTCGATCGCGTACCGCATGCCCAGGCAGTGCACCCAGTTGCAGCGGGGGATCCACAGGGCGCCGTCGATGCCGTCGGTGCCGAGCAGTCCTTTGCTGCGCTGCCGGCGGGTGCGCGCGATCCACAGCGGCGTGCCGGTGTCCTCCCCGTCGATGGTGAGGCGGGGGAGCCCGCCTACCGGCGTCGTCGACCAGATCGGTGTCGTCGTCATGTTCGGAGGCTAGGGAGGGGGGATCGGGCCGGGGCAGGGGCGTTCGCCCCCATGTCATGGGGCGCCGGCCCGGTCTGGGCGAGGCGGGCGTGACCGAACGCACTGTCGTCGGAGCCTCTGAGCGCTTGCGCCTTCGTCCCCGGCAACCTGTAACCTATCGCTCGCCAAAGACCGCAGGTCCCCCACCCCGGTGGGGCCAAGTCCGACGCCGCGTGTTCGCCGCTGAGTCGTCACGGAATCGCAGAGTCGGAGCCCGCGCAGGTGAGAGACGAGTCCACTCCGAATGAGGAGCGCGAGCCCCGTGCCCACCGGCGCGGGGCTTTTCGATGAAGGGCGCCGGGCGCCTGCGGCAGACCACGGAAGGAGGGCCCATGGCACGGCCTGACAAGGAAGCGGCTGTTGCCGAGCTGGCGGATAAGTTCCGCTCCAGCGGCGCTGTTCTGCTGACCGAGTACCGCGGGCTGAGCGTTGCCGATCTCAGGACGCTGCGTCGTTCCCTCGCCGGTAATGCCGAGTACGCCGTGGTGAAGAACACGCTGGCCGCGATCGCCGCACGACAGGTCGGGCTCGAGGCGCTCGCGGACGACCTCACGGGCCCCACGGCCCTGACCTTCGTCACCGGTGAGCCGGTCGAGGCCGCCAAGGCGCTGCGTGACTTCGCCAAGGAGAACAAGAACCTCGTCGTCAAGGGCGGAGTCATGGACGGCAACGTCATGGACGCCGCTGATGTCGACAGGCTCGCTTCGCTCGAGTCCCGCGAGGTGCTGCTCGCCAAGGCTGCGGGCGCCGTCAAGGCGTCGCTGTCCAAGGCCGCGTACCTCTTCGCTGCGCCCGCCTCCAAGGCGGTCCGCACTGTCGACGCCCTGCGCGAGAAGCAGGAGACCGCGGCCTGAGGCTGCGCGCGTCACCCACAACCACACAGACATACAGACCCTGTGCTGACAAGAGCTGACACGACAGTGCAGGACCCGTTTTTCAGGAAGGAACGCCCACTATGGCGAAGCTGACCACCGAGGAGCTCATTGATGCCTTCAAGGAGCTGACTCTCATCGAGCTGTCCGAGTTCGTCAAGGCCTTCGAGGAGACCTTCGACGTCACCGCCGCCGCTCCGGCCGCCGTGGCCGTTGCCGCTGCCCCCGGCGCTGCCGGTGGCGAGGCCGCCGCCGAGGAGAAGGACGAGTTCGACGTCATTCTCGAGGCCGCCGGCGACAAGAAGATCCAGGTCATCAAGGAGGTGCGCGCCCTGACCTCCCTCGGTCTGAAGGAGGCCAAGGAGCTCGTCGACGGCGCCCCCAAGGCCGTCCTCGAGGGCGCCAACAAGGAGGCCGCCGAGAAGGCCAAGACCCAGCTCGAGAGCGCCGGCGCCACCGTCACCCTCAAGTGAGTCGAGTGAAGTGGGCTGAGTGAGCAATGAGCTCAGCCCCGTAGCCGTCCGAGCCGTTTGATAGCCGGGGGCTACGACACCGACCGGGCCCCGTCCGCATGATGTGGACGGGGCCCGACGTGTGTCCGACGGCGATGGTTCTTCCGGCGGTCGGCCCACGGCATGGGGGGCGGGGCGAAAGATGGACGGCGGTTTGCCTCGTCAACGGCGGTTTCTCCCATCCTTCGCGACTCTGCCCTTAGAAAGATGGGAGAAAGATCCGTTGGTGTGACGGATCGCCGTCGGCTCGGGGCATCGTCTTGCTTCAGTGCTGCCCTTCAGTGTTGCTCCCGGTTACTCCCGGCTTTACCTTCAGCGGTACTTCGCTGGTGGTTCTGGAGCTGCCGGGCTCCACAGGGATGGTCGGAGCGTCGGCCGTCCACAGGCGGCACGACGCCTCTCGCATGCCATGGTTCCACCACAGAAGACTCGCCTTATGAAGCATGCCGGCGTCTGCCCCATCCAACCTCGTCTTCGCCCCACCATCATCTACTCGCGCGACCGTAGGGGCTTCGATCGTTCGCGTGCACACGGACTTCTCCGTCTCATGCGCGGGGCCTACCTCAAGCCGGAGCGCAACCTGATGTGTTGGGAGCAGCGTTTCACGGTCTCCCTGGCGCGCGCCATAGCGGCACTGCAGCTGTTGCCCTCGGCCAGATGTCTCACGCACACCTCCGCCGCTCTGGTCCAGGGGCTCGCCATGTGGACCCATGAACCTGATGTCTACATCGCCGTTCCCAGCAACCCGCGTATGACGACCATGCGGCTTCCTCTGTTCCGCTTCCCCGTCTCCGGAGTGCCGAAGCCGATCGACCGTGTCGAACCAGATGATCGGCGGGTACTGCTGCGACGACGTCGTCTCGATCTCGCCGATGACGAGATCCGGATCGTGGGAGGCGTGCCCGTCACTCATGCGCTGCGTACAGCTTTCGATTGCGCTTGCGATGAGCCCCCATTCAATGCCTTGTCGATCGCGGACTCCGCCCTGCGCCAGTACTGCCGGCCGGATCCGTGGAATCGTGAGTCTTGCAGGGACAGGGAGAATGAGGCCAGGGCGTACTGGGACGGGCTCGCATCGCGATATCGGGGTCGCAAGGGGATAGTGCAGGCCCGGGCAGTACTGGCGGCGGCCAGTCCTTGGGCGGTCCTGCCGGGGGAGAGCGTGCTGCGCTGGATGGTTCTTGTCCTGGGGCTGCCTGAGCCGGCTCTCCAACACCGGGTCGATACCCGCGCGGGTGAGCGCTTCATCGACCTGTGCTGGCCCCGGTTCCGCATTGCTGTGGAGTTTGACGGCCGTTTCAAGTACAAGACCGAGGAGGATGTTTTCATCGAGAAGCTCCGTCAGGACGACATCCAAGCGCAGGGATGGATCTTCCTGCGCGTTACGTGGGAGGACTTGCGCGAGATGCGTCAGGCGGCCGATCGGCTCCTCGCGCTGTTCCCCGGAGGAGTGGTTGCCCGCCTCAAGCCGGTTTCCGATCTGCAGGGAGCCGGGCTGTGGGGATCCGGGTCTGAAACTCTCTTGGTGCCATGAGGCTCTGAGATCAGAACACAGTGAAGTTCTGGAAGTTCTGTACGTATCATTGGGAGATCGTCGAGGCCCGGCGCGGAGAGGACCGCCGTACTCGGACACTCGGGAGCGCGGGGTCCGGACGAGTTCGACCGGGCAGGTTGACGCTTCGGTACTGCGCGGTCGTGCGTCCGAGGAGTGCGGGGAGCGTGAACGCACCTTCGCAACGTCAACGGCGGTTTCTCCCATCCTTCGCGACTCTGCCCTCAGAAGGATGAGAGAAACCGCCGTTGACGCTGCAAACCGCCGTTGACGGCAATGCGCAGTCCGCCTACAGCCCGGCTCGAGCGCTCCGCCCGACGTCGTGCCGCATGCCGTTCCCCGTCTGGCGGGCCCTACAACGGGGCTGAGGTTCGACGCCGACCCGTACAGCACCGCTCCCCGTCTGGCGGGCCCTACGCACCTGAGCGCCAGTGGCATAGAGTGACAAGAGAAGACAGTGCCGAACGATCCCCTATGCGGGCGGGGCGCCCCTGCAGCAGGGGCGTGAGCGATGCCGGGATGGGACCCCTGCGGGCGGGGGCGTCCAGCGCTGCGTCACCGTGCTGGACCGTCCGACGTTGAACGCCCCCTGCAGGCTGTAGGGCGTCCAGGCGGTGGGAGATCGGGGACCGTCAGGACAGAACGCCCCTCTCTGCGGGCAGGAGCCGAGCAAGAGCCGAGCAAGAGTCGAGCAGGAGCCGGGCGGGAGCCAGGTAGAGGACGGGGCAGTATGCGCGGCTGTGGCGCGAATCGCAAGGGCCATTGTCCCTTTGGGCATAGCCCATGGTGTACGTGGCGTGTACGCTAGCGCTTTGCGTCCATTGTGTGTACTGCCTTCGGTCATACTGTCGGGTATCAAGCACTTATCGCTGGATTCTCACCGTAAAGTCGTTATCGCATGTACCGCCCCGGACGCAGAGTGATCCCCGAGATGAGGGAAGGATCCCCTTTGGCTGCCTCGCGCACCTCTGCACCTACCGCCGCTGACATCGCCGCGCGTACCGCGTCGCGTCGTATCAATTTTGCGAAGATCGCCGAGCCCATGCAGGCTCCCAACCTTCTCGCCCTTCAGACCGAGAGCTTCGATTGGCTCGTCGGCAACGAGAAGTGGCGTGCGCGCGTGGACGCCGCCAACGCCAAGCGCCCGGGCTCCCTGCCCGAGACCTCTGGTCTGGAGGAGATCTTCGACGAGATCTCGCCGATCGAGGACTTCGGCGAGACCATGGCGCTGTCCTTCCACGACCACCGCTTCGAGGAGCCCAAGTACACCGCCGAGGAGTGCCAGGAGAAGGACCTCACCTACTCCGCCCCCCTCTACGTGGTGGCGGACTTCGAGAACTTCTCCACCGGTGAGATCAAGTCCCAGACGGTCTTCATGGGCGACTTCCCGCTCATGACGGACAAGGGCACCTTCATCGTCAACGGCTCCGAGCGCGTCGTCGTCT